>WNGB01033072.1_pt1 | contig 16654 bp, 16 predicted proteins | sample 5400681 | NCBI WGS metagenome assembly WNGB01 (sample SAMN13153367, study PRJNA577476) | soil metagenome | isolation source: 115 cm soil or saprolite under grassland replicate 2 | place: USA:California | collected 2016-06-15 | reverse complement strand
CGAGATCGGACGGCATCGGATCAGCCTCCTTTACCCCAGGAATCGGTTGCGCGGGCCAAGCCCGCGCCCGAAGCGGAACACCGAGCGGTCGGCGACTGGCCATCGGCGTCATGCCCGATCACGCCGACAGGACCGGCAGCCCCAGCGCCTCGCGGATCCTGGGGTGGACGACTTCCCCATCTCGCGTCACGAGCGTCTCGCGGGTAATCTCATCGCCGAGGTCGAGCCGGAGCGCGCCGTCCTTCACCAGGTGGAGGAAGAACGCCGCGAGGTTCTTCGCGTACATCTGGCTCGCGTGGGTCGGCACGGTGCTCGCCAGGTTCACGGCGGGGATGATGGTCACGCCACGCGCCACGACGGTCTCGGCGGGGCGCGTCAGCTCGCAGTTGCCGCCCCGCTCCGCCGCCAGGTCCACGATCACGGAGCCCCACGGCATCGCGGCGACCATGTCGGCGGTGACCAGCACCGGCGCCCGCTGCCCCGGCACCACCGCGGTGGTGACCACCACGTCGCTCTCGGCCACCACGCGCGCCAGCAGTTCGCGCTGGCGGGCGTAGAACGTTTCGTCCTGGGCGCGCGCATAGCCCCGCCGGTCCTCGGCGTCGGCGGCGGCGAGGGGCAGCTCGACGAAGCGAGCGCCGAGGCTCTGCACCTGCTCCTTCGCGGCCGGCCGGATGTCGTACCCGGACACGACGCCGCCGAGCCGCCGGGCGGTGGCGATGGCCTGGAGCCCCGAGACCCCGGCGCCGATCACGAGGACCTTGGCGGGCGGGATGGTGCCGGCGGCGGTGGTCAGCATGGGGAACATCCGCGGCAGGATCTGGGCGGCGAGCACGACGGCCTTGTAGCCCGCGACCGTCGCCATCGACGACAGGGCGTCCATGCTCTGGGCCCGCGTGATGCGGGGCATCAGCTCCACCGCGAAGGCGATGGCGCCGGTCCGGGCGATCTCCTCCACCGTGCGCGGATCGCCGAGAGGTCTCAGGAAGCCGACGAGGACCTGGCCGGGGCGGAGGAGGGGCAGATCGTCCCGCCCCGTCCGGTCGTTGGCGCCGTGGCCGAGCACCTGGAGGAGCGCGTCGGCGGATTTGAAGACTTCGTGGCGCGTGGCGGCGATCCGTGCTCCCTTGCCGGCGTAAAGCGAGTCGGGGAACCCGGCGGCGTCTCCGGCGCCTTGCTGGACCAGCACCTCGCAGCCGGCCTTGACGAGGTTGGGGACGACGGCGGGAACGAGCGCCACCCGCCGCTCTCCGGGAAAGGTCTCCGTGGGAACGCCGATGATCATGGAACGCCAATCAGCACGTGACGATCATCGCCTCGTGGTCCGCCGCATCATCCAGACCGGGCATAGCCGCGCTGCCCGTCTCGCTACCAACCCGTCCGCGGTTGAGGACGTGTGCGTAGATCTGGGTGCCACGACGCCCCTGGCGCCTCCTGTCTTCGCGGCGAGGATGAGGGAGTTATGCTAGCATGATCGCCATGGCACGCCGCGCTCGCGTGATTCCATTCCCCAAGCGGCCGGCTCGACGGCCGGAGCCCACTCCCGGCTTCGTGGAGGTGCGCCGCTGCCGCGACCAGGCGGAGGCGCTCGTCGTCCGCTCGGTCCTCGAGAGCGAGGGGATCCGGGTGGTCCTTCGCAGCAACCTGGCCCAGTCCGTGTACCCCTTCAGCGTCGGCGACCAGGGCGAGGTCGTCGTCCTCACGCCCGAGCAGGACGCGCCCCGGGCGCGCACCATTCTGATCCGCTAATTTGATTCAGTAGGTCTCAGTCGCCCCCTCACCCTGCCCCTCCCCCTGGGCGGGGGTAGAGGGAATTGGCATTCTCCTCTGGGGCGGACGTTTCGTCGGGAATCACTTCTCCGCGAGAGCGACGTCGACCATCGCGTCGAAGGACGCCTGGCCAGCGCCGAAGGCGAACATGTCCACCGCCGCGTCGGGAATGCACGGGCCTCCCGCGGTGAGCCGGTTCAGCCCTTCCCATCCGTCACGCATCCACACGGCCCCGGCAGGAATTCGATCGGTGACCAGGGCGCGGGCCCGGAACTCCCCGCGCTCGTTGTAGACGCGGATCGCGCCGCCGTCGGCGAGGCCGCGCGCCGCCGCGTCGGTGGGGGAGATCCAGAGGCGGGGCTCGGGGTCGAGACGGGCGAGAGTCGGCAGCGCGCGGCCGTGGTCGTAGAAGCCGTGGAACTGGGTGAGCGTACGCCCCTGCCTGAACGCCAGCGGGTACGGTGAGTCCGGCAGCCCGTCGAAGGCGGGGAGCGGGGGAAGCCCGACGGCCTCCGCCCGCTCGGAGTGGAACTCGACCTTGCCCGACGGCGTGTCGAAGGCGAGATCCGGATACGCCACATGCGAGACGGCCAGCGGGCGGATCCCGCCCTCGGCCCGCAGCGCGGCGACCGTGGCATGCCCCGTCGAGGGGTGATCGAGGATCGCGTCGATGGGCCCCTCGTCGCGCTCCCAGGGATAGAACTCGGGCGGAAGCCCCAGGCGGCCGGCCAGTCCCTTGAGGATGAACGGCAGGGCGCGGGTCTCGCCCGGCGGCTCGAGGACCCTGTCCATGAGGTAGAGATGCGTATTGGTGCTCTTGCAGCCCAGCTCCTCGAGCCAAGCCGTGCTCGGCAGGACCACGTCGGCGAACCGGCGCGCCGTGTCGTTCATGAAGAGGTCATGACAGACGATCAGCTCCGAGCGCGCGAGTCCCTCGGCCACCTGCCCGGCCTCGGCGAAGGACGAGAGCATATCGGTCCCGAACAGGAGGAGCACGCGCACCTCGCCCGTGAGCAGCGCCTCGGTGATGCGGGACATCTGGTTCGGGATATAGCGCCCGGGTGGGCGCCGCTCGCGCGCCACGATGTCGGTCAGCTCCTGGCCGTGGCTCCTGGCGCCGTGGCGCGGCCCGAACCCGCCGCCGGGGATCCCGAGATTCCCGGTGAGCGCGGGCAGGCAGGCGATGGCGCGCCCGCCCTGCCATCCGTTCTCACCCTTGTGCATCGAGCTGCCGCCCAGGACGATCATGGCGGGACGAGTCGCGGCGTAGCGGCGCGCGAGCGCGATGATGCGCTCCGGGGCGAGGCCCGTGACGCCCGCCGCCCATGCCGGCGAGTACCGTCGCACGTGCTCGGCCAGGGCCTCGAAGCCGACGGTGTGGCGCGCCACGAAGTCGCGGTCGTGACGGCCCTCGCCGATGATCACGTGCATCAGGGCCAGCGCGAGGGCGGCATCGGTTCCTGGCCGGAGCCGCAGGACCTCATCCGACTGGGCCGCGGCTTCGGTGGCCCTCACGTCGATGGTGACGACGTGGGCGCCACGACGCCGGGCCGCCGCGAGGTGGCGGCCGGTATTGGGCTGGCTGGCGAGATTGGCGCCCCAGAGGAGGATCAGCCCGGCGTGCTCGCCCATGTCCTCCTTCGTGTTGGCCTCGAGCACGCCGGTGAGCCCGAGCCCGAAGGCGCCGAGCCCCCAGCAGATGATGGTCGGGTTCCACCACTGGCAGCCGTAGAAGTTGGCGAAGCGGCGCAGCAGATGCGAGCCGACCCGCGTCCCGTAGTTGTTGGCGAAGAGACCGTGGCCCGCCCAGAGTCCGACCGCCTCGCGTCCCGCCGCGGTCATTCGCCCGGCGATCAGGTCGAGCGCCTCGTCCCAGCCGGCCTCGCGCCACTCATGCTCCGCCCGGCGCGCGCGGACCAGCGGCTTCAGGAGGCGCCGCGGGTTGCCGATGATCTCTCGCGAGGCCTGACCCCGGACGCAGAGAAAGCCGCGGCTGTCCGGGTTGTCGGGGTCCCCGCTGATCTTGACGAGACGACCGGCCATGGGTGTGCCCCCTCGGGATCGTCAGGCGTCGGGCAGCCGGAACAGGCGCGCGGCGTTCCGCGTCGTCGTCGCCCCGAGCGAGTCGAGGTCGGCCCCACGCAGCTCCGCCACTCGGGCAGCGGTGAGCGCGATGTACGCCGGCTCGTTGCGCTGCCCTCGATGGGGGTGCGGCGGCAAAAACGGGCAATCGGTCTCCACCACGAGCCGGTCCTCGGGGACGAAGCGCGCGACGTCGGGGAGCGACCGGGCGTTCTTGTAGGTGACCGGCCCCGCGATGGAGATCAGGAGCCCGAGGTCGAGGCACCGCTTGGCGACCTCGACGTCGGCCGAGAAGCAATGCATGACGCCGCCCATCTCCCCCACCTTTTCCTCCGCGAGGACGGCGAGCGTCTCCGCGTGGGCGTCGCGGCAGTGGACCACCACCGGCCTCCCGAGACGGCGCGCGAGCCCGAGCTGGCGGCGGAACACGCGCTCCTGGATATCGCGCGGCGACAGATCCCGGAAGAAGTCGAGCCCCATCTCGCCGATGGCCACCACCTTCGCGGAGGACCGGGCGAGCGACTCCAGCGCCTCGAAGTCGGCCTCGGTCGCCTGCGCCGCGTCGTGGGGATGGATCCCCACCGTGGCGTAGACGTCGGGCAGCCGCTCCGCCAGCGCGACGGCGGCGGGATTCGTCTCGCGGTCCGTCCCGATGGTCACCATGCCCACGATCCCGGCCGCGCGGGCGCGCTCGAGCACCGCGTCCAGGTCGGCGGCGAACTCGGGGAAGTGCAGATGGGCGTGCGTGTCGAAGAGCCGCATCAGGCCTCAATCATACCCCCGCCGCGATTCTCCGGATTGCTCGCCTCGGACGCACGGGGCCCAGCCCGTGGCCGTCCTGCGGCTCGCACAGCGTCTTGGGGGAACGGGGGCGAACCCCCCTCCGAGTTCGTCAGGGCGTCACCGTGAATCGCAAGCGGCCGATGAGCTGCCCGGAGGCCGTCACCACGTCCAGCGCGAGCAGCGTACCGTTCCGCGACCAGACGTGCTGGATGGCCTGCTGGAGCCCGCCCGGGGCGTGGACGGCCGTGTAGGCGGCCAGCTCGCCCCATTCCGCCACGGTCGCGGCGGGAACCGAGCCCTGGATCACGTCCACCGGCGTGAGCTCGGTCACCGTGCGAGCGGCCACGGTGCGCGCGAGGAAGAGCGGCGCGGGTGGCACGAGCGCGCGCCCGTACCAGACCAGCATCACGGCCAGACCGGCCACGACCACGGCCCGGACCTGAGCCCCCGGCCAGCTCACGGTCCCGCCCCGCTTCAAGGCCGGGGTGAGCGCCAGCACGGCCAAGGCCGCGCTGCCCTCGACGGCCAGGATGGGCCGCACGCCGACCAGCGGCAGCGCCACGTTGAGCGCGGCGAAGACGGAGAACCCGAGGAGCACATGCTGGAGCCACGGGCGCGGATGGATCAGCCACCGGTACGCGGGATCCACCGACGTCACCAGGGCGGCGGCCGCCACGCCGGCCAGGACGACGACATTCGCCGAGGTGACCGTCGCGCTCGCGTAGTACGCCGGGAGGACGAAGAGGAGCAGGCCATGACAGAGGCTCACGATCACGTACTCGCTGGCATCGACGACGAGCCGTCGCCCGCGCTGCTCGAGCGCCGCCCGAAGCTCGGTGACCATCGCGAAGATGACCCACAGGAGGAGGAGGTAGCCGACGATCCAGCCCACATGGGGCAGCCCGCGGCGGAAGACGAACAGGGTGGCGAGCCCGAGCGCGAGCGAGCAAACGGAGATGCCCCAGCGCCAGAGCCGGCCGACCCACGGGTAGCGGTCGTCGAGCCCCGCCCAGACGGTGGCGGCCATGATCAAGCTGGCGCCGGCACGGGGGGAACGGCCGCGCGCGCTCGCCAGTAGAGGAGGAAGAACGCGACGGTGAACGAGGACCGGCCCACCGCCAGGACGCAGTCCACCAGGACGCGCACGACGAAATGGTTCAGTTCCGGCGCCGCCTTGAAGGCCTGGCCGAGCAGCATCGCGCAGGAGAGGATCACGACGAACAGGACGGCCGCGGTTCCCAGGATCGGCCACCGCCGGCCGGCCGTGAGCCGGGCCGCCCGCCGCCACGCCGTCACCGCGTTGCCGCCTTCCAGCACGACCACGGAGTCCACCACCGCGTAGCGCACCAGCAGCACGAAGACGAGCACGGCCAGAGCCACGAGCAGGCTGGCCGCGGCGATGCCCGACGGGCCCGAGGGCTGGATCCCGAGGCCCCCGAGGGCGGGCACGGCCACCGCGCAGTTGACGATCAAGCGCACGAGGAAGAGTCGCCACCAGGCGGCCATCCCCTCCGACATGGCGATGAGGTAGCCGACCGGCAGCCCCTGCTTGATGCGGGCGAGCGCGGCCAGCGTCGCGCTCACCACGAGCGGATCGAACATCACCTGGATCGCGAGCGCGAGGCTCAGCGACTGCGCGGCCGATACCTCGGGCAGGCCGAAGAACTCCAGGTAGTTGCGCAAGATGTGGCCGGGCAGCCACACGGTGAGCGAGATCAGGGTGAACAGGTACAGATTGGCCGCGAGGAGCCGGACCGTCTCTCCCAGCGCCATGTTACTTGCCCTTGGAACCCGACGGTGACTCCTCGTCCAGGGGGTTTTCTCCGACAGACCGCTAGCTGACCTTGGAACCCGACGGCAACTCCTTGTCCAGAGTGAGCAACGACAGCTTGCCCTCGTGGGAGGCGGCCAGCACCATCCCGTTGGACTCGATGCCCATGAGCGTGGCGGGCTCCAGGTTGGCGACGATGACCACCGTGCACCCCACGAGGTCGGAGGGCGCGTAATGCTCGGCCACGCCGGCCACCAGCGTCCGCGTCTCCTCGCCCACCCGCACGGTGAGCTTGAGGAGCTTCCTGGACTTGGCCACCTTCTCGGCGGCCACCACCTCGGCCACGCGCAGATCCAGCTTCGCGAACTCGTCGATGCTGATCCGCGCCGGCTCGGCCATTCCTGCCCCCTCAGGGGAGAGAGCAGCCCTCGATGGCTTGGAGTCGATCCGCGGGAAGAGCGCGGCCATCTTGTCCACGCGGGTCCCCGGAGCGAGCCGGCCCCAGGTGAGATCGGCAAGCGCCGGCGCTCCCGCTCCGACCGCAGCCCGGAGCTTGGCGGCCGCCTCGGGCAGGAAAGGATCCAGCAGGATGCCGAGGCAGCGCAGCGATTCCGCGAGCGTATAGAGCACGGTGGCGAGACGCTCACGCTGCGCGGGGTCCTTGGCGAGCGCCCAGGGCGCCTGACCGTCCACGTAGCGGTTCACGCTGCCGATGAACTCCCAGATGGCAGCCAGCGCGCGCTGGAAGGCGAACTCCTCCATGGCGGCCGCGGCGTCGTGGCGCGCGCGCTCGAGCCCCTCGCGCACCCCCGTCTCGGCCGCACCCGGCGGTCCGGGCGCGGGTACCGCGCCCCCGGCCAAGTTCACGATCAGCGTTGTGGCGCGGCTCGCGAGGTTCCCGAGGTCGTTGGCGAGGTCGGCGTTGAGGCGCCCCACGAGCGCCTCCTCGGTGAAGTTGGCGTCCAGACCGAAGGTCATCTCCCGCAGCAGGAAGTAGCGGAAGGCGTCGTGGCCGTACTTGTCCGTGAGCTGGAAGGCCTCCACCACGTTGCCGACGGACTTGGACATCTTCCCGCCGCCATAGGACCAGTAGCCGTGGACGTTGAGCCGCCGGTAGAGCGGGATGCCGGCCGCCTTGAGCATGGTGGGCCAGTAGACCGCGTGGGGTTTGAGGATGTCCTTGCCGATCAGGTGCTCGGCGTGGGGCCAGAACTCCTCGTACAGGGCGCCGTCGGGGTAGCCGAGCGCCGACAGGTAGTTGATTAGGGCGTCGAACCAGACGTAGGTGACGTACTGGTCGTCGAAGGGGAGCGGGATGCCCCACTCGAGCCGCGACTTCGGCCGGCTGATGGAGAGATCCTGGAGCGGCTCCCGCAGGAAGCCCAGCACCTCGTTCCGGTAACGCTCGGGCTGGATGAAGCCCGGGTGCTCCTCGATGTGCTTGACGAGCCAGTCCTGGTACTTCGACATGCGGAAGAAGTAGTTCTTCTCCTTGATGAAGGTGAGCGGCGTCTGGTGGTCGGGACACTTGCCGTCCACCACTTCCTTGTCGGTGTAGAACCGCTCACAGCCGAAGCAGTAGTTGCCGCCGTACTCGCCGAAGTAGATCTCGCCGGCGTCGTAGAGCCGCTGGAGGATCTGCTGGACGACCTTCTTGTGCCGCGGCTCGGTGGTGCGGATGAAGTCGTCGTTGGTGATGCCGAGCCGCCGCCAGGCCTCCCGGAACGCCGCGGCGATCTCGTCGGCGTAGGCCTGGGGCGTCACGCCCGCCTTGGCCGCGGCCTGGGCGATCTTGTCCCCGTGTTCGTCGGTACCCGTGAGAAAGTAGACACGGTCGCCGGCCAGGCGCCGGTACCGGCACATGGCGTCGGCCATGATGGTCGTGCCCGCGTGCCCGGCGTGCGGGCGCGCGTTGACATAGTAGATGGGCGTCGTCAGGTAGAACGTGCGTGGCGTCATGTCGAGAGGGGGCGGGACTCAGGACCGCTTGATGTGATCCCGCCCCTCCCAGGTGAGCTGGTCGAGCGGCACCTCGGCCTCGGTCCCGTCCTGGAATCGCACCACCACGCTCTGCTTGAGGACCCGCAGGGCCCGGACCTTGCCTGTCATGCACCCGCCCCCGCCGCAGCTCTGCGAGCACGGGGCGCCCACCTTGGGCAGGCGCGAGCGCAGCTCCTCGTAGGTGGAGAACTCGTAGAGCAGGCAGCACTTGAGCCGGCCGCAGTTGCCCAGGAGCCGGCTGTCGGTCAGCGGCATGTCCTGGGTCTTGGCCATCTTCACCGAGATGGGCTCGAACGCCCGCAGGTGCGAGGAACAGCAGAGCTGCCGCCCGCAGGGGCCGATGCCGTCCATCAGCTTGGTCGTGTCGCGCGCCCCGATCTGTCGCATCTCGATGCGGGCGTGGAACTCGTGGGCGAGATCACGCACGAGCTCCCGGAAGTCCACGCGCTCCTCGGAGTTGAAGAACACGGTGACCCGCCGGCGGGAGGGCTCCATCTCCACGTCGACGATCTTCATGGGCAGGCTCCGGGCGCGCGCCAGGCGCTGGCACGTCGCGACCCCCTGCACCTCGCGGGCGCGGCGCTCGCGCCACTCCGACCGCTCGGCGTCGCTGGCGCGGCGGAGCACGCGGCGGTAGAGACGGCCGCGCTTGAACTCGGGCAGCGGCCGCTGGGGACGCCGCACCTCGCCCACGGCGGTGCCGCCCCCGGCGTCCACGATGACGAAGTCCCCGACGTGCAGCTCGGCCTCCGTCGTCAGGTAGTCCTCGGCCATCAGGGGCTCACGCATCCGGATACCGACGAGGTATTGCGGTATCTCGGGGACGGTCGGCTCGACGACTTCGGTCAGCTCACTCATGATCCATCCTCATGCCGCCCTGAGCGCGAGCCGGCTCAGCAGAACCTCGACGGTGAGCCGGGGCGAGACATTGCCCTGGAGCGCGTGCCACGCTTCGCGGCACGCCGTCAGACGCGCGAGCAATTCGTGAAGGGACGGGTGGTCGGGGGCCCGGTCTCCCGCCTCGGCGAACACGGCCAGCCGGGCGTCGGCGCCGGCCTGAGCGCAGAGGAGGTCGCGGTACCGGAGCCAGCACGCTTCGACCAGGGTCTCGGCCGCCTGCCGGTCGCGCCCCACGTCGTCGCCGGCCTCGAGGATGGCGTCGGCTCCCTTGCGCAGGGCCTCGGTCAGCACGCTCAGCGCCCGGCGCCGCGCCTCGTCTCGTCCATCCGGCAGGAGCGCCACCGTGCCCTCCGCCTGCCGGGGCCGGAAGCGGACGATCTGACAGCGGGAGAGCAGGGTGGCGGGGAGCGCGCGAAGCTGGGAGAGGATCAAGATGATGACGGTCCGATCGGGCGGCTCCTCGAGCGTCTTCAGGAAGGCCTGCGGCGTCGCCGCCGTCATCCGGTCGGCCTCGTCCACGATGAAGACCTTCCGGGCGGCCTCCGCCGGGCAGAGCGCGGCGAGCCGCCCGAGGGCGCGGACGTTCTCGATCCTGAGCAGCAGCGGCCCCTTCGGGTTGCCCTCGGGTGGCGTGGGTTGGATCAGCCTGACGTCGGGATGCGCGCCGCGCTCGACGCGCGCGGCCGGCGCCCCGCCCGCCGGCGCGACGAGCGCCTTGGCGAAGGCGAGCGCGGTGAGCTTGCGGCCGGCGCCCGGCGGTCCCACGAAGGCGTAGGCGTGGGCCACGCGATCGGCTGCCAGCGCCCGGCGCAGCAGCGCCACGACCTCGTCCTGTCCGCGGAGCGCCGCGAAGGCGTCGTCACCCGGCACGGAGACTCTCCCGGCGCAGGAGCCGATCGGCCACCGCCGCCTCGATGGCGGCGAGGAGCGCGTCCGCGTCCTGGTCCGCGTTGAGCACGACCGCCCGGCGCTTCTCCGCCCGCGCGATCTCGAGGTAGCCCTCGCGCACACGGCGATGGAAGGCAAGGTCCATCTTCTCGAACGCGTCGTGCGCCCGGTCGCGGATGCGCCCCATGCCGACGGCGGGCTCGAGGTCCAGCACCAGCGTGAGGTCGGGAAGCAGCCCGCCGGTGGCGAGCGCGTTGAGATCACGGATCGTCTCGAGGTCCACTCCTTGCCCGAAGCCCTGGTAGGCCATGGTCGCGTCCGCATAACGGTCCGAGAGGACCACCGCCCCGCGGGAGAGCGCCGGGCGGATCACCTCGGCGACATGCTGCTGGCGCGCGGCCATGAACAGAAGGACCTGGGTCAGCGGAGTCGGCGTCGGGGCATCAGCCGTGAAGAGGCTCCGGATCGCCGCGCCGATCGGCGTCCCGTCGGGCTCCCGCGTGAGGACGACGTCGAGCCCCCGCGCCCGCAGCGACTCGGCGAGCCTCCGGCACTGGGTCGACTTGCCGGAGCCCTCGACACCCTCCACGCTGATGAACATACCGCGCATCCTCGTCATTCTACCTCTGCTTCACCAGGAAACGCCTCCACCCCGCGAGACACGAGGTAGCTCATGGCCGCCTTGGCCCGGCGCTCGCCCAGCGCCAGGTTGTACTCGTTCGTTCCCCGCTCGTCGCAATGACCCTCGATCAAGAGGAGCTGCTCACGATTCGCCTTGAGCCAGCCCGCGCTCGCGTCCAGGATCTTGGCATCCCCCGACCGGATGACCGCCTTGTCGAAGTCGAAGTGCACGTCCGCGAGCGCCGCGTTCGCCGTGTACTCTCTCGCAGGTGCTGGCCCGGGTGCCGGGGCAGGGGCAGCCGGCTGCGGGGGAGTAGGCGCCGGGGCCACGGGAGGGGGTGGTGGAGGCACCACCGGCGTCGGCGCGGGCGGGGGTGTCGGGACGGGAGCCGGGGGCGGGGCCGAGACCGCCGTCGTCATCGGCCGCTTCGGGCAGCCCGCGAGGAACAGCGCCAGGACCACGCACGACAACAGGAGCACTGCAGGCCGCAATGGCCTCCGCATGAGCGTCCTCCTCGTCCGATTGTCGAGTGGGCCCAGTGCTGGCGGCCCGCGCTACTTGCAGCCCTCGGGCATCCGTCGCGTCACCTCGATGCGGTCGCCGACCTTCTTGTCCTGAAGGGTCTCCTTCGAGGCGGTGAACTCGAACGTCTTGCCGTCGGGCCCGCGTAGCGTCAGCTTGCCCTGGTCCATGTCTACCTTGACGATCTGGCCCTCCACCTTCTCCGCCTTGGGGCAGTCCGCCGGCTTGGTCTGCCCGAGGGCGATGCCGCTCCACATCAGGCTTGCGGCGACCAGCACGGCCGGCACGCTAACCCAGTTCCTCATCGAAGGTCTCCGTTACTGGTTGTGCTTGGTGATGTCATAGATGGCGCCCGCCGCCGCGCCGACCCCCACTCCGATGAGCGCGCCCTTGCCCGCGCCGTAACCCGTCCCGGCGCCGATGGCGGCGCCGGTCCCGGCCCCGACGGCGCTTCCGGTCATGGTCCCGCAGGAGGCGGTCATCAGGCCGAGCATCGACAGGCCCACCCCCAGCGTCGCGATGCGCACCCTCATCGTCTTCATGATCGATCCCTCCCTTTCGTTCGTCACCGTTACTTGCCGGCCAGCCTGGTGAAGAAGTTCTTCACGCCGTGACCGAACGAGACGGCGCCGTCGCGGACCTGCTCCCAGGCGGTCTTCGCCTGGGGCTCGGCGGCCTTGCCGGCCTCCTTGAGCTTCTCGCCCGCCGTCTTGGCCCCTTCCACCACGGTCTTGCCGATACCCTTCGCGGTGTCCTCGATCCCACTCCCGATCGTCTTCGCCCCGCTCTCGACCTGCCGGGTCGCGTCCTTCAGCTTGGAGTCGTCTGCACGCGACGCGGACGGCAGCCACGAGAGCGCGAGCGACAAGAGGACGACAGCCGTCGTTGCGAGAATCCTCATCGCTCACCCCTCCCTGACTTCGCTTGCTTCCCGCCCGGCTCCCCTCTCATCATCGCTGAGCGCCGGGGAGGACTGCGCCCGGGAAGGGGCAACTGGCATGCCAATGACCCGAGCCCCGACCCCACCCGGGGAACCTCCGATCTGGCGGCTCCTTGTGCGCGCCGGACGGTCCTGATGCCGGGCGTCGTGTCCCCTCACGGCGAGGCACGACGGCAGCATTTACACGCGCAACATGTAACGTTTACACCCGATCGGGGCCTTCTCTCAACCCGATCACGTTGAACGCGGACACGGGCTTCGAGAAGCCCTTGAGGCCGAGCTCCCCGACCGCCTCGGCCTCCACGAGCTCCTCCACCATTCCCAGCATCCGCTGCGGGACGAGCAGCTGCCCCGGCCTGGCCTCCCCGCAGAGCCGCGCGGCGAGATTGGTCACGGTGCCGATGGCGCCGTAGTCCAGCCGCCCCTCGAAGCCGATGGCGCCGATCGTGGCGTAGCCCTGGGCGATGCCGATCCCGAGGTCGAGGTCCACGCCGCGCTTGCGCCACTTGACCCGCAGGTCCCGCACGCGCTCCCGCATGGCCAGCGCCATCCGCGTGGCCCGCTCGGCCGGATTCGGCACCGGGACCGGATCGTTGAAGAAGACCATCATCCCGTCGCCGGTGAAGCGCTCGAGCGTCCCCTCGTGCTCCAGGATGAGCTTGCCCATCTCGGCATGGTACTCGCGGAGGACGCTCATGACCTCCTCGGGCTCGGCGGTCTCCGCGAAGGCGGTGAAGCCCCGCAGGTCCAGGAAGACCACGGTCACCTCCCGCCGATGGCTCTTGAGCGGGTCCTCCGCGTCGCCGGCCACGATCAGCTCCGCGAGCTGCGGAGAGAAGAAGCGCTTGAGCCGTCCCAGGCGGTCGAGCTGAGACACCTGCTCCCGCACGCGCTCTTCCAGCGTCTTGTTCCACTCCGCGAGCTGGGCCGCCTGCAGCTGGACGGTGTCGTAGAGGTGCTTGACCCGGATCAGCGAGCGGACGCGCGCCAGGAGCTCCGCCTGATTCACGGGCTTGGTCAGGAAGTCGTCGGCACCGGCCTCGAGCCCGCGGATCCGCTCCTGGGCGGGGTCGAGGGAGGTCACCATCACCACGGGCAGGATCCCCGCGGCGGGGTTGTCGCGGATCTTGCGACACACCTCGTACCCGCTCATCTCCGGCATCATCACGTCCAGGAGCACCAGGTCGGGCGGTTCCTTCTCCACCTTGAGGAGCGCCTCGGGCCCCGAGGCGGCCGTCGCCACGGCATAGCCCTTCGCCTCGAGCAGGTGGGCCAGCAGCTTGACGTTCTGGGGCAGATCGTCGACGACCAGGATCCGGGCGGGAGCGCTCACGCCCGGTCTCCCGCGGCCGGCCGGCGGTCCAGCATCTGGCGCACCGCCGCGACGAACTCCTTCACATTGATGGGCTTGGACTGGTAGCCGTCAAAGCCGGCGGCCATGATCTTCTGCCGGTCGTGGGTCATGGCCGATGCGGTCACCGCGATGACCGGGATCGCCCGCGTCAGGGGATCGGCCCGGAGCTGGCCCAGGGCCTCGATCCCGTTCATGCCGGGGAGCTGGATGTCCATCAGGATCAGCGCCGGCGTGGACGCGCGCGCGAGTTGGATCCCGTCCTCCGCGCTCTCGGCCTCGGCGGTCTGGTAGCCGTGGAACTGGAGCACGTCGCGCTCCAGCTTGCGGTTCTTGTCGTTGTCCTCGACGATCAGGATCAGCTCGCCGGCCATGGTCGCTCCGGCAGGGAAAAGGTGAAGGTCGAACCCCTGCCCACCTCGCTCTTAACCCAGAGCCGGCCCCCGTGCAACTCCACGAACCGCTGGGCGAGCGGGAGCCCGAGGCCGGTGCCTTCGCGCTTGCGCGCGTAGTCGCTCCCGACCTGGCGGAACTCCTCGAAGATCGCCTCCTGGTCCTCCGCCGCGATCCCGATCCCGGTGTCGCTGACGGAGACCTCCACCGAGCCGTTGGCCCGCGCCACGGCGACCTCGACGCGACCGCCCTCGGGCGTGAACTTCACGGCATTGGAGAGGAGGTTCACCAGGACCTGCTTGACCTTGCGTTCGTCGGCCACGATCTGGCCGACCTGCGCGTCCACGCCGAGGCCGAGGATGATGCCGTGGCGGCTCGCGCGCTCCCGCACCAGCGTCAGGGCGTTGTCCACCGCGGTGGGCAGGTCGAAGGAGGCCAGCTCCAGCTCCATCCGCCCGGCCTCGATCTTGGAGAGGTCGAGGATGTCGTTGATCAGCGACAGCAGGTGCCGCCCGGAGGACAGGATGTCCTGGAGGTACTCGGCCTGCTTGTCGTTCACCTCGCCGAACATCCGCTCCAGCAGCACCTCGGAGAAGCCGATGACCGCGTTGAGCGGCGTGCGCAGCTCGTGCGACATGTTGGCGAGGAACTCGGACTTGTGGCGGTCGGCCACCTCGAGCTGGGCGCTCTTGTCGGCGATCTCGCGGAAGAGCCTCGCGTTCTGGATGGCGAGCACGGATTGCGTGGCGAACGTCTTGAGCAGCTCGACGGTCTCCGGGGCGAACGCACCCGGCGCCTTCCGGGCCACGACCAGCGCGCCGATGATGGTGTCCTCGCGGAGGAGCGGGACGGCGAGGAGCGCGCGGTGTCCCGTGCGCACGAGCGCCTCCCGCACGCTGCTCTGATACGCCCCTTCGTCGAGGATGTCCGGGATCTGCACGGGCTCCCGCGCCTCCGCCGCGCGCCCCATGGCGCCTTCCCCTCTGGCCAACGGGGTGCTCCGCAACAACCCGACCAGGTCGTCATCGAGGTTCTCCGTCGCGCGCAGCCGGAACCGCTCCGTCGCCTCGTCGTACTCGTAGATGACCCCGAAGTCGGTGCCGGAGAGCTGGTTGGCGCGGCGGATGATCGTCGCGAGCACCGTCTCCAGATCGAGCGTCGAGCTGACGGCGCGTCCGACCTCGCCGAGCACCTCCAGCTCCTCCACCGACCGCGCCAGCGCCCGCGTCCGCGCTTGCAGCTCCTGGAACAGGCGCACGTTCTCGATGGCGATCACCGCCTGGTCGGCGAAGGTCTTGACCAGCTCGATCTGCTTGTCGGTGAATGGCCGCACTTCGTGCCGGTAAATGACCATGGCCCCAAGGAGGGCATTCTCCTTGAGCATCGGGACCCAGACACAGCTCCGCGCCTGCAGAAGGTCGACGGTCGCCATCCGCTGCGGGTCTCGCTCGTGGTACGCCAGGTCCGCCGTGATATCGGGGACGTGAACCGGCCGTCGCTCGGCCAGCATGCGCCCGAGCCCGGTCTGCGGTGACGGCCGGATGCCGCTCCTGGCGACCTCGAGCCATGCTGGGTTTGCGCCGCGGTGGGCGACGACTTCGAACATCTCCCCGGTGTAGAGGGCGAGGATGCCCGTCCGTGCCTCGCACAGACGCGTCGCGTTGGCCAGCATGGCGTCGAAAACCGGTCCGAGATCGTTCGGGGAGCTGGAGATGACGCGGAGGATCTCGCTGGTGGCCGTCTGCTGCTCCAGGGCCTCGCTGAGCTCGCGCGTCCGCGCCTCCACCTTCTGCTCCAGGTTGGCGTAGGACTCCTCGAGCTGGGCCGCCGTGCGGTTGAACTGGTCGGCCAGGGTCTCCAGCTCGTCCCCGGTCTTGACCTCGATGCGATGGCCGAGCTCCCCCGTTCCGATCCGGGCGGCACCGGCCTGGAGCGCCTGGATGGGCTTGACCATCCGGCGGGCGAGGACGAGGCCCGCCAGTACCGAGAGCGCGACGCCCACGAGGATCAGCAGCGCCGCCCGGATGACGGAGGCGCGGATCCCCTCGAACGCCTCGACCAGCGGCTGCTCGACGAAGACCAGCCATCCGAGCGGGGCGATGGGAGCGAAGGCCGTGAGGACCTGCCGTCCTTGCAGGTCCTGGGCGATGGTGGCGGGCTCGGGGGCCCCGCCGATCCCGCCGTGCGGCGCTCGAGCCGCCTGCACCTGGGGGGACGCCGAGAAGTCGCTCTTCTTCAGCACCAGGCTGATGTCCGGGTGGGCGATGAGCTGGCCGCGGGAGTCGATCACGTAGGCGTGACCGGCCTTGCCGATCTTGATCTGGGAGACCACGTCCCAAATGAACTTCAGGTTCACCTCGGCCACCGTGACTCCCGCTGGCCCGCTCGCGCTCGCCATGGACACGGTCATGTACGGCTCGGACTCCTTGCGGAAATAGACGGGGCTGAAGTAGGTCCTCCCCCCTCTGGCCTCGGTGAACTTCGGATCCCTCGAGTAATTCTCCTGGCTGCCGGCGCGGTCCATCGCCAGGCGGGACACGCGGAGCTGCTCCGTGCCCGACCCATCGAGCAGGCTCACTTCGGTGATGGGCAGGACCTGGCGCAGGAGCCGGAAATAATCGACCCGCCGCT
>WNGB01019625.1_pt1 | contig 16656 bp, 12 predicted proteins | sample 5400681 | NCBI WGS metagenome assembly WNGB01 (sample SAMN13153367, study PRJNA577476) | soil metagenome | isolation source: 115 cm soil or saprolite under grassland replicate 2 | place: USA:California | collected 2016-06-15 | reverse complement strand
TCGACCACTTCGCGATCGATTACGACTATCCGAACGGCGTCCGTGTGCTGAGCATGTGCCGTCAGATTCCGGGTTGCGCGAACAACGTGTCGGAAGCGGTGACGGGGACGCGCGGCACGTGGACGTCGTCGCCCGGCCATTCGATCCGCGGCGAACGGGCATGGACGTTCCCGCGCGGCACCGATAACGAACCGTATCAGGCCGAACACGTGGCGCTGATCAACAGCATCCGCAACAGCCGGCCGATCAACGACCTGCAGAACGTGGCTCACAGCACGTTGACGGCGATCATGGGTCGGATGTCGGCGTACACGGGTCGGGTGGTGACGTGGGACCAGGCCCTGAATTCGACGGAAAACCTGATGCCGCCGAACCTGGCGTGGGACATGGCGTTGCCGGTGCCGCCGGTCGCGGTGCCGGGCGCCGGGGCGTAACCATCTCCAACCCGCTTGCGGATTGGCGGAACCCCTCCCCCCAGCCCCCTCCCCGCAACGGAGAGGGGGAGAAGAAGAGATACTGCTTGGCTTGCTCCCCCTCTCCTTGCAGGGGAGGGGGTTGGGGGGAGGGGTTCCGCCAACCCCAGAGTAGTTGCCACAACCACCATGAAACTCATCCTCGCGATCATCCAGCCGGCGAAGCTCGAAGCCGTCAAGGAAGCCCTCAGCAAGGTCGAGGTGTTTCGCCTCACCATTGTGGACGTGCAGGGTTTCGGCCGGCAGAAGGGCCGCTCGGAAGTCTACCGCGGTCACGAATTGACGGTGAACCTGGTGCGCAAGGTGCAACTTCAAATCGCCGTCAACGAGGACTTCGTCGAGCCGACCGTCAACGCGATCATGGAGGCGGGCCGCACCGGCGCCGAGGGCCGCATCGGCGACGGCAAGATCTTCATCCTGCCGCTCGATGACTGCATTCGCATCCGCACCGGCGAGCGCGGCCCCGAAGCGATTTGAGACCTCAACCGTTGGAGCGCGGGCGTCCCGCCCGCAGCCTGGCGGCTTGGCAGCGGGCGAGACGCCCGCGCTCCGGAGTTTTGCACAAAGCAGATTTGACCTCTCTTTTGGCGGGTATGGTCATGTCTACCGAAATGGCCGGTCTGCTGCTCTCGGATGATCTGATCTTCACCAGTCGCATCGCCACCACAGCGCAACAGCTGGGACTGAGCGTCACGACGGCGAAGTCCCAGCCAGCGCTGGAGCAACTCGCCGCACGACAGCCGGCGCGCTGCGTAATCCTCGACCTGGCGAACCCAGGGCTGGATATCGCGGCGCTCCTGGGCAAGCTCCGTCAGGGCGAGGCGCCACCGTTTGTCGTCGCGTATGGGGCTCATGTGGACACGGCGACGCTGCGCGCGGCACGTGCAGCCGGCTGCGATATCGTCCTGCCGCGCAGCAAGTTCGCCGAGGAACTGGCGCAACGGCTGCCGGAGTGGTTCGCCGAGCGCCGCAGTGCTGCACGTTCGCCGCGCATCACGCACATCTCCTGGGGCCGCATGGAGGTCCAGGGGGTCGGCACCGGCCGCGACTTCAAGCTGTATCCCGGCGGCGGGCGGGCGTGGGACTGGACCGAGACCGATACGCACCACGTTCCCGGCATTCAGCCGGCCGACGTTGAGGAACTGCTCGAAAAGGGCAGTCAGGTCGTGGTGCTGACGCGCGGCATGCAGCTGGTGCTGCAGACCTGTCCGGAAACGCTGGAAATGCTGCGCGCGCGGGGCATTCCCGTCCACGTCGAGGAGACGCGGGCCGCTGCCGATCTCTACAATCGGCTGGCGGAAACGCAACCAGTGGGCGGTCTCTTTCACTCGACGTGCTGAGGACGATGGGAGAAGGGGCGGCGCGCGGTGAACGCGAGGCGCGAGCGGCGCGCCTGGCACGGGTTATGCGGAGTTCCCCGCGGACTACCTGCCTTCCCCAGTTTCTTTTCCCCTCAAGGGCGTTTGCCCTGACCCGGTTCCTGGCGCATCATACTAGGGCACGGGTGAAAGCCCGGCGGGAGGTGGGGCGCTGAGCGGTTCCCCTCTCATCCTCGGCGCGATTCGCGCCCCCTTTTCCGAACCTTACCCATAAAGGAACCGTTATGCTGCGCAGACGTCTCGCCTCGCTGCTGGTGGCGGGGGGCCTCAGCCTTGTCAGCGGCTGTATGAATTTATGGAGGCCCGCATGCTGGGCGCCATCCACCTGCTGTCCGGCGACGCCGTGCTGCTCGTCCGGCGGCGGTTGCTGCCCCGACGCGGTCGATAGCTACTCCGGGCCGGCGGGGCCGATGACGGAAGGGCCAATGCTCTTCCCGCCCAGCGCCCCGGTGATGCAGGGCATGCCGATGGCTCCTGGTCTCCCTGCTGTTCCGGCGGTTCCGGCGGTTCCGCACGGTCCAGAGAACGGCTCGCTCCCGCTGGCGCCGGCGCCGCGCCTGGTGCCCTCGCCGGCGCCAGCGCCGCCGATGGCGTATCAGCCCTGAGGATGACAAGGTGACAAGGTGACAGGGTGACAAGGTGACGGAGCGTAATTCCCCTTCACCTTGTCACCTTGTCACCTTGTCACCTTGTCACTTTTTCCCTTCGACTAACTCCTTGAAGGCACGGCACAGAATGGGCGCGGTGTCCGGACCGAGGCTATTGCTTTCCCCGTACTGCGCCCGGTCGCGGCCGTAACAGAAAGGCGCCTTTTCGTCCCACTGGCGCTTGGGAATGATGTAGCCGATCTCGTCGTTCGCCAGACCGATCAGCATGCGATGCGGGCCGCGGAACTGCGCGTAGATACCCGGTTCGATCGGCGCCTGCGGGAAGTCGGCGCCGGGGTCGGGCGGATCCTGCACCTTCGACAGCACCAATTCCGGATAAATTTCACCCGGAATCGCAGCTATATCCAGTTCGCCCAACCGCAGCCAGGCCACCTCGCTGCGGATACACAGCCGGCCCTTGGCCGGCATCTCGGCGCCCACCGCCTCCGCCTTGTACGGATCGTCGCGCCACAGGTACGACTGCCGTTTGAAGACCCCCAGTTTCTGCAGGGTGAGGTAGGTCTTGTTGTCCACCGGCAGGAACACCTCCCGCGCACGCGCTTCCAGCGGCAGCAACTTCACCGGCTTGCCCGCCTTGAGCGCCTTCTCGGCGAGACCGCCAATCAACCGGCCGTAGCGCTCCGTTTTCTCGAAGGTGCCGTCCGCCAGTTTGCGACCCTTTTCATCCTTGACTTCCAGGTGCAGCGAGGTCATCAAACCGCCGACCGTGCCGGTGAGGTAAACCACGGGACAGCAATACTTCTCCGCCAGGTGTTTGACGGTGTAGCCGACGAAGTCGGCGCTGACCTCCGTGTTCTTGCTCGACAGCGTTTCGGGGTGACAATTCCACTGCACCACGATGCCGATGGGCTTCTCCCCGTCGGGTGTGCGGAACTCGATGGCAACCCTCGGGCGCCGGGCCGCATCCGCTTGTCGAACCGCCTTGACGATGCCGTCTTCGAGAGATTTGAGATAATCGCGGTCGATTCCAGTGTCGAACGGGCTCCACAGGCCGAGCGTGTCCGGCCCTTCGTGGTTGTGCGTCGAGGAAACGAGGACGTAAGTGAAACCGGGCAAAAGGCGACGTACCCGCTCCGTCGTGTCGTAAGAGAGGCCGACCACATCGACCGAGACGAGGGCGATTTTGCGCTGGCCATCGCCCAGCACGACAGCGCGGGCGAGCAGAGGATCGTGGACCTTCGTCGCCTTGCGGTTGCGACCAAAGCCGGCGAGGTAGACGGGCTTGTCGCCGACTTTTGGGGTGACGTCCACCTCGCCGAAACCGGCTTGCAGCTGTGCTTCGCCCTGCTCGGCGGGGTGGGGCCGATTGCTGGCCGCCCAGAGGCTGGCGACGACAAGCGCTGACGAGAGAGCGAGACAAAGCCAGCGAACCATGCGGCCAGACTGATTGCGCAGCACTTTCATGGCGATCCCTCTGTCGCCGCCTTGGTGCTTGCCGAGTCTCTCGAAGAAGCAACAGGTCGTGTCACCCTGTCGGCGGGTGCATCCCGAGGTCGGCGAGAATCTGGGCGGCATGGTTGGCGTCGGCAATGGTGTCGAAAGCGGCGTAGCCGACGAACTTGTTGCCGAGTACAGCCATCGTCAGCCCGTGCAGGGTGATCCCGGCCAGCGCCCACTGCTGCGTCAGGCGATGCGCGAGGCCCGCCTCGTTGTCGCCTTCGATGCGGCGGACGATCGGCGTGTCCACCTCCACCAGCCCCGCTGACTTGGCGGCACGCACCTGCGCGGCGCCGGTCACCGGCGCGACGAACAGGATGCCCGTCCCCGACTTGTCGGTCAGGCGCTTGGTGAAGACATATTCCAGGTTCGCCCCGGCCTTGGCCAGGAACGCTAACTTGCTGGCGACGCCCCCCGCCTGATCCAGTACCTCGCCCGCCCAGACGTGGACGCGATCGAATTTGAAACTCATGGCCGCACCTGTGGAGAAAAGAGAAGACCAACTGATTATACAGCGAAGCCCCCCGAGGGGGAACGGCAGCGCGGGCGACTGCTGGCGCCGGCGGATAAATCCGTTGGCGGGGAGAAAATGTTGTTGCCTCCGGGTTGCGAGTGCAGGACAATAAACAGACCTGGTGAGGTCGGTTGTTCTCCCTTCGCGGGCAAATCTTGGAGGTTGCGGGCATGAAGCGCTGGATACTGGCCGTCGCGGCCATCCTCGGGCCGGTCATCGGCCTGGCGTCGGCGGACTACGTGGTGATCAAAATCGATCTGAATGAGTTCTTCGGCAATTCAGCCCCGCCCATCGACCCGCAGGCTGGCCCGAACCCCATGCCCATGGGCGGTGAGCGTCCTCAGCCTCCCCAACCCCCCAACCCAAACGACCCCAAAAACATGGGCCAGCAAGGCCCGAAGGAACCTCCCCTCTGGGCGTACGCTTACCTCGAACTGCGCAAGAAACCCGAAGCGCATAAGCAATACGGCCGCTTCCTGTATCAGATCGAGAATCGCTGGGGCAGGGCCACCCTCCACATCCCCACCAAGGCCGTCAAGGCATACATCCAGATGCCGCATGTCGCAAAGCGCTTCGAGGACAAGCTCAAGAGCGACTTGAAAGGCGGCGAGACCGCCGAGCGGTTGCTCAATCTGGCGGAGTGGGCCCTGGAGCGCGGTCTGTTCAAGGAGTTCGATCGCATGATGGAGCGATTGCGCCAACTCCCGGACGGCGCCAATCACCCGATCCTCAAGGCCGTCGATAAAATCAGCGATGCGCTGAAGGTTCCGCCCAAACGAGACGACCCAGCCGCCGCCAGCCTCATCGAGGAGTTGACCAAGGAAGGCTACAAGTCGCTCCAGAGTGACAAGGGCCACTACACCCTGCTGACCAACCTGAAGGCCGCGCAGAAAGATGGGGCTTCTTCTACTGGTTCGCTCTTCGGGGCAAGGTGCTGCCGGTGCCCACGCATCGCCTCACCGCTGTGCTGGTCAAGACGGACTGGAACAACGCCGAGCAGTTCGAGACCATGCACGTCAACTTCGACCTGCCGCCGCGGGTCTTCGACGGCTTCACGGCCCGGCGCGACAATGTCGTTGTCCTGGCCTCGACCCGCCTGGATGAAGCTTTCTACATCCTTTCCAAGAACAACCAGCAGCTGTGGGCGCAGCAATTCAAGGTGACCGGCACCGACTTGCTGACCGACCTCAAGGTCGAAAAGACCTATGCTCGCCTGCTGACGCCGCAGCCGGGCAAACTGCCACCGCTGTACAACCTGCAGGCCCTTGCCGTGCTGCAGAACGCGATGGAGGAAGAGTCCGAAACGGCGACGGTCAGTCATGAGTGCGCCCGGCAGCTCCTCGCCACGACGGGCCTGATCCCGCGCAACGTCAATACTGGCGAATGGGCACAATTCGGCCTGGCCAGCTACTTCGAGACCCCCCCGCACAGTTTCCACACCTCCATTGGCGGTGCAAACCCGTCCGAGTTGATCCTCTTCAAGCACCTCTTCAAGAACGTGCGCAAGAGCGGCAAAGTCGATCTGGAGAAGGCCGGGAACGTTCTGCTCAGCGTGATCGGCGATCGGTATTTCCAGGAAGGCTATCTGGCCCAGCGCCAGGCGTACCTCATCGCCGAGGATCGGGAGGCCCTGGAGCCGAAAGCGATGGAACGCCTGCGACGGGCCCGGTCCTCTGCCTGGGCGTTGACGGACTACCTGGCGCGCGAGCACCTGGACAAATTGCTGGCCTACTATCAGGAGTTGGGCCGTCTGCCGCGCGACGTGGAGTATGACGGCAATGTGCTGCGGAACTGCTTCGCGCGGGCGTTCAATTTGTTGAAGCGCGACCCGTCCGATCCGCAGAAGCAAATCCTGGACAGGGCCAAGATCGATAAATTCGCGGCGGAGTGGTTTAACGGTATGGACATCCGGCAACTGGACATTTCCGAACTGGAACAGTCGGCCCTCAAGGAGTTGGCGGACGCGGATGCGTCGGCGACCAGGACGGCCGTGTTCGTGCCCGGTTCCGGTGTGCCTGGGACTGGCACTCCGGGCACGCCAGGCTATCAGCCCGGCACCGGCACTCCAGCATACGACCTCGGCAGGCCCAGCGGCCCCGGCACCGGCAGTTATGGCGGCTACGGGGGCTACGGCGGCTACGGCGGTTACGGTGGCTATGGCGGCAGGCCGTCCGGGCCGGGCCGAGGACCGGGCGGAAGGTAAGCGCTTTGCTTGTGACGCCAGCGCCGGGATCCCACACCCCGTTGTGGCACGGTCTCCTGACCGTGCCCTCCACGTTGTGGCACGGTCTCCTGACCGTGCCACTTGGCCTGACCGCAGGTCTCCCGCTACTCCCGGAGACCTCCGGTCCAGTCCCGTGGCATGGTCAGGAGACCATGCCACAACGCGCGTCTGCTCCAACTCCGTGCAAACCGCTCTAATCACTTCCCTTGCGCGTGACGCGGAAATCCAGCTGCCGTCGCTGCAGATCGACGCGCACCACCTTGACCGGCACCTTATCCCCCAGACGATATCGCCGTTTCGTGCGGCGGCCGGTCAGGCTGTGCGACGCATCGTCGTAGTAATAGTAATCGTCCGTCAACGTGCTGATGTGAACCAGCCCGTCGATGGGCAATTGCTCCGCCTGGCCATAAAAGCCATAGTCCGCCACGCCGGTAATAATCACCTCCAGATTCATCCCAATGCGATCTTCAAGGTACGTCAAGAGTTTGAGCTTGATCAGCTCGCGCTCGGCGATCTCGGCCCGGCGTTCCATCTTACTGCAGTGAGCGCCCAGCGCCGCCAGCTCCGTCTCGTCGCTGCGTGCCCGCCCCGTCCGCAACCAGCGGCCGAGCAGGCGATGCACCGTCAGATCCGGATAACGGCGAATCGGCGAGGTGAAGTGGCAGTAGTCCTCGCTGGCCAGCGCGTAATGGCCCTCTTCCGCCGGGCTGTAGACCGCCTGCTTGAGACTGCGCAGCAGAGCGTAGTGGACCGCGTAGGCTTCGGGCCGGTCCGCCGACTCATTGAGGATGCGCTGCAGAGCGAAGCGATCGGTGTGGCGCGGCAGCTTGTAGCCGAGCATGTAGGCGAACTCGGCAAAGGCGCGCAGCTTGTTCGGTTCGGGAGCGGGGTGGACACGTCGCAAGAACGGCACACCCAGATCAGCGAGTTGGCCCGCCACCGCCTCGTTCGCCGCCAGCATGAACTCCTCAATCATCTGGTGGCTGACGTCGTGCTTGACGAAGTGCGCTCCCGTCACGCGGCCCTTGTCATCGTAATCCAGTCCGACCTCCGGCATGCTCAGTTCGAGCGCCCCGCGCTTGAGCCGCCGCTTGCGCAGGATCATCGCCAGGTCGCGCATGCGCAGAACCAGCGCCAGCACTTCCGGATCAACCGTCGGGTGAGGGGCGAGGGACGAGGGGCGAGGGGCGAGGGAAGACGAATCGGGCCTTGCTTCCTCTTCTTCCCTCACCCCTCGTCCCTCGCCCCTCACCCCTTCCGCGTGGGCAGCCAGAATCGCCGAGATCTGCTCGTAGGTAAAGCGGCGGCGCACGCGAATGACGCCCTCCGCAAAGCGCGCGGCCGTCTTCTGGCCGGTGGGCGTGAAGTCGATCAGGGCGCTTTTGACGTAGCGCACCCGGTCTTGCTGCAGACTGGCGAGGCTATTGGAGATGATCTCGGGGAACATTGGCAGCACACGCTGCGGCAGGTAGACGCTCGTCGCTCGCTTGCGGGCTTCGCGATCGAGCGGACCGGAGGCCGGGGCGAAGTACGACACGTCCGCGATGTGGACGCCCAGCAGCCAGTGCTTGCTCTTTGGGTCCACCGTCAGCGAGACGGCATCGTCGAAGTCGCGTGCGTCTACCGGGTCAATGGTGATGGTCAACTCGCCGGTGAAGTCTTCTCGCCCTTGAAGGTCTTTTTCGTCGAAATTATCGGCGGCCTGGCGTGCCTCAGCCAAGGCGTCCTCGGGGAACGCCTCGGGCAGGCCGAAGCCGCGGATGATCGACAGCGTATCGACGCCCGGCTGGCCGTGCGGTCCGAGCACCTCGGTGATCACGCCCTCGCCGCGGCGCTCGTCGGCAGTCGGGAAGCGCAGCATCTCGAAGACGACCTTGTCCTCCGGCCTGGCCCCCTTGGCGCCGGGGTCGCCGACCCAGATCGAGTGGCTGAAGACGGTGCCGTCCACACGAACGTAGCCCTGCCCCTCGCGCTCGAAATAGGTGCCGACGAACTCGCGCGTGGCGCGCTCGATGACTTGCACGACCTCCCCGCTGGGGCCGAGGTCCGGGCGACTCGGCTTGCGCTTGATCCGGACCAGGACCGTATCGCCGGTGGCGGCATCGAGGGCGCTGCCCTCGGGGATGTAGATCTCGGGACCAACGACGCCATCGACGGCATGCGGCCGCACGAAGCCGAAGCCGGAGTTGGTGCCGCGATAGACGCCGGTGGCGGTGCCGTGCGGGGCAGCGGTGCGCAGCGTGTGGTTCTTGCCAAGTTCGATGCGGTGCTGCTGCAGGAGCGTGCGCAGGGTGCGGCGGAAGTCAGCGTACTGGGCGGCCGGCACGTTGAGTTTGCGCGATAGTTCCTTGGGCTTGAGAGGCTTGTAGTTCTTGCGCGCCAGCAGGGCGAGAATTGCCTCGGTAAAGTCGGCCATCGGCATTCCTTCGAGTTGAACCACAAAGACAAAGAGAAGACACCGCCTGATGACCTTTGTTCTCCTCTTATTCTTCTTATCTTCTCTGTGTCGCTGTGTCTCTGTGGTTCAGGCGCCTTGGGGTGCCCCTCGGGATTTTGGCAACTCCAGGCGAACGGCCGGCGTGAGCCGGCTGGTGCTGGCCCCACCAGCCGGCTCACGCTGGCCGTTCGCCGACATCGCGAGGAGCACCTGGCGCCTCGCTTCGCCTTGACCCCTCCCGCGACCTGTCTTATAGTGATAATCCATCACCCGCTTTCAGGGGCAAGGTATGCGCCGAGGGTCAAACGACCCCGGCCATACCATACGCGGAGGTAGGAGAGGTCATGAAGGCAAATTGGCAAACGCCCTGGTGCCGTCCAGTTCTGGCTCTCCTGGTCGCCGGGGTTGCGGCGCTTGCTCTCCACCTGACGCACGCTTCCGGACAGACGACGACTTTTAACGAACGCGAGGTGAAGTCGGAAGCGTCGCCGCTGGACGACCCCAAACTGGACGTCTGGGCGCTGGACTTCCGCTTCAAGGATCCGCGTTTGATCAAGGTCCATGTCCCCGGCCGCGGCACGCGGATCTGCTGGTACCTGTGGTATCAGGTGATCAACCGCACCAAGGAGCCGCGGCTGTTTATTCCCGATTTTGAGCTGGTGACCCTCGACCCCCCTGCGGTCTACCACGATGAGATCCTGCCTTCGGTGCAGGAGGCGATCAAGAAAATCGAGGATCCGACCGGCTATCAGAAGATCAGGAACTCGGTCACGATCGCGGCCGAGTTGATCCCGATGTCCAGGCCTGCCGGCGAGGCCTTCCCCCAGGCGATTACCGGCGTGGCCATCTGGGACGGCAGCCCGGGCGATGAAAAACCGCGCGACGCGAAGGCGAAGGATCTGAGCGATGCGACCCGTTTCAGTATCTTTATCAGTGGGTTGTCGAATGGCTGGGTATTGGTTGACCCGATCGTTTCGGGCAAGGGCGAGGCGCCGGTGATCCGCCGCAAGACGCTGCAATTGAATTTCAAGCGCCTGGGCGATCGTTTCTCGATCGACTCGCGCGACATCAGTTTCCAGCCGCCGGCGGAGTGGATTTACCGGGCATCGCAGATCCCCATCCCCGCCGCGCTGCCTGGCATGCAGCCGGTGCCGCCGCCCCCACCTGCGCCGGCCGCCGGTAAACTCGGCGCCGCAGCGGATAGGTTATCACCCAGGCTTCTGGTGAACCGTTGAGAGATTGAGGAGTTGATATGGCTCATAAGAAAGGTCAAGGCTCGGTTCGTAACGGCCGCGAGTCGCACAGCAAACGCTTGGGCGTCAAGGTGTATGCCGGTCAGTCGATCCAGACGGGCGGCATCATTGTGCGTCAGCGCGGCACGAAGTATCAGCCCGGTCGCAACGTCGGCCGTGGCCGCGACGACACTCTGTTCGCGCTGGCGGAAGGGGTCGTGAAGTTCGACCGTCAGGGCAAGCGCGTCAACGTGGTCGCGTCCACGACGCCGTGAACGGGCCAACGTCGCCGCCCTGCCGAAGAGCGAGCGCACAAAACTCGGGCCGCACGGAAGACGGCGGGGATAAACCCCGCCGCTCGCTACACTGATGGCGAGCCGCCGGGTTTATCCCGGCGGTTTTTCCGCTAAGTTCGACGGATGCCGTTGATGCCGCCGGGGCGAGGGTCAGGAGCAACGGAGTGGCTTCGGTTGGTAGAAGCAGAGCGGGGCCGTCCTTGGGCGAACCTGGGGGATCGCTTCAACCCTCCGGTTAGCACCGAGGCGGACCCTCCAATGGGCCTCAGTCGAACTGAGGCGAACCCGTCGGCCGGCGACGGCTTGCAGGTCAAAACTTCGCGATGCCGGACCGCACCTGAGCCGCGGTCAGCAGCACCGACAGGTGATCGCAGTAGAGCGGCGGGCTGTCGAGGTGCGGCTGCAACCGCTGCCATAGCCTGGCGCGCGGCCCGTTCGTCTCCAGCAGAAAATACTCCGTGCGGTAGTCATCCAGAACGCGCTCGAGGCGGCGACGCCACTCCGGGCCGAGTTGCGGAATGAAGTGACTGTCCTCCAGCAGCAGTGGCGGGAAGAAGAAGCCGCGCGTATCGGTGTAGATCCGGGCACGCTCCCCCAGGCGCCAGGTGAGATAGGCGCCGTAGTCCGGCGGGCCGAAGAAACGGCCGGAAAGGCCCTTCGCCTCGATGTGATCGACCGCCCCGGTCGGCCATTGATCGCCATCTGAGATCGGCAATCGGCGCGCTACCGGCGGCAGCAGTGATAGGGCCGTCAGGGCGACGAGCGCCGCGATCAGCCACGCTGGCTGGAACCGCAGCAGCCGGCTGTTGAAGAGACGTTTGCAGGCACAGTCGAGGCGCAACAGGCGCGCTGTCCAGGGTCGTTGTCGGTTCGCTGCGGCTTGGCGGAGCAATGCCGCCAGGTGCGGCACCCCGAGCGCCAGCATCACCAGCAGCCAGTCTTGCAGACTGCGGAAGGCCACGTTCGCCAGCGCCGCCAGTCCCAGGAGTGTCGCCACTTCCCACAGTCGATACGCCCGGAAGCGCAGCACCAGCGTCAAGGCGACCAGCGCGGCCACGACGTACGGCACCACCGTCGTCACGACCGACTTCGAGAGGAACGAGTAGAGCGGCTGCATCTCGATGAAGATGCGCATGATTGGATGAGCGAGTTCGGGCCGGAACGGATACAGCAGACGCTCCAGCGGATCGGGCGCGAGGAAGGTCGCCGCCAGGCCAAGGCCGCCCACGACCGTGAGGCGCCGCAGTCGCCCGGGATCGAGCGGGACGTTGAGCCGCACCCAGCGGTTGAGCCACTCCCAGGCGATGGCGCCGAGCAGAATCGCCTGTCCCAGGATGACGCCCGGGTGCAGGTTCGCCCACAGCAACATGATGAGCGGCAGCCACCAGGGCAGCGGCCTTTTGCCGGTGCAATGATCGTGCAGCAGACCGACGACGAGCAGCAGGCCGATGCTCGTGCAGTAGAGCGGACGCAGGTTCCACGCTGGCGACAAAACAACGACTGCTGTCAGCAACGTCAGGGCGATTCCGTGCCAGCGTACTCCGGCCGTCCGCAGCCGCCACATCAGCAAGCAGAACGGCGTGAACACAAGGAATGTCTGGAGCAGTTTCAGCCCGCCGTGGCCGAGCACGGTCCAGAAGGCCCACAGGATGACCTCGTAGAGCCACTCGAAATCGGGCAGTTCGGCGCCGGGAATGGTGTAACTGAACGCCTCGGCGGGGCGCAGGTCGCCGGTGTGAACGATCAACGCGCCGGTACGGATCTGCCAGGCGAAATCGAGGTCGCCGAAGGGGCTCAGGTAGTTGAGTGCGAGAAAGACGATGGCAATTAGGGTGAAACCGTTCGGGAGGCGCGCGCAGCAAGAGCGGAGGAACATGGACGCGGCTCCCTGACTGGCCCGGCACGTCCGTGCCGCTGAGGGGAAACAAGGATCGTGGGCGTCTGCGTGCCGCAAGCATAGGTCACAGGCGTTGACCCGGCAAATGCCCGCCGCGGCCGTTGTTGCGGACCGGCGCGGGAGTCTGTATCTTGTCGGCAGGCACGGTCCGTATCTTTCTCCCCTCGCCCCTTGCGGGAGAGGGGTTGGGGGTGAGGGGGAACAGCCAAGGAACAGTCGCTTGCTTTTACCCCTCACCCCCAACCCCTCTCCCGCAAGGGGCGAGGGGAGCAAAACGCAACCATCACCGAGGCACGCTATGAGCAGCGCCGACCTGTCCGCGACTACTCAGAACCTCTCTCCCACGAAATTCCTGAACCAGATGTTGACGGGGTACTGGCTCTCGCAGGCCCTGTACGTGGCGGCCAAACTCGGCCTTCCCGATCTGCTCGAGAGCGGCGTGAAACGCCCCGAGGATCTCGCCCGCGCCACCGGCACCCATCCCGAGGCGCTCTACCGCCTGCTGCGCGCCCTCGCCAGCGTCGGCGTCTTCAGCGAAAGACCGGATGGGTCGTTCGTCCAGACGCCCTTGTCCAGCGGGCTGCGAAGCCCGCCTGCGGGCGGACAACGTGCGATGGCGATCATGATGGGCGAGGAACATTATCGCGCCTGGGGTGAGCTGCTCTACAGCGTCCGCACCGGCAAGCCGGCGTTCGATCATCTCTTCGGCAAACCGATCTTCGAGTATCTGGCCGAACACCCCGAGCAGGCGCGGACCTTCGACGATGCCATGACGGGCGTTCACGGCGCGGAAACGCGAGCGATGCTCAACGCCTACGACTTTTCGCGGATCGGCACTCTTGTGGACGTGGGCGGCGGCAATGGCTCACTGCTGTCAGTGGTCTTGCAGCAACACACCGCGATGAAGGGGATCCTGTTCGACCGCCCCGACGTCGTCGAGAACGCCCGGGGGAACCTGCGGCGGGCCGGGGTGGACGCACGCTGTACGCTCATCGGCGGCAACTTCTTCGAGTCCGCGCCGCCGGGCGGCGACGCCTACCTCCTGCGCCACATCATCCACGACTGGGACGATGCCCAGTCGTTGACGATCCTGCGCAACGCCCGCAAGGCGATGAAGCCGAAGTCCAGGCTGCTCGTCGTAGAAAGCGTCATTCCGCCGGGCAATAATCCCTTTTTCGGGAAGCTCCTGGATCTGGCGATGCTGGTGTTGCCTGGCGGCCAGGAACGAACGGAAGCCAAGTACGGTCAACTGTTCACCGCTGCGGGCTTCCGGCTGAGCCGCATCGTGCCGGCCGATCAGGAGGTGAGCGTCATCGAAGGCGTCACCCCCAACCCCTCTCCCGCAAGGGGAGAGGGGAGAAGGCAGTGGCAAGTGAATCAGCGCCACCACCTGCCGATGCGCCGGAGCATCCGCCCGACCCGCGCCAGGAGTGGCTCGCGGTAGACCGAGACCGGCTCGCCAGCCAGGAAGTGCTCCACGTCCTCGGCGAGTTCCAGGGCACTGCCGTAACGCTCCTCCGGCGCCAGGGCCATTGCCTTGAGACAGATCGCCTCCAGCGCCGCCGGCACGTCGTGTTTGCGCTGGTGCGGCGCGGGAAAGGCACACCGGCGCGCACGCTCCAGGATGTCGCGCATCGGCCCACCCTCAAAGGGAGCGTGCCCCGTCAGGATCGCGTACAGCGTCGCCCCAAGGCTGAAGATGTCGCTGGCGACGCCGACATCCTCCCACTTCCCCGCGGCCTGCTCCGACGACATGAACGCCGGCGTGCCCAGCAGTTTGCCCGGTAACGTGGCGTACGGATCGGCGAGCGGCAGGACAAAATCGGGCCGGGTCTCCAGATTTTGAATGGTCGGCGTGTTCTCCTGCAGCGACTTCGCCGAGCCCCAATCGACGACGAGGGTTTCGCCATAGCGGCCCAGGAGGATGTTGGCGGGCTTCACGTCGCGGTGCAGGATGCCGTGTGCGTGGGCGTACGCGATGGTGTTGCACACGGCGACGAAACGGCCGAGCAAGGCGTGCAGTCCGAAACGGCGCTCGCAAGCGTCGTGGCGGCGATGCCCGAGGTGGAAGCGATAGATGCTTTCGTGGAGCGTTTCGCCCACGATGAAGCGCATCGCGTAGCAAGGGCCATAGTCCCCGTCCTCCACCAGGCCGTAGACCGGCACGATGCCGGGGTGTTCCAGGCGACTGGTGATCTCCGCTTCCTGGAGGAAACGATGACGCGCTTCCGGTTCGAGGGCGCGATGTGGCCGCATCACCTTCAGGGCGACCTCGCGGCGCAGCTCCTCATCCAGAGCGAGGTAGACCTCGCCGATGCCGCCGCTAGCATGAAGTTTCAGGAGGCGATAGCGCGACGCCCGACGCCGTGGTTGCGACCAGGTGGCCGCAGGTTTCTGAGGGAGGAGAGGGGGTTGCCAGGAGGCGGACAACACGTCCCCAAAGGCGGTTGCGTCCCCGGCGGCTGGCCACTGGCTTGCAGCGCTGGGGCTTTCGAGTTCCGTGCTGAAGTCGTACTCGACATTCTGCGAATGGCGCGAGTGCGGCTCGTGTAGCATGGGAAGGCTCCTTGCTGCCGCAAGCACCGAGGCAGTCTCGACGATGAGACCCCGACGGCGCAGACGACGAACACCCGTAGCAGCGAGATTGCTCCAGATGTGGAGGACGTCGCGCCAGCCCGGCGCTTATCAGGCTATGCAGATTGCGCGGCGAAACCGGCGGGCTTTTTTCGCGTGTGCCGACGAAAGGAAGCCTGGGTGCCTGTGGTCAACCCCTCCCCCCAACCCCCTCCCCTGCGAGGAGAGGGGGAGCAAGCCAAAACGCTCTTCTCTTCTCCCCCTCTCCGTTGCGGGGAGGGGGTTGGGGGGAGGGGTTGTCTTGCTCCCCCTCCCCGAAGCGGAGAGGGGGTTGGGGGGAGGGGTTGACCACAGACCCTGAACTTGGTGTTGCCTTCTTGACCGTGAAGCAGCGACCCCTCAGAATGTGCCTGTCGCCTGCGTCCCACACCAGTGCAAAGGAGATCTCCGCATGGCCGCCACGCCGGAAGCCCGCCTGAAAGAGCTGAACCTGACACTTCCCCCCGCGCCGAAACCTGTCGCCAAGTACAAGCCTGCGGTGCAGGTCGGCAACGTGCTGTACGTCTCCGGCCACGGTCCCGCCAAGGTGGACGGCAACTCTCCGGTCGTCGGCCGACTGGGGGACGATTTGAATCTGGAACAGGGCAAGGAAGCGGCGCGTCTGGTGGGCCTGGCGATCCTGAGCACGGTGCGCAACACGCTCGGCACACTTGATCGCGTCAAGCGCCTGGTGAAGACCTTGGGCATGGTCAATGCCACGCCGGACTTCAAGGATCAGCCGCAGGTGATCAACGGTTTCTCGGAGTTGATGGCCGAGGTGTTCGGCGACGACGCCGGTGTCGGGGCGCGCAGCGCCGTCGGCATGGGTTCGCTGCCGGGGAACATCCCCGTTGAGGTGGAGTGCATTTTCGAGATAATCTGAGGCCATTCAGGAAACCGCTGGCGAACGGCCGGCGTAAGCCGGCTGGTGGGCAAAGCTACCAGCCGGCTTACGCCGGCCGTTCGCCAGCAGGTTGCCCGCTCCGGCATCAAGTCACCTCATCGCGACGCGGCTTGGGGATCCTGTACTCCTGCATTTTCAGAGTCACGCTGCGACGCGACAGACCGCAGATCTCGGCACAGCGGCCGATACGGCCCTGGCTTTTGCGGAGCGCCTTGCGCAGGTAGTACTGCTCCACGGCCGCGGCGAGGTCGGCTACCTGTTCCGGGAGCGGCCGCTCCAGGTCAATCTGGAAACGCGGCTCGGCCGACGGCGCCTTGAAGACCTCGGGCGGCAAATGTTGCGGCAGGATCGGGCCGCTCCAGGCGGTCACGCAACTGCGCTCGATGACGTTCTCCAGTTCCCGCACGTTTCCGGGCCAGGGATACTCAAGCAGGGCATTCATCGCCTCGGCCGAGATCGGCATGATCGCCCCGGCCGGGGCGTAGCGGGCGCTGAAGTGGCGGGCCAGTAGCGCGATGTCCTCCGGTCGCTCGCGCAACGGCGGCACATCAATCTTGACCACGTTGAGGCGGTAATACAAAT
>WNGB01006833.1_pt1 | contig 16658 bp, 14 predicted proteins | sample 5400681 | NCBI WGS metagenome assembly WNGB01 (sample SAMN13153367, study PRJNA577476) | soil metagenome | isolation source: 115 cm soil or saprolite under grassland replicate 2 | place: USA:California | collected 2016-06-15 | reverse complement strand
CACCGCAACAGCGACATTCCTCGTTGTCCTCCTCGCTATGACGCAATGAACAAAGACCGTCACCGAACCTCAACAACGCTCGGGACATCCTCACCTGTCGATCGAATCGGGGTGGCATCACCATGACCGACGGTGCGCCGAGCAACAACGAGCAGCAGCCCGACACCGACCCGCGCCCAGCAGCGGTCACCTTCGTGACCACCGAGCACTTCACGCTCCAGGGTGCCCGCTCGTCCACGATCGCCGAGGCCACCGGCCGAGCGACCATGTTCCTGGGCACCGTCTCCGGCGGGCTGGTCGCCCTGGGGCTGATCGCCACCGCCGGGGGCATCGGCGCGGCGTTCTACGCCTTCGGGCTGATTCTGCTGCCCACGCTGGCGTTCGTGGGCCTGGTGACGTTCGACCGGGTGCTGCAGTCCGGAGTCGAGGACCACGGCTACACGCGGCGGATCGCGCGGCTGCGCGGCTACTACTTCCAGTACGCGCCCGAGCTGGAGGGCTACCTGCTGAGTGTCCCGGCGGCGGAGCGGCTGCGGATGCAGGGGCTGCGGGGGGCCGGGGCCTGGCAGGGGTTCCTGACGGTGGCGGGGATGGTCGCCGTGGTCACGGCCGTGCTGGCCGGCTCGACGGCTGGGCTGCTCGCGGCCGTCGTCTCTGGCCATTTGTTGGTCGCGGCACTGGTGGCCGGCGTCCTGGTCGCCGTCACCGCATTGGTCTGGCTGATGCGCTACCAGCGTTCGGCCTGGGAGCGGGTCAGCACCGCGCGTCTGTTTCCCGACGAATAAGAGAAGCGCCGCGAATTCCATTGGATGCGAATACGCGACGGGCGGCGTACGAGCAATGGGGAGCCGTTGACGTTGCCGGCTCCGACCTTGTGTTTGTGTCGTTTCGGTATGCCGAGGTCGCGACGTGGGTGGCCCGCAACCTCGCGCCCGCGACGGTGGAGGGCCGCCAGCGTGTGGTGCGAGGGTTCGCCGCCCACGCCGCGGCCTACCCGTGGGCCTGGACACCGCAGATGGTGGACGAGTGGTGCACCGACCTGCGCACCGTGCGGTGGCTGCGCCGCTCGACCCTACCAGCTGGCCGTGAGGCTGTTCTGCGGCTACCTGACCGACCCGGCCTACGACTGGCCGGCGCAGTGTCAGCGCCGCTTTGGCACCCACCCCGTCCAGGTCGTCCACGAGTGGAACGCCGCCGTGCACGCCCAGCAGGCCGAAGCCGACCCGTCCAAGCGGGCGTTCACCCTGGAGGAGCTGCAAGCCTTCTTCGACCACGCCGACGCCCAGGTCGCCCGCATCCGCGCCTCCGGCCGTCAGGGCTGGCTGCCCGCCTCCCGGGACGCGGTACTGTTCAAGGTCGCCTACGCCTACGGGCTGCGCCGCAACGAGACGCGCATGCTGGACGTGGCCGACCTCGGCCGCAACCCCCACGGACCCGAGTTCGGCGAGTATGGCGTGTGCTATGTGCGATATGGCAAGGCCACCACCGGTTCGGCGCCCAAGCCCCGCGGCGTGCTGACGGTCTGGGCCTGGGTGCCGGAGGTCCTGGAGGAGTGGATCTCGCAGTTCCGGCCGCTGCTGGCCCCACCAGCCAGCTCGGCGCTGTGGCCCTCGGAGCGGGCCGCGCGGGTGAGGCTGCAGCAGATCAACAGCTGGTTTGCCGCCTACCGCGACGCGCTCGGCTTGCCTGGCGGGCTGGACTTCCACTCGCTGCGCCGCTCGCACGTCACCCACCTGGTCGAGGACGGCTGGGACGCCCGCTTCGTGCAGGAGCAGGCCGGCCACGAGCACGCCAGTACCACCTCGATCTACACCTGTGCGTCGTCGGACTTTCGCACCCGCACGCTGCGGCGGGTGTTGGACCAGACCGTGCAGGCCGCGCTTGCGAGGAGGGCCACGTGACGATCCGACGCCAGGTCAGCTACCAGTGGCGGCTGCGGGAGGTGATGGCCCAGCGTGGCCTGTTTGCCACCACCGAGCTGGTCCCGCTGCTTGCCGAGCGGGGCATCACCCTGTCGGCCTCGCAGGTGCACCGGCTGGTCACCGGCATCCCGGAGCGGCTGTCGCTGCCGGTGCTGGCGGCGCTGTGCGACATCCTGGAGTGCACCCCGGCCGAGCTGATCGCCACCCGCGCCGCCAACGCCACCCCCCGCAAGACCGGCACCAGCGACACCGTGGCCGCCGCCGAGCTGCCTATCGAGCTGCGGCCCCGCCGTGCCCGCCTGCGGCCCCAGTGACCGCTCGCCCCAGCGCCTCCCGGGGTGTTGCCTGCACCGCTGCGCCAGCAGGAGCTGGCCCGGCCGGCCGTGTGCGCGCTGCATCCTGACCGACAAGCTCGCCGCCGCCCTGGACGACGGCACCGGCCGCCTCAACCCCGCGTTGACGCCGCTGTTGGAGGCGCTGGCGGCCATGGACAAGCCCGAAGCCGGCCTGATCTGGCTGCACAACCCCAAGGTCCCCCAACTGCTTGGCGAGCTGGCCACCGGACGCATCCCGCTGACCCATGAGGGGCTGCACGCGGCGCCGAGCTGGCGGACCGCCGCCTACCTGCGCGACTTGCTGATGACCTGCGGCGTGCTGCCCACCATCGACAAACAGCTGGTGGGCTACGAAGCGTTGCTGCACCGGCGCCTGGCCCACCTCGCCGACGCCGGCAGCCCCCATCTGCGGCTGTTGCGCCAGTTCGCCGTCTGGCAGCAGCTCCCACGGCTGCGGGCCAAGGCCAAGGCCCGGCCTCTCACCCCCAACCACCGCCAGTACGCCAGCGACCAGTTCATCCAAGCCACCGCGTTCCTCGGCTGGCTCGGGCAGCGGGGCCACGCCTTGGCCGAGGCGACCCAAGCCGACCTGGACGTCTGGCACGCCAGCCACAACGACCACCAGCGGCGAACCCTGCGGGCGTTCCTGCGCTGGGCGATGGCCACCGGCCAGCTGCCCAGGCTCGAGCTGCCACGGCTGTTCATTACCCGGGCCGCGCCGATCACCCAGCACCGCCGGCTGGAACTGCTCGGCCAGCTCCTCACCGACGACCACCGCCCCCTGCGGTCGCGTGTGACCGCCTGCCTGATGCTGCCGTTCGCCCAGCCGGCCACCCGCATCGTCCGCCTGACCATCGACGACATCACCCGCGCCGACGACGGTGGTGTCTTCATCCGCTTCGGCCAGCCGCCCACTCCGGTGCCCGAGCCGTTCGCGAGCCTGCTGCTGCAGGCCACCGCCGAGCGGGACAACCTCCAGACCGCCACCAATCCCGGCGCCCGCTGGTTGTTCCCCGGACGGCGAGGCGGCCAGCCGCTGCATGCCAGCACCTTGGGAGCACTCGTGCGAGACCTCGGCATCCCTGCTCGGGCCGGCCGGACCGCCGCGCTGCGCCAGCTCGTCCTACAGGCCCCCGGCTCCGGTCGTCGCCCAGGCACTGGGCTACAACCACAGCACCACCACCCGGATCGCAACCGAGGCCGGAACACCCTGGAGCCGCTACGCCTCGGGCGACCACAGCCCTGGTCATCAACCTGAGTGACCACCAAGGGATAGACGACTCTCGATTACGCGGCTACACCAGTACTAGGCCGCGGCGCACTGCTCTGGCCTGCACCGGCCCCGCTGCGGTGCGCCTCCCGGCTGGTCACCCTGCCCGCCGACCACCATGCCGTGTACGCCGCGCGCCAGGGTGGGCATTCAGATCGGCCTGCTGCCGTGCCGCCGGGGTACCGGGGCCGCCGGGGCCGGCCCTCCGCCGCCTCGCCCGGGGTGGAGGCGGCCTGAGGAAGGGGCAGCCTCAGCCGCCGGCGGCGGGTCGGCGTCCGGTGCGTGGGCCGAGTGGTCGGGCGTCTCGGAGCAGTTCCATATCGACGACGAAGCAGGCGATCTCGCCGGTGGCGGTCCGGCCGATCCAGGTGGGATACGTACCATCGCCCACGGCGCTGGTGAAGACGATGACGTTGGCATCGCTGCTGTCGTCGGTCAGCTCGGTGCTGCCGGTGTCCCAGAGCGGGGCGTAGAAGCTCTCGTCGGCGCGCTGGATGAGGGCCAAGTCGGCGGCTTGCGCGTCGAACAGGCCGCCGGTGCCGCCGTCGACGCCGAAGCCGTAGAACTGGTCGTCGGCGAGGAGGCGGACGTCCTGGCCGGCACGGGTGGCCAGCTCCCACGTCACGATCGGCTCGTCGAGGACCTCGACCCGGGCGGCCGCGATGCCGATCCAGTCACCGCTCGGGCCGTCCCACTCGAAGCTGGCCAGGGTCACCGGGTAGCGGCCGGGCGGCATGGTCGCGCTGAACGCGACGAAGTCGTCGCTGGACCAGCCCGGCTCGGCGGCGACGAGCCGCCCGGTCGGCAGCCGCAGCGGCCCCACCCGGCGGGTTCGCACCGTGCCGTTACCGCCATCGGGCACCTCGAAGCGAGCTCCGTCGCTGAACCAGCCCGTCATGTCCGGGGCCTGGAGCGGTGACGGCGGCCGCCACGGCGGCTGCGCCAGCGACGCGGGCGTGGAGCGGTCCACGACGGACTCGATCATCGCCGCGGAGACCGGCTCGTCGTCGACGCCGTCCGCGGCCAGCTCATACAGCAGCGCCCAGTCGCCGAAGGCCGGTGCCGGCCGCCACAGCGTGTCGACGTCGAACTGTTCGCCACCCGAACCGGAACCGCCCTTCTCGGCGGCGTACCGGACCTCGACATAGGCGCGGCCGTCGAGGTCGATGTCGGCCGTGCGGTGCCAGGCCCGTTCGTCGAACTCGGCGTGGCCGTCGGCATAGCGCCAGCCCTCGGTCCGGGCCAGGAACACGCGCTCGTCCTCCAGCCGCCGGAAGTCGAACTTGCCGGTACGCCGCCGCGCCGGGTCGAACACCCACACCGCGAGGTACCAGCGGTGCCAGCACACATCGATCAGCAACCGGGGACCGGCCCCGCCCACCACCAGCACCGAGTACTGGTCTCCCGACCGATCCCGTCGCCGGGCCCGATCGGCGGTCAGCACGCCAACCAGCCGCTGGCGCGACGGGTCCCAGCCGGCACCGTAGACGATCTCCACGCGGCCTCCTCGCGATCCCGCAGCAACGTATATCAACCAGCACATCGGCACGCCACCGCGAGGATCGGCGCTTGTCAGGCAACGGCTGCCCTGTTCGGCGGCAACCGCCGGGCGCGGGTCGATCCGCGTCCGCCCACGCCCTCGAGCGCCTGACTCCACCAGCTCACCACCAGCCCTCACCATGGCTGAAGACAGCGTTCCACCGAACACACGACCCTCCAATACGCGGCTATACCAGTAGCCTCCGTGACCATGCGATCGCTCGGGCTCCGGACTATGGGGTTGGCGCTATCCTGAGCAACGTCTTGCCTCACAGCGATGGGCAGCCAAGGACGAGCTCCAGCCGCGTCCCGTCTTCAGCGATCCACCCGGGGCTCACGACCTCCTCGCCTCGGACGACTCGCGACTCGTCGGCTTCGCCACGTACTCGTTCTGTGGCCAGCATTTGGGCTGTCGGTCGGACAGGACCCGCGAGTTACGAATATCGTTGCTGGATCAAGGCCGACCGGCTCGGGACTTAGCGTGGCGGCCTGACGCCCGCCATGCTCGGCTTGGTGGGACGAGATCACTCCGAAGCTCGTCGGGGCTGGTCCTCAACCTCACGATGCTCGTCTGACGAGCTGACATCCTTCGAGGACTCGATGGCCGATAACGCATCGACATCGCCGGCATCAGCGGCTTTGCGCCACCACCGCTCCGCCTCCTCTACCTCGCCCCGCTCCTGGAACAGCACCCCAAGGTTGAACTCCGCGTCGTGGTGGCCCGCGTCAGCGGCCATGCGCCACCACCGCTCCGCCTCCTCATCCTCGTCCCGCTCACGCAGCAGCTCACCAAGGTTGCCGCGGCGCCAGCGTGCGCTGCGGGAACAGCTTCTTGCCTGCGGGGCCCTTGCGCTCCAGCGCCCGCTGGTAGGCGAACGCCTCCTGGAGTGGGGTGAGGCCTTCACGGCCGAAGTTCTCCCCGTACATGGCCGCGAACCGCTGCGCGTCGTCGTAGTCGCGGATCTCGGCGGGCACCTCGGTCAGGCCGGCCTGCTTGGCGGCGACCAGGCGCCGCTCGCCGAACACCAGCGGGTAGCGGCCGTCCCGCTTCGGGCACACGACCAGATGTTGCAGGACACCTTGGGCCTTGATCGACTCGGCCAGTTCGGTGAGATCGCCAAGACTGCCATCCAGCGCGGTGCGGGGGTTGTCAGGCGAGGGTTCGATCTCCTCGATGGGCAGGGACTGGACGTTCGGCTTGCCGGTGGGCACTGGAGACTCCTTCAGTCCGGACGGACGTGGATACGAACTCGGCCGCTCCCCCACGGTTTGGGGGGCGGCCGAGCGGTGGCAGAGGCAGTCATCGCGACCTCCGATGCCAGGGCAGCGCCTGGTGCTGCCGGGTCTCCTGCCGGCAGTGCCGGGCTCCCTGGCGCCGGAAAGGCCGCCGCAGGGCGCCCCGATAGGGGCGGGAGTACCGCACCGAGCGCAGCGAGGGAGGAACGGACCGGCCTTGCAGGCGCCGGGGTGGCACTACGCTGGGACGACCCGGCAGCCAGCAGCGGTGATCGCCACGCGACCCATCGGCCAGGAAGGAGCGCTGACTTGCCCGCCGTCCCTGAGCTGCACCTTCGCCAGATCGCCCGTTACTGCCAGCAGCGCGTGCCCGAGCACGCCCGCGACCAGGTCCAGGTCAGCTACCGGGTTCGAGGACGAAGCGTCACGATCGTCGAGCGCCGCCCACCGTGGCGGGCGGACATGGGCCCGGAGTGGACCAGCCTGCCAGTCGCGCAGCTCCGTTGGACATCACCCAGTGGTTCGGGCGAGGAGGGAGTGTGGCGGTTGTACTGGGCTGACCGAAACCAACGCTGGCATCCGGTGCCAGACGCTCCCCCAGCCCGATCGCCAGGCGCGCTGCTCGCCTTTATCGACGAGCACCCCGCGGCGTTCTGGGGCTGACGACTCGCAGGGCCGACCCGGCCGGGGCGCCCAGTCGAGGACGCTTGCCGAAGGCAAAGCTCGGGTCGCGTTCGGAGCGTCGCAGCTCGGCCGTCAGCGTGATCCGATCGCCCTGGCAGCATGGGCCGCTGCGCTGCGGAACGGTGCACCAGACGCGGAACTCGCCACCGTCGGCGGCTTCGGCGATCACCAGCATCTTCAACTCGACCCGGCCCAGGCCAGCAGCAGGCCAGAGCGGTTACCGGCGCCGTCTCCCGGTTCGCCAACTTCTTCCACGCCGTCGGCGACGGCTTCGACGCCGCCGAGCTGGGCTGGTCCTTCGAGGACGTCGACTTCGCCTACCTCCGCGCCCCCTACCTGGCCGGCCGGGAGGACGCGGATGCGGCGTGTCGGCTGCTGCTGGAGGACTTCGCCCACTACGCCACCCTCCGCAAGCCCCGCCGTGGCGAAGACGTCACCCTGGTGTTTGACGAGTTCTCCGCCATCGGCGGTGGCCGCGAGGTCGCCATCCAATTGGTGGAGCGCGTCCGCGACGCCGGCTGCAACGTCGTGCTGTCCGCCCAGTCGGCCGACGGCCTCGGGGACGAGGCGCAGCAGCGCCGCCTGGTCGGCGCCTGCGCAGGCGGCATGTTGCTGCACGCCATGCCCAACCCCGACGGCATGCTCCGCGCCGCCGGGGTCGTCCAGGTGGTGGAGCAGACCTGGCGGCTCGACAGCCAGGGGCCGACCGGCAACAGCTCCGCGCGGCTCGGGGAGCAGCCCAAGATCACCCCCGGGCAGGTGCAGCAGGCCCGCGAAGGCGAAGCCTGGCTGATCGCCCGTGGCCGCTACCAGCACCTGATCGTCACCCGCACCCGCATCGCGCCCGCCATGCGCGACCGCGCCGCCGCGATGATCGCGCTGGCCCGCTCCCTGCGGCCCGATCAGCCGCTGCCCGGTGCGCGGTCGTGGGTGGAGGTGCAGGAAACCGCGGGGATGGCCGCGCTGGAGGTGGAACGGCACTTGGCCATCGAGCCACCCCCAGCAGCCGACCGCGCATCGGCCCGGCTGCCGGACCTGCCACCCGGCCTGATCCACGACCGCCAGGCCGGCGAGGCCGACCAGGACCACGCCGACCACGAGCCGGACGGTCCGGTGGATGGCGCCGGGTGGCGGCTGCGCCTGGCGATCGCGACGGCAGCGCGGGAGGGGGACGCGGAGCAGGTCACCGCGCTGATCCACCACGCCACCACCCTCGGACTCGCCGAGACCATGCTGGTGGCGGTCGCCCGCGCCAACTGGCCCCCCGCCGCCTTCCCGGTGCGGGCCTGCCGCGCCGGCCTGCGCTGGCTCGGGGAGCGGGCACGGCAAGCCCGCCCCCGCCGTGCCAACCGTGCGGTGGTCAAGCGGTGACCAGACAGCCCCAGGGCCTTGCAGCGGCGGCAGCGCTACGCGCTGGCTCGCGGGGACCCCTGCACCCCGCGACCTACCCGCCGCTCCGAGCGGACGAGCGGGATAGCACGCGCCTTGCCGTCAGGGGCAAGCCCGGTCCAAATCCTCCGCAGATTCTTTGCGGTAAGGAAGCCGCCTGCGGCGGCCATCTGATGCATTCCGCAAACAATCTCCTGCGGATTTCTCCCTCAAAGGCTTGCCCCTGACCGGCGCGTGCTGGCCGCTCCGCGGCCGCCTTGTTCCAAGGCGAGGCCCTGCGGGACACCGCCCGCCCGCTCGGCACTGACCTGGTTCTTTGATAAGTCCATAGGGAGCGCCACACGGCACGAGGGCAACCAGCGCCCATGACGCCCACCCGGTCCCGGGCAGGCACAGCGCATGGCCCCCATCGGTCGGTCCCGATGGCTAGCAGGAACCGCTAATCGGTTCCGTGCCACCAGTGGCGAGCACGTATTCCCCCGCGAATTCCAGAGAGGAGGTGAACCCAACCGGCTAACTAACCGCGTCCGCCAATTCCCCGATCCACCGCAAGCCCGGCCGGACCTTCACTGCCCCGGACCGTTCGAGCCCCACCTGGATCTGGCGTGACTGCGAACACTGCGCCACGCCATTCGGCCAGCCCAACGACCCCGGCCGCAAACGCCGCTTCTGCTCCGGCGCCTGCCGCACCGGCGCCTACCGCGCCCGCAAACGCCGCCAAGAGCAAGCCGACCGCCAGCACCAAGAGCAGCGCCACCGCGCCTACGATGACACCGGCCGCCGCCAGCGCGACCGCGCCCGCTCGCATCAGCCACCGCCACACGCCGGCACCAGCCGCCCCGGCACCTGGTGCGGCCCCTGCGGCGGCCTGCGCGGCCCACACACCCACCACCACGACGACCAAGCCCACGCCCGCGCCCGCCGCCGCTACGAGGGCCTCCGCGCCAAAGCCGCCTCCACCAACTTCCCGCACGAGGCCGACGCCTGCCACGCCAAGGCCGACACCATGCGCGACAAGTACGGCCTCTAGCTCCAGCCCCCAACAGGCCAGCGGCACAGACGGAACGTCACCCCCGCTGTGCCGCTGGCCTCCTCGTCACCAACGGATCGTCACACCTCTGCCTGTGGCTGTGACGATCCGTCCGTCCCACCGCTCTCGCATCCCCGTTACGGGCGGATCGTCACCACCCGGTCACAATCCGCCCGCGCGATTCCCGTTGGCGTGCACCTCGGGGCGCTCGGGAATTGCCGTCCATGTGGAAGCGCCTTCGGCGCTTGCTGCTGCGCTGGCAAGCTCCGCAGCCCAACCCCGCCCACCGCGAGGATGGCCGCACCCGAGCCAACGCGTGGGCCTCAAAGGGTACGTCAACCCCCATGTCAATCCCTATGTCAACCCCTACGTCAATCCCCCCGCACCCGATGGCGTACCCGGCCTCGCCTTCGGCGTCGGCATCACCGCAGCAAGGAGCCCCTGCGGGGGGCCAGTCGCCCGCAAAAAGCGCGGGCGACTGGCCCCCCTTGGGGGAGAGGAAGCGAGCGCGCTTGATCCATGCGGCAGCCTCCCGGCTGTGTGGAAGCCGCCTTCGGCGGCGATCGACCAATCAGCCGTCCGGCTGCCGCATGGAGCGCTCGCAATTTCCGCGCACCTACGGCGCGCCGCCATCTTCGATGGCGATTCATTACCACCATGCCGAAGGTCAAGGCACAAACGGAACGTCACCGGCTGCCACAAGCAGATCGTCACTGTGATGCTGCCTGGCGGTAGCCGCCTGGGTCGGGCCAGGTCGGTGCTGGCAGTGCGGGTGGCCCTGATCGTCACCGGCCGTCACGGAGGAGCGGTTGATCTGCTGGCGGCGTCGCATGCAGGCTGACGCCGGCAGCGCGAGTGGCCCATTCGTCACCGGCCATCTGGACGTGCCTTCCACGTGAATTGCCCTCAAGCTGCCGGCACCGGCCTGGCCCACTACATCGCTGACCTGATCAGAAGCCTGTCCGACCCTGCTGGGCCGTGACCCCTCACAGTCCTGTCGCGCGGTGCCTTCACCCAGGCCGGTGCCGACCACGGTCGCCCGTCTTGGAAGGAGGACCACCGCCGTGCCCATGCTAGAAGGCAAGGTCGACGCCGTCATCGGGGTCGACACCCACCGCGACGCCCACACCGCCGCGATCCTGGACCCCAACGGCGGCCTGGTCGCCCAGCTGGAGATCCCCAGCAGCCAGGCTGGCTATGCGAGGCTGCTCGGCCTCGTCGCCGAACACGTGCCGGGCCGGCGCTGCTGGGCGCTGGAGGGCAGCGGCTGCTATGGGGCGGGACTGGCCAGCTTCCTGGCCGACCAGGGCGAGTGGGTCGTCGAGGTCGACCGGCCCAAGCGGCCCCGCGGCCGCAACGGCGCCAAGAGCGACCCGCTGGACGCGATCCGGGCCGGCCGGGAGGCGCTCAGTCGCGAGCACCTGGCCAGCCCACGTCAACGTGGCCACCGCGAGGCGCTGCGGGTGCTGCAGCTCACCCGCGCGGGCGCCGTCAAGGTGAGCGCGGACGCCCGCCGGCACCTCAAGGCGCTGCTGGTCACCGCACCAGAGCCGCTACGGCAGGCGCTGCGGAGGGGGACCTGGCTGGTGCGGGCCCGCGGCTGCGCCGCGCTCCAGGCCGACCCGGCCGCACCGGTGGAGGACCGCGCGACCGTGCGGGCGCTGCGGCTGACCGCCGAGCGGGCGCTTTCGGCGCACGCCGAGGCCGAGCAGCTTGAGAAGGAGCTGCGCGCGCTCGTCAAGGCGATGGCGCCGGTGCTGCTCGTCCAGCCCGGCGTCGGCCCGATCACCGCCGCGCAGGTGTTGGTGAGCTGGTCACATTCGGGCCGGCTGCGCTCGGAGGCGGCCTTCGCCATGCTCGCCGGCGTCGCTCCCATCGAGGCGTCCTCCGGCCGGGTCGTCCGCCACCGGCTGAACCGCAGCGGGGACCGGCAGCTCAACCGGGCGCTGCACACCATCGTGATGATCCGCCAGCGCTACCACCAGCCCACCAAGCGATATGTGGCGCGGCGCACCGGCCAGGGCAAGAGCGAGCGGGAGATCCGCCGGTGTCTCACCCGCGCCGTCGCCCGGCAGCTGTACCGGCTGCTTGAGCGTGAGGCGACCGTTGCTGCGGTGGCATCGCCGCACCGCACCACCCCGAGCACCACCGCGACAGCACTGTTCTGATGTGGGTCGGGGCGGGCTGCTGCTCACCGCTGTGGTACAACCCTGCCAACCGGTCGTCGGGTGGGCCGCCGGCACACCCCGCGATCAGCAGCGCAGATCGGCCGTGCTGGCGCCCAAAACGTCGCCGCGAGCGTCCAGCACAGTGAGCTTGCCACCCCGACGACCACAGGGGATCGCGGCCAGGTAGTAGGCGCGGCCGAAGCGGTCGCCGCCGTCGAAGGCGCGCACCTGGATCGGCGGTCCATTCATGGCGGTGAAACGGACCGTCCGGGCTGCCCGGGGCAGCCCCCCGTAGGCGATGATCGCCCGGCGCGTGCCGATTGCGGAGTGGTCGATGGCGTCCTTGGCCGCGCCGGGCGGCTGGCAGGCATGCACCGCTTCGCGACCATCGACGTCAATCACACGCACGCAGCTGGCCTGGTGCGCATGGTAGGCGTACAGCTTGCGCGTGCCGGTGGCGCTGGTCTGCGTAGCCACCAGCACGGGCGCATCCGTCGGCGTCTCTTCGACCATTGGCGGCAGGTCGAGGGTACGGCCCAGCTCCCGACCAGTGGCGTCCAGGGCGACCACCCGGGCGACCTGGTCGGGTGGGGCGAAGCCCAGGTAGACCCGGAAGGGGAAGGCCGGGCCCGGGTCGATCGCATCGACCACCACCGGCGCTCCTCTCCCCCACAGCTCCAGGCGGACCCTCGCGGTGGCCTTCGGCGCGGCGCCGTGATACTCCGCGACCCCCGCCAATCCCGTGCCGCCCGACCCAGGCAGGAGCAGCTCCGTAGGGTTGCGGGACCAGCCACAGGCACCCCCGCCCATACCCGCGTCCGGACGGTCCTCCCCGAACTCGCACAGCCCGCGACGCTGCTCATGCTGGTCGACCCCCAACACGACAATGAACCGCCACCGGAACCCGTCGCGGACCCCGCGGATCAGCACCGCAGGTCCAACCGGGCGGAAGCGGCCACCGCCGGGCAGGGCCGCAGGGTCCAACAGGCCCGGCTGCTCCCGCTCCAGCTGGCCAAGCGACAACGTGACCGGCGGCGCGGTGGACGGCGGCGCGACCGGCGGCACGGTCGACCCCACGGGCAACAGTCGCACGGCCACCACACCACCCAAGATCAGCAGCACCGCGCTGATCGCCACAGTGACCTGCACCCGGCGCCGGTGGGAGGTGTGACGGCGCAGGAACCGCTCGTAGGCGCCAGCCTCGTCGGGCGCAGGACGCTGCGGGCGACGCAGCGCCGCGCGGACCTGCTCATCGCTGCTCATCGCTGCTCCTCCACACGATCCACCCGCGGCGCGACCGGGGCCAGCTCGGCTCGCAGCCGTGTCAAGCCCCGGCGCGCCAGCGTCTTGACGGTGCCCAACGGCAAGCCGAGCAGGCGGGCGACCTGCGCTTCGCTGAGGTCCTCGTGGTAGCGCAGGGCCAGCACCAGCCGCTGCCGCACGGGAAGGCGCGCGACCGCGGCCCAGACCACGATCGCGCCCTCGCCAAGATCGGCGGGCGCGGGCTCCGGCGGCCGGACGGCCACCAGGTGGCGGGCCTCCACCAGCGCCCGGCGGGCCAGCGAGCGGTGGCGGTTCACCAGGACCCTGCGGGCATACAACGCGGGATCGTTGGGCTTGCGCACCAGGGCCCAACGGTTGTAGGTCCGCACCATGCTGTCCTGGGCCAGCTCCTCGGCCTGGCCTGGGTCACCGGTCAACAGCAGACCCAGCCAGTACAGACGGCTGAACTGGCTGGCGAAGAACTCGCGGAACTCCAAGTCGTCAACGGACACGGGCGCTCCTGCTCGAGGGCAACCCTAACAACACTCCTAGCCCCTGGCAGAAGGTTTCACCGATCCCACACCTTGGACCAGCCGATCGTCACAGACTGTCCATCACGAACGCTTGACAGCGATAGAAGCTTCACCCGGGCTTCCTCCACTGTGACGATCCGTCCGTCACCCGATTTTGCTCGCCTTACTGTGACGAACCGTTGGTAACCCATTCTGCTTGGGCTGCTGTGACGAACCGTTGCGCACGCCCCGCCGTGACGATCCGTTGGTGACGCGCAGGAGCAGGCCCGGCGCCGAGTGTGACGTTTCGTTCGTCGCATCCTGGGATCAGCCACGCCGGAGCTGTCGGGGGTGCAGAGTAGTCATAGAGGTCACAGACTTACGTTCTGCCCAGGTGTGAGACAAGGAGAGGGCATGACTGAAGAGACCGATCTATCCGTACTGCGATGGGTGGAAGAGGCGGTAGGACCAAGGCTGCTCGCCTATCTATTGGGCTGTGACCTCGACTCACTCCAGTTAGTTGTCTCCGGCGATCGCCAACCTACGGATAAACAGATTGAGATTATTAAGGCCTTCTCGGGGTTGCGCAAAGGAATTCCAGAAGAACTTGATGAAGCCAGCCACAAAGAGCTAATCTGCTTATGGCTCGTGCAAGTAGGAGATGACGATAGATCAGTAGCCAGATCCATGCATGAGCATACGGGCGGTATTGAAGAGATACCTCCCGGACAGGATGACCTTGAACGGGCTCTTCTTGGCCTTGCGGTTGATGCCTATCCTGCCTTCCTCTTGCCCCCTGACCGTATTCCTATGCCGCCAGATGAGGATATCAGCTTTCGGTTATCATCACTACTACACCATCATCCCCAAGCCGTGGTCTTCTCTTATGCGGCTCTAAGCGATCCAGTTCTCCAACGCGTATTCGCGGAGGAGAACGAGCACACGGGACGCACCGTGATGATCTACCGGAATACGGGCAGCGGAAGCACAGTCCAGCTTTCTATGATGCCGGATACGTTGCTCCGTACTGCCTGGCGTCGCCTGCGGGATGGAGATCACTCCCCCAGCGCCTTGGCTGTTGAAGCAATCAAGGAGCTGCGGCTAGCGCGCGACGTGTTGGCGGGTAAGGATCGCACTATCATAGCTAAGCTTGCCTTTGCTGGAGTATTGTTGCCAACCGATTCGCGTCTTGAGCTTCGTGATGGTATCGTTCGACCTGTCACTGAAGCGGACCGACGGATTGTGCCAGAGTCATTAAAGGGTCAGCTCTCTGGTACAGATGCTTCGGGAAATAGTACGACTATCAACTATGATGGTGACGTCATCCTTGAATACAAGCTCCCTTATAAGGTGCGGGTGGAACAGTTTTCGCAAACACACCCTCCGTGGCCAAAAGACATGCGTCCTCCAGCCGCTTTCAATCGAACAGCAACGTGGTTGCGGTTCAGCCTAATGCTGGCCGTCGAGCGTGAACCTCGGGCACAACTCGTCCCGACCTGGCGTTATTTTGATGAGCCGCTAATTCAGGGATCTTCACTCTCATGGAACGATCCTCGGCAAGGCACTGGGATCATGCCAACCCAGCTAAGCGACGCAGAGCTGACAGCTTGGGGAGAGTGGTATGAGCGACTGAGTGATGCCCGCGTTGATAGGATTGAACTGGCCCTTAGCCGAATCCTGCGAGCTATCGCTGAGCGGCGTGAGCCGTCCGATGTCCTGGTTGATTCGGTGATCGCGTGGGAGAGCCTATTTGGATCTATAGAAGGCGAACTGAGGTTCCGTATTACATCCAGCTTGGCAATACTCCTTGAGGGATCGTATCAGGCGAGAAAAGACTTCAGGAAGAGACTCAGTGATATTTACCGGCTCAGGAGCAAGGTTGTTCATGGCAGCGGGAAACTCAAGGAGAGTGAATATCCCAGGTGTCAAGAAGCACTGGCCGTTGCAATAGATGCGATCCGGGTTCTTATCACTGAGCGCCCCGACATTCTTGAGCTACCCGATGGCGCAGAGCGTAGTATTGCTTTGCTATTACAGGATTCGTCTGCTCCAGTAACGCGCACCGATGGTATACCCGGAGAGTGAGACGATCCGCTCGTGACCAGCCAATGGCAGGCGGGGAGCCCACGGACCCCCCGCCCGTCTTGGCCTGCCGTCACGCCTGACAACTCGAAGCTCAGCCTGTAGGCCGGTGCAGCTCCTCACATGCCGCCACGGCGCGTTCGACAGCATCGACCGTCCGCTCTGTCGCGATCACCGTCAGTAGATCACTGCCAGGGGCCACTGCCACCGCTCGTCCAACCTCGTCGAATGGAGTGATGCGCTGAGCACCCAGCAGCGCAAGGACCCACTGCTTGGCGTGTGCGAAACCCGAGTACAACCGGTAGAGGTACGAGCCTTTGGCGTTGCTGTCGTCATGCACCGGCTCAAACCAGTCGAACAGTTCCACGGCAGGCAGACACGGCGTAATCAGGACAGCCTGCCCCTTCTGGCTGGCCTTGGTGAGTCCCCGTTGTTCGGCGACCGCGAGCAACGCAGCGTGTCGCTGTACTGCCGTCTGAGCAGGCGGTGGAGCAGAGGTAATCGCCATAGCCACCTCGACGTTTCGCCGCTCCTTATAGTCGGCGAGTTGTGCCGCGACACCGCGAGCACACCGCTCATCGGCCGACACGCCCGGCTCCACCAGCCACAGCGCAGCCAAGGCAGATTCATGCGCTGTCCGCAGCAATGACATATGCGCGTACATCGGCACTTCTCCGGCATGCAACAGTGTTCGCCATGCGCGCAAATGATCGAGCGCCGCAACCAGATACGTCGGTGCCAAGTCATGTGCCAGAACCCGCAGCCTGTCATTCTTGTCAACGAACGCCGCGCTCCCCGGCGGCGGTGGTTTGAGTATAAGGGCGTCCAGGCGCGTCGATAATGCATCGACCCGGTCTAATTGTTGAACAAGCGCAGCCGTGACAGGCTGCGGCATCGGGATGCTAGGAGCCCCTCGGCAAAGAATCCATGACCTTTCCTAAGCTCTTGGCCGATAACGAGTTGATTTCCTCACCATCATACGTGTCCACCGTCTAGAGAGTCCAAGCAAATTCCTTACTGACCAATCGAAGCTGAGATCGAAATGATTCCGAGTAGCACTCGTGACGATTCGTCCGTCACCAACGGAGGCAGGGCTCCGTCGTTCTGTCGTGATGTCGGTTTCATCGGAGGCTGATTCCGAGGGTGGCCAGGGGTCGGTGTGGGTTGCGGGCGTGGTGGCGCAGCGCGGCGGCGACGTTGACCGGTCCTGCCCGACACAGCACTCCGA
>WNGB01010764.1_pt1 | contig 16660 bp, 19 predicted proteins | sample 5400681 | NCBI WGS metagenome assembly WNGB01 (sample SAMN13153367, study PRJNA577476) | soil metagenome | isolation source: 115 cm soil or saprolite under grassland replicate 2 | place: USA:California | collected 2016-06-15 | reverse complement strand
CGGAACACTCCGCACCCCCGGTGAATGTTTACGTAGAGCTCTTCCATCTCCTCCTTCATGCCGGTTTATCCCGGCGCTTTCCCAACCAACCCACCGATCCAGAACCAACCCAGCCGGCAGCGCGACTCGACGAGCAGGCGCTCCCCGCGGGCGTGGTACGACAGCGCCAGCGAGGCGGTAGGCGCGGCAGTAGCTCGAAACGCAACCACCCACCCACCCAACGACACGTTGAAAGCCTTCCACCCCAACGTCTGCCGGGTCAGCTCCTCCAAGACCGCCCGCGTAGACATCCCGCCGGGCGCCGACACCCCGGCGGCGACGTTGCCGCTCTGAGGACCTGCGGTGCGGCCTGATCGAGGCACCTGACCAGACTCCGCTCACCGCACATTAGGGTGGGCGGCGTGAACGGGCGGCTGGCGGTGCGGCTCGGCGTGGTGGCCGCCGTGCTCACGCTCGCTGCGGCTGTCATGGTGCCGGTCCTGCTGCACAGCGACTGGGCCAACACCACGGTGCGCACCGCGGCCGCGCCCCGCCCGCTCGGCCTCTCTCCGCTGGCTGCCGCGCCGCAGCGGCGCTGGCACGCCGACGGGTCCCCGCCACGCGGCGGGTCGGCGGTGCAGGCCGGCACCGTGCTGGTCGCCACCCCGCACCGGCTCGAGGGGCGGGACCCGGAGACCGGTGCCACCCGCTGGTTCTACGAGCGGCGCAACGCCACGCTGTGCGACTGGACCACCCAGGACGGCCTGGTTTTCGCCGCGTTCCGGAAGAGACACGGCTGTCGGGACCTGGTCGCGCTCAACGCCGGCACCGGGGTCCGCACCTGGTACCGCAACGCCGAACTGGACCGCGACATCACGCTGTCCGCCATGCCTTCGGTGCTGCTCGCGGCGAACTCGCACGCGGTGGTGGCCTTCGACACCGGCGGCGGACTGAACCGCTGGACGTACGGCAAGCCCGGCTGCACCCTGTCCGAGCCGGCCCGCGGCGACCTCGGCGTCGGGCTGCTTGCCAGCTGCGGCGGGCCGGCGGCGCAGCTCATCCTGCTCGACTCGTTCAGCGGCAAGGAGCGGTTCAAGCCGGTGCCCGTGGGCGGCGCGGCCCGGGTGCTGTCCACCGGCCAGGCGGTCGCGGTGCTGTCGGGCGGGGCGCAGCGGCCCACGCTCACCCTGTACGGCCAGGCCGGCACCCTGCTGGGTTCGTTCACCGACGCGAGGCTGCGCTACGACGACCCCGCCCAGACCGGCGCGACCGTCCACAGCGGACTGATTGTCGGCTGGACCGGGCGCACCGTGTTCGCCGTCCCGATCGGCTCGCCGCGGCTACTCTGGGCGGTCGGCGGCACCGGGCCGGCCGGCGCCGACTCCGGCGACGCGGTGATCGGCACCCAGGGCGGGTTCGCCGAGGTCGGCCTGGCCACCGGGCGGGTCCGCAGGACGGTCGCCGCGGCGCACGGCGGCACCGCTCCGGTCACCATCGACCGGGTCGGTGGGCTGCTGGTGGCCAGTGGCGCGGACGGTACGTACGTGTACGGCTGAGCCCCCCGGCGACGGCGTTCAGGCGGGTGGCCGTCCCGCTCCACGTCCGCCACCACCGTCCTGGAGCGGCAGCACGAGCTGCTGCTGAAGTCCGTGGAGGAGGCCTACGAATCCCTCCGGCTGCTGCCCGGGCTGGACGCGAACGGCCCCGCGCTGGTCTGACTGGCCGAGAACCTGTACCAGGCGCGCCGCGCGGACGACCAGCGGGCGCCCGACACGTCAGGCAGGCCCCTCAGGCGGTGTTCACAGGCGCAGCCGGATGCGGCACCAGGTGCGCCGGCGGCAGGCCGGGCAGCGGATCAGGGAGGCGTGCCGGCGCAGCAGCGGCAGGTGCACGCTCGGCATCAGCGAGCGCAGCGCCTGCGACGGGGTCAGCGACGACCGGGCGCCGCAGGACGAGCAGTCCACGGTTACCGAGCCGGCCGCCGGCCCCGCGTCGGTGGGGCTGAACAGCGCCCGCTTGCCCTCCGCGTCCACCCTGAACGGTCGCCGGGCGCCGCCGGCCCGGCGACGTACCCGATCGAACCCGGGTGAAGTCATCGTGGCGCCCTCGCGGGCAGGTGCCGCCTGCCGAACGTGCGGTGCTTCATCGAGCGTCCCGCCCGGCGCGCCCGGCGCCGGACGCGTTCGCTGGCCAGCGCTCGGCCAGCCGGCGGGCAAGCTCGCGGTACGCTTGCGAGCCGCGGGCCCGCGGCGTGACGGTGAGCACGCTGCGCCCCGCGGCCGGCGCCTCCGCGAACCGCACCGAGCGGGGGATCGCCGGCTCCAGCACCGGCACACCGTACCGCCCGGTGATGTCGGCAAGCACGTCCCGCGCGTGCACCGTGCGGCTGTCGTACAGCGTGGGCAGCACCCCGAGCACGGTGAGCTTCGGGTTGGTCAGCCGCTGCACGTCGTACACCGTGTCCATGAGCTGGCCGACGCCGCGGTGCGCCAGCGTCTCCGGCTGCAGCGGCACCAACACCTCGCTGGCCGCGGTCAGCCCGTTCAGGGTGAGCACGCCGAGCGACGGCGGGCAGTCGATGATCACGTCGTCGTAGCGGCGCAGCAGCGGCGCGAGGGCGGTGCGCAGCGCGTGCTCGCGCCGCTCCCGGGTGAGCAGCACCGCCTCACAGCCCGCCAGCTCGATGGTGGCCGGCAGCAGGTCCGGGCCGTCCTCGGTGCGTTGCAGCACGGTGTCCGCGGTGACCCGGCCGAGCAGCACGTCGTGCGCGGACATCGGTAGGTTGTCCGGGTCCAGGCCGAGGGAGAAGGTGAGGCAGGCCTGTGGGTCGAGGTCCACGAGCAGCACCCGCCGGCCGAGCTCGGCCAGCGCGGCGCCCAGCGACGCCACCGTGGTCGTCTTCGCGACGCCGCCCTTCTGGTTGGCGACCGCGAGAGTGTGGCTCACGAAACCCCTCCCCACAGTGCGCCGCCCGGACTGGACCAGTCTCGTCCGCTTGGTCCCCGCCGAACAACCCGCCCCCCGGTCGGACCGGCGGGCCGACCGCGAGGCAGGATCGTGCGGGTGAGCGAGCGTGCGAGCGAACCAGGTGGGCACAGCAGTGAACGCGCGGCCTTCCGGGTGAGCCAGGTGCTGCCCACCTCGGCCACCATCCGGTTCCTGCCGCTACCGGTCGGGCCGCTCGCGCTGCTGGAGGCCGGCGCGCCGGGCGGGCACCCGGTGCTGTTCGTGCCCGGGTACACCGGGAGCAAGGAGGACTTCGCCCCCCTGCTGGAGCCGCTAGCCGCCGCCGGCTACCGCGCCGTGGCGATGGACCAGCGCGGGCAGTTCCAGTCGCCCGGGGTGGAGGACCCCACGGCGTACACCGTGCCGGCGCTTGCCCGGGACGTGCTCGCCGTCGTCGGGGACCTCGGCCAGCCGGTGCACCTGGTCGGGCACTCGTTCGGCGGCCTGGTGTCGCGGGCCGCGGTGATCGCGCGGCCGGCGGCGTTCGCATCGCTGGTGCTGCTGGACTCCGGCCCGTCCGCGATCGGGGGCGAGCGGCGGCAGCGGATGGACATGCTCGAGCCGGTGCTGGCCTCCGGAGGCACCGCGGCTGTGTACGCGATCCTGGAGCGGTACGCGGAGTACGCCGACCCGACCTGGCCGGCCACCCCGGCGCCGCTCAAGCGGTTCCTCAAGCGGCGGTTCATCGCCACCCATGACCTCGCAATGCAGGCGATGGGTGACGCGCTGCGGACCGAGCCGGACCGGGTGGCCGAGCTGGCCGCCACCGCGGTTCGGGTGCTGGTGGCCTACGGCGCGGGCGACGACGCCTGGCCGCCGCCGGTGCAGGACGCGATGGCCGCCCGCCTCGGCGCGCCCGTCGCGGTGATCCCGGACGCCGGGCACTCCCCCGCGATGGAGAACCCGCAGTCCCTGCTCCGGGCGTTGACCGGGTTCTGGCCGGGCGGTTGATCGGGGTCTGGCCGGGCGGCTGATCGGGCTCTGGCCGGGCGGTCGATCGGGCTCTGGCCGGCCGGTCGATCGGGCTCTGGCCGGCCGGTCGATCGGGCGCTCTGGCCGGGCGGTCGATCGGGTTCTGGCCGGGCGGTCGATCGGGTTCTGGCCGGGCGGTCGATCGGGTTCTGGCCGGGCGGTCGATCGGTCCGCCGGGCATCTCCGGTCAAGGCGTGTCACGCTGGACACGTGCGTGGGTATGATCTCGGGCTGTTCGGTCCGGAGAGCGTGACCTGGCGGCTGCACTCCGACCCCGTGCTGTGGCTGGGCGGCGTACGGGCGCTGTACCTGCAGGCGCTGCATCCCGAGGCGATGGCGTTGCTGGACCGGCACTCGGTGTTCCGGGCCGACCCGTGGGGCCGGCTGGTGCGGACCGCCGAGTATGTCGGGGTGATCAGCTACGGCACCCACGCGGACGCCGAACGGGCCGCGGCACGGGTACGCGGGTTGCACCGCCGGCTCGGGCTGGACGACCCCGAACTGCTGCGCTGGGTGCACTGCTGCGAGGTGGACTCGTTTCTGACGGTGTCGCGGCGGGCCGGCCTGCGGCTGACGGACGCGGAGGCGGACCGGTACGTGGCCGAGCAGATCCGGGCGGCTCGGCTTGCCGGTGTGCCGGAGGCGGGCACCCCGCGGAGCGTTGCCGAGCTGGTCGGCTACTTCGAGGCGATCCGGCCGCGGCTGTCGGGCACCCCGGCGGCCCGCTCGGCGGCGCGCTACATCATGTACCCGCCGATGCCGTGGAAGGCCCAGCTCCTGACGCCGGCCCGCCCTGTCTGGACCCTGGCGGCGACGGTGTCGTTCGCGCTGCTGCCGCCGTGGGCCCGCCGGATGTACCGCCTGCCCGGGCTGCCCAGCACCGACCTGGCCGCCAGCGCGACGGTCCGCGGGCTGCGTTCGGCGCTTTACCTGCTGCCGCCCCGGCTGCGCGAGGGTCCGCACTACCGGGACGCGAAGGCCAGGCTCGCCGCGACGCCGGTACGCCGTCTGGAGGCAATGCCCTGACGGCGGCCCGTGCCCCGGGCCCGGCGCCGGTCCTGCCCAGCGCATTGCGGTGGCTGACCGTGCGTTTGCGCGCGAGACCAGCATGCGGACCGACCATGTGGTCGCCGATTCCATCCGGTGGAGCGCGCCCGCGTAGACGGGTAGACGCGTAGACGGCAGCGCGCCGTGCACCGTGCACGGGCGGCCCGTCGCCCGGCCCCGTCCTGCGTGCCCCGTCCTGCGTGCCCCGCCCTGCGTGCCCCGTCCTGCGTGCCCCCGTTCTGCGTGTCCCGTCCTGCGTGTCCCGTCCTGCGTGCCCCGTCCTGCGGGCGCTGTCGTCCGGCCAAGCGGTCCTCGGTGATCGTCGCCGAGAAACCCGCTCACAACCGCCACAACCCGGCGACGATCACAGGATCCGGCCGTGGACCGTCCCATCTGCGACCATCCGACGATGATCGTCGCCGGATTCGAACGGTCAGAACCGCCACAACTCGGCGTGGATCACAGGTCCTGATCGCCCGCGACCCCCGTCGTCGGCGCTGCCGTGCGGGCCGGCCGTCCGGCCAAGCGGCCCTCGGTGATCGTCGCCGAGAAACCCCGCTCACAACCGCCACAACCCGGCGACGATCACAGGATCCGGCCGTGGACCTGCCCACCTGCCACCATCCGCGATGATCGTCGCCGGGTTCGAACGGTCAGAGCCGCCACACCCCGGCGTGGATCACCGGGGTCAGCGCGGCCACCGGGCAGCGGGGGCCCCCGCACTCGGTCGGCGCGCAGTCGGTCGGCGCGCAGTCGGTCGGCCCGACGCGCCTGCAACCTAGCCGAAGCCGGTCGGCTCGGCCCATCCACCAGCCGGTTAGCCTAAGGCCCGCTGCCGGGGCGCCACAGCCGGTGGGCCCCCCGCACCCGGCAAGCTTGTCCGGTGTTTCTGATCGCCCGCGACCCCGGTCGTCCCGGCGCTGCCGTCCGGCGCTGTCCTGCGGCGCTGTCCTGCGGGCCGGTCGTCCGGCCAAGCGGCCCTCGGTGATCGTCGCCGAGAAAACCCCGCTCACAACCGCCACAACCCGGCGACGATCACAGGATCCGGCCGTGGACCGTCCCACCTGCGACCATCCGACGATGATCGTCGCCGGATTCGAACGGTCAGAGCCGCCACACCCCGGCGTGGATCACCGGGGTCAGCGCGGCCACCGGGCAGCGGGCCCGCACTCGGTCGGCCCACAGTCGGTCGGCGCGCAGTCGGTCGGCGCGCAATCGGTTGACGCGCAATCGGTCGGCGCGCAATCGGTTGACGCGCAGTCGGTCGGCCCACAATCGGCCGGCCTACAGGCAGTCGGCGCGCAGTCGGTCGGCGCGCAGTCGGTCGGCGCGCAGTCGGTCGGCGCGCAGTCGGTCGGCGCGGCGCGCCTGCAACCTAGCCCGAGACGTTCGGCCCGGCGCGTTCCGGGGTAATCGCGACGAGCACGCGCTGCTCGCGCACCATCGCCGCGCGGTACTCCTCCCAGTCGGGGTGCTCGCCGGCCGCCGACCGGTAGTACTCGATCAGCCCGTCCATCGCCTCGGGCAGCGAGATGACCTCGGCGGTGCCGTCGATCTGGGCCCACTCCCCGAAGAAGCCGTCGCTCATCGCGGTGTAGGTCGCCCGCGGGTCGCGGCGCAGGTTCTTCACCTTGTACGCGGTCTCCCGGGTGCTGATCACGATCCGGCCACTGCCGTCCACGCTGCCCAATACCGGCGATGTCTGCGGCGAGCCGTCCGAGCGGCGGGTGACCAGCACGCCGCGGTGGTTTCTGCTGACGAAGTCACGAGCCTCATCCACGTTCACGCAGCGCAGTATGCCCCGCCGCTCGCCCGGGCGCTGCCGTGGCCCTGGATGCCGGCCCCGGTGACCAGCCGCAGCAGCCAGCCCGGCGGGCCCGGGCAGCGGCGGGGCCGGCTCAGCCGACCTCGTCCGGGCGCCTGGGCGGCGGCTCCAGGCTGGCCCACGGGTCGCGGGCCGGCGCCGCGGCGCTGCCCTCCGGACACCGTCCCCGGTAGTCGCACCAGCCGCAGTGCCGGCCGGTGCGCGGCGGGAACACCTCGTCGGCCGCGGCGCCGGCGGCCAGCGTGTCGGTGGCCACCACGATGTCCTCGGCGGTCTGCTCGGCCCGGGCGACGTGCCGGGCGAGCGACTCGTTGGTGTGCCGCCAGCCCACCACCGCGCCGGTGGGCAGGTGGTGCAGCTCGACCAGGTGGCACGGGCGGTGCAGCGTGCGGGCGGCGCCCAGCGCGTAGATCGCCAGCGCCAGCGAGCCGCGCGCGTCCACCTCGCCCGGCCGGTACCGCCCGGTCTTGTAGTCCACCACGACGACCTCGTCGCCGCGCGTGTCGATCCGGTCCACCCGGCCGGACAGGGCCAGCCGCTCGGTACGGGTCGCCACATGCCGCTCCACCCCTACCGGCTCCCGGGCCGGGTCGAGCGCGGCGACGTAGCTCTCCACCCAGGCCCGGGCGCGGTGCCGCCACTCCTGGGACTGCGCCGGGTCACGGAAACCGTCCGCCAGCCAGGTGCCGTCCAGCAGCGTGCCGGCGGCCAGCGGGGTACGCCGCGGGCGCGGCAGGTCCCACCACTGCTTGAGTGCGGTGTGCACGGCGGCGCCGACCGAGTTGTGCGCCCACGGCGGCCCCTTGGGCGGCGCCGGCCGCTCCAGGTAGGCCAGCCGGTACCGGCGCGGGCAGTCGATGAACGTGGTCAGCCGCGACGGCGTGCAGGCGAACAGCCGCCGCGGCATCCCCTCCAGGTGGAGCTGCTCCGGCCGGCCGGCCCCGCCTTGACCCGGTGCGGGCGGGCCGCCCGCGGCGTGATCCGGTGCGGGCGGGCCGGCCGGGGTGCTGCCCGCGGACCGCCCGGCCGGAGGGCTACCAGTCGCCGCCGCCTCCGAAGTCGCCACCGCCTCCGAAGTCGCCACCGCCCCAGTCGCCACCGCCCGAGTCGCCGCCGATGTCCCAGCCGCCACCGCCGGAGTCGCCGCCACCGCCCCCGCCCCCGTCGCCGCCACCGGGGTCGTGCTGCGCGTCCTGGTAACCCTCGCGGTAGCCCGAGTCGAAGCCGCCCCCGCCCCAGCCGCCACCCCAGCCGCCGAAGCCGCCGGTCAGGACGCTGGTGAGCAGCAGGGTCTCCCAGAACGGCATGGAGTACCAGCCGGCCGCGTACCCGCCGCCGCCGCCGTAGTAGTGCGGCGCGCCGGGCTGGTACTGCGGGTAGCCCTGGACGTCCTGCCCCTTCACGTTGACGGTGGTCGGCTCGGACAGCGTGTCGCCGGTCGTCGGGTACAGCGGCGGCAGGTCGGGGCCGACGTCGAGGCCGAGCTTCTCCCGGGCGGTACGCGCCGCGTACAGCCCTTCCAGCGCGGTCCGCTTAGCGGTGGCGAACCTCGCCGGGCTGTCCGCGCCGGCAAGCTGCGCGCCCGCGGCGTTGTACCGCTCGGACGCGTCGGCCAGCGCCTGCCGGGCCACCGTGTTGTCCTTCGGGTCGATGTTCGACACATCGGCGCCGAGCCGGTCGTACAGCGAGACGACCTCGGCCCGCAGGTCGGCCAGCTCGCGCTGCTTCTTCCGCCGTCGGGAGAACACGTACGCACCTCCACCGATCGCTCCGGCCCCGAGGATCCCGGCCAGGATCACCCCGCCGTAGTTGCTGCCGCCGGACTTTTCCTCGTTCGAGGACGCGGCCGCTCCGCCGTCGCTGCTGGTCGAGCAGTCCGGCGGGCGGGGCAGGCTGTCGAACCGGGCAACGAAGTCGATGAACAGGTTGGTGGCGTTCCCCTCCTTGATCTCGGCGCGGTGTGCGTTGCCGGCGTCGTTGACCGCTGCGTCCGTCGCCCCCGTGCAGAACAACGGCGAGGCGCTGCGCAGATGACCGGAGTCCTTGTTCCCCACCAGCACCACGACGAGTGGCTGCACCGACAGGTTGTGCCCGATCTTGGAGGCCAGCGCGGAAGCGTCGCCGTCCCGGAAGACCGCGAAGAATATCGGCCGGTTGCCGGCGGCCTGCTCCACCTTGGCGGCGTCGACGGTGAACTCCGCGTCGGGCGCAACGTAGACATGCTTGCCCGAGTTGAACGCCGCGACCGCGTCGTCGGCGGGGTCGGCGTATGCCGGCGCCCCCAGCCACAGCACGCCGAACGCCGCGGCCAGCACTACCAGCAGCTTCCTCACATCGTCACGCTACCCCGTCGTCGCAGAGTCACGGCCAGGCCGTGGAGTTGTCGTCGGTCAGGTCCCCTGGGTCCACCGGCACAACGCAGAGCAGCAGCCCGGCCGGGTCGCGCATCACCTGCCACTCCTCGACGAACTCGACCTTCGCGGCGCCCAGCGCCTCCAACCGGGCCACCTCGGCCGGCACGTCGTCGGTCTCGATGTCGAGGTGGTACCGGCTCGCTCCGCCGTGCCGCTGCACGAACGTGGCGATCGGCAGCCCGGCCGACTCCAGCCGGTGGTACTCCGGGTACCGCTGCCCCTGGTGCGCCTTCGCGCCGGTGGCGGCCGTCCAGAACTCCAGGGCACGGTCGTGGTCGGCGTCCGCGACGTCGATCATGAGCTGGCCGATCCTGCTGCGATGCATCAGATCCCTCCTGGCAGTCTCAACGCGCGGCAGCCCGCGGTAGCTCCCGCGCGATCCCCGTCGTGCCCGAAGGTACCGGCCGCCGGGTTCTCGACCTGTCCTGGCTGTCCTCGCTGGAGCCGGCCGGCGTGCGCCTCCTCGTTGAGGTCGCCGAGCGGGCGGGCGAGCGCGACATCGGGCTGTGCCTGGTCACCGCCGACGGCAACGTCATCGGCGCGCTGGACCGCGCCGGCGTGCGCGAGCTGTCGACGTGCACCACACCGTGGAGCGGGCGCTGGCCGGTATCGGGTGAGCGGGCCGCCGCGGCTCAGGACCCGGACCGCACGAAGCCGGTGACCGCGTCCGCGACAAGCTGCACCGCGATGGCCGACAGCAGCAGGCCGGCGATCCGGGTGATGAGCACGATGCCGCTGTCCCGGACCAGCCGGATGATCAGGGCCGAGTACCGCAGCGCCAGCCACAGCACCACGTGTACGGCCACGATGGCGGCGGCCACCGCCAGGTAGTCGCCCACGCCGCGGGCCTGCCGGACGAACACGATGGTCGCCACGATCGCGCCCGGGCCCGCCAGCAGCGGCGTACCGAGCGGCACCAGCGCCACGTTCACGTCCTCGACCTGCGCCGGCGCCTCGGCGCGGCCGGTCAGCAGGTCAAGCGCCACCAGGAGCAGCAGCAGCCCACCGGCGCCCTGCAGGGCCGGCAGCGTGATGTGCAGGTAGCTGAGGATCTGCTGGCCGAAGACGGCGAACGAGCAGATCACCCCGAACGCGACCAGAACCGCCTGCCAGGCCGCCCGACGCAGCGCCCGCCTGCTGCGGCCGGACATCAACGCCAGGAACACCGGAACGGTGCCCGGCGGGTCCATGATCACAACCAGGGTGACGAACGTGGCACCGAACAGCCGCGCGTCGAACCAGTGGCTCATCCGGTGACCCCATCCCCGCCCGCTCCGCCGCACGACACTCTCCCGGCTCGCGGCGATCATCAGGTGCCGGCCCTGGCGGAGATCAACCAGCCCCGGTAGCCCGATGACCGCCGAAGATGCGGGGCCGAGTTGCTCGGCAGAGGGTACTCAGCCGGTGATGAGGGCCAGGCCGGTGGCCTGCTCGACCAGCCGCTCGCACGCCGCCACGGAGGTGGTCTCCTGGCCCAGGCGCACGACCTTGTTCGTACCGTGGTAGTCGCTGGAGCCGGTCACGAACAACCCAAGCTCGGTGGCCAGCCCGCGCAGGTGCTCCCGGTCGGCGGGGTCCTGGTCCGGATGGTCCGCCTCCAGGCCGGCCAGCCCGGCCGCCGCCATCGCGCGGATCACCTCGTCGGACACCACCCGGTCGCGGCGCCGGGCCAGCGGGTGCGCGAACACCGGCACCCCGCCCGCGGCGCGCACCATCCGGATCGCGGCCAGCACCTCGATGTCCGCCTTCGGCACGTAGTACGGGCTGCCGGTGCGCAGCAGCCGGCCGAACGCCTCGTCCACCGTGGACACCACGCCGGCCCGCACCAGCGCGCGGGCGATGTGCGGCCGCCCCACCGCGCCGCCCGCGGCCAGCTCGCGCACCTCTGGCCAGTCCACCGGGTAGCCGTCCGCCGCCAGCAGCTCGACGATCCGGCGGCCGCGGTCCAGCCGCGACTCGCGCAGCCGGCGCCGCTCGGCCACGAACGCCGGGTCCCCGGGGTCGAACAGGTACGCCAGCAGGTGCAGCGTGACCGGCCGGGCCGACGCGCCGCGCGGCTCCGAAAGACCCGCGCCCGGCCGGTCCAGGAGACCCGCGCGCGGCCGGTCCGGGAGATCCGCGCGCGGCCGGTCCGGAGGACCCGCGCCCGGCCGGTCCGAAAGACCCGCGCCCGGCCGGTCCGGGAGACCCGTGCCGGGCGGGTCCGGGAGGCTGACGCAGGACAGCTCGGCCCCGCGCAGCAGGGTGAGCCCGCGGGGCAGCGCCTCCACCGCCTCGGCCCAGCCGCCGGTGGTGTCGTGATCGGTCAACGCCAGCACGTCGAGGCCGGCCGCGGCGGCCGCGCGGACCAGCTCGGCCGGGGTGTCGGTGCCGTCGGAGGCGGTGGAGTGGGTGTGCAGATCGATCCGCACGCGCGGGCTAGTCAGAGGCCGAGTCCTGCGCTGGACGCTTGCCGAACAGCAACTCCGCCACCTGGATGTAGAGCCGGTCCGGGCGAGGCAGGAAGTTCACCCGGGACAGCGCCTGGTCCTGGCCGGCGGACTCGACGACGAACACCCCGTAGCCGAGCAACTGGCCTAGCACGCTGCGCTCGTACGTCATGTCCGTGACCTTCACCAGCGGCATCATCGCCACCTTCCTGGTGATGATCCCGCTGGTCATGATCACCCGCATGTCGGTGACCACGAACCGTTCAACGAACCACTCGCCCCACACGAACGCGAACCGCAGCACCCCGGTCAGCAGGATCCACCAGGCGACCCACTGCGCACCGTTGGTGTTCCTGCCCAACACCGAGACAACGGCGGCGAGCACCGCCAGGCCGATCGCCTGCAGGCCGTCGCTGCCCAGGATCATCCAGTGCCGCCGTACGCGGATGACCGTTCGCTCGGTCGGCAGCAGGTACTTCTCCGGGGCATACGGCATGCCGCGAGCCTAAGCGACGAGCGACTTGACGAACACCGCCAACTTGTCGGCCGCGTGCCCGACGCCGCCCAGCGCGTCCTTGACCAGCCCGGCGGACTCCGTCGGCTGGTTGACGACGAAGAACAGCACGAAGGCGATGGCGAGCAGCGTCAACTGCTTCTTGTATTTCATGTTCCTCAACTCCTACCCGGCGCTCCGGCCTGCGAGGTGATGTTTACCGCGTCTGGGACCCGGAATGCGACCGGACCCGCCCGATCCCTCCGATGGACCTCAACGGAGGCCTTACTCATGGCGACCCCCGGCGGGTGTGCCCGGCCAGGTACGGCGACGGGGCACCCACCGCGAAGTCGACGTGCGCGTGCTCACACAGATCCTGCACGGTCACGTGCTCCGCCAACAGGTAGCCGGCGGCTGCCGGCCACAATATCGCCCACAGCCAGAGCCCCTTCGCCTCCCCTACGAACACCGACCGGTCGTCCCCGGCAGGCACCGCCCACAGCGCCGTCGGGTGCCCGGCCGCCTCGATCTTGGCGGCCGGCTGGGCCGAGACATCCGGCCCCGGGTCGGCCGAGAGCAGTCCGGCCAGCCCGGCGCCCAGCCCGACCCCTGGCTCCTCCCCCACCAGCAGCAGGTCGGCCACGCCGCCGAGCGGGGCCGGCCCCGAGCAGGCGAGCGCGGTGGCCCGGCCGCCGGAGCGCTCGTCCCCGGCATACCCGATGCCGGTCACGGTCCAGCCTGGAAGCAGCGGTACCGGCATCCAGACCGGCACCCGGGCCCGCTCGCGGACGTGCGCCAGCACCTCCGGCGTCACCTTCGGCATCACGTGCAGCGGGTAGACCACACCATGCTTCGCGCACCGCCAGTCGCTGGATACCAGGCTCGGTGCGCGAAGGTCTCCCCCGCAACGCGGGCAAGATGGTGGCGCCGTCACGAACCTTACGGTCGCCGGCAACGGCGACCGCGTCAAGGGCCCAGGAGAGTGCAATCGGTGACCGTACGGATACGGTGCGCGGGTGCGATCGTGTTCGACCCCGACGGCCGACTGCTGCTGGTCCGGCGCGGGCGGGAGCCCGACCGCGGCTTGTGGTCGCTGCCGGGCGGCCGCTGCGAGCCGGGCGAGCCGGCGGCGGACGCGGCGGCCCGCGAGGTACGCGAGGAGACCGGCCTGGAGGTGGCATCCGGCCTGCTCATCGGCCGGATCGACCGCCCCGGGCCGGACGGCGCGGTGTACGCGATCGAGGACTTCGCCTGCACCGTGACGGGCGGCAGCCTGCGGGCCGGCGACGACGCTGACGACGCCCGTTTCGTCACCGTCAGCGAACTGGCCGGAATGCCGCTGACGTCGGGCCTGCTGGACACGCTCCGTGACTGGCATGTGCTCTGAATGGGTACTATCCGGCGGCGGGCTCCGGGCGGCCGGGCTGCTCGCCGCCGCGGGCGTCGCCGTAGGAGCGCTTCGGCACCATGACCTTGCGGCGGAAGACGCACACCACGGTGCCGTCCTGGTTGATCCCCCGCGTCTCCACGTACACCACGCCGCGGTCGTCCCTGGACCTGGACTCGGTCTTGTCGAGCACCGTGGTCTCGCCGTAGATGGTGTCGCCGTGGAAGGTCGGCGCCACATGCCTGAGTGACTCCACCTCGAGGTTGGCGATCGCCTTGCCGGACACGTCGGGCACCGACATGCCGAGCAGCAGCGAGTAGACGTAGTTGCCCACCACGACGTTCCGGCCGAACTCCGTGGTCTTGCCCGCATAGTTGGCGTCCAGGTGCAGCGGGTGGTGGTTCATGGTGAGCAGGCAGAACAGGTGGTCGTCGTACTCGGTCACCGTCTTGCCCGGCCAATGCCGGTACACCGCTCCGACCTCGAACTCCTCGAAGTACCTGCCGAACTGCATCCCGCGCTCCTCCGGTGGCTTCGTCCGCGTTCGGGCACAGTCTGCCGCCCGCTGCGCTAACCTTGACAACGGCGTGTGATCAGACACACGCATGCCGGCACAAACCGCCCGGGAGGGCCCGACAGTGGGAGGTGGGGACGCGTGAGTACCAGCCGACCGTGCAGTACCAACGGCGCTCCGCTCCCGCCATCGATGTCGATCTGAGCCATCCTGGCCGTCGCAATCGACCGGGTCGATCGCTGCGGGGCGCACTCCTCATCCGCCAGCGGCATGTCGCCGCGCCACCTTTGGGGGAGTCCGACACATGATGCCTGCCCTGCGCCGTCCCGCAGCTTTCCGTCCCTCCTCGCGCCGGTCCCGTGTCGGTACGCCGGCCCCCGACCGGCACCGCAGTCACGTCGTGGACTGTGCGGTGTACGTCAATGGCGAACGCCTGCCGGGCCTGCTGACGCCGGAGGGCGCGATCGCGCTGGCCCGCGCCCGGGGCGGCTCGGCCTTCGCCTGGATCGGCATGCACGAGCCGGACGAGGAGGAGTTCACCGGGCTGGCCGAGCACCTCGACCTGCACCCACTGGCGGTCGAGGACGCCGTGCACGCACACCAGCGGCCCAAGATCGAGCGGTACGACGACTCGCTGTTCGCCGTCTTCAAGACGGTCCGGTACGTGGCCGGCGACGAGCCGTCGGCCAGCGCGGAGATCGTCGAGACCGGCGAGATCATGGTCTTCGTCGGCCGCGACTTCGTGGTGACCGTGCGGCACGGCGAGCACGGCGGCCTGCGGGCGCTGCGGTTCCGACTGGAGCGGGACGCCGAGCGGCTGGCGCTCGGGCCGTCCGCGGTGCTGCACGCGATCGCCGACCGGGTGGTGGACGACTACCTGTACGTGACGCATTCGCTGCAGGAGGACATCGACGCGGTGGAGTCCGCCGTGTTCGCCACCTCGCGGGGCAAGGACGTGGAGCGGATCTACCTGCTCAAGCGCGAGGTGCTGGAGATGCGCCGCGCGGTCACCCCGCTGACCGAGCCGATGCAGATGCTGGCCGACCGGCCGATGCGGCTGGTGCACCCGGAGATCCGGGAGTACTTCCGGGACGTCGAGGACCACCTGGTGCGGGTCAGCGAGCAGGTGTCCGCGTACGACGAACTGCTCACCACCATCGTGCAGGCAAACCTGGCGCAGGTCACCGTGGCGCAGAACGAGGACATGCGGCGGATCTCCGCCTGGGTGGCGATCTTCGCGGTGCCAACCATGATCGCCGGCATCTATGGGATGAACTTCGATCACATGCCTGAGCTGCATTGGCGGTACGGGTACCCCCTGGTGCTCGCGCTGACGTTCCTGCTGTGCTTCGTGCTGCACCGTGGCTTCCGCCGCAACGGCTGGCTCTGACTCCTGCTCAGCCCGTCCGCGTGGAGTCAAAATCTCATGGCCGCCGCCCCAGATCTGTGAACCACACCGAGTAACGGTGCCGAGATGTCTCACGTTTCGTCGGTGACGTTGCTGTGCGGCGGTGCGTGACCGCCGCGGGTGTGGCCGCCGCGGGTGTGCCGCCGCGGGTGTTGCCGCCGCGGGTGTGGCCGCGAGCGGCCGCAGCGTCGACGCCACGGCGGGTCCGGCTCCACCTACCCGCCATGCTGATCGACCGGGACCGTGAGCACGTCGGCAGCTCCAGGTCTGTCAAGCGCACTCGACACAAGCCGGGCTGGGGTCGCCAGCCCCCTGGATGCCCGACCGGCCCACCGTGGCCCGCCTGCCCAGGGCCGAACTCGTGATCGTCGCCGCGGAACGACGGCTGGAGACGGAGAAACTCGGCGACGATCACTAGTGAGGGGCGTCGGGGATCGCGGGCTGGGGACGGCCGGGCAATTGGTGTGGCGCCGGGGGCCGCGGGCCGGGGATGGCCGGGCAATTGAGGTGACCACCGGGGATCGCGGGTCGCAACGACCGACAGTCGGGCCGGCCGCCGAGGATCGCGGGCCGGGGATGGCCGGGCGAGGGGGTGGCCGGCCGATTGGGCGGCCGCCGTAACCCCGATGCCGCGCCCCGAACTCGGCAACCCGGCAACCCGGCCGCTCGACCGCCATTCAATGATCGTCGCCGCGGAACAACGGCCGGAGACGGAGAAACTCGGCGACGATCACCAGTGAGGGGCGTCGGGCATCGCGGACCAGGGATGACCGGCAGTTGGCGTGGCCACCGGGGGCCGCGGGCCGGGGATGACCGGGCGGTTGGGGTGGCCGCCGGGGGCCGCGGACCGGGGATGACCGGCCGTTGGCGTGGCCGCCGGGGGCCGCGGGCCGGGGGATGGCTAGGCGATGGGGGTGGCCGGCCGATTGGGGTGGCCGCCGGGGCCGCGGGCCGGGCCCCGGCAACCCGGCCCGCTCGACTGGCCATTCGATGATCGTCGCCGCGGAACGACGGCCCGAGACGGAGAAACTCGGCGACGATCACCAGTGAGGGGGCGTCGGGCATCGCGGACCGGGGATGACCGGGCGTTGGGGTGGCCGCCGGGGGCCGCGGACCGGGGATGACCGGCCGTTGGCGTGGCCGCCGGGGGCCGCGGGCCGGGGGATGGCTAGGCGATGGGGGTGGC
>WNGB01026010.1_pt1 | contig 16661 bp, 13 predicted proteins | sample 5400681 | NCBI WGS metagenome assembly WNGB01 (sample SAMN13153367, study PRJNA577476) | soil metagenome | isolation source: 115 cm soil or saprolite under grassland replicate 2 | place: USA:California | collected 2016-06-15 | reverse complement strand
CTCGAGAAGGTCCGGTCCATGAAGTCGGTGTACCTGGGCCATCCGCGGCGGGGACCCAAGACCGAGATCGAAGACGCGATGTACCCGATGTACGCGCACTGCGTCTTCAACCTGAACCCGCGCGCCTGCTCGATCGACACGCCGCTGCACACCCTCGTGCCGTTCCGTCACGTGGACCACCTGCACCCCAACGCGGTGATCGCGGTGGCCGCTTCCGTGAACCAGGAGAAGCTCACCCGCGAGATCTACGGCGACGACCTCGTCTACGTGCCGTGGCAGCGGCCGGGGTTCGACATCGGCCTCATCATCGAGCGGCTCATCGCGGAGAAGCCGAAAGCACGAGGAGTGCTGCTGGGCCACCACGGCATGAGCTCGTGGAGCGACGACGACAAGACCTGCTACGAGACGGCCCTGGAGATCGTGGACCGCGCGGCGCGCTACATCGAGGCGCGTGACCGTGGGGACAAGACGTTCGGCGGGGCAAAGCATGCGGCTCTCCCCGAGGCCGAGCGCCGGCGCGTCCAGGCGGAGATCCTGCCCTGGCTGCGGGGGCGTCTGTCTTCGGTCCGGCGCGTGGTCGGCACCGTGCAGGACGACGACCGGATGCTGCGCTTCGTGGGCAGCCACGACGGGCCGCGCCTGGCCGCGCTCGGCACGTCGTGCCCGGACCACTTCCTGCGGACCAAGATCCGGCCCCTGTTCGCGGACTGGGATCCCGCGAGCGGAGACATGCAAGCGCTGAAGACGGCGCTGGACCACGGCCTTGCGCAATACCGGAAGGACTACCAGGCCTATTACGAGCGCTGCCGCCGCCCCGAATCCCCGGCCATGCGCGACCCCAGCCCCACGGTCGTGCTCGTGCCCGGCCTCGGCATGTTCGCCTTCGGCAAGAACAAGAGCGAGTCGCGCGTGACCGCCGAGTTCTACAACTGCGCGATCGAGGTCATGCGCGGGGCGGAGGCCATCGACCGGTACGAGGCGATGGACGAGCAGGAGGCCTTCGACATCGAGTACTGGCCGCTCGAGGAGGCCAAGCTGCGGCGCATGCCCCCGGAGAAGGAGCTGGACCGCCAGGTCATCGTGGTGGTCGGCGCGGGCGCGGGCATCGGCAAGGCCACCGCGCACCGTCTGGTGCGCGCGGGCGCCCACCTCGTCTGCGTCGACCGGGACGAGGCAGCGGCGAAGGCGACCGCGCAGGAGATCGTGGACCGCCACGGGCCCGGGATCGGCGTGGCCGGATCGGGGATCAGCAATTGCGGTCCCGCCATCGGCCTCGGCTGCGACATCACCGACCGCGCGAGCGTGACGCGGCTGTTCGACGACGTCGCCCTCGCCTACGGCGGAGTGGATGCGGTGGTGGTCACGGCCGGGGTCTTCGTCGCCCCCGACGCGAGCGGGCGCGTGGACGACCGCCAGTGGGCCCTGACCTTCGGCGTCAACGTGACCGGCGCCTACATCGTGGCCGACGAGGCGCACCACCGGGTCTTCAAGAAGCAGGGGCTGACCGCCAACGTCGTCCTGACCACCAGCGCGAACGCGGTGGTGGCCAAGAAGGGGAGCCTGGCCTACGACACGAGCAAGGCGGCGGCCAACCACCTCGTGCGCGAGCTGGCGGTCGAGATGGCCCCGCTCGTCCGCGTCAACGCGGTGGCTCCGGCCACGGTGGTGAAGGGGAGCACGATGTTCCCGCGCGAGCGCGTGATCGCTTCCCTGGCGAAGTACGCGATCCCCTTCCGCGAGGACGAGACGACGGAGAGCCTGCGCGACAAGCTGGCCGAGTTCTACGCGAAGCGGTCGCTGACCCAAACCCCGATCGAGCCCGAGGACCAGGCGGAAGCGATCTTCCTCCTGCTCTCGCGGCGGCTCTCCAAGACCACCGGGCACGTGATCCCGGTCGACGGCGGCCTGCAGGACGGGTTCCTGCGCTGAGGGCGGAGGACGTGATGACGCACTTCGAGATCGGTGACGGGCTCATCGCGGAAGAGAACGGCAAGGGCAAGGCCTGGATCGACGAGGACTACGAGCACCTGGGCCGCGTCCTGCGCCGCCGCGGCTTGGAGATCGAGGACCTCGTGAAGCGCGCCCAGGCCTTCCGGGTGGCCGTCCCTTCCTGGGGTCTCGGCACCGGCGGCACCCGTTTCGCGCGCTTCCCCGGCCCGGGCGAGCCCCGCGACGTCTTCGAGAAGCTGGAGGACTGCGGCACCGTCTTCAAGCTCGTCCGCTCCACGCCCGCGGTGTCGCTGCACATCCCGTGGGACAAGCCGGAGAGCGCGGCCGAGCTGCGGCGCTTCGCCGACCAGCGGGGCCTGCACTTCGACGCCATGAACTCGAACACGTTCCAGGACCAGGCCGATCAGAAGCAGTCGTACAAGTTCGGCAGCCTCACCCATCCCGACCGGGCCGTGCGCGAGCAGGCCATCGCCCACAACGTGGAGTGCATCGAGATCGGACGCACCCTGGGGTCGAAGGCGCACACCGTCTGGATCGGCGACGGTGGGAACTTCCCCGGCCAGATGCATTTCCGCCGCGCCCTCGACCGCTACCTCGACAGCATGCGCGCGATCTACGCCGCCCTCCCCGACGACTGGCGCGTGTTCATGGAGCACAAGCTCTACGAGCCCGCGTTCTACTCGACCGTCATCAACGACTGGGGCGTCAACTATCACTGCGCGCGCGAGCTGGGACCCAAGGCCTTCTGCCTGGTGGACCTCGGGCACCATGCGCCCAACGTGAACATCGAGATGATCGTGGCCCGGCTCATCCAGTTCGGGAAGCTGGCCGGCTTCCACTTCAACGACAGCAAGTACGGCGACGACGACCTCGACGCCGGCTCCATCAAGCCCTTCCAGCTCTTCCTGATCTTCAACGAGCTGGTCGACGCGGAGCGGGACGCGGTGAAGGGGTTCCGTCCCGCCTACATGCTCGACCAGTCGCACAACGTGACCGATCCCGCGGAGTCGCTGATGGTGAGCGCGGTCGAGCTGCTGCGCGCCTACGTGCAGGCCCACCTCGTGGACCGCGAGGCGCTGCGGGACGCGCAGGAGAAGTGCGACGCGCTCATGGCCCTGGGCACGCTCAAGCAGGCGTTCACCACCGACGTGGCCCCGATCCTGGCCATGGCCCGCGAGCGCTCGGGGGGCGCCATCGATCCCGTCGGGACGTTCCGCGCCAGCGGATATCGCCAGCGCAAGGCGGAGGAACGGCCGGCGCGGGCCGGCGTCGCCGCCGGGATCGTATAGAGAATGCGCTTCGCTCCGCGCTTTTCGTCATCGAGCGCGTCGCGTCGGAATGAATCCTCCGCAACGCGTCTGAGGAAACGCTCCGCTGCGCGCACGGCACCCTGACCCTCTCTTCGTCGCCGTCGACCTCGGCGCGGGGAGCGGGCGCGTCTTTCTCGCCGGTGCCTCTCCCGGCGAGCTCCTGCTCGAAGAGGTGAGGCGGTTCACCTACCCGCCCCGCGAAGTCGCCGGCCACCTCCGCTGGGACGTGGCCCGGATCTTCCGCGAAATCGATGCCGGCTTGCGCGCGGCGGGAGAGCGGGCGCGGGAGCTCGGCCGTCCCGTGCAGAGCATCGGGGTGGACAGTTGGGGCGTGGACTACGGCCTCCTGGACGGTGAGGGGCGCCTCCTCGAGGACCCCGTCTGCTATCGCGACGCGCGCACGGCGGGCGTCCCCGCCCGCGTCTTCGCGCGCGTCCCGCGCGCCGAGATCTTCGGCCGCACCGGCATCCAGTTCCTCGACTTCAACACGCTGTTCCAGCTCGACGCACACGCTCGCGAGGGTCTGCCCGCGCAGGCCCGGCGCCTGCTGATGATGCCGGACCTCGTGAACCATCGGCTGACCGGGCGCGCCGTCACCGAGTACACCAACGCGACCACCACCCAGCTCGTGAACGCGGAGGGCGGAGACTGGGATCGTGGCCTGGTCGCGCGCCTCGACTTGCCTGGCCACCTGCTCGGCGAGATCGTGCCCGCCGGGACCGACCTGGGCCCGCTCGCGCCCGAGCGCGCGCGGGAGCTGACGCTGGACGGCGTTCACGTGATCGCCCCCGCTACCCACGACACGGGCAGCGCGGTGGCGGGCGCGCCCCTCGCCGAGAGCTGGGCCTACATCTCGTCCGGCACCTGGTCGCTCGTCGGGATCGAGCGCGCGGCCCCGCTCGTGAACGCGGACGTGTCGCGCGCGAACTTCACGAACGAAGGCGGGGCCTACGGGACGATCCGGTTCCTCAAAAACGTGATGGGTCTCTGGATCCTCGAGCAATGCCGGAAGGAGTGGGAGGAGGAGGGCTCCGGCGACTCGTACGACCGCCTGCTCTCGGTGGTCACCGCGATCGACCGATCGCCGGGCCTGATCTTCCCCGACGACCCGCGGCTCCTGAACCCACCGCGCATGACGGCCGCCCTCGACGAGCAGATGCGCGAGACCGGCCAGGCCGCGCCCACTACGGCAGCCGCGATGGCCAAGGTGGTCCTGGACTCGCTGGCCTTGCGCTACGCCTCAGTGGTACGGACGATCGAGGTCCTGACCGGACAGACGATCGCCGGCCTGCAGATCGTCGGGGGCGGCGGCCGCAACGACTACCTCAACCAGGCCACCGCGGACGCCACCGGACGGCCGGTCGTGGCCGGTCCGGTCGAAGCCACCGTGATCGGCAACGTGCTCGTGCAAGCGGTCACGGCGAGGCGGTTCGCGTCGCTGGCGGACGCGCGGCGGCACGTCGGGGACCGGATCCAGCCGCGCCGGTTCGAGCCCAGGTCACCTTCGGCCGGGGCCGACGTGGCCCGCCGATACGGCGAGCTGGAGGCGCGATACCTGGCGGTCAGAACATGAAGCCGGCGTCGACGTACAGCCCGGTGCGTTCCCCGCTCGTGGCGAGGGCCACGCTGAGCGTGTTGCGCCGGCTCAGGAAGGAGAACCAGACACCGCCGCCGGCCGCGGTGTGCCACTTGTGGGAGGACTCGCCCTCGAGGAACACGCGGCCGGCGTCGGCCAGGCCGAAGATGCCGAACTCGCCGGGCAGCAGGACGAAGAAGCGGCCCAGGGCGAGGCGCAGCTCGGCGTTCCCGTAGAGAGAGGCGTCCCCGCCGAACCGCTCGGCCCGGAACCCACGCACCGTCGTATGGCCGCCGATGTAGGCGGCCTCGTGGAACGGATAGTCGCCCCAGACGCGCTTGCCCCCGACGCGCAACGCGAGCGTGGGATGAGGAGCGACGGCGGGAGTGAGATAGGCCGAAGCCTCGCCGTGGAGCTCGCCGAACGTGCTGCGGACGCCCCAGACGCCCGGGAACGCGCGCGCCTCCGCGTGGACGAGGGCGCCGCGTGTCGGATAGCCGGGGCGGTCGCGATGGTCGAGGGACAGGCCCAGGCGCCCGCCGACCTGCCCGAAGTCCTCCGTCCCGTACGGCTGCACGGCGCTGATGAGCCGTCCCGCCTCCAGCGAGGTCGTCGAGTACTGGACGACCGGGCCGACGGTGAGATCGGCGCGGCGGCCGAGGTCGAACACCAGCGCGGGCGCGAACAGGTACTGCTGCTGCTTGACCTTGTGCGCGTCGTCGGAGGGCAGGCGCAACGTCTCGTTGCCGAGCCCGTAGAAGCGCAGGATCTCGACGCCGGAGGCGCGCGCGAAGACCGAAGTGCGCGTGCCGGAATTCTCGTGGCGGAAGTCGCCCTGGTAGTCGAAGCGCAGCCGTAGCTCTCCCGCGTCACGCTCGCGCCCAGGAAGAGGCCGAGATCAGGGCCGTAGCTGAGCCAGGGGAGGCTGGTCGTGAGGCTCCCCCAGTCGCGCGGGGGAATCCACGGCGCGCGCGGGTTCGCGGGGGGCGGAACGTACGTGCGCCGGTCGAGGGAAGCATCGCCGGTCACCTTGGTGCAGGACTCGGCGTCGGAGACGCGCACCTGGACACCGCCGGTCACGTCCACGGCTTCGCAGCCGGCGTCGCCGATGACGCGCACGGTGATCGGGCTGGACGCTCCCTGCGCGATCACGCGGTCGTCGCCGGCCCCGAGATGGATGCGCACTTCTTCCGTGTCGCCGGGAAGCAGCGTGCGGTGGTAGTAAGGCGTGCTGCCCGCAGCGGCCTCGGACACCTTCACCTCGAGCGCGCCGCCGGGGAGTCCGGTCAGCTCGACGCGATCGGCACGGTCGGTAGCGTAAACGTCCACCTTGCCCGCCAGGTGGCGGTAGTAGCGGACCGCTTCCTCGGTCATCGCGTCCCGCCGGGCCTTGAGGCCGGCGAGCAACCGCGCCCCATCGCTCGCCCCGTACTCCGCCGGCATCCGCGCGATCGCGGCCTGCAGCACGGAGTCGGTCAGACGGCCGCGCAGGTCGCGCGCCACCTCGTCCCACGCGCTCCGGTCCAGCTCCGTGAGGAGCCGCCGGTCCACCTCCCAGCCGTTGAACGTCACGCCCGCGATCGGGGAGTACTTCGGCCCGAACACCACCAGGCGCGGCTGGCCCTTGCGGAACAGCGAGAGGAAGAGCCCCTCGAAACGCACGAACGCCTGATCGCGGTCCTCGGGGATGGGCTGCCACAGTGGCGACGACGGGAGCTTCGCCCAGCGCCACTGGCCGCGGTGCCGGTCCCAATCGCCGATGAAGACGTCGAAGAGCCGTGCCTTGAGGAACGCGCGCGCGTCGATGCGATCGGCGGGCGAGGCCTGCAACCGTTTCCAGAGATCGTCGCCGTAGATGACCTCGGTGGCGCCTTCGAACCCGGGATTGCCGCCGCCGACGGGACGCGGGTACAGCTCGATGGTGCCCACCAGGTTCGCGAACACCGGGCGGAACTCGCCCAGGGCGGGATCGTCGGGCATGACGACCAGCTCCGACGGGGAGTGCAGCACGCCCGCCGCCTCGAGCAGCGACGCGGCGACGACCGACCCCGCGGGATGGCTCGAAGCGATCTGGTCCTGCACGATGCCGCGGGCCACGCTCTCGCGGAGCTCCGGGGGCAGGACCTCGCTCGGGTCCTTGTCGAGGCCGCGGAACGTGTAGTCGCGGCCATCGGCGCCCTTGAGCGCGAGACCCTTGGTCTCCTGACCACCGACGCGGCGGACGGGGCGAAGCCCGCCGGCATAGTGCTGCAGGTCGAGCACGGGCACTTCCACCGGCATGGCCCACAGGTCCCGATAGTCCGCTCCGAACAGCGCGCGGTGGATCCCGCCCGCCTGATAATGCTCGCCGGCCACGACGCGGCGCCGCGGTGGATCCTCGCCGCGCGCGGCGGGGGCACCGACGGCTAACGTTCCCAGGATCGCCAAGGACCACAACACCCGCTGCATGAGATCTCCTCCGCCCCGGACGGCAGCGCTGTCGTTTCTATCGCGTTCGGAGGGGCGCGTCCAGCGCGCGCGCGGCCAGCGGCCCGGCCCGGCGGAGGAAGACGTACGTCCTCATTCGCGGGTGTTGACGACGAAATCGCCGCCTTCGGCATGGACGCGGTAGACCGCGTCGAACCCTTCGGCTGCGGTCGGCGGCTGCAGCCGCTTGGAGGTGGCGAACACCGCGACGTCCGGCACGCGGCCCTTCCCCACGCGCGACCGGTTGCGGGCGGCGGACTCCCGGGGCGTCGTGTCCAACAGATACGCGACGACGCGCGCACCCATCTCGCGGCCGAGAGCGAGGATCGGAGCCCGGTCGGCCACGGTCGGATTCGTGTTGTCGACGGCCGCGGAGCTCCCCGCTCGAAGCGCTTTTCGGACCTCGTCGAGCTGGCGGCGGCTCGCGTCGCGCCCGTGGCCGATGACGTCCTTGCTGACGTGCACGTGGGTGGGGGCCAGGCGCGCCTGGAAGAAGCTCGTCTTCCCGGCGCCGGGCAATCCGATGAGGATGGCGACCTCGGTCATGACCCTCCTTCCATCTTCCCCCGAGCGAGCGGCGACACTGCGGCCACCAGCGCGGTGTGTGGCTGCGCGTGATTTGACCTGGACCGGCGGCGCGGTGTACACGCCCCGGCATGAAGGCGACGCTCTTCGTCACGCTCGCCGCGCTCACCGCCGCCTACCTGGTCGTGTGGGTGCGCAGCGTACGCCGGGCCGGAGGCCGCGGGCCGGCCGGGGAGGGCGCGCGTCCCGGACTAGTGCACCTGCTCATCGGGTTCGTCACGAACTTCTTCGACACGCTCGGCATCGGATCCTTCGCCACGACGACGTCGCTCTTCCGCATGCTGGGGGCCGTGCCCGACGAGCTGATCCCGGGCACCCTCAACGTCGGCCATACCGCGCCCTCGGTGACCCAGGCCTTCATCTACATCGCGATCGTCGCCGTCGCCATGCCGACGCTCGGCGCGATGATCGGGGCCGCCGTGGCCGGAGCCTGGCTGGGTGCGGGCGTCGTCTCGCGCTGGAGCCGAGCGCGCGTCCAGCGCGGCATGGGCTCGGCGCTGCTGGCGGCGGCCGGCCTCATGCTGATGACGCAGCTCGGGCTGGTGCCCCTGGGCGGAGAGGCGGTCGGGCTGTCCGGGGTCCGTCTGGCGGTGGCGGTGGGCGTCAACTTCGTCCTCGGCGCGCTCATGACCCTGGGCATCGGCCTCTACGCGCCGTGCATGATCCTGGTGTCGCTGCTGGGAATGGATCCCAAGGTGGCGTTCCCCATCATGATGGGCTCGTGCGCGTTCCTCATGCCCGTCGGCTCGGTGCGGTTCATCCGTGAAGGGCGCTACGCCCTTTCCGCCGCCGTCGGCCTGGCCCTGGGTGGACTGCCCGCCGTCCTGCTGGCCGCATACGTCGTGCGGTCACTCCCGCTGGGGGCCGTGCGCTGGCTGGTCATCGTGGTCGTGGTCTACACCGCGGCCGCGCTGCTCCGGGCCGCGCAGCGTGAGCGGCGCGGGGCCGGCCCCTCCGCCGCCACCGCTCCCGGCCCCGAAGCCGCCTAGCAATCCGCGGTCTTCCCCGCCCGCTTCCGCGAAACCTTACTACGATCGAAGAAGGGAGACGCGCGGCGCACCGCCGCGAGCTTCCCGCGAGGACAATGCCATGAAACGACGATTCCTGATGCCCCTCCTTCTGCTGCCCGCGGCCTGCGGCGGCCCGAAAGAACCGCCGGCGTCCACCGCCTCCGTCCCCCCGCCCACCACGGTGGCGGCGGCGCCGTCCCCGTCCGGTCCGTCCATCCTGGCCGACGTCGTCACCATCGACACCGCGGCTCCGAGCCTCACCCTCCGCGAGGGCGACGTGCCTCCGCTGCAGTCGCCGAAACCGACCGATCTCAAGGCGGGGGACCGCACGATCCGCGTGGAGCCGTCCGCCGCGGCCAGCCTGAGCGGCCTCAAGCCCGGCATGCGCGTGCGCGTGACCTGCTCCGCGCCGGTCCCGGTGGCGGCCGAGGCCTCACCCGCGCCGGCCGCGGCATCGCCCGGAAAGGCGTCTCCGGCCGCGACCATGGCGGCCAAGCCCGCGCCTCCAGAGGGTCCACTGGCGCGCTGCGACTCGATCGTGGCCATCACGCCGCAGGAAACGATGGCGCCGTAGCCGGCGTCGTCCCAGACGTGGGGATGCGTCTGGGTGATGGAGTCGAGCGTCGGCCGGTCCAGCTCCAGGAGCTCGGAGTGCTCGGTGGCCACGATGGTCGCGGTGCGCGGCTTGCCGGTGAGGATCGAGCCCTCGCCGAAGAACGCCCCCTCCTCCAGCTCGGCGATCGGGACCTGCTTGCCGTCGCGCTTGACGAAGGCCTTCACCGCTCCCGACGTGAGCATGTAGAGGCTGTTGCCGGGCTCGCCTTCGCGCAGGATGACCTTGCCGCGCTCGAAGGTCAGGAGCTTGAGGCCGGCGATCACGGCCACCAGCTCTTCTACCGAGAAGTCCTTGAACAGCGGGCTCACCACGATCTGCGCGCCGCCGCTGGGCGCGGTGCTGGAGGCATCGGTCCTCTGCTCGCTCGGACCCGGGAACGCGTTCTCGAGCACCGAGAACAGCTCGTCCGCGAACCGGCTGTCGGACATCGGATCCGTCACCGGCTCCTCTTCCGCGGGCTCGGCTTCGAGGACGGGCTCGACGTACTCGAACTCGCCGGTGAAGAGGTCCTGGTCCACGACCGGTTCCGCGAGCTGCGGTATGGGAGCGGCGGGCGCCGGGGCGGGCTCCAACTCGACCAGCGGCAGGGCCTCCGGCTCGAGCGCGAGGTCCAGCGGCGCCTCTTCAACCACGGGCGTGGCATCGACGCCGAGGTCGAGCTCGGGGACCGGCTCGACGGGCGCGGGCGACGGCGCCGCCTCGATGATCGGGCTCACCGACCCCGACAAGTCCAGCTCGGGAGCGGCCTCCAGCTCGAGCTCCGGCTCGGCGGCCACCGGGGGAGGCGCGGGTGCGACGCGCGCCGGTGGAGGAGCGGGTGCGCGTGCGGGCGCGGGCGGCGGAGCGGCGCGTGGGGGCGGCTCGGGCGCGACGACGCGTGGGGCGGGAACGGGCACGCGCCCGGCCTCCCTTGCGCTCGGCGACGGCTCGAAGCCGATTTCCTCCATGCCGAGCTCGAGCGCGCCCCCCGAGGGCGGGGTCCCGACCACGGTGGCCAGCCGCTGCTTGTCCTGGATGAGGGTCGCGAGGCGGGAATCGATGTCGCGCCGGCCGGGGTCGATCCTCTGGACCTTCTTGAGGATGGAGATGGCCTTGGCCGCGAAGCCGTCCTTGGCGAACTCGTCCGCGAGGGGAAGGAGGATGGTGACCGCCTCCTTGTTCTTGCCCGCGGACACCAGGACGTCCGCGAGCTGGAGCCGCAGGCGCGGATCGTTGCGCTGGGTCTGGAGCTGCCGGCGGATGACCTCGATGGCCCGGCTGTAGTTCTTCCTGGCGATGAGGGCCCCGACATCCTCGGCTTTGCCCGGCCCGCTGAACCGCCCCAGCACCATCTCTGCTCAGACCTCCCCGCGCCCAAGCGACGTCACGCCATCGCCAGGCGAGATTACGGTCCCGGGTCACCGCTGTCAAAAAGAGGCGGGACGACCGTAGCGGCGCAGCACCTCGACCACGCGACCTGTGGGCAGGGCCTCGGCGGTGCCGAGCGCGCTGGTCACGGGCGTGGCGCGCAGGAGCGAGTTGTAGACCGCCTCCTCGGTGGCTTCGAGCGCGGCCTGGAACAGGGGGGAGGCGGCCTCGGAGGGGAGAAGGGCGCGTCCGCGGGCCGGGGTGGAGAAGGCGATCGCGTAATCCCCGCTGCCGTGCTCGTACGAGGATCCCGTCCGGGCCAGGCCAAAGACGGCGCGCGCGGCCAGGCGCTCGAGGTCGCGCGCCGAGAGGGGGGCGTCCGTGGCGACCACGATCATGCAGGATCCACCGGCAAGGTGGGCGACCCCTCCTTTTCCCTCCGCGACGTCGGGACCGAAGGCGTAGCGGCCGAGGGCGCGCCCCACCGGCGCTCCGTCCATCGTCAGCACGCCGCCAAAGTTCGTCTGCACGAGGACGCCCAGCGTGTGCGCGCCGTAGCGCGCGGGCAGGACGCGCGAGGCCGTCCCGATGCCGCCCTTCCAGCCGAAGCACCGCGTCCCGGTACCCGCGCCCACCGAGCCTTCGGCCACCGGCCCCTCGGTGGCGGCACGGATGGCGGCGCGCACGTCGTTGGGGCGTACTCGGAGGGCGCGGATGTCGCTGAGCCCCCCGTCGTTGGTCTCGCCCACGACGGCGTTGACGCTGCGCACGTCCTCGTTGCCGTTCCAGGAGAGCACCTCGGCCACCACGCCCTCGATGGCCGCGCCGACCCCCAGCGTGTTGGTGAGCACGATCGGCGTCTCGATGGTGCCGAGCTCGTGGACCTGCGTCGCCCCCGCGAGCTTGCCGAAGGCGTTCCCGACGAAGACGCCGCCCGCGACCTTGTCGCGGAAGACGTTGCCGGCGTGAGGGAGGATGGCGGTCACTCCCGTGCGGATTCGGTCGCCCTCGACGATCGTGAGGTGGCCGACACGCACCCCGGCGACGTCGGTGATCGCGTCGAGGGCGCCGGGCGGAAAGACGCCCGGCGCGAGGCCGATGTCACGGGCGCGCGGGCGGGCCTCCGGCCCGGCGGCGGTGATGACGGGCAGTATGGTCACCGTAATCACCGCGATGGTGACGGCGGCCGCGGCTCCGACCAGCGTGCGTGTCATGGCCGACCTCCGTTCGGCTAGAGCCCGAGGCGGCGCCGCACCGCGGCCGTGATCCGCTGGCGGGCCGTCCCGTAGCCCTTCCAGGGATCGGCCTTCGACGACTCGAGCCGCGCACGGATGCTGCCCACGTGGAACTGGTCCGGCTTGATCCCGCGCTGGAGCTCCTCCCAGGTGATGGGAGCGGACACGGGCGCCCCCGGCCGCGCCCGCGTCGAATAGGCCGCGACCGAGGTATTGCCGCGGTTGTTGCGCAGGTAGTCGATCAGGATCCGGCCACGGCGCTGCGCCTTGGGCATGGACGTCGTGTAGGCGTGGGGCTTTTCGCGCTCCATCTCCTCGGAGAGCGCGCGCGAGAAGGAGAACGACTCCTCCCACGTCGAAGCCGGGCGCAAGGGCACCACGACGTGCAAGCCCTTTCCGCCCGTCGTCTTGACGAAGCATTCGAGAGAGAGCGCGTGCAGCCGCTCGCGCAAGGCCTGCGCGGCCAGGGTCACCCGGTCCCAGCCGACGGAAGGATCGGGGTCGAGATCGAAGACGACGCGGTCCGGCCGCTCGATCTCGTCGGCGAGGGCGTTCCAGGTGTGGATCTCCAGGATGCCCATCTGCACGAGCGAGACCAGACCCTGCAGGTCGTCCACCACGAGGTACTCGCCGACCTTCGTCTTTTCCTGAATCTTCACGCGGCGCAGCGCCTCGGGCGCCCACACGCCGCTGTGCTTCATGTAGAAGCAGCCCTTCTCCGCGCCCTCCGGGCAGCGCACGAGCGTGAGCGGCCGTCCCTTCACGTGCGGGAGGATCCAGTCCGCGATGGACTCGTACAGGCGCGCGAGGTCGCGCTTGGTGATTCCTTGCGGCGGATAGAGCACGCGGTCGGCGTGGGTCAGCCGCACGCCGGCCACGACCTCCTCGCCGCCCGTCTTCGGCCCACGCTTCGCGCTCAGCTCTTGCCCTTCGCGTGACCGTGCCCGCGCGGGCCGCTTCGTCGGGGGGGCCGCCACCTCCGGCGCGTCCGCCTCCGGCGCGTCCGCCACCTCCTCCAAGGGCCGCGGCCGCTCGTGCGTCACGTCCTTCGGGTTCTTGTCCTCGCGCAGGCCCTGGAACGACGGGTGGCGGAGTCGTCCATCGGACGTCCACTCCGTGAAGGCCACCTCCGCCACGAGCTCCGGCCGCACCCAATGCGCGCGAGTGATGCCCGGAATCCGCGCCTGCTTGAAGGGCGAGGTCGGCTGCTCGCGCGCGGTCAGCTTCTTGCGCAGGTCGTCGAGGACCTTGGAGGTGAAGCCGGTGCCCACCTTCCCCGCGAACTCGAGATTGCCCTCGGCGTCGTAGACGCCGAGGAGCAACGCGCCCAGGCCGACGCGCGAGCCTTCCGGGTCGGTATAGCCGCCGATGACGAATTCCTGGCGCTGCAGGCACTTCACCTTGAGCCAGGAACGGGAACGGCCCGGCTCGTACGGCGCATCGCGGCGCTTCGACACGATGCCTTCCACTCCGAGCGCGCAGGCCTGCTTGAAGAACTCCGGGCCGGATCCGGCCACATGATCGCTGTAGCGCAGCAGAGAGCCCGGCCCCGGCGTCCCGAGCACGTCCCGCAGCATCGTCTTGCGCTCCTCGAGCGGCACCCGGGCGAGCGAGAGGCCCTCGAGGTGGATGAGGTCGAACAGGAAGTAGGCGAGCTGGCCCGGGCCCTGGTCCGGGCCGGCGAGCGCGTTCTGCAGGGCCTGGAAGCTGGTCGTCCCGCTCGGCAGCACCACCGCGACCTCGCCGTCGAGGAGCGCGGCTTTCGCGGGCAGCTCTTCGACCGCCGCGGCCACGGTGGGGAAGTGCGCGGTCCAATCCTTCCCGTTGCGGCTCAGGAGCCGCGCGCGTCCGTCCTGGAGGCGGGCGAAGATCCGGTAGCCGTCGAACTTCATCTCGTGCAGCCACTCCGCGCCCTTCGGTGGCTCGTCGACGAGGGTCGCGAGCTGGGCCGCGATCTTGGCCGGCAGCGGCGCCTTCCGCGCGCCGGGCATGGCGGCGGCGGCCGCGGCCAGATCGCGGCGCGCCTTCGCGGGCCGGCGGGCCGGCGCCGGCACGGTCGTCTTCACTGTCGTTCTCGCGACGCGGGCGGCGCGAGGCGACCGCGCCCGCGCCTCCGCCGCCATTCCCCGATTCGAGTTCCAGACGCGGTCGCGGTCGGCCGCGATCTGCTCGAGCGTACGCCCGCTGGCCACGCTCTCCGGGCGGTCCTCGGTGATGCTGTACACCTTCGACGAGCGCACGAGCTCGTCGCGCTCCTTGATCAGGAGCCAGGTCCTGCCCTCCTCCCGGGGATCGCGCCCCTTGATCCGGACCAGCGTCCACTTGCCCTTCAGCTTCTCCCCATCCAGGCGGAACTTGAGCGCGCCCTTCCGAAGCCCCTGATGCGGATCCTCCAGGGGCTCCCACGTCCCGTGGTCCCACAGGAGGACGGTGCCCCCGCCGTACTGGCCCTCCGGGATGATCCCCTCGAAGTCGCCATAGTCGATGGGATGGTCCTCCGTCATCATGGCCAGCCGCTTGTCCGCGGGGTCGAGGCTGGGCCCTTTGGGCACCGCCCAGCTCTTGAGGACGCCTTCCATCTCGAGGCGGAAGTCGTAATGGAGCCGCGAGGCCGCGTGCTTCTGGATGACGAAGGACCGCCCCTCATGCTTGGACTCCTCACCCTTCGGTTCGGGCGTGATCGCGAAGTCCCGCTTGCGTTGGTACTCGCGCAGTCCCATCGAGGCCTCCTCTGAAGATGGTAGCGCGGCGTCTTGACATCTGCCGCGGCCCGTCCCTACGCTGCGTTTCTTCCAGGAGGCCCGCGTGCTCGATTGGTTCGGGGGAGAGGCGACCGTCCCCGAGCTCATCCAGCGCAAGAAGTACGGCAAGGCGGAGCGGCGGCTGCGGAAGGAGTTCGAGGCCGGGCGGCGCGATGCCGAGCTGCGGCTGCAGCTCGCCGACGTGATCGCGCTGGCGGGACGTGGCGGAGAAGCCGAGGGGGACTTCTTTGGCGAGATCGCGCTCCTTGACGGCAAGCCGCGCACGGCCATGGTCACGGCCGCAGAGAGCTGCGAGCTGCTCGAGCTCGAGCGCGAGATGGTGGAGTCGCTGGCCGCGACGCGTCCGCACGTGCGCGAAGTGCTGGAGTCCTTCTGCAACGCGAGGGCGGACTCCTAGCTCTGCGTCTTCGAGTTGCGCATCGGCCGGGCCGTGCGGTCCGAGACCTCGCTCGAGATGAACTCGTCGCGGCGGCCGCCCGCGTCTCCGGGTGTGCTCACCGGGCCCTGGCCCTGGCCGGTGCGATCGTCCCGGTCCGTGTCCGTCGGACGCTCGCCGATGCTCTCTACGCTTGATTCCTGGTACACGTGTGACCCGGGCGGCGCCGGCGCCGTGCGACCGGCCCGCTCGTCTTTGGCCTCGGGCGTTCGATCTGCCATGGCGTGTGCCTCCGGCCGGGACCCTGCAACGGCCGTGCCGCTCACGTCTTGTGTCGGCGCGCCTTGATCTCGTGGCGACGCTCGGCTTCTTCGATGGAGTGGGACTCCGTGGTGTCCGCCATCTCCTTGGCCCTCTTGGCCAGGAGCTGATAGTGCGCCCGCAGGATTCGTAGCTCTTCGCTGGTCAGATCCTCGACGCTGATCAGCCGGTTGCTGGCGCCCTCCAGCGCGGCCACCAGCTCGTTGAGCTTGAGCTGGATGGCCAGGCCGTCCTTGTTCTGCGTCTGCTGGATCAGGAACACCATGAGGAACGTGACGATGGTCGTGCCGGTGTTGATCACCAGCTGCCAGGTGTTCGAGAAGTGGAACAGGGGCCCCGTGATCGCCCAGACCAGGATGATCCCGAACGCGAGTGTGAAGGCAGGGACGCTCCCCGTGAACCACGTCGCGGCGGAGGCAAAGCGCTCGAAGACACGAGCGGGGGATTTGTCGTGATGGGCCATGGACCTCCTCGACTTTGGACCATCGTTACACGACCGTGTTGCATGGACACGACGGGACAGCACTTTACGTGCTGGCCTGGGACTTGCACAAGCGAGTCGCCGTGACGAAAGGGCTCCGGCTCGACGGCGTCCGGGTGTTGCTCGTCGAGGACGACGAGGACACGCGCGAAGTCCTCACACTGGGCCTGGAGCTGCAGGGGGCGACGGTGCGGGCGGTGGGATCGGCAAAGGACGCCCTCCTGGCCGTGGATGGCTTCGTGCCCCACGTCATCCTCAGCGACATCGGGCTTCCCGACGAGGATGGGCTGTCCCTGATCCGGAAGCTGCGAAAGCTCCCCGCCTCGCGTGGCCGCATTCCCGCCGCCGCCGTCACGGCCTTCACCCTGAGCGACGACGGCCAGGAGCCGATCCGCGCCGGTTTCCAGCGACATTTCCGCAAGCCCGTGGAGACGCGGACGCTGTTCGACGCCGTCGCCGAGCTGGCCGCCCTGGGAATCGTCGAACGCCGCGCGCGCGACCGCGAGCCCGCCCCCCCGATGGATCCTCGCGACAGTCTCGGCCGCTAGGACAGTCCCGCGGCCCAGGCGGGCCGGACGGGGACGGCGCGACGGGCGAACAGCCGGAGGAACTCCTCGTCCGTCAGT
>WNGB01008104.1_pt1 | contig 16661 bp, 12 predicted proteins | sample 5400681 | NCBI WGS metagenome assembly WNGB01 (sample SAMN13153367, study PRJNA577476) | soil metagenome | isolation source: 115 cm soil or saprolite under grassland replicate 2 | place: USA:California | collected 2016-06-15 | reverse complement strand
TGAACGACGCGATGGTAGAACACGCGACGACCTGGATTCGTGATCAAAAAGCGCAGGCACCGGACAAACCTTTCTTCCTCTACTTCTCAACCGGGGCAACTCACGCGCCGCACCAGGTACCGAAGGAATGGAGCGACAAATACAAAAGCAAGTTTGACCAGGGCTGGGACAAATTGCGCGAGGAGACGTTCGCGCGACAGAAGCAGCGCGGCGTGATTGCGGCCACCGCCAAGCTCACTCCTCGTGATCCAGTGTTCCCAGCCTGGGATAGTGTATCACCGGAAGTAAAGAAATTGTATGCGCATCAGATGGAAGTTTATGCCGGATATCAAGAGAACGCCGATCATGCCGTTGGGCGCGTCGTGCAAGCGATTGAGGAGATGGGCCTCGCCGACAATACCCTAATTATTTACATCTTTGGTGATAACGGCGCGAGCATGGAAGGAACGGAGAGTGGGACATTCAACGAAATGACTACCTTGAACGGCGTTCCGCTCACGAACGAACAGCAACTAAAAGCGATCAAGGCTTATGGCGGCCTGGACAAATGGGGCGGCTCCGATATGGCTCCGCATTACGCGGCAGCGTGGGCGTGGGCTGGTAACACGCCGTTTAAGTGGGGCAAGCAGGTAGCCTCACATCTCGGCGGTATTCGTAACCCAATGGTCATTACGTGGCCAAAACGCATCAAGAACAAAGGCAGTCTGCGAAATCAGTTCACTCATTGTACCGATATCGCACCGACGATCCTGGAAGCTGCTGGACTGCCGGAGCCAAAGGAAGTCAACGGCGTCGCGCAGATGCCGATGCACGGCGTCAGTTTTCTCTCCACGTTCGATAATGCCAATGCGCCCTCGCGACATACGCAACAGTACTTCGAGATTTTAGGGAACCGAGCCATGTACAAGGACGGCTGGCTGGCTTGCTGGCGGCTAGACCGAATTCCGTGGAAGATTGATCCCGAAACGCTCTCGCGATTTGCACCAGGTAAATGGGACCCGGATGGGGAAAAATGTGAGTTATATAATCTCGACGAAGATTTCTCGCAGGCTGACGATGTTGCCGATAAGTATCCTGACAAAGTGCGCGAACTAACGACACTGTTTTGGGCAGAGGCCGAAAAATATCAAGTCTTGCCGCTACTCGGAGAAATGGCGACGGTGTGGGGTTTTCCTAAAGACTTACCAGACGAGACGAAGTTCACGTATTACAACGGGACGGAAAACATCTCTTCGGGCATGATTCCTCCGATTTATAATCGTTCCTATACCATCGCCGCAGATTTAGTTAATCCGGGCCGACCGGGCCTTGGACTTCGTCCCGGGTTAGCGGGAGTGATTGTCGCCGAAGGCAGTTTCCTTGGCGGTTTCTCGCTTTATGTCGAAAACGGTCACCTCAAGCATACCTATAGCTTGCTCGGTTTGAAATTGGATACCATCGCCTCGCGCGATCAGCTGCCCGAAGGCAAAGTGAATGTGCGTTATGAGTTCGTGGCCGACAAACCCGGCGAGTTCGGCACCGGCGGCACAAGTCGACTTTTCATCAATGGTAAACAGGAAGCCGAGGCGAAAATGGAGCACAGCGTGCCGTTCCGGTTTGCCTCCTACGCTGGCATGGACGTCGGTACGGATAATGGTTTGCCGGTGGTGCCAAAATTCGAATACGCCAAGATACTACCGAAGTATTTCAGGGGCACGGTCGAAAAGGTTGAGTTCGACCTCGGTCCAGCCAAACTCAGTCGCGAGGATCTACAGCGCATGTATCTGGAGCGCTTTGCGAGTGCCGTGCGAAATTGAGAAGCAGCAGGTCTAAGGCGCATCATTTCTCGAAATAGTAGGTCATCGTCAAGTTCACCTGAAACTTCTTATTGCTGCCGTCGAGTTGCTTCTCCAACGTGGCACTGAGAACGACTGGGGTCTCTGAAAGGCGTTTGGCGACCCCTGCGTCTACCGTGTAAGTCCAGCGGTCGCCGTTTTCAAAATTAACCTTTGCTTTGTGATTCGTAATGATCGCCCAATCGTGCGGAAGAATAAACGTAGCGGGTAGAGACAGCTCGACATAACGCTGCGGTGGGGCGTTGTGTTCTTCTGCGATCGAATGGTCATATTCGGCGTTAAACGTGAGCGTAAGCCAGTTCGTAAAGTCGTGCGCAATTCCCCAAAACGGCCTGAGGCGCCACATGCTGTCACCAAGCGCAGGATTCGAGGCCGTATCAGCATGCAGTTCGATTCCACCGGCAGTACGCCACCTATCGTTTAGGCGAAATGCCGTGCCTGTGGCAACTTCGATATCACCGATGCCGCCTACGTCGGCATGGCCGGATGACTCATCGCTTCGATTATAGACGAAGGGGATTTTAAATCGCAGAGCCCAATCTTGCTGGTCTTGAACATGCCATCCCCATAATCCTCCCAGCGTCCATTTCGCCTTTTCTGCACCACCGTCAAATTGGTCCCACTCTGTGTCAAGCAATACGCGAGACTGGATGATGGTCTGGTCGCGTAGTGCCTTCAGTTGGTCCGCGGCCGTCGCGGAATCGGCAGACGTCGGTTCGGCTGCCGGCAATACGCGCGCGGCAAGTGAGACGAGCGCAACAATCAGAAACCGATCAAAAGCATCTGGCAACGTCATAGCCCGCCCAACCCAGACACCGACGACAAAGTTTCGGTCGGGGCAACGCGGATGGCGTCCCTTAGTCAGGCACGACCTTTGGCGGCTATCGACGTAATGCATCGGACACAAGCGCTTCAGGCAGACCTTCGCGGATCAGCCGTGAGAAATCAGGAGAGTCGTTAGCAGCACGGGCCCGGGTATCGATCAAGCTTCGGGCTTTTAGCTCGGCAAATGGAAGGCCGCCGGTGATGATAACATGACGCTCATACATCAGTTCGTCGCCTTTGCCATTGAGCAGGATGCGCCAATCCCACGGCACACGCTCCTTGGGTGGATGCTGCGTACGGATGCTCGTAGTGCAGTTAGTGGTAATGGCGTTGTACCAGCGCGGCTTGTTCCGGAGGGCGTTGAGCGAATGGATGTATTCAAGGAAACGTTCGCGCGCGCGCGGTGGCGAAATGGTCGTGTGGTAAAGATAGACATCTTCCTTGCGATAGTTTGTGCGCAGGCGGATCACGTCGCGCTCATCGGCCACGATGTAGATGAGCTCAAACTGCCGATAGAGCCCGCCGATAGTCGAGTAGGTTTGGCCAAGCTTCTTGCGCGTCTCGATGGAGAAGCAGAGCGGCGGCGCGTCAGCGAATTGAAAGCTGGCTATGGGATGCGCGATCCAGGGCGAGCCCCAGTAATTGACAGCGACGTCGACGCCCGTGATCTGCGAGATGTGCACGGTGCGTGTCTCCCAATGCGGAGTGTAGTCAGTCTCGGTCCGGTAGTCGCAGTTGCGTACGTTGTGCAACGTTATTTCGTCGCCTTGAATGTCGGCCCATGCTTCCTTAGCCACGTCCGGCTGCCAGTCGCTATCGTTGGTCGGAGAAAGCGTCAACCACCATGCAAGCACAACACCGAAGAGAAGAACAACTGCGGCTATCTTGCGCCAAAACGGCTTAACGAATGCGAGCATGATCGCAAATCCAACCGCCAGGAGTCCAGCCACAACCTTGTTTGCCTTTCCGAACGGAGCGTCAAAGCATACGGCGCCGAATGCCCAGGCGATAGCAATCATGGCTATGAGAAGAACAAGGAGCTCACCGATCCCGCGAATCACTCGCACCAGATCCTTCATTATGGACATAACGACTCACGCACTCAGCAAGCAAGACGGGCGTAACAAGGAGGGAACCACGCAAGAGAGCCCCAAGGAACTAGAGGATGAACCCAGTAGATGGTATCCAAATTTGCAATCGAAAGTTGTTGTCAGCTACAATTAAAAGGATAAGAACCTTATGCGGTTCTAAGCTTAACACGTCTCACTTCGCTAGATTGTTCAACACATTTATCATTGGCGCACTGGGAATTCGGATCGGTCCGCCAAAAGGGTGGTCCAGTTCCAGAATCAAAAAAATGGCGCAGGCGACTGTGAAGGCGGAGGCGACTAAGGCGAGCGTGGTCGTGGCGTTGGGCGGCGCAACCAGACTGAAGCCAAAGAAAATGACCACGAGCCACGAGACAAGGATGATCAGCATCGGCTTCGAAATTGACGGTATCGACTGAGCGACCAGCAGCAAACGAAGCTGACCCAGATCCACCATTAGGGTCACGGCCTGCGCCTTGAGGGCGCGTTGCGTGTCATCGCGCGGGGAGAGACGGTGGATGGCAACATAAAACGCGTCACCCAGTTGCTCGTTTGGAACTAACTCAACGGACTGTCTTCGCTCGCTCGGCCACATTCGCCGTACCGCGTCGGCTATGGCCGCGCGAAGCTCGTCGTGAGCCTGCGCAGCTTCTGGTCCGTAGAGGGCCAACACCCGGTCGAGGAATGCGACTTTTGCAGCCATCTGAATCACTTCACTTCGTTTCGTGTCGTAGCCACTTTTAGCTGAGTTTATCAGGAGTCCCAAGACCAAGGCGGTCATGGTAGCAACAAGGCCCATGGCAAGTTTCACGGCGTCCTTGGAATCGGCGCTCAAATGCGCCTCAGGGAGGTAACGACGCACACCCCTTCCGAGTAACGCGGCACCGACAAGGCACGCAAACAAAACGGTGGCGATTAGAGTGATATTCATGAACTCATTGGATTGTCCTGACCGGCTTGTCTTTTTGCGCGACTAGAATCTGAAAACCGGCGGGACTTTGAGTGGTCGGATCCACCGGTTTGTCCGTGAAGATGATTGTCGTACCTGGTGTGATAACTGCCTTCGCGTCAGCTAGGAATCCGGTCGGCAGCCCGCTCTTTTGCGCCGCCAAAAAGAGACTCTGGTTCGAGCCTTCTTTTCCTGCTGAGGTCACTTCCACCCAACGCAAGTGTCCTTCCGCATCTGCTCCGCTCAGCGCGCTGAAAACCCGATCGTTCAGAGGCGAAACAACCAGGGCATTCGGAATGCCGGCTCGGCCGATTTCCATACCATTACGATAGACATAGACCGTTTTGTCCGCGCTGCTAACAATCACGGAGACTGGACCGCTGGGAGACTTGTCCGGGTCCCAGTCAAATTTGCCCGCACCTTCCAGCTCGCTCTCCTGACCGCTCTGCGCGAAGAATAACCCCGGATGCACCGTTGCGGTAGGCGCGGAATGCTCGTCAGCGATTATTACGGTGGCGCCTTTCATGGTGACACCAAAGAGCAGGTTGGAGAATTCCAGCGGAAGCCGGACGCACCCGTGTGAGTCGGGGTAACCTGGCAAATCACCTGCATGCAGCGCGATTCCGCCCCAGGTCACGCGCTCCATGTAAGGCATCTCGGCGCCTTTATAGATGCTCGACGTGTGATGTAACTCCTTATCCAGGATCGTGAAAACGCCAGTCGGAGTTCGATGGCCCGGGCGTCCCGTGCTAACACTCGATCGCGCGATGCGGATACCGTTACGATACACATATGCCACCTGCTCGGTAATGCTGGCTACGATCAATAAAGGCCCTTCCGGCGCGCGCTCGGGTTCCCAAACGTATTCACCAGGCTTCAGCGTCACCGTTTCCGGAGACACGCGTACGCCCTCCGTAAAGGTTTCAGCAACGATGGTTGGCCACTCAAGAACGATCAGACCAGCTGCAAAAGCGATAAATAAGGACAACTTCATCGCAGTTAATTCTATAATTAATTGGTTTTCGGCGATGATTTAGATTAACCTTAGCCCAGTCAATGTCTTTTTGATGCAATGCACGCGGCCGTCGTGTGCTACGAAGCTGGCCTCCCGAACGGCGCTTTCACCAAAGACCGGGGAGAAGGCGGTAGCGGACCAAGGCGGCATAGGCTGGCCATTGGGCATGTTGAGAGATTACTCGCTCCTCGGCGTGGATGCGGTAGACCAAAGACGCCCAGCCGACTAACACCAGGAGAAGCGTGACGAAATTCCATTCCTGTAGGTTGTACCCGATGTCCGCCAGCACATACGAGAGGTACATCGGGTGGCGGACCAATCTGTAGGGCCCTTTCGTCACCAAACCTCTCAAAGCCGGACGGACCCCAAACAGTTTTCCCATAGTGAGAAGGCTAACAAGACTAAGAGCAGCCGCGAGCATCACCAAGGCCAGTCCGGCTGCAGGCCACGCCACATACCCGGGCGACCAACGTAGATAGATCACCTGAGCATAGGGATAAGCATAAGCGGCCGCGACTGCCACGCTGGAAATTATGGAGTAATCCCACACCTTCGGCTGGGGTCGTGTGAGGGCGATCGCAAGGACAATGAGGTGTTGCAGGACGTAGATCCAGTCTGTGATGGTGAAGGTAGGCGTGAGTAAAAAGAGGATGACCAATTCTGTTGACGTGACGCCGAACAGGAGGAGATCGGCAAACCGTCGCCCAAACATTTTAAAGACGCGCAGGATCACTTGAGTCCTTGAGCGATAAAAATAGAGACCGCGCAACGGAAAGTAGCAATCGCTTTGCGAGTTCCGATGGAAAAAACAGTGAGGAAGCGCGTTGGCGAAACGAGAAGGGACGATGGGATGCGCCAGCAAGAAATGACGCAACCGACGACCACCACTAACCGAAACTCGGACGAAGGTTGAAACCCAATATCAATTGTAGAAAGGGAGGCTCAGTGCAGCTCGGCTAAGTTTAATGGGCGACTGTCCGGTTATTCTTGTTATTAGATTCGGCCCTTAGTCTTGTGACTCTTCCTCCACATCATCTTCAGTGACTTTCCAACTTTTGTCCGGGTTGTACCGATCCATGCTTTGGAAAGTCTTCAACGTGTCGGGCCCGAGGTCCTTCTCATATACGACTCCGTCGGGGCCTACCATGAATGTCTGCACTCCAGTCACCCGATATTCAGCGGGGGCCGCGGCCAGGGCGAATCCGCCAATCATGGCGCCGCCAACCACGAAGTCCATCTCTCCCATGGGGGCATCAGGTCCCTGTCCTTTTAGCACCTTGAAGTAGTAACCATGATAAGGTGTGCCTCGCTCCGCCTTATAGCCTTCTGCCAACGCCTTTGCCACTTCCTCTCCGACTGGGCCTCCCCATGTGCCATCTGGATTCTGCCAAGCCAAACCATCATGTTTCCCAGGCGTGCTGAGGATATGTTGTGCGTATTGATTTACCTTCGAATCATCGTGCTTTTCCTCGGCATACTCATGTTGTGCCTCGACAAAACCGCGACAAATCTCAATGGCGTTCAGTTCATTGGCGCCGACGCGCCGATTTAAGATTTCCTCACGACCTACTTTTGTATCAAAAAACCATTTCCCATTTTGCTTCACGATCGGGATGGGAAGCGGAAACTCATCCTTACCGACCAGCAGAATGGCGTGATTCCGATTTTGCTTGTCTGTCTCGACAGAAGTCTTTTCTTTTGCCTTGTTTGCAAACTCAGTCGCCCGATTCTTATCCATCACCGGATCTTCGGAGCTGATAATATCCTCACCGTCTGGGCCGAGAATTTCCTTTGCGGCTGCCACATCGAAATTCGCCGCCACTTGAATAAGAGCGTCGGCCGCCTGTTTCGGTGTGTCGAATTGCTTTTGCCCTGGTTGGGGCGTTCCTTGAGCGTCTTCTTGCTTCGCGGCCGCTTTTTTCTTCTCTGGCGCTCCGACCGAGGTCGATACGAGGAATCCTGTTGTGAGGACCGCCGTAATGAGGACCATCATTTTCGACGATGTCATGGTATTTCGCTTTGTCTTCATAGTCTTTTCTCCATCGATCGTTCGCTTATCTTCGACCTCCTCCACCGCCACGTCCGCCGCCGCCACCACGTCCGCCGCCACCGCGGCTCATTCCACCGCCGCCACGTCCACCGCCACCACCGCCACGGCTATAGCCGCCTCCGCCACGGCTGTAACCGCCACCGCCCATGCTATGACCGCCTCTGCTGCTGCTGGCTCGCGCGTAGTTTCCGCTACCGCCGCTAAAGCCACCGCCACGATTAGCACTAGGTCGCGACGAGGCACTCCGGTTACCGACTTGGTTTTTAGCACTCCCGCCAGCTGGGCGCGTAGAGGGTCTAGCTCCGGCACCACCTCCACCTGGGCGCGTTCCAGCTCCACCGCCGCCTGGTCGCGTTCCAGCACCGCCGCCACCTGGACGAGTTCCAGCTCCGCCAGCACCTGGTCGAGTTCCAGCTCCGCCAGCACCGGGCCGATTTCCGGCGCCGGCTCCAGCGCCGGGGCGATTGCCAGCTCCTGCTCCACCCTGTCCCCTATTTGCCAGTTGATTTTGGACCTGGCTTGCTGACGTCCTGTTGTAAGGAGTGCCTCCGCGATGTTGCGGATTATGTTGCCACGCACCGCTATTGATCTTGTTGGCCTGATTATAGTTGGCTTTGTTAAGGTTCGCCTGGTTAAAGTTGTTGTTAACGTTCTTGTTATAGTTGTTAACGTACTTGTTGTTGACGTTAACGTTAACATCGCCACCACCCCATCCGCAGTTCCAACCCCAGCCTCCACTCCATGCCGCTCCCAAAGCAACGCCTGTTCCGAATGCAATGGCCGCTCCGGCCGCATAATATCCAGGAGGCGGGTAAGCAATCGGCGGATAAGGATATGCAGGTGCCCCATAGACTACAGTCGGGTTATACGAGGGAACGTAAACAACGTCGGGCTGGGCTTGCTGCACCATGATAACTTGTTTACCTCCACTGGGTCCGCTCACAGTCTGCGTCTGAACCGTTTGTTGTGCCGTGGTTTTTAAAGTCCCGTTACTCTGTGCCTTCGCACGCATGGCCTGAACTGCGTCCATCACATCAGATTCCTGCGCCAGGAAGGCGTTTCCCAGATCCGTGGTCCATTGGATGTTGTCTGCCAGGCGAGTCACCACATCCGGAAAAGCCGCCATCGCCTGGATGCTCGGGTCCCAAGGCTGTTTTTCCACCGCGGTCGACAGCGCTTTGCCCTTCAGGTTCTTGTTCTTCTCCATCCATTGCTGAAGCTGGATAATCTCCAGAGGATACGTCGAAGCGACCAGTGTCTGGCTCAAAAGCTGATCTGGATAAAGAGCGATCGGTGCAACCAGCGAATCCAATTGATCATTTGAAATTTTCGGCGCAGGGGACGTGTTCGTCATCACTTGCGATTCGGCTTGCTGCGCCGGGGTCTGGGAATGGACCTGCGTTAGCAGCCCAAGAAAGAAAATGGCGATCACCGCGTGAAATAATTTTCCACGGCGTGTGGATTGAAGGGTTCGTGGCTTCATAAGTTTTGCTGGCTTTCTCTATAGCATTTACTCCATCACCAAAGAGGTGGACAAGTATATTGTTTGCGCCGACCACGGTAAATCAGACCTTCGGGCGCGGGACGTTGCTCTGAAGGGTACCACAGATGCCGGATCACGCTCGTCGGCCCAAGATGTAAAGGTCGTCTCATACACGGGTAGAATTCTGCACTTGGAATCGGACTTGATAATGGTTGCCGATCACGAGAATTAATTCTGACTTGAGCGCTGCGCGACGTTCTCCGGTGATCGGACACATCGAAAACCCAGGTGGTTTGTTCCGGTGTTGACCTCACCTTTCCCGCGTGTGCCAACGATATAGCGCGAGCAATACTGGTCGTTGCAGAGGAAGGAGCCGCCGCGATGAACGCGCTTTTTCTCATTAGGCTCGGAAGGATCAAATGCCGAATCAGGGCCTTGCGGATTGTGCGCCACGCCGCCTTTATCAACCAGGGTTTGGTAGTAGTCGGGACGGTACCAATCACTGCACCATTCCCAGACGTTGCCAGCTATGTCATAAAGGCCGTAACCATTTGGCGGAAACGATTTCACCGGGGCGATACCGGCGTACCCATCTTCCCCCGCATCTTTGACCGGGAATTTTCCCTGCCACGTGTTCGCCATCCATTTTCCGCCAGGGCGAAACTCATCGCCCCACACATAGACTTTTCCCGACAACCCACCGCGCGCCGCAAATTCAAACTCCGCTTCAGTCGGCAAACGTTTGCCAGCCCATTTTGCGTAAGCTTCCGCGTCCGGATAAGCGATTTGGACGACGGGATATCTTCCTTTCCCTTTGATGTCGCTCTCTGGTCCGAGCGGATGACGCCAGTTCGCGCCTTTCACGTAGGTCCACCATTGATAATGATCGTTGAGTGCAACTTCGTGATCGGGCGGCGCGAACACGACCGAGCCAGCGATAAGATTTTCTGCAGGCGCAGTCGGAAATTCTTCTTTTGTTGGCGTGCGTTCAGCAATTGTTATGTAACCGGTCGCTTTAACGAATTTCTCGAACTGTTCATTAGTTACCGGCGTTGCATCCATCCAGAAGCCATCAACGTAAACACGGTGCACCGGCTCGGAGTCATTCGAGGCCATCGGCATCTCCTCCGTCCCGTGGCCGCTCGTCGAGGCGCCCATCGAAAATTCGCCTCCCGGAATCCATACCATTCCCTCTGGCGCTTTACCTGGCGGAGAATTCTTGTTTGGAATCGTCGGCGCGAACGCAGACGACTCCGACGTTTCCGCGTGAACGACGGCGACGCAGATACAAAGGCAGGCTACAACAAGTCCACGCATATTGGCACGAGACAAAACCGACGAACGCAGAGAAGCTCTACTTACATAATTAATCCTCAGCGATTTCTTTCACATCTCCTTTATCCCCGATCTCTTTCTTATCCTGCGCGCTAAGGTTAAGAGGCTTCACGTCGACTGTAATTTTCTTTATCGTCCCGCTAAACTTATTGTCCCTTTCTTGATAGTCGCTCGACACGGGCGTTTCATTATCCATCCCCACGTCAACTCCTTCGTCGCCTGAATAGGCGTATGGCTGTGTCTTTGGTATTTTCCCATCAGCGACTTTTTGGCCATCTACGTACAGAACGGATCGTCCACCGGCTCCCGGCTTACCACCATCAAACACAAAATCGTACTTAATCGTATGTTTTCCAGCAGCAATGGGACTGGATGAGGCAATGTTAGTGTGCTCCAGCCCGAAGAAGTTATATTCATGATGAAGCTTGCCGGCTTTCATATAGAGGGTCCACCCGCCAAAGCGGCCTGCCTGGCAAATGATAACCCCGTTCGCGTTGCCATCTGGCAACTCTAGATCCGCTGTTAGACTAAAAGAGCGGTTCTTTGTGTTAATAAACGCGTTTTCCATTATGCCGATCATACCTGGATAAACTGTCAGCGACGTGCGGTTGCCCATTAGATCGGGTCTCCCTGCTATAACAGCATCGAAGCGCTCGGACCTCCGATCATCGATCGGCAGGACATGGTATTTCTCCGCTGTCTTCATGAAGAGATCCTGCATTTCCTTGAGTTTCCCAGGGGTTTTGGCGGCAAGATTGTTCGCCTCACTAAAATCTTCATCCACATTATACAACTCCCAAACATCATCTTTTAACGGTGGCAATGGTACCATCAGCCATGGAATAGAATGGCGTGTGCATGCTACCCAGCCATCATGGTAAATGGCGCGATTACCAAACATCTCGAAGTATTGCGTCGTATGGCGGTCCTTAGCTTTTGCATCATCAAAGGTGTAAACCATCGACGGCCCATCGAACGGAAGTTGTTCGGTGCCATTGACCACCTTTGGAAAAGGCAAACCCGCCGCCTCGAGCACAGTTGGAGCTATATCTACTACGTGACTAAACTGTGACCGGATCTCACCCTTGGCTTTGATTCGTTCTGGCCAATGCATCACGATTCCGTTCCGCGTGCCTCCCCAATGCGAAGCAACCTGCTTGGTCCATTGGAAGGGAGTATCCAGAGCATGCGCCCAGCCAATTGCATAGTGCGGGAAAGTGTTCGGACTTCCCCAGTCATCTATGTGATTCATCATTTGAGAAGCATTACCGACAATGCCATTTAAGGCCATCATCTCGTTATATGTTCCTTCTGGTCCTCCTTCAGCGCTGGAACCGTTGTCACCCACAATGTAAATGAACAGGGTGTTATCCAGCGCACCCATTTCTTCAAGTGATTGAACTAATCTGCCTACTTCGTAATCGGTTTGCTCGGCAAACCCGGCGAAAACTTCCATCTGTCGCGCCAAAAGCCTTTTCTGGTTCGCGTTCATGGTATCCCATGCAGGAATTTCCTTCGGACGAGGTGTCAGCTGTGCGTCTTGCGGAATGATCCCCATTTGCTTTTGCTTCGCGAATATTTCTTCCCGCAGCTTATCCCATCCCTCGTTGAACTTGCCCTTATATTTGTCAGCCCATTCTTTGGGAACATGATGCGGCGCATGGCACGCGCCAGTAGCAAAGTAGACATAGAAAGGTTTGTCTGGCGTAAGAGAATGTTGCGCCTGTATCCAGTTGATTGCTTGATTGGTCATGTCGATCGTAAAATGGTATTTCGGATCATGGGGTGCTTCCACCCTTACAGTTCCATCAAAGATTGCTGGGGCCCATTGATTGGTTTCACCACCAATAAAGCCGTAGAACTTGTCAAAGCCGGAATGTGTAGGCCAGCGATCATAAGGACCTGAAACCGACACCTCCCAAGGTGGTGTTTCATGGTACTTTCCAAAGGCTCCTGTGCTATAACCATTCAGCCAAAGCGTCTCAGCCAGAGGTGCTACGCTATTTGGGCGAATACCGGTGTTACCCGGAAAAGCAGTAGCCAGCTCCATGATGGCCCCTGCATTATTTACGTGATGGTTGCGACCTGTAAGCAGTGCCGTACGCGTGGGAGAGCAAAGGGCAGTCGTGTGGAAACGGTTGTAGCGCAACCCGGTTGCAGCCAGCTTATCCAGCGTCGGCATGTTGATGGGTCCACCAAAAGCGCTCGAGGCGGCAAAACCGACATCGTCAAGCAGAACGATGACGACATTGGGCGCCTTTGACGGCGCTTTCACTTCGAAGCGCGGAGGTGGCTTAGCATCCCTGGCGTCGAGCACCGTTGATTCAGGGTAAGTGGGTTCTTTGACAGGAAGGACAGTGCGATCGATTTGCTGCGCCACCACCGTTGTCGCGAACGTCGCACTGAACACGAACTTGAGAAGCGACGCGATATATATTCGTCTCATAGGTTTTTGCTTCTACATCGTAACTCTGCCACCATTAATGATCGTTGAGCGGAAGTGAATCCAGCGTCCAGTATTTTCGAGATGCCTTGGAGAATATTGACCTTCAGATCTACAGCCCCGCAACGTGTTTAAATCCCTAAGATCAATCTGTTGCAGCTAAAGTGGCGGAAGTTCGGCGATTGTTAGTTCCCAGATGTAAACGCAAGATCCGGTCGAGCTCGGCAATTGTTTGCGGAAGCTCGCACGAACCGTGGGGACCGGGGACAATGAGCTCCGATTTGGCGCCGTCGAGATGAGAGCTCCAATAAGCCACGACACCATCGCTACAGTTCGGGCAACCGCCTTTCCCGCGATCGCCGATAATTGAGTGATAGGGAACGCTGATCGGCGCGCTGTTGATTACCGGCAACGCTGGATTTGAAGGTTTCAGACCCCAAACACTGTTTGGAAGACGCTTGGAACTTCCGGTCAATTGAACGAGTTCCCCGCTAGCCATTGACTCCTTCATCGTTGTCGCAAGCTTGACTGGAAGAGTGATCACGCTAATGGCAAATTTACCCAACCCGCCGCTGGCCAAATCGCTCCCGCGATGTGGAGTACAAATAAAGACGACGCGTTTGATTCGGGGGTTCGCTCGAAAAGTTGTGGCGCGAACAATCAAACTAGTGCTGGAATCTTCCCTGAAAATGCCTTTGGCCACCTGACCCATTCTTTTTTCCCACATTTCCGGCGAGAGAGTGATCACCTGGTCGTGAGTCAGCATCCCGCCCATGCTGTGTCCGATCACAACGTACGGGCGATGGTTTGGATAAAGTTGGTCGGCCTTGGCCAATTCCTGGCGCAATTGCAGGGCGGAATAGAGAATGGGATTGCCGGTCGGGTAAGCAAATACCCAGAATTGATAATGCTTGCGGATCTCGGGGTCGGCCTGGAGTCCATTAATAGTTTCCACCCACGTCCATGGCGTGGAAAAAAGGCCGTGCACGAAAACCAGCGGAATTCGGTCGGGATCGTACGGCTGGAGAAAATAGAGACCTGTCTTTGACGGATAGTTCTTGGCGCTGAATCCGCCAAACAGTCCCACAAACATAAGATTGGCTGGCGGCTGGTAGTAGCTGATTGGCGCTGAGAAATTGGCGGCCAGAGGACGGATTTTTCCTTCAACACTCGCCGTCGGTTGCTTGGCTGGGCGGCGAAGCGCGAGAGTAGCCTCGTTGCCTTTAAAGTCCAGCGTGGCTGTCACGGGAGCCGTAATGCCTCGAAACGGTGCGAAGTGTTCACGCGGAGTAACGCTGCGCACCCCGACAAGCGCCCCACCCACGCCTTCTTGAATGTCTTGCTTTCTTATCAATTTCTCTTTGATAGTGCTGGGCAGCTCGAACGATGTGAAGTAATCGGGTGCCCAAACACCGGGATTGGCGGGTTGAAGATGCAAATGATAGGTCTGATTGTTAGCAGCGACGGTTACCGAATTATTCCACAATCGACCTCCTTCACCCGAGCGAAGCAAAACGGTGAGTTCACTGCAGGCCGTGTTGTAAGTATCGCTGGCTGGTGTTTCTTGAGCGCCGGTTCCCAGCAGTGGAGCGGTCATGGCAGCGGCATGCAAATAATCGGCGGCTCGCTTCTCCACCGGAACTTGCGTCGAGCGCGCCTCGCGCAGGACACCGGCGGCAGGCCCATATAGAAGACGGCCTGCTGTTTGCGGCGTCGTCGCGCACCCAGCAAAGAACGCGAGGCATGTTCCGGCCGCGAAGAGGCGAATCCAGATCGACATTTTCGAATATTGGATGTTCATGAGATTAGGGGTGTTGACAGGAATCGGCGGTACTCATGCGAGGACTATAGTGCGATGCCTATAAGACTTTAGGGCTATAGGGTCGGTCGCCCTTTCTAAAACCTACGCGCGTAGATTGCTCAGGAATCATTAGATTTCGGGCTGGAATAGAGGGCGACCAAGCGCGCGATCAGGACCGCGACATAGAGCAGCCCCGTCATCGCTTCCATGGCCGCAAGCCAGCGCGCGATTCTGGAAACGGGAGTGATATCGCCGTAGCCGACTGTGCTCAACGTAATGAAGCTAAAGTAGAAGCCAGTGAAGCCGCTCATCGAGTGCGTTCCTGCGTTCGTGTTGAAAGAGAAGGCTCCTCCTGGCGTTAGTTGGTCCACGAGCCAGTAGGCCATCGTCCACATCAAACCGAGCATCAGGTAAGCCGAAATGCTCGCACAGAGCACTTCAGTGTTGACTAACGGCGCACGAAGAACGAAGCGCAGCAGATTTCCGACGACAAAAGCAATCAAGATGAGCGCGGCAACGAGGAAGACTGCAGGTGGAATCAGGTCCGGCCGGAAATGATTAATCCACCTGCCGGCGATCGCCGGAAAGGCAAGCACAATCGCAATGATCAGGGTGCGTTTGCGCTCCGCGACAGCAACAACACCGGCAACGAGGACCAGCGAAAACAAACCGGATACAATGAGATCGCCACCTTTGATTTCCTCAACGAAAGGCGCACAGATGAAGAAGAGACCGAGAGCAATGAGAAGTTGCACCGCAGACAAGCGGCGGAATCTTAGTCGCTGCAGCGGCGGTTTCATCCGACGTGTTCTTGATGGTGTTTGATTCATTGGTTTCGAAGGTTCGCGACGCGATCGTCAGCGCCTTTTCAAGGTCCACCTGACGAATCCTGGTCCATCTCCCTCACGAGCAGCCCTTCTCAAAAATGTTGTAGCCACGCCCCTGTGGGGCGTTTACTCCGTTTGGAGCAACACTTCCCACACAGTGCACAGCGCCGTGGCTACAACACCGCAAATTTATGATTGGCTTCAATCGTCACTTTACGAAGCTCGTCTTCTCGACGGGCGCGGAAGGCCTGTCCGTGGGGTAAAGCAACGTGAAGTTAAGGCGCGCACCCCAACCCGGGCCATAGCGTGGAGAGTCGGCATAGTATTTACCGCCGATTTGAATGCTGATTGGTTGTTTCCCAATCTTCAGAATCTGGCTGATTTGAAAAATAACCGGCACGGTCCATTTCCCGTCGGCGGATGAAGCATTCCAGTTTGCCGTAGATTCCGTATCAATGGTGAAGGTCGTATGGGTCTTCGTCGTGTAGGCAATGAATGGTTGGACGAACATCTGGCTGAGGCTGCTACGGTCTTCCGAAATTACGACCGACCAGAGCTGGTTCATCAGCGCGCCTATGGTCCATGGCCCTGCCTGCTTTAACACAACAAAAGTGGGTCCTATTGAGAATGTGCCTGTGTCAAGGAGCGGATGAGTGCCAGTCGGATAGAGAAATGCCGGTCCTATCCCCCAGACAAGCCCGAACGGGCCCGGGTTCTTAGGCGAGAGGAAGAAACTCTGGGTGGTGTCGCTAAGACCATCCTGCGAACGGTTTTGCGGTTGCAGCGGGGAATTCTTCGGCAGGTTTGGGACGAAGAAGAGATCGTGCTGGGAAACAATCGGCAGGATTGTGCGTATAATCAGGTTCCAATCCTTGCTGATTGAGATCGGAACGACCGGCTGAATGTTAAGAGTGAACTTGTAGCCATTGCCTGTAGGACCGTAGCCCCAATCCTCGTTTGCCTGAAAAGGCACGCTGATGAGTGAAGCGATTGGGTTGGCGAGCTCCTTC
>WNGB01006832.1_pt1 | contig 16661 bp, 17 predicted proteins | sample 5400681 | NCBI WGS metagenome assembly WNGB01 (sample SAMN13153367, study PRJNA577476) | soil metagenome | isolation source: 115 cm soil or saprolite under grassland replicate 2 | place: USA:California | collected 2016-06-15 | reverse complement strand
ACATCGTGGATAATTCCGCTCCGCCCATCCAACCGGATTTACGTCCGTTTTTACACGAATTCGAGCCGCATCACCGCCCCCTGTTGAGCGATAATGTAAATTGCCGGCGTATCGCCTCACGAAAGAATCTAACCCTACGCCCGATCGTTGCCTCACGAAAAAGCTGACTATACCTCACCAGTCATCTTACCCGAATCTCCCTGCCAGCATCCATTCTGCGACGCGATTGATGCGGTGTCAAGGGCGGCGCAGCCGTCGCGTAGCGATGGAGGCCGCAGGCCGACACCCTTGACACCAACCCACCTGGCACCTGCGATCACGCTGCCCGGCGGCGGAACAACGTTGTTGTTCCGCCTGCCCAGTGGCGAGCGCTCCCATCAGGTGCCTGGTTCGTCCGCCGTGCTGGCCGGCGCGGTGACCGCGCGCAATGGTCGTGGTAACTTGGCATCTGCCAACACCTCCTCCTGAAGCCACTGATCATCAAACGTCGTGATCACCGTCGCCCGCCACTTGGCGATCCGGCGCTGGAGCGTGCGCAACTGGACGTCGGGATACCGATCAGGATACCGCTGTTGCAGTTCAACGAAGATCGATTTGGCCGTTCGCGCTGGATTGGCTTCCAGCCAGTGTTCGATCTCCGTCCATACCGCTGCAAACGGGTCGACGCGTGAGCGCCACCAGCGCGGCAGCTCGGGGTGCTTGCGGTGATAGGCCCGCTTCTGGCGCACGATCGGGACAGCCGGCGCAGCTTCTGGCGTCGGCTGGTCGGTCAAGCCCCAGGCGTTGGCCGCAAACCGCACCGGCGCCTCCACCGGCTGCTCAGCCATGTCGCCCGTCCGCACAACCGCGTGCTGCCAGAGCGCGTCCTGTAACCGACCGATTTGATCAAGCAGCCGGATCGGATCCAGCGCCGCAAAGATCTCCTCCAGGCGTGTCTCAAGCTCGTTGGTCAAGATGGATGCCGCGCACAGTCGCTCAAATGGCGTCTGGGCCGGCGCGTAGGTTCGGCGCACGGTGACGCCCTCGCGGTGCTTGTCCTTCAGTTTCAGCGAGGGCTGGAAGAAGTTGACGTAGAGCCGCAGCGCACGGTACACCTCGAGGAGCTGCCGATAGGCCGCTTCGCCCTCGTAGCGATCGTAGCCGACGAATTGCCGCACCACGGCACCGTGCTTCTGTTCGACAAAGCATTGGTCGTTCTTTTCGTAGGCACGCCCACGGGTGAACGAGATATGCGCCTGCTCACAGTATGCCACCAGATCGACGTTGATGAACTCACCGCCATTGTCGGTATCGATCCCCAGGAACGGGAATGGGATCAACTGTCGGGCACGCTTCAGCCCCTGCAGAACCTGATCCTGGCTGCGCTAGAGCAGCGCTTGACCCTCCACCCAGCCAGTCGCCACAGCGGTCACGACCAAGGTGGAGAGGAACGCGCCATCTGCGCGATCGCCACAATGGGCCACCAGATCGGCCTCAAAGAAGCCGGGCGAGGCGTCATCCCCGTCCGCAAAGGTGCGGACGGGGATCTGGTGCTTGAGTAACGAGCCGGCCTTGGTTGTGGATACACCACGTGGCTGGCCAGCGGCGCGGGCGCGCTGCAGCAAGCGATCCGCGGTGGCGGGACTGATCGCCAGCAGGTGCGTGCGCACGGCGTCGGTGAGCGTGAGATGGCCATGGCGCTCCAGCAGGGGTACAAGTCTGGGCAGAAACGGCACCAGGCGCCGCGTACCGATACAGTTGGCGGCGGTCCAGGCGATTTCGAGCGCGGCCTGCACCGCCGCACCATACCGTGGGGCTCGCGGTCGGCGAATTTGGGTGGGCGCAGGCAGCGGCGGGCGCGTTAGGAGCAAGATGGCCTATTTCCGGGCGTAGCCTGTCGCGGCAACAAACTCATCGCGGATAACCGACTTGTGGGGATGACTGGCCTGTTGATAGCGTGGTGCGACCTGCGCGAGTAGCTCGCGTTTGGATCGAAAGCTCATGCGTGACCTCACGTTGCCCTCCGTGCTCGTCGAAATCCGAACTCCGGAGGGTAAGATTATTCGTGAGGCAACCGTGTGGTCAAAGTAAGATTATCCGTGAGACCATGCGAGCCATTCATACCAGAACCGGTTTGGCTTGGTAAGTGTTAGTTAGTCAGCTGTCTCAAGGTGAAGCCACGTATGCCAGCGTCCTTGTACCGCAGGTGTACCGTCCGGCAAGTTGCGCACACCCGCGAGGCGCACATCGAAGAGCAGTTTCCCGGCCAGTGCGAGCTGCGTCGCGATCATCGCCGCTCATGGCCGCGAGCATTTCGTATCCTGACGACCGTTCGCTCACCGATTTGTACGCATGACCGAGCAAGTGTACTGCGGCTATTCATGGCAGTCATCGCCAGAATCAGGCTTCAAAGTCGTAGTCCAGCATCAACGTGTGCCCACCTGCTTCAGTCACAGCAATCGTCACATCCCCTTGTAGTTCACACAAGTCGCCTGTCCCAGAGCCTGGCACCACGTACCCGAACGACCGCAGCACGCCACGATCAATGGGACCACCATGCTGGAAGACAAAACTCCCCGTGCGGTCGCCCAGCCGACCCTCAAAGCGGTCGGTGGCGACATAGCCGAGCCGGTCGGGGGCAGACCGGCAGATCAGGACTTCTGCGACGCTCTCGCCCGTGAGATCTCCTTGAAACTCGCGCCGCACGGTTGCGCGCAAGAGAGTGGGGCTGTCGGCTCGCTCGTCATACGCGGTTTCATCCCCGGCGGTATTCTCGTACGTTGCGATAGCCTGTGTGCGCATATCCAATCCTTTCTCTTGTGGTATTTCCCTTGATTTCGCCGCTCATGTCGTGCGCGCGGGGCCATGCGGACGGTTGCTCACGTCGAGCTTATCGAAGGTCTCTCCGTAAATCAACCTGCGGACTCCGTCACTGGCAAGAAAGTCATGTGGGAAGCCCAAGTGCGGGCGGCTTAACGCGTTCAGCCGCTGCACTTGGTCGTCGGTCAGCTGTACATCTAAGCAGCCCAGATTCTCCCGAAACTGAGCTGCGCGGCGGCTGCCGATGATCGGGATGATAGTTCCAGGTTGGGAACGCAACCACGCCAGCGCCACCTGCGCCGAGCTGTGCTGTATCTCTTCCGCAATCTCGCGCACGCCGTTCGCAATGCGAAGTGTGCGTTCGTCGACCTGTTCCGCCAGCCGGCCGGCCGCGCTCCGATTCGCGTTGTATTTGCCGCTGAGGACGCCGCCCCCCAACGGCGACCACGGTGTCACCGCCATGCCAAACGTGCGCGCCATCGGCAGCAATTCACGCTCCACGTCGCGTTCGATCAGACTATACTCCACCTGTAGCCCGACAAATGGCGTCCAGCCTCGCAGGGCCGCGAGCGTATTGGCCTGGGCCACGATCCACGCTGGCGTGTCCGACACGCCTACATACAGGATTTTGCCAGAGCGCACTTGGTCATCGAGCGCGCGCATAACCTCCTCGACCGGGGTCAGAAAATCCCAGGCGTGGAGCCAGTAGAGGTCAATATAGTCGGTCTTGAGTCGTTTCAGGCTGGCATCCAGAGAATGCACGAGGTTCTTGCGATGATTGCCGCCTCCATTGGGATCGGTCGCACGCTGCGAGAGCGTATACTTCGTCGCAATCACAAAGCGCTCGCGCTCGCGCTGGGTAAACTCTCCGACCAACTGTTCGCTCATCCCGTTGGCATACGTGTTCGCCGTATCGATGAAATTGCCGCCAGCCTCCACAAATGCCTCAAAGATTTGTCGACTCTCTTCCTTTGTCGCGCCAACTGCGCGCATATCGCCGAAGATCATGGTGCCGAGGCAAAGTTCTGAGACGCGCAACCCGCTCGTACCAAAAAGCTTGTAGCGCATAGTTTCGTTCCTTTCGCAAAAAGGTATGCCACAAAAACGTTCCTGTGCATATTCACTCGCTATAGTGCGGATGATAGCAGGCAATATCGGCTGCGTACACAGTTGATAAAAGGTGTTATGGTAAAATAGGCACCTAAAACAAGGAGCATTCGCAGTATGACTTCACGGACAGAAAGACGGCTGGATACCACCGACTGGCACATCCTGCATGAGCTGCAAGCGGACGCGCGACTGTCGTTCAATGAGATCGGCCGGAGAGTGGGGTTGTCGGCGCCCGCCGTGGCCGAGCGGGTGCGACGGCTGGAGGATGCGGGTATCGTGACAGGGTATCACGCGCATGTGGATCCGGCCAAGGTTGGTCTGGAACTTACCGCATTTATCCAGATGCGCTGCGCGCTGGGCAGGTGCCTGCTGAAGACCACCCGCCCGGAGGACTATCCAGAGGTGGTGGAGATACACAAGCTGAGCGGCGACTATTGCTCGATGCTCAAGGTTCGCGCTGCCTCGATGCGACATCTGGAGGCCATCATCGAGCGACTCGGGCAGCACGGGGAGATGCGCACGTCGATCGTGCTCTCGAGTCCTCTGGAAGGGCGCGCGATCGCCGCAGAGTTAATCGAGAAGGAAGCGGATGCGGATCGTGGGCACGTGTGGGGAAAGTAATCGGCATCCACGCTCGTATAGTGTAAAGCATTTGAACAACCGGACGAGCGGCGATGAAGGTCGACCACTCGCTCGGTTATGATCTTATTTTCCTAGTGACCAACTTATTTCTCGCTCCACAACAGCCAATCGTTTTATTCGTGGCTGACAAGTCGAGATCATCCGAACCGATTGCCGTTGGACTGCTCCGCCGGAGCATCCCGACGAAACCAGGGCAAGGTGTCTTACATAACATAACCCATTGGTGGAGGGACATTTCTTTCGTGCTCACTATCACAGGATAATCGGCTGCGCACAGGGAAGTGCTGGGGGATGAGGTGCGTGCCGATCGGGAACCGTACCAGCAAACACTATTGAGCAACCCCTTCTGATGAACTACGAGATCGTTGAAAAAGGCGGTGCGCCACGGCGAGGGCAGCGCTTGTCGACCTGGTGATCGTCTCTACCTTCCTCCGATTTGGGCGTAGGGAGCTGCCCGAATTGGGTTATAATACAGGTACAGAATCCCACCGGCTGGACAAAACGGGGGCCTCCCAATGATTGATCAGTCACCCGCAGCCTATATTGCTGCACGCCGTATCGGTGATGCCACGATCACCATCATTTCTGAGGCCAGCGCCGTTGGCTCGGTGAGCCTCCCGATCCCTGAAGCTGAGTGGCGCCAGGCCATCCCGGAAGCCGACGAGCATGGCCTGATCTCCTTGGGCCTCAACCTCGTCCACATTCAGCTTGGCAATGCTTCGATCCTTGTCGATACCAGCGGTATCGACGATCCCTCCTCCGGAATGGCGCAGCTGTTCGCAACGTGGTTCCGCTCCATTCACGCTTTCGCCTGGCCTTCACGCAGGGCTTGCCCAGCGCGGCATACATCCTGACACGATCACGCATGTGCTGATCACCCATGCCCATGCGGATCACTTTTTTGGTGTGACAACACAGCGTGATGGTCAACGCGTCGCATGCTTTCCGAACGCACGACACCTGATTGGAGCGGGCGACTGGGATCGCAGTCAGGCTCAAGCGGGCGAGGCTCTGGCACGCACACTTGGGACCATTGAGCAACTCCACCTGCTGGAGGTGATCCACGGCGAGCGCGAGGTCGTGCCGGGTGTCCGCATGATTCCCAGCCCTGGTGAGACACCGGGCCATTCGATCGTCCGTGTCCGCTCCGCGGGCCAGAGTTTTTACTATCTGGGCGACCTGTTCCATTATGCCTGTGAAGTGGAGCACCCTGACTGGATGGATCCTGGGCGCGATCCCGAAACGATGCGGCGATCGCGTGATCAGCTGATGGCCGAAGCCGCCGCCAGTGATGCGCTGGTCGTGTTCACCCATGCGCCCTTTCCCGGCTGGGGGCGGGTCGTGGCGACGCCAACGGGCTATCGGTGGGAGTGGGCATAGGCGGGTGCTTCGAGATGATCGTCGCTCGGAAGTCGATCCGGCCTACAAACGCCAGTTGAGTGTCTTTCAGCTAGGCTGGCGGCTGTTATGACGGCTGATTAGCTGTGCAACACTGCGCCCTGCACCTTACGGCTCAATCCGTTCAAGCCAGAACCGGTCTGGTATGCTAAGTGTTAGTTACTCAGAGAAATTGTGCAGTATTGCCGGTGATCGGTTATGCGGTGAGTGACAGCCTGGGCGATCGAGAGGGATTCGCAACAATACCGTGCATCTTTGGCCTTGGCACCCACCTCAGTCCGCAGCGGTGCGGTCGTCAGCCCCAAGGCGACCACCGGACCGGGGCGCAACTCTACATATACCGTGCTGCCAATTCCACGGGGCGCAGGCCGTCCTGGTTGACCTGCGCCCCGTGCAGCCACGCTGAGTTAGCCAGATCGGGCGGCACCCGCCGGCTACGGCAGCATCAGCGTGATCGACTTGTGGTACTGCGCGTAGTGAATGTAGTTCCACCCGTTGATCACCCGGTCCCACACACCCAGATAGAAGGTATGAGCGCACTGCGTGGAAGTCGTGTCGCCCGCGACGGTCGCATGCCATGGCGACGGCACCACAACCGGCACAGTGCCAGTGATACCGGCCCACTTCTTCGTGGGGGACACGTGATTGTTGTAGTTGTCCCCGTCGACGGCTTTGGACTTGTTGTCGCCCCAATGGGCAGTTAGAGTCCAGCTGAGCAGGTGCTCCTCAGCATCCTGGGCCGTGATATTGAAGGTGAACGCGTCACTGCCGCTGTCCACGATGGCGCACGTCCCTACCACGCTGCCATCGTGTAGGATCTGGTCAATCGAGACGCTAGGCCACCGGTTGTCGATCTGGGCCACCATGCTGCGGCCGGAGGCGCTGGCGCTGCCGATCTCCGTGGCGTTGCTCATCGTGGCAAACAGCCGCACGCTGATCGTATGCAGCCCGTTGGATAGTCCGGCTGTATCCAGCAGATACCCCAGCCAGTGGTTGTACCACAGCTGACCGGGGCTGCGCACCGGGTAGAAGCCGCTCGCGGAGGGAGCGATTGTGCGCAGCATGAACTTGTTGTCGGGCGTGCTCCATTGATAATCGTACCAGGTCTGCCGCGGCTCCACTCCATCTACCAGGATTTTGTAGAACCGCGCCCCTTCGTTATACGCGCGTTCGTGATTGAACATCAGCGGTAGCGTGCCGCCAAACGGCGAGTCCTTGACCTGGAAGAAATAGTTTGGGTCAACACTGGTATCGGCGTAGCCATCCACGTTGGGATCGACTGGCGAGTGCCTGCTGATGTTGCTGACCGGCACATGGCCGATGCCGAGCAGCATGGGGCCGGTTGGCACGTAGACGGAGCTGGTCAGATTGAGCTCGTTGACTTCGGTGTCACTGCAGATCAGAAGACGCTCTGGTGAGACAACGGCGACGCTAGATGGGCGGAACGGAACCCCCAGAGCTACATGTGTCACCGTGGGCGGCGTCTCGGTCAGGTTGATCAGCGATATCCGATTGGCCGGGTCGCGCTCGGCGATCAGGATGCCCCCCTCGCCAGGGTCACTCCATCGCATAAAGAAGGGATTGGTCATGCCGGTGACCAGCACTTCTCGGTGGCCGGTGCTCAGAGTGAAGCGGCTCACCCGGCCGCTGTCGGGTCCGGAAGTCTGCTCACTGACGTAGGCAAATCGTAGATCCTGTGTCACAAGCAGGCCAATGGCGTTCTCCAGAGTGTTGATTAGTACAGTCTGCGCGCCGTTCGCAAGATCGATGCGCAGCAGGCGGCCGGGGTTGGCGTACTCCACGACATAAGCCTGGTTATGGTCCTCGTCCAGCGCAATCTGGTGCGGCGCCGTCATCCCCGTGCTGACGACCGTGGCAGCAGCGCGGTTGGCGTTCGTCAGGTCAGCGCGCAGCAGGTTGCCAGTACGCTCCGTGACATAGGCGTACCGCTCATCCGAGCAGACAGCAATGTCCTCCGGTTGGGTATAGCCGATGCCAAGCACCTGGTAGCGCGGCCTGAGCCGGTACGTAGCCCAGCGGACCTGGAGATTGGCCCCATAGCTGAGAACCTGGACCTTGGCATAGTCGAAATCGGCGGCGGATTGAACAAACCGGTTGTGTACGCCAAACACATCGCCGGTGACCAGCTGGTTACTAGGCCCAGCGTCGCCGTGGATCGATGCGTTGCTGTAGGCCAGATCCTGCAATGTCGCGTGGGTGATCGAGTTGTAGTTGATGACACCGAGATTGGCAAGCTCGCAGTTGCCCTGCGGTCGCATCACGTGGCCGCCGCTAGGGTCGGTGTGATCCCAGCGGATATCGCCGCCCTGTGCTGATGTACCATTGGTGAGGTCCAGACTGGAGTCGGCCGGCATCGTCGCGGTTCCGCTAAACACGACGTGATCAAGCGCGCGCACCAGATCGACGCGTGAGATCTTGCCATCGAACTCCACCAAGATCAGATAGTTGGGGTCGCGACGGTAATCGCAGCCGATCGCGCCGCCGAGGCCAGTAGCAAGTTCGCGAGGTACAGACATTGGGTTTACCTCCTTGGAAAAAAGTTAGTTACTGGAAGAACGGTGGCCTCTGCATTTTTGGGGTTCCACCCGGCGGCAAAGAAATAGCGTGCTGTGTAGATGATTCGCTACAGCGGGTGCTACCCCGGCATTGTGGGTGACGAAGCTTTGCATACACCGTCACGCCACCATCCGTACTGCTAGTCTATCGCAACAGAAAGCAGCAGAATGGGCTTTGCACAAAAATCCAAATTGCTGAATACTCGGTTGCGTACAGAAAAGAGATAGGAATAATGTGTCGTGTATCGTTCAGAAACACGTCCGACAGCCTTACCTCTAGGCTTCAGAGATCGTTTCAAACAGCCACATGCGGTTGCAGATGGGGAAAGACGGAGGAGAGGCACGTGGTGATTGGGAACGGAGCCTTCATAGACTCCTTACGGAGCCGTCCCCGGATTCATTCAGCCTTTTGTTGAGTTTCTATATCAGGCGGATCGTTGCTGGGCGTCATATAGGACACATAGAACTCGTGACGCCCCACATGGTACGGTGCCAAGCCCATTTCGTTTGTGGCTGTGCCATCGGCGAAGCCGGGCCTGTAGGTCCATGGTGAATGAACAAGACTAGTTGCTAGGCCGGAATTCGTCTATCGAACGATGGCGAGGCACTGACCTGTGCCGGGAAATGAACCGTCAGCCGTGGGTGGACTCGCGAAGCATCGTGCCTACCCCTGTTCTGGAGCTCTGGCGCACAGGCGATCGCCCGCGAGTGGTTCCGAATAGCCGGAGCTCAGAGCAGACGGAACATCGTGACGGACCACTGCGGAACGTTGACATACACGCGCCCATCCGCTTGCGTGTCCGGTTGGTAGTACGCGTTTCCCGCGCCATCCCAGCCTCCGAACCATGCATCCTGCGTGCATAGGACTTGCTCCCAGCGGCCAGCTTGACCGGTGACAACCCCGTAGCTCGCTCCCGCGTAGCTACGGTCGCTGGCGTTGACAACAACGAGGACCACGTCACCGGCATTGTTCCAGCGCTTGAAAGCGATGACTCCGTTGGGGTCGCGATGGGTCACTTCAAGGCTGCCATTACGAAGTGCCACATGATTCCAGCGGGTCTGATTTGCCGCCTGCACAAGATAGCGCATGCCCATCCCCATCCAGTCGCCCGCGATCGACCAGTCGAATCGGTGGTCACCGTTAATGTCCCAACCATCGTGCCAGTAGCCCTCCTGGTGGCATTCACTGCCCATGAACATCATTGGCGTGCCGACGGCAGCGATGTTGAGAGCCCATGCCATGCGTGCCTTCGCCCGTGCATACCAGTTGTCGCGCCCCCCGAACCGTTGAACAAAGTTTCGCTTTCCATCACTGCCGTTTTTGTCGTCACCACATGGGTCATGAGAGCCCATCAGATACTTGATGGTGTTCCACGAATAGGAGTAGGACTGCCCTTGGCCGAGGTTGTTGCTTATGGCTCGCTCAAGGTTGCCGACGGGGTCCAAGCCATTTAGGGCGTTGAGCGTCCAATAAAATGGTCCGGAGACCCACGTGGCGTGGAAGCCGGCGGACGACACGATGGATTCATGGTCCGGCTCGTGTTCGGCAATGAGGTACTTACCGGGAAACAGCTGCTTTGCCTCCCATGTCAAGAACTGCATGAAGTTCCAACCGTCGTTACCCAAGCCACGCGCTGCTTCCATCTGTCGCGTGGAGTCGAAGCGCAGTCCATCGCCGTTGTACTCACCAAGATACATTGCCATGTTGGCTCTGAAAAACTCGCGAATGCCTGGTTGCCAGAATGCCGGCGCCCACCCCCACGGCGTGCGGTACGAACCCAAATAGCTGTCGCCCGTCCCATCAGCTCTCTCATCGAAATGGTAGAAAGAGCTATCGTCGTCGCTGATGTGGTTATACACGACATCGAATATCACGGCTAAGCCAATGGAATGGCAGGCGTTCACTAACGCTCGAAGCTCGTCAGGACGACCATAGTCAGACTCCAGCGCAAAATAGAAGGACGGGTTGTAGCCCCATGAACGACCTCCACGAAACTCTTGAACCGGAAGGAGCGCAAGGGCATTGAAGCCGAGATCACGAATGTACTGCAGCTTGGTCATCAGCAGGTTGAACGAAGCGACCTGGCCAGGCGCAACGAGCCCATCGCGATAACCTGCGAAGGAGCCAACGTGACATTGATACAGGATTAGGTCGTCGAAATTTGGCGTTACGAAGGGCTGCCAAGGGTGAGCAGGATCGACTGGATCCACGACACGCGAGGTGTTGTGCCAATTATCCAAGCTGGAATTGTCGGTATCGCGTGCCGCCGGATCCATTCTATGGAGGAGCTGGCCCGCTCTGCCTCTGTAACCGTTACTGGTGATCACTCGTCTATGCCCATGTGTCGTAACCGAATATCCGCAAAGGAATTAGGCAAGACAAGGAGCACAACAGCATGAGTGACATCCGTTCATACGTTTGCACCGAGGACACACCGATTTACGAGAGCCCCTGGGACCACAGCCGCATTGCGCTTGGCGGCACCGCAAGGCTGGGCGTCAGCAACACGATCCTCGGGCAGCCATCCGAGAACGATCACGTTTGGATCGCGTCTGGCATTGGCTTCGTGCCGGACCTCACGGTCCAGCCGCTGTTCGCGTTCACCACGACGGCCGCAACCCCGATCTACTAGGATCACCGGCTCGACGCGTCGATCGCGCTTGGTGGCCAGGCACGGCTCAGCGTGGGGCAGAATTTCAGTGCCTTCGAGACCACGCCGGGCTGGCTCTGGCTGGCGACGGCGGTTGGATTTGTGCCTGCCGGAAGCGCCACGATCATTCGCGATGGGCGCGCCTACGTCGTGCAGTCGGGCGATACCCTCAGCAGCATCTCGCAGCATTTCTACGGGACGCCAGACCGCTGGCGCGAGATCTACCTGGCGAACCGGGCGGTGATCGGTCCGGACTCGGACTTCATCCAGCCAGGCCAACGGCTGATTATCCCGTAGCGCAAGCAACAGTTTCCAGAGAGAGTGCCAAACGGGGCGACTAATGGTAGGGTCAGTTCAGGCTCTGAAACAGAGCGCGGCGTAGGATCAGAAAAAGACTAAGGCGTCTCCTAGGCATTGGCAAGAGTGGTAATGACCGCTGACAACGGACCTCATCAGTCAAGCATCGCCCGGTGTGCGCTCTCTTTGGGAGCTGAGTAACGACTTCGCCTTCAGCTAACAGCGGAGTGGGGAAGAACAAGCAGGTCTCGCGTGTGCGATTCACTTGTGATGCAGTATCTCGATTTTATTGTCAACAACTCGTGCCAGATACTCCCCGTCTTTCATAACCCAGGCAACTTTATGCCCTTCACGAGCCAGTTTGGCCCAGTGGCTTTCCTTGTCCTGGTTCTGCTCAACCAGTATCAGTTTGCCGGGTAGGTCGACGTATCGTACCCCGGATGGCTTAAATCGGCGCACGCCGTCCCTGTCTTTGCCAAACAGTTTTTCGAACGCAGCAAGTATCTCTTCCGAGCTTGGTAGCTGTATCTCTAATTCCTTCTCAGGCATAGGTATCACCTCACCGGATTAGCATCGCCAGAAATAGTACTCACTCTCTTCCAAGCAGAATGCGTGCCATGTCGTAACGCAAAGCGATACACGCTGACACGCTTCATTTGTCCACGCCAGGTGAAACTGATCCCCAGCACTCCCCTAATCTGCGGAAACTATTGGCCCCATCTCCAAGGCGTTTCGCTGGGTACCGACAGGAAATCCTACACCGTAGCTTCTGCAGAGCGCGGCAGTACAACGAGAAATCGCAAGAGCTCGAGCTGTCTTTATCGTTACAACTGGTAGTAAAGCGTGAATTGCTGAATAGTTCTAGGGCTACGGGCTCGCCAGGTTGTCTGAAAAGGGTGATGTGAAAGAAGGGGTTTTGGAATCGCTGACATAACTTTGGAACCCGTCCTGCCAATCTCAGAGGCTTCAGAGGGCATTTGCGGTTGGTGTCGTCTCTCCGAGAGACAGGGCAGGGGAGCGGATGACTGAATGGTGGAGGAGATGCCGCAAATGGGTCTGGTTGCTCGTTTGGAGGCCTGCCCTAAGTGCACTCCGGCGGCAATACACCATCTTCGAATCCTCATTCGAACTTAGTTTTCACCGGCTTGAAAGCTACAGGTATTACCGATCACACAATGACGCCGAAGGTTCCGTTTGTTTTACAGTTGTAATGGTCGCAAGTAAGGTCTTTCGTGAGGCCATGCGGTGTTTGCCAATGGGGTGTACGACCACAGCGTCGTAGGCGGCGGCAGCACCATTCTGTACGGCAACCCCAACGCTGTGAACACATACACGGTGATCGCGTTGGATGCCGCCGGCAATGAGTCATCGCCAGCTACAATCACGGTCGATAACTTCTAGAGGTCGGGACCGAGGGACGTATCGTGGATGAGGCTCGCCAACTACGGCGAGCCTCATTGCACCAGTAAAGTTGGTCTCCACGCCATTGGCTGCGGGCGATTCTTCACGTACACGGCACGGGCTACTTCAACCTTGCGGGCGCGGCTTGACTGCTGCGATATTCCACCTGAATGGCGTCATGCATCGCTATAGCTCTTCCGGTATTGTGTCACTCATGGCCGCGCTGTCAGGTAAGTTCCGGTTGATACTCCTCCCCTACGTTCTCAACGAGGCACGGCTAAAATTTCGAGAAGATTTCCCTAGCTTTGCTCCCGAGTCATGGGACTTTCCCTCACCACGCAGTGCGCCTCCTTTGTGGGCTGGCACCATTTTGCTCACAACTTGTTCCCCACCGAACCCGCCCATACACGTATACTGGAGTCCACTGAGGATCAACCATTTCGATCCTTGCAACCCAGTGTGCAGCGGTTTGCCCAGCCGTTTGGTCTATACGTTGAGCGCACGCCACGCGTGATAGCAACACGCCCAATGGTTGCACTGCGCGCGCGTTGCGGATTGGTCGTAGAGAGTGATGACCATACGGATAACTGGTGCCAGAGGATGGTTATACAATTCCCGCTACCGCGTTGCTGTTTCGAAATCATCCTGGTGTGCCGCAGCTGGTTTTATGGTGGGTTGAAGGGGAAGTGATATGTTCTCGCAAATCCGCACCCGCTTATTCCTGAGCAGCGCCGTGATCCTTGCGATCGTGGTGGGTCTGATCGCTTTTGTGTTGATTGAGCGCGGTGATCTAAATACGCACATCGCCGCGACGACCCAGCTGACGACCGCAGCCGGTCGCGCGCGCGAGCTCAGCCTCTATGTGCAGTATAGTGCGTCCGATGCCAGCGCCTACACGCTGGGGCATACTGAGTTCCGCCCGGAATACGCCAAGCATGCGGCGCTCTTTGCCCAGATATTGGCGGAGCTGCAGCGGTTGGGCAAGGCCGGCCTGCTGGATGCGGCGGTGAGCACAGATCTCGATCACATCAAAGAAACCCGTACCGCCTACGATCGCGCCGCGCAGCAGCTCTTTGTAGCCGCCAACGCCAACCGCAATCTTCCGTCGCCGACGAACCAGGCCCAGGAGCGCGCGGCCTGGGATCAGACCCGGCTGATCGCCGACCAGGTCGATCGGGAGACCCAGGCACTGGCGGGTCGCATCAATCAGGCGGCCCAGGATCGTCAGCGCGTGATCGCCGATCGTAATCGCCGGCTGATCAACTGGGCGCTCCTGGCTGGTGGCATGATCGTCGGGCTGATCGTCTTGGTTCAGGTGCTCGTAGCGCGCACCGTAGGCGCGCCGCTGCGCGGCCTTACGGCGAGCGTCCAGCGCTTCGCGGCAGGCGATCTCAATACGCGCGTGGCTCTCAATCGCCGCGATGAGGTTGGGGAGCTGGCAAGCGCCTTCAATTCGATGGCGGCCACGATCCAGCAGCAGCAGGGTTCGCTGGTGCGGCTGGAGCTTGTAGAGGCCGCGCGCGCGGAAGCCGAGGCGGCGCGCACGCAGTTGGCCGGCCAGCTGGCGACGATCGAGGAGCAACGAACGGTGATTCGCGAGCTGAGCATCCCGGTGATCCCGATCGACGATAGAACCATGATCCTGCCGCTGGTCGGCGCGCTCGACAGCACACGCCTACAGCATATCCAGGCGCGCGCTGCACGCGATAGAGCGCTCGTCTGCGCGCTACCTGGTGCTCGACATCACCGGCGTGCCGGTGATCGACAGCCAGGTCGCTCAGAGTCTTCTGGCGGTGGTGCAGGCGACACGCCTGTTGGGGGCCAGGGTGCTGCTGGTGGGCATCCGCCCCGAGGTGGCGCAAGCAGTGGTCGGGCTGGGCCTGGAGTTGAGTGGGCTGGCGACCTATCGCGATCTCCAGAGCGCGTTGGGGAGCATGGCCGCGCATAGAGCAGACGAGTGATTGCGCACCATGTGCTTCTTCATTTTCCGCAAAGTCAAGACGGAGAATGGCTTATAGCAGTACCGGCCGTGCGCACAGAAACCAGGCCAAAACGGGGGCTAGGCTGCGAGTGCCTTGCTGGGCCGATCACTTCGCAGCTGCGGATACCATTGCTCGAAGGTCACACGCAAGTCGCCATTGCAGACCTGTGTCCGCACCTGCAGGAGTAGGTGTGCGCCCCGTTTCGTCCACCGCATTTGCTGCTGCTTCTCAAAGCGCTTGCTGATGAGTTGGTTGACCGTCGATTCGGCCATCGCACTGGAAATAGCCTCTCCATACCGATACCGCTCACCATAATTGGGGATGAACGCCTGGTTGCGCTCGATATACCGACGAAACTCTTGCATTGCCTTAGCCAGTTTTGTGACGGGCTCTGCTGGCTGCTCCGTGTCGTCAAGCGCCCACTCCAGCGTTTCAATCACTTGCAGCGCACGAAACACGTTTCCGTGCCACAGATACCATTTGATACTTTCAAGTCGCTCTGCGATGGTTCGTTGCTCTGGAGTAGTAGCTAGGCTCGGCACCCCCTTAGCCAGTTGTTGCAGTATCGTGAGCCGCATGGTCACATGAAACCAATCCAAGATATGCTCTGACTCGGGAGCGAGGTACAGCGGGAGGTCGCGCACCGTGTCGCCGCCGTCCGAGAGAAAGGTGATCGCCTGCAATTCTGCAATCCCTGCGCTTTCAACACCTCAAACAGCCGACGTTTGGGTTTCTGGTCGTATCCTTGCACAAAGCCGAAACACTTCGCGGCGCCGTCGCTCGGGATGCTTTTGCCGACGATGACTTCAAATGTGCCAGCTTTGCGCTGCTGCTCGTCGCGGCCATGCACATAGCCTCCGTCCAACCCCACCGTCAGCGGGCCATCAGGTCGAGGTAAGGCATCCCAATCGCGCTGGCATCCTTCCACGAACGCCCACTGCTCTTCCCCAAGTGCTCCTTCGAGCCGTTCCGCGACCTGTTGCACATGGCGACGAAGGCTGGTCGTGTTGACCGTGGCTTTGAGCGGCAATACCTCAGCTAAATGCTCGATGGTCAGGCCATAGGACATCAAGGACGCCCATTTGGTCTCCAAATAGAGTAATTCCGGTGCCGTTCGCCCGGGGAGCACCACACTGAGGGGACTCCAACTCCCTTTCTGCTCGAGCTGATGGTCCTGACAACGACACCTGTAGTAGCGTGGACTGGGCAGGTGCAGCGTGCCAAACAGCGTCCGATAGACAATCGTATGCTGTCCTTTGCGGGCGCGTTGTCTGCCACACTCCGGGCAGGTGCGTTGTTGGTCAAGGTAGTCGGCCACCTGCCCCCTGACCATCGTCTCTTGCACCTGAGCGAGCAGGGTTTTCGCTTCCGCCAAGGTGATCCCCAGCGTCTCTGGCGTGAGTGTTTGGCGGCTGAAGCAGGCAATCTCTGGTATGCGTGGGTCGTGTTCCGACCCATCCTCGATGACGAGTTGGACTTTGATGTTCACGGCATTCTCCTTTTTATGGCTCCCATTGCCAGGCCGCGTCCTGGAGAGCATACTGGCGCAGCCGGCGGTTAACCGCCCGCCGGTCAAAGTGATCGACCATCAGCCAGTACTGACACTGCTGCACTTCTTCCAGTGCATCAACGCGTTCGTCCGCGTCGCCTTCCAGGATTTCAAGCAGCCGATCGGCAATGGTCGGCAGGGAATAGTACTGGCGCAAGGCCAAAAAGCGCTGCGGTCCCCCACAATCTTCCGGTGGGGCTGCTCGCGCACCTCCAAGACAGATCGGATAGGTCGCATGTGGGTCGCTGGGCTGTTG
>WNGB01014087.1_pt1 | contig 16663 bp, 13 predicted proteins | sample 5400681 | NCBI WGS metagenome assembly WNGB01 (sample SAMN13153367, study PRJNA577476) | soil metagenome | isolation source: 115 cm soil or saprolite under grassland replicate 2 | place: USA:California | collected 2016-06-15 | reverse complement strand
GTCCTCGACAAGAAGTGGGGCGCCCCCACGATCACCAACGACGGCGTGACCATCGCCAAGGAGATCGAGCTGGAGGACCCCTACGAGAACATGGGGGCCCAGCTGGCCAAGGAGGTCGCCACCAAGACCAACGACGTGGCCGGCGACGGCACGACCACGGCCACGGTCCTAGCCCGGGCCATGGTGAAGCGGGGCATGAAGAACGTCGCGGCGGGCGCCAACCCGATGGCCCTCAAGCGGGGCATCGAGAAGGCCGTGGCCGCTGCCGTGGAGGCCCTCAAGGACCAGTCGAAGGAGATCGAGTCCAAGGAGGAGATCGCCCACGTGGCCACTATCTCGGCGGCCTCGCCGGAGATCGGCCAGTCCATCGCCGACGCCCTCGACAAGGTGGGCAAGGACGGCGTGGTCACGGTCGAGGAGTCGAACACGTTCGGCATCGAGCTCGAGTTCGTCGAGGGGATGCAGTTCGACAAGGGCTACATCTCGCCGTACTTCGTGACCGACCCCGAGCGCATGGAGGCGGTCCTGGAGGAGCCCTACATCCTGCTGGCGAACAAGAAGATCTCCAGCGTGCAGGAGATCCTGCCGGTGCTGGAGAAGGTCCTGCAGGGCGGCAAGGCGCTGGCGATCATCGCCGAGGACGTCGAGGGCGAGGCCCTGGCCACGCTCGTGGTGAACAAGATCCGGGGAACGTTCTCCGCCATCGCGGTGAAGGCCCCCGGGTTCGGCGACCGCCGCAAGGCGATGCTCCAGGACATGGCCATCCTCACGGGCGCCCAGGTCATCTCCGAGGAGGTCGGGCTGAAGCTGGAGAACGCCACGCTCGACCTGCTGGGCAAGGCCCGGCGCATCGTGGTGACCAAGGACGACACCACGATCGTCGAGGGCCAGGGCGACGCCGAGCAGATCAAGGGCCGCGTGAACCAGATCAAGGCCGAGATCGAGAAGACGGACTCGGACTGGGACCGCGAGAAGCTTCAGGAGCGGCTGGCCAAGCTGGCCGGGGGCGTGGCGCTGATCAAGGTGGGCGCCGCGACCGAGGTCGAGCTCAAGGAGAAGAAGCACCGCATCGAGGACGCCGTGTCCGCGACGAAGGCCGCGGTGGAGGAGGGTATCGTCGCCGGAGGCGGCGTCGCCTTGCTCCGCGTCGAGTCGGCGCTCGAGAAGCTCGACCTGACCGGCGACGAGGCCACCGGTGCTCGCATCGTGAAGGAGTCGCTGGCCGACCCCGCCCGCATCATCGCGGAGAACGCCGGCTACGAGGGCGCGGTGATCGTGGAGCGGATCCGCTCCGAGGGGGAGCACCGAGGGTTCGACGCCGCCAAGGGCGACTGGGTGGACATGTTCAAGGTCGGGATCATCGACCCGGCCAAAGTCACCCGTTCCGCGCTGCAGAACGCGGCTTCCATCGCCGCCCTCGTGCTCACCACCGAGAGCGCCGTTGTGGAGAAGCCGGAGGAGGAGGAGCCGGCTGCCGGAGCCGGCGGCCACGGCCACGTGCACTGATCGTCCGTCGGTCACGGACGAGGTTCCCCGAAGGGGGGCGGCGACGATGCCGCCCCCCTTCGCCGTATCAGGCGGTCGCATGCCGCGGCGCGTGCGCGGATTCCCGCGTTCGGGCTTATCGTGCGGTCCGCATCCGCTTGCGCGCAGTGGAGGAGGACCGATGCGAAGGTTCGTGGTCTCGTCTGCCGTTTCCGTCCTGCTGGCCGCCTCGGTGGGAGGCGCCGCTCCCCGGGCTGCGGCCACCACGTCCTGGACCTTCAGCGGCCCGGAGGGGGGACGGGTCGCGAACATCGCGGTGGCCGCTTCGCACCCCGCAACGATCTACGTGACGCTGGACGACGAGTCCGGGCATCCCCTGGTCAGCAAGTCCACCGACAGCGGCGCCACCTGGTCGGACGCGGGCACCGGCATCGGCGCGGCGAGCTTCGAGCTCGAAGCGGTGGTCGTCGACCCGACCGACGAGGACCGCGCGTACCTGGCGGCGTTCGACACGGTGTACCGGACGACGAACGGCGGCGGGCTGTGGACGATGCCGAGCACCGACCTGTCGGGTCAGTTCGTCCTCGACCTGGTCATCAACCCGGACGACCCCGACATCCTGTACGCGGCCACGGCCACTTCCGGCGTGTGGAAGACGACGAACGGCGGAGACGACTGGCACCAGAAGGACAGCGGACTCCCCGCCCATTCGAACGTGCAGGACCTGGCGATCAGCGCGTCGAACCCCGCCGTGGTGTACGCGGGAACGCTCGACGCCGTGTACAAGACGAACGACGGCGCGGCCTCCTGGACGAAGAAGAACTCCGGGATCTCGGGCAGCACGCGGGCCCTCGCCGTGGACCCCGACCACTCGCAGACCGCCTACGCCGGGACGGACTCAGGCGTCTACCTGACCACGGACGGCGGGTCGAGCTGGTCGAAGTCGAACTCGGGCATCCCCTCCGGAAAGCGCAACGTGTACTCCCTGCTGGTCGACCCCGACCACACCAACCGCGTGTACGCGGGCACCCTCCCCGGCGGGCTCTACGCCTCGACCGACGGCGCCGACACCTGGGAGGCCCGGAACACCGGGCTCACGTACAAGGGCCCGCTCGCGCTCGCCCTGAACCCGAACAGCACGGGCGTCCTGTACGCGGGCACGCAGGGGGGACTGTTCAAGTCCACGGATCACGGGAACGACTGGGACGGCAGCAGCACGGGGATGGAGCGGACCCACACGAACGTGCTGGCCGTGAACCCGGGGGACGCGGACGAGGTCTTCCAGGCCGTCGAGGGCGGCGGCTTCCTCAAGAGCACGAACGGCGGGGATTCGTGGTCGGTCCACAACAGCACGATCGGTTCTGGCGGCGTGCGGCTCCGGACGGTGGCCGAGAACCCGAACAACCACTCGATCCTGTACGTCGGCGGGCTGATGGGCGACACAAACATCGCGAAGTCCACCGACAAGGGCTCGACGTGGGACCTCCAGGACAGCGCCACGCTGTTCAACCCCGAGCACATCGAGATCTCGCGTCCGACCCGAGCGTCGTCTGGGCCGGGGACTCCTTCGAGGGGGTGTGGCGGACCACGGACGGCGGCTCGCACTGGAAGGAACGGTCGGACGGCCTGACGAACACGTCGGTCAGCGACATTGCGGTCCATCCCCAGAATGAGGACGTGGCCTACGCGGCCACCCGGGGCGGGGTGTTCCGGACGTCGGACGGCGGCGGGTCGTGGTCGCCGAAGAAATCGGGGCTGACCGACCTGAACGTCTTCACGATCGCGATCGACCCCGACCATCCCAAGCACCTCCTGGCCGGAACCCTCACCGGCGTGTTCGAGACCGCGGACTCGGGCTCATCGTGGGCGCCGAAGAACACCGGCATCGCGGGGTCCGTGCAGGCGCTCGCGTTCGATCCGAGTGACTCCGACGTCGTCTACGCCGGGCTCGACGGCGGGGGGGTATTCGTCTCGACGAACGGCTCCGATTCCTGGGCGGACTTCAACACCGGGCTGCCCACGGGCGTCGTGCGGGTCATCCAGGACGTCGCCGTGAGCTCGGACGGCTCTCGGGTGTACGTGGGGACCCCCGGCGGTGTGTACCGCCGCGACACCTGAGGCCGAACGAGGGCCGTCGTCCCCTGCGACGCTCGCGGATCGAGCACCGCGCGGCGGGGGAGGCTCAGGCCCGGACGCGCTCGACGGTGAGATGCCAGTCGGACACCTCGATGACCATGAGCGCCGAGGTGACCTTGATCTGGGCTCGCACCGAGTAGGTCCCCGGCCCGAGCACCGCGGACGAACGGTCGAGCGCCGCGGACCGGATCCCGGCTCCGTGCCCGGCGGACACGGTGTCGATGACGGTTCCGCCGGTGGCCGGCTGCATCTCGTGGCCGTTCACCGCGATCCGGGCCAGGCAGCTCCCGCTCGGCGAACCGTCGCCGACGTTGCAGTCCTCCTGCGTGGTGAACCGGGCCACCAGGATCGCGTGCTGCCCGTCGGGCACGGTGATCTTCACGCTGGCCCCGGTCACGTCCTGGAACGCCGTGGAGCTGGTGTTCGTCGGGGTGCTGCCTCGCGCCGCGCCGACCCGTTCGACGGCGCCGCCGGAGACGGTGGACCTCCCGGTCCCGGCGATGGCGGTCGCGGTGACCGCGCCGGCGATGAAGAGCCCGATCCCCACGGCAACGAGGGCCGGACGAACCCGAATGCTCATCGATGGCTCCTTTCCGGGCGGGTGAGCCGCCCAGACCGTCATGCCCCCCTCAGGTGCTCCGCGGTCATCATCCCCGAGTCGAGGTGGAGGTGTTCGTGCTGCTGCTCGGGGAGCCGCCGCTTGTGAGGCCTACGGGAGCGGGCGCTCCTGGCCGGTGCGGCCGATGCCCCACAGCAGGGCGGCCGTGAACACGGCGTTCACGCCGGCCACGAGCCACCACAGGACGCTGGAGGACCCGGGGACCAGCCCGAAGACCGCGTTGAGGGCGGCGATCACCGCGACGAGCCCCTCGACGAACACGAACGCCCACGACCACCACCACACCTCGCCGGCCCGGTGGGCCACCAGGACCTGGAACATGGCCAGCGCGATGGCCTCCACGCCGGCGATCCGGACCCACGCGTACTCGGGGTAGGGCACCTGGGAGAACAGCGTCTTCGTGACGAACTTGGGAACGGCGGCCAGGGCCAGTCCGGTCAAGGCGTTGACCGCCGCGAGCAGGTAGAGCGTTCGTCTGAGGATGCGCACCGGGAGAGGATTCTATGGGTTCGCACTTTTCCGGCCCCGGGAGCATGATTCCCGCCGGCTCCGGCGCACCAGGCCGGCCCGAGCTCACGGAGGAACGGACATGAGACGACGCGCCCCCCGAGCGTTGACCCTCCTGCTGGTCGCGGGACTGATCGCCGCGCTGACCCCCGGTGGGACCGCCCACGCCGGCGGCCCCGGCACGTGGACGAAGATCGCCAAGGTCGACAACGGGTTCGACTATCCGGGCCTGTTCCGGACCGCCGACGGCAAGCTCCATGTGGTCTGGCGCAAGGTCCTCCAGAACCACCACTTCGCCTACGGCTACACGACGATCGCGCTGACCGGCTCCATCGCCAACAGCGGGACGGCCCTGAACGACTGGGAGTCGCTCGAGGAGGATCCCGTGCTCGTCCACCATGGGAGCGGCATGCGTCTGCTCTTCAAGGGGGCCATCGACACGAGCGGGACGTTCTTCTCGCGGGGCTCGGTGTACACGCTGACCAGCACGGCGGCCGGGACGTCCTGGCAGCTCCCGATGGAGTCCGTGATGCAGCGCACCGCCCTGAACGGCACCTTCACTGGAACCGCGGAGCAGGATGACACACCCGTGGCCGTCGCCGCGGAGAACGCGACGATCTTCTTCCACGAGGGCACCGACCCGAACGCCCCGGCATCCACGCCGGACGACACGGTGTCGCTGAACTCGGGTGACTACTTCAACCAATCGGCGGTGACGGCGAGCAATGACTCGGTCTGGATCGCGTACTTCCGGGCGTTCTCGAACCCGCAGTCCCTGGACGGCTACTACGTCCGGGAGATCCTGCCGAACAAGGGCCAGCCGATGAAGGCCCCCAACTCCCATGTCAACAACATCGACAACGAACCGCGCCAGGCGGTGGCGCTCGCCGCTCGCGACCAGGGCGGGGTGTACCTCGCCTACTGCGCGCCCTCGCAGACGAAGCCGTGCGCGCACGTCGACCTGTGGAAGGCGGGGTCACAGGCGCCGATGGTGGTGCCTGGGACGAGCAGCGGCACCATCACGCGCGTCGCGCTGGCCGACGGCCTCCAGGGCAGGATCTCTGTCGTGACGATGGACCCGACCAAGGGGACGATCAACGCGGTTCGCACGAACACCAAGGCCACCGCGTTCGGCCCCGTGCGAACGATCAAGCTGCCGAAGGGGCAGATCCAGTTCAACACCCTCGAGGCTGAAGGGACGTTCGGCCGCCTGGACGTCGTGGTGAACCTCACGACCTCCGCCAGCCCCAACCCGATCTACCTGTGGCACACCCAGATCCTGGCCGGCTTGACCTTGACCGCGAACCCCACGACGTGGAGCCACACCGTGCAGAAGACGGTGACGTTCAAGGTGACCGACGCGGGCCAGGCGGTGCAGGGCGCCAACGTCTCCTGTCTCAGCAAACACGACACCACGAACGCCCAGGGCGTGGCGACGATCACGTTCCCGAAGGGCGAGCCGGTCGGCAAGCACGTCTGCACGGCGGGCAAGGCGAACTACAACCCGGGCAAGGTCACGATCAAGATCACCTGAGCGGAGCCGGGTCCCCGTTCGCCGGCCCGCGGGCTCGGGCCGGTCGGGGCCCCTGACCAGCGGGTACAATGGGCCCGCTTCCGGAGCGCGGCCCCCATCGGCCACGCTCCTTTTCATGAGTCGACACGCGAAAGGCACGACCGGATGACCCAAGGACCCCGCATCGCGGTGATCGGGCTGGACTGCGGGACCCCGCAGCTGCTGTTCCGCGACCTGGCGGACGAGATCCCGAACATCCGCAAGCTCATGGAGTCCGGGATGCACGGCGACCTGGCCAGCATCACTCCGCCCATCACGGTGCCGGCATGGGCCTGCGCCATGACCGGGAAGACGCCTGGCCAGCTCGGCATCTACGGCTTCCGCAACCGCAAGGACACCACGTACGAGGGCCTGTCGATCGCCACCAGCGACAAGATCACCGAACCCACGGTGTGGGACCTCCTGGGGGAGCGCGGCCTCAAGTCGCTGCTGATCGGCGTGCCGCCCGGGTACCCGCCGAAGGCGGTGGAGGGGTGGCGGGTGTCGTGCTTCCTCACGCCCCCGTCGGCCAAGGCCTACACGGCGCCAGCCGGGCTCCAGACCGAGATCGAGGAGGAGCTGGCCGGCGACCCCTACATCTTCGACATCCCGAACTTCCGCGAGCAGGGCTTCGAGTTCGTACTGGACCAGGTGTTCAAGATGACCGAACGCCGGTTCAAGGTGGCCCGGCGGCTGGTGAAGAACAAGCCGTGGGACTACTTCATGTTCGTGGAGATCGGGGTCGACCGCCTCCACCACGTGTTCTGGCAGTTCTACGACCCCACCCACCCGAAGTTCGAGCCGGGGAACCGTTTCGAGACGGCGTTCCAGGACTATTACCGGTTCCTGGACCGCGAGGTGGGCGCGCTGCTCGAGCTGCTCCCGGACGACGTGATCACGATCCTCATGTCCGACCACGGCGCACGGCCCATGATCGGCGGCGTCTGCTTCAACGACTGGTTGATCCGGGAGGGGTATCTGGCGCTGTCGGAGCCCGTCACCGAACCCACGGCGATCGCGAAGGCCCCCATCGACTGGTCGCGCACGGTGGCCTGGGGCGACGGGGGGTACTACGGCCGGCTGTTCCTCAACGTGAAGGGGCGCGAGCCTCAGGGGATCGTGGAACCGTCGGACTACGAGTCCACGCGCGACGAGATGATCCAGCGCCTGGAGGCCATGGCCGGCCCGGACGGGGAGTCCCTGGGGACCAGGGTCATCAAGCCCCAGGACGTGTACACGGAGGTCAAGGGCGTGGCCCCCGACCTCATCGTGTACTTCGGCGACCTGGCCTGGCGCTCCGTGGGCACGGTGGCCGCCGGCGCGGTGGGCGGCGTGTTCACCTACGAGAACGACACCGGGCCCGACGGGGCCAACCACGACCGCACCGGCATCTTCGTGCTGAACGGCCTGCCCGGGCAGACCGTGGGGCGCGTGGAGGGCCTGAGCCTCGTGGACGTGGGCCCGTCGATCCTGAAGCTGTACGACATCGAGGCGCCGGAGGGCGCAGTTGGAAGGAGCTTCCTGTGACCCACCATCCCGACCAGAAAGGCTTCACGGTCTGGTTCACCGGCCTGTCCGGCGCCGGCAAGTCCACGCTCGCCGAGATGCTCTACCACGAGCTGAAGGCGCGGGGGTTGAGCTCCGAGATGCTCGACGGCGACGTCGTGCGCCAGAACCTGTCGAAGGGCCTGGGGTTCTCCAAGGAGGACCGCGACACGAACATCCGCCGGATCGGGTTCGTGGCGAACCTCCTGACTCGCAACGGCGTGGCCACCATCACGTGCGCGATCTCGCCGTACCGGGAGATCCGCGACGAGTGCCGAGCCCTGATCGGTGAGTTCGTGGAGGTCTACGTGTACGCGACGGTCGAGGAGATCGCGGCACACCGCGACCCGAAGGGGCTGTACGCGAAGGCCCTGGCGGGGGAGATCACGGGCTTCACCGGGGTCGACGACCCGTACGAGGCGCCCGAGGATCCCGAGATCGTGGTGAACACCCTGGAGCAGGAGCCGCTGGAGTCCCTGCAGTTGATCCTGGACCGGCTGAAGGAGATGGGCCGGATCGACGACTCGACGATCCTGGTGGAGGGGGAACGGCTCCATTCCGGGATGACCGACCTCCGCCTCACCGAGTCCGGCCACGTGGCCCACGGCCGGTAGCGGCTCGCTCACCGGGCTCCGGACCGGTCAGGGGCACGCCCGCTGCGGGAGGACGAGCGGCGGCCGTGGATCGTGGTCGAAATTGAATGCTCCCAGGAGGTCGGCGGCAGCGGCGTCGCGGTTCCCGAGCGGCTTCAACCGCCACAGGCGTTCGATCAGGCGCAGGACCGACGAGAACTCGTAGGTGGTGTGGTCCACGAATGCCCTGCGGGCCCACGGCGAGATGATCAGCGCCGGGACCCGGGGGCCGAGGCCGTAGAGGTCGTCGTGGGGGGGCGCCACGTGGTCGTAGAAGCCGCCGAAGTCGTCCCACACCAGGATCACGGCGGTGGTGTCCCAGGCCGGGCTCCGCATGAGCGAGTCCAGCAGGCGGACGCTCCAGTTCTCTCCCGCGCAGACGCTGTTCGGTGGGTGGTCCGAGAACTGGACCGCCGGGACCACCCACGACACCGCCGGGAGGCGGCCGGCGGCCAGGTCCTGTTCGAACTGGGGGCCGCCGACCACGTGCTGCCACATGGGCCCGTACCTGACGTGCCGGATCAGGCGCAGGGGCTGCGCCCATCCCCCCGCGCCCGAGTAGTACCGCCACGTGATCCCGCGGGCGTTGAGGCGGTCGGGCAGCACCGGGATGTCCGTGCAGGCCCTCCGCGTTATCCAGTACGCGTGGAGGGCTGAGATCCGAGCCTCCTCCTCCAGGTCGAAGGCCCGGGCGATCCCCTGGGCGCCGAGCCGCCTGAACGACAGGGCCCGCTCGTCGGGGTCGTCGCAGTACTCGATGGGCGCGGGGTAGGTCTCGGTGGGTCCCAGGAACCGGTCGGACTGCCCGGCCACCGACCACAGGTGCTCGATCATCGTGTGGCCGTATACCGAGCTGAAGAAGTGGTCGGCCAGCGTGAACCGTTCCGCGTAGCGCCAGTAGCTCGGGATCTGCCACCGCCGGTACTGGACGTAGGACTCCAGGTGGCCCCCGTCCCACAGCGCGTCGAAGCAGTTCATCTTCCCCCCGTTCACCACCGTGATCCCGGCGGCGAACGAGTGAGCGGCGCCGGCCTCCCGGTCATGGGCCTGCCGGAGCGGCACCGAGGATCCGTCGCACGTCCGGCCCCGCGTGGCCCCGTCCGCCCCCGGGAACCGGCCGAAGTAGTTGTCGAAGGTCCGGTTCTCCTTGATCAGGAACACCACGTGCTTCAGGTGCTGCCGGGCCTGCTGGATCGGCGTGGGCGTCGTCCCGGCGGACGCGACCGGCTGGGGGAGCGCCATGGCGGCCGAGAGCGCGAGGAGCACGGCTCCCAGCCAGCTCCGGGCTCGTTCTCTCAGCCGGCGGATGCGAATGCCCGATCGATCGACGGCACCGACACGGCCGGCCGCGGAGCTCCCATGGCGCCCGGATGGTATGCCCGTGACGCCGCGCCGATCAACGTGCTCCGGCGCAGGGACCGGGGCACGAGCGGGGTCACGCCGCCTGGCACCGGGGCCGGCCGACGGCCGAAGGGGAGAGCCTGATCGACTTCGGCCCCCGCGGCCGGTAACATTCCGTCATGGAACGCTCGAACGCCTGCCCATTCCCGGGCGGGCGTTTTGCGTATCGGGACCGTTCGGACAGGTAGGAGGCTCGCGTGGAGATCGAGATCGGGATCGGGAAGCAGGCCCGGAGGGCGTACGGGTTCGACGAAGTGGCCATCGTGCCCTCCCGGCGGACGAGGGACCCCGACGACGTCGACATCTCCTGGGAGGTCGACGCGTACACGTTCGCGCTCCCGATGATGGCGTCGGCGATGGACGGGGTGGTGTCGCCGGCCACGGCCGTGGAGATCGGGAGGCTCGGCGGCCTCGCCGTCCTGAACCTCGAGGGGCTCCAGACGCGCTACGAGGACCCCGACCCAGTGTTCGACGAGATCGCCGCCCTGCCCGACGAGAAGGCCACCCCGCGGATGCAGGAGCTGTACCAGGAGCCGATCAAGGAGGAGCTGATCGTCCGACGGATCCGGGAGATCAAGGAGGGCGGCGTCGTCGCCGCGGCCTCGCTCACGCCGCAGCGGGTCCGGCAGTTCGCCCACCTGGTCCTGGAGGCCGAGCTGGACGTCCTGGTGATCCAGGGGACCGTCGTCTCCGCGGAGCACGTCTCCACGAGGACCGAGCCCCTCAACCTCTCGCTTCGTTCGACCTCCCGGTGATCGTCGGAGGAGTGGCCTCGTACTCCACCGCCCTGCACCTCATGCGAACGGGCGCGGTCGGCGTGCTGGTGGGCGTGGGGCCGGGCGCGGCGTGCACCACGCGCGGGGTGATCGGGGTGGGCGTTCCCCAGGCCACCGCGATCGCCGACGCCGCCGGGGCCCGCATGCAGCACCTCCACGAGACCGGCCGGTACTGCCACGTGATCGCCGACGGCGGCATGCGGACGGGGGGCGATATCGCGAAGGCCATCGCGTGCGGCGCCGACGCCGTCATGATCGGCTCGCCCCTCACGCGGGCGTACGAGGCACCCGGGCGGGGGTTCCACTGGGGGATGGCCACGTTCCATCCCACGCTCCCGCGCGGGGCGCGCGTCCGCACCCGGCAGGTGGCCTCGCTGAAGGAGATCCTGGTCGGTCCGGCCCACGAGAACGACGGCACGCTGAACCTGTTCGGCGCGCTGAACATGTCGATGGCCACCACGGGCTACGCGAACATCCGGGAGTTCCAGAAGGCCGAGCTGGTGATCGCCCCCTCGATCAAGTCCGAGGGCAAGACGTACCAGCGCTCCCAGGGAGTTGGGATGGCGTGATCGGGGGGGTTCGGGGGCTCAAGAGCGAGGCCCTGACCGGGACGATGATCGGCACGTGAAGCCGAGCGTCAGCCCCCCGATCGAGGAGGAGCCGCTGACCACGGGGGCCGCCGACCCGCGGCCGGTGCTGGTCCTGGACTTCGGCGCGCAGTACGCGCAGCTCATCGCCCGGCGCATCAGGGAGGCCCATGTCTACTCCGAGATCGTGCCGTTCGATGCGACGGTCGAGGACCTCCGGGCCAGGCGGCCGGCCGGGCTGGTGCTCTCGGGCGGGCCGGCCAGCGTCTACGAGCCGGGGGCGCCCTCGATCGACCCGGCGGTGTTCGGCATCGGCGTCCCGATCCTGGGCATCTGCTACGGGCAGCAGGTCATGGCCCGGGCCCTCGGCGGCGAGGTCGCCCCGACCGGCGTGCGGGAGTACGGCCGCACGGACCTGACCGTCACGTCGCCCGGGGTGCTCCTGGCGGACCTCCCGGAGCACGAGACGGTGTGGATGAGCCACGGCGACGCGGTGGAGCGTGTGCCGGAGGGGTTCCGGGTCACCGCGCGCACCGACGCCATCCCGGTGGCGGCCATGGAGGACCCGGAGCGGGGCCTGTACGCCGTGCAGTTCCATCCCGAGGTGGCCCACACCCCCCGGGGGCAGGACGTCATGAAGCGGTTCCTGTACGACGGGTGCGGGCTCCTCCCGGACTGGACGCCGGCGAACGTGATCGAACGGAGCGTGGAGCGCATCCGGGACCAGGTCGGCTCCGAGGAGGCCATCTGCGCGCTGTCCGGCGGGGTGGACTCGGCCGTGGCGGCGCTGCTCGTGTACAAGGCCATCGGGGACCGCTTGACCTGCGTGTTCGTCGACACGGGCCTGCTTCGCGAGGGCGAGGCCGGACAGGTCGAGGACACGTTCGCCCGGCACTTCCACGTGCCGCTGGTCCACGTGAAGGCGGCGGACCGGTTCCTGGCGAAGCTGGGCGGCGTGGAGGACCCCGAGCGCAAACGCCTGATCATCGGCGAGGAGTTCATCCGGGTGTTCGAGGAGGTGGCCCGGGACCATCGGGGAGCCCGGTTCCTGGTCCAGGGGACCCTGTACCCGGATGTGATCGAGAGCGGCTCCGCGACCGCGGCGAAGATCAAGAGCCACCACAACGTGGGGGGCCTGCCGGAGGACATGGACCTGGAGCTGGTCGAACCGCTCCGCGACCTGTTCAAGGACGAGGTCCGGAAGGTCGGCGCCGAGCTGGGCCTGCCGGAGGAGATCACCCAGCGCCAGCCGTTCCCGGGGCCGGGGCTGGCCGTGCGGGTGATCGGCGAGGTCACCGCCGAGCGCCTGGCGCTGGTCCGGGCGGCCGACCACATCCTCCGGGAGGAGATCCGCCGGGCCGGCCTGGACCGTGAGCTGTGGCAGTGGTACGCCGCGCTCCTGGCCGGCGTGCGGTCGGTCGGCGTGATGGGCGACGGCCGGACCTACCAGCACCCCGTGGTGATCCGGGCCGTGACCAGCGAGGACGCCATGACCGCGGACTGGGCCCGGCTCCCCTACGAGGTCCTCGAACGCATCTCCAGCCGCGTCATCGCCGAGGTCCCCGGCGTCAACCGCGTGGTCTACGACGTGAGCTCGAAGCCCCCCGCCACCATCGAGTGGGAGTAGCCCCGCCGCGGGCGTCCGGATCTACGACGCGTTCGAGACCGTCACCGTGACCGGCCGCGACCACGCGGCGTTCCCGGCGGATCCGTAGGGGTCCAGGTAGGCGTGCACCCGCACCTGAACGGGCCCGTTCCCGAACTGCGAGGTGTTCCACGTCCGGTGGAACCCGTCGCCGGGGGTCGAGTCGGTCCCCAGGGACAGCCCGTTGGCGAAGAACTCGACCGCGGTGACCTGTTGGCCTGCGGGCTTCGTCACCGTCGCGGTGACGCTGACCGAGCCGGAGACGTGGTCGCCTCCGTCCGGCGACGTGACCGTCGCCAAGAGTCCCGGCGGGTTCGCCACCACGATCGGCGTCCCACCGGCCCCGACGCTCTCGATGTCGTCGAACGTGTCGTCGTTGCTGAAATCGGCGATCGCCGAGATCACGTGGGTGCCGTTGCCGACGCTGAGGGAGTCCCACCCGGGGTCGTCCCCGAAGTCCGACAGCTCCCATGGGGCCGAGTCCGCCTCCCCGGCCCACACGTCGTCGACGAAGAAGGTCACGTGGTCGGCGTGACGGCCCGGCCCGGGCTGTGGGTTCGCCCGGACGGTGACCCTGCCGTCGACCGGATCCTGGAGGGTGGAGGTGTCGATCTCCACCGCGTCGTCCACGCCGTGGAGCACGTTGAACCGGAGCTCGTTGAAGGGGGCGAGCTCCGTCATGCCGCCGGTGTCCGTGGCGGTCACCCGCACGCCGACGCCGCCGGAGAACCCGTTCGGCGGATTCCACGTGACCACGTACGGCGCGTCGTTCACCACGATCGGGTCGACGTTCGGGATGGGCTGCCCGGCGTGAAGGAGCCGGAACGTGACGTGGTCGATCTCCAGCCCCGGCCACGCGTCGGCCACCGCGAACAGCGTGACCGGCCCCTCGATGTCCAGCTGGAGATTCGAGGAGGGGAACACCGCTGTGGCCCGGGGATCGTTCGACACCAGGGTCTTGGGCTCGCTCGTCCGGGAGACCCCGTCCGTTTGGGTGACCTTGGCCATGATGGGGAACTGGGATCCCGGGAACTGGACGTTCGCCATGCCGCCGAACGGCGACGAGGTGTCGGTGGCCGCCAGCACCCCGTTCACGAACAGCTGCACGTTCTTGATGGGCTTCGCGGCGTGCACCGTGGCCGACCACGACACGTGCTTCCCCACCGTGTCGAACCAGTGCGGCGCGACCAGCTGGATGGTGGGGTTGTTCACGGTGACCGTGATCGACTTCGCGGTGCCGCGGATGCCGAAGCGATCCTCGGCCACCGCCCCGATCGTGAGCTTGGTGCCGTTCGGGTAGCCGCCCTTCTCCGGCAGGGTCTGGATCGTGATCGAGTAGGGCGCCACGTAGTCGACCGTCTTGCGCCCGTCCACCGTGAACGTGACCGACCCGATGGGCGCCAGCGCCGCCTGCGCGGACGCGGGGATCGTCACCGTGCCGTCGATGACCGCACCGGGGCTCTTCAGGGCTACCTTCGGCTTCGGGAGGGGCTGGAACTTCGACGGCCCGCCGGTGGCCTGGAAGACGTTGCGGGCGGTGTCCCAGTGGGTGGCCAGATACGAGCCTGCCTTCGGGCTGGTGTTGAAGTAGTCGTTGTCGTTGCAGTCCAGCAGCTCGGGGACCGTGACCGGACACACCTTGCGCATGGCATGGTGGCCGTCGTCGTTGTAGCACATGACGTCCGACTCGTCCGTGCAGTGGTGGCCGGGGGTGTGGTTCGGAGCGGAGAGCTGGACCGCGCCCATGGTGTGGAACAGCTCGTGGATCGCGATCTCGCCCATGGCGAACGGGTCGAACAACGCATCGGCGCAGCCCGTGACCACCAGGGTGTTGAAGTCGCCGTGGTTGTGGATGTTCGTGGAGGACGCGCGGTCGTCGTCGTACAGCTCGCCGACGCCCTGGCACCCCGCCGGGATGGGGGAGGTCGCGGTCTCCAGGAAGGTCAGGCCCTTCTCGGACTTGCCCATGAGGTGGGCCTGCTCGAGCTTGATCCGCAGGTACGTCGGGTCGAACGCCTCGAACGTCCACTTCTGCGCGACGCGGAAGGGCGTGATCACCAGGCGGCAGTTGCTCATGGCCCATCGGAGGTGGCGGACCCCGCCGGTCTGGTCGGCCGAGACGTTCAGGATGCGGTCGGCCACCGCGACGGCGTGCAGGATGGCGCCCCGCCGGCCCTGATCGCCGGTCGCATCCAGGAGGTTCTTCTCGAAATAGCCGTAGAAGACGTGCACCCTGGGGCCGGAGGAGTAGCAGGGGATGCCCGGGAGGTCGTCGAACTGGGGGAGGGCCGTCGCCCGGGTCGCCGACGACACGCCCGGATGGCCGCTCGCGTCCGGGGTCCAGGTGTCGAGCCCGTGCAGGCACCGCTGCCCGTGAGCCCCCGCGAACCGGGACTGCAGGAGGCCCGCGCAGGCCCCCGTGCCCGGCCGCAGGCGCGACAGGACCTCGTGCCGGGTCTGGGCCGCGCCCGCCTCGAGGCGGGCCAGGGCCCGCGACCGGGGTGATGCCTCAGCCCGACGGGAGGGCGCTCGGGACGTCCGCTCGTGCGCCGACGCCGGCGACGGCAATGCGAGCACGGCCACAGCCGCAGCGAGTGTGACCATCCGGAACCAACCTGGACGTGACCCGACCGCTCGACCTTCCAACAGATGCCCTCCCCCTCTGTGCCCCCTCAAGTGGACGCCATTGTGCCAGTCCGGGAGGGAATGAGGAAGGGGGGCGCAGGAGATTGAGACGCCTGACACCGGGATGAGACCCCGGGCCAGCGACGGGCCCGGATCGCCGTGGTTCGCCTACGGCTTGGAGGACTTGGTGACCTTGGGCTTGTGGCCCCCCCCGCCGCCACCCTTGCCCTTGTCGATCTTCATGTGGACGGGGAACCCGGCGAGGAACAGGAGCAGCATGATCACCAGGACCGCGGCGATGACGACGATGGCCAGGCGGTACAGCCGGTCCACCAGCGATCCCCCGATCGAGCCGGAGGTGCGCGCGGTGGTCGGGGCATACGTGGGCTGAGGCTCCGTGGGCGCGTGCTCGGGAGTGGTCGACATGCGGTCACCGTATCCGAGTCTCGGCGAGCCCGCAGGCGGGGTGCGGGCGTCCGGTGGTCAGGCCGCGCGGCGCCTGGCTTCGCGACGCTCCTCGCTCGCGGAACCGGCCATCCTCGGCCGGCGGGAGCTCTGACGGAGGTCGTACAGCCCCACCGCGATTCCGGCGGCGACGGCGAGTCCGACCATGAGGATCAAGACGAGGACACTCACAGCGCGCGGTGCCACGGGACCCCTCCTTCCGATTGCGGGCAAGCGGGCAGTTGCTTTCGTATACCCCGCGGGCGCCCCGGAAACACTTCCGCCCGCGAATCTCCCCCGCCTGGGCCGCCCGTGCCCGGCCGCCAGCCCGGCCGTGGTGACGGGGCGAAGCCTGGAATCGGGGCGGGCACTCGAATCCCCGCCCGGCGACCGATCCCGACGAACTGAGGGCGCGTGCCGGCTGAGGGGGGCGAGCCCGGGAGGGCCGTGATAGCGTTCGCCCCGGGCTTGCGGTCGAGTGGGAAAGCAGCCATGAGTGACGCGGAGCAGCGGGAGTCGACGCCCGCGACGGCGCGCTCCACGGCCGGGGGCGGCTGGGGGATGCCCGTCCTCAAGGCGGTCGTCATGCTGGTCGTGTCCGTGGTCGTTCTCGTCGCCGCTCCCGATCGACTGATCGCGTTCCTCGCTCCACGCGTCACCCCCACCGCCCGTGACGCCCTGATCGTCGTGTGGATGACCGTGTGGTTCG
>WNGB01006827.1_pt1 | contig 16663 bp, 17 predicted proteins | sample 5400681 | NCBI WGS metagenome assembly WNGB01 (sample SAMN13153367, study PRJNA577476) | soil metagenome | isolation source: 115 cm soil or saprolite under grassland replicate 2 | place: USA:California | collected 2016-06-15 | reverse complement strand
ACCACCCCTGTGATTCTTTCCCCAGATTAGTTCTCAATGAAACCAGAGTGGTTCATCCGTTAGAAAGTTTAGTTACCGAGTAAAGACATCAAGCTGGTTCCCCGTAATCCGGTTCACATTAGGAGGTAATGGAGTGTATGTCCCAAGTGACGACGACTAAAGAAACGGTCATGTATCTGACTCAGCTCAAGCAGCGGAACATCACCGAACTGAACGAGATCGCCAGGGAGCTGAAGATCGAAGGAGCGGCGAACCTGCGCAAGCAGGAGCTGATCTTCGCCATTCTCCAGGCCCAGACCGAAAAGAACGGGGTCATCTACGGGGAAGGCGTGCTGGAGACGCTCCCGGACGGCTTCGGGTTTCTTCGGGCTCCCGACTCCAACTACCTCCCCGGACCGGACGACATCTACATCTCCCCATCCCAGATCCGACGCTTCAACCTGAGAACCGGCGATATAGTGTCCGGCCAGATCCGCCCGCCCAAGGAGAGCGAACGGTACTTCGCCCTGCTCAAGGTCGAGAAGATCAATTACGAGGACCCCGAAGTCGCACGCGACAAGATCCTGTTCGACAACCTGACCCCGCTCTATCCGGAGGAGCGGATCAATCTGGAGTACGATCCCAACGAGTACTGCACCCGCGTCATGGAACTCATCACCCCGATCGGCAAGGGCCAGCGCGGACTGATCGTGGCGGCTCCCAGGACCGGCAAGACCATGATGCTGCAGGCGATCGCCCGGGGGATCCTCAAGAACCACCCCGAGATCGTCCTGATCGTCCTGCTGATCGACGAGCGGCCCGAAGAGGTCACCGACTGGCAGCGCCAGGTCAAGGCCGAGGTCATCAGCTCCACCTTCGACGAGCCGGCCCAGCGCCACGCCCAGGTGGCCGAAATGGTCATCGAGAAGGCGAAGCGACTGGTCGAACACAAACGCGATGTGGTGATCCTGCTCGACAGCCTCACGCGGCTGGCCCGGGCCTACAACACGATTGCCCCGCCCAGCGGCAAGGTCCTCTCCGGCGGCTTGGACTCCAACGCGCTGCAACGCCCCAAGCGGTTCTTCGGCGCGGCCCGGAACATCGAGGACGGCGGCAGCCTGACGATCATGGCTACGGCCATCGTGGACACCGGCAGCCGCATGGACGACGTGATCTTCGAGGAGTTCAAGGGGACCGGGAACATGGAAGTCCATCTGGATCGGCGCCTGGCCGACAAGCGGATCTTCCCGGCGATCGAGATAGCGGCCTCGGGCACCCGCAAGGAAGAGCTGCTGGTGGACCGCGAGCGGCTGAACAAGATGTGGATCCTCCGCAAGGTCCTGAGCCCGCTGGGCTCCGTGGAGGCCATGGAATTTTTGATAGACAAAATGGGGGGTACCAAGACGAACAAGGATTTCTTGGACTCCATGAATCGCTGAGGGAGGAGTACGAGTATCATGAAAGCCGGGATTCATCCGGAGTACCGGGAGGCGACGGTCAGTTGCGCGTGCGGGTTCAAGTTCAAGACCCGCTCGACGGTGGGGGACATCAAGGTGGACATCTGTTCCCACTGCCATCCCTTCTTTACGGGCACGCAGAAGATCGTGGACTCCGAAGGACGCGTGGAGCGCTTCAGGAAGAAGTACGTGCGCAAGAAGACCGCCTGATTTCCTAAGCGGTTCTAGAAGGACTCCCGGCAACGCCTGCCTCCCGTGGGGCAGGTGTTGTTTTTTTTGAGGGGGATGCGAGAGTCATGACCGCCGTCAAAGAATCACTCCTGTTGACCAAGCTAGAGGCCGCCGCACAGCGGGTGGAGGAGATCGACCGCCAACTGTCGGATGCCGCGGTCTTGTCGCAGCCGGCCTTGATCCAGAAGCTCAATAAGGAGCGCAGGGAGCTGGTTCCCCAGGCGGGGCTCTACCAGGAGTTCTGCGCCCTGCTCAAGCACGTCGTCGAGGCCGAGGAGATGCTGCGCGATCCGCGCGGCGAGCCCGGCGTAAAGGAGCTGGCCCGCGAAGAGCTCAAGGAGCTGGAGGCCAAGCGGCTCGAGCTGGAAGCGCGCGCCCGTGAGTTGTTGATCCCGAAGGACCCCCGGGACGAGAAGAACACCTTTCTCGAGATCCGAGCCGGCACCGGCGGGGACGAGGCCGCGCTCTTCGCCGCCGAACTCGTTCGCATGTACACGCGCTACGCGGAACGGCGCCGCTTCCGGATTGAGATAGTGGACTCCAGCGTCACCGAGATCGGCGGCGTGAAGGAGGCCGTCCTCCTGATCGAGGGGAAAGGGGCCTACAGCCGGTTCAAGCACGAGAGCGGCGTGCATCGGGTCCAACGGGTGCCGGCGACGGAAGCCAGCGGGCGGATCCACACGTCCACCGTCACGGTGGCGGTCATGCCGGAAGCGGAGGAAGTGGAAGTCCAGATCGATCCCAAGGACCTGAAGATCGACACGTTCTGCTCCTCCGGGGCGGGCGGGCAGAGCGTCAACACGACCTATTCGGCCGTCCGGATCACGCACATCCCCACGGGGATCGTCGTGACGTGCCAGGACGAGCGGTCGCAGCTCAAGAACCGCAACAAGGCGATGCGCAATCTCCGGACCCGCATCATGGAAATGGAGCGGGAAAAGCAGGAGAACGAGATCGCCCAGCAGCGGCGGTCCCAGGTGGGGACCGGCGACCGGAGCGAGAAGATTCGCACCTACAACTTCCCGCAGAACCGGGTGACCGACCACCGCATCGGCCTGACCTTGCACCGGTTGGATCAGGTCCTGGACGGCGATCTGGACGAAATCGTGGACGCGCTGATCGCCGCGAACAGAACTCTGGAGTCGGTGGAGAAATGAAGGTAAATACCTTGCGCCGGCAGGCGTGGGAGGCTTTGAAGGCGGCCGGCATCGCCGATCCGGTCCGGGAGGCCGACTGGCTGCTCGCGCCAGCCTTGGGGCTCTCCCTCCCGAAGCTGCTCTTCGAGGGAGACCGGGCAGTCGCCCCTATGCAGGCCGAGCAGGCCTGGACCCTCATCAGGCGACGCGCCGCCCGCGAGCCGCTGCAATACCTATTGGCCACGCAGGAGTTCTGCGGCCTGGAGCTGGTGGTGACGCCGGACGTCTTGGTCCCGCGACCGGAGACCGAGCTGCTCGTCGAGGCCACCCTCCAGGCCGTCATGGACATCGGAAGGCCGCGTGTGCTCGATGTGGGAACCGGTTCAGGGTGCATCGCCGTGTCGCTGGCGCGGTCGCGCTCCGACGCAACGGTGTGCGCGCTGGACATTTCGGCTCCTGCGCTGGCTGTCGCGCAGGCCAACGCGATTCGTCACGGAGTGTGCGATCGCATCAAGTTCGTCCAGGCCGATCTGTTGACGGCGTTTTCAGTCTCGCCTGGCGGCGTCTTCGACGTCATCGTCTCCAATCCGCCGTATATCCCGACGCGTGCGCTTGACTCGCTGCAGCCGGAAGTCGCGTGGTATGAGCCGCGCGTGGCGTTGGCAGCCGGAGCGGACGGGCTGGACTATCATCGCCGGCTCCTGAACGGCGCACCGGAGTTGCTGAAGGAGGGCGGGCATCTGATACTGGAACTTGGGGACGGCCAGGCTGATCCGGTGGTGCGCCTGGCGCAACAGACGGGCGCGTTCCTCTCGCTTGAGTGCCGGAAGGATGCGGCCGGCATCGAACGAGTGCTGGTTGCGCGAGTGGGTGTGGGAGGGGCGCCGCGGGTACCCGTTGCTCCCCCAAATGCAACGGGTGATGGGCCCACTCCCGCTATAAAGGTGTCGTGATGGACTGCATGGTCATTCAGGGAGGCCGGCGTCTCGCCGGCGAGGTCAGCATCAGCGGGGCCAAGAACGCCGCGCTGCCGATCCTCGCCTCCACCCTGTTAGGCAAGGGGACCTGCGCCCTGATCAACGTGCCGGACGTGCGGGATGTCCTGACCATGTCGAAGGTCCTCACCCACTTGGGCGCGGGCGTCGAGGTCCACGGCGATCGCTACACTGTCACGCTGGCGGGGGTTGCCTCGTGTCAGGCCCCGTACGAACTGGTCAAGACGATGCGCGCGTCGGTCCTGGTGCTCGGCCCGCTGCTGGCTCGGTGGGGCGAAGCGATTGTGGCGCTGCCCGGAGGCTGCGCCATCGGCGCCCGGCCCATCAACCTGCATCTCGCCGCGCTGGAGAAGATGGGTGCCGAGATCCGTATCGAGCACGGCAACGTGCATGCGTGCGTCCGTGGGCGGCTCAAGGGCGCCCGGATCTACTTCGACATCCAGACTGTCACCGGCACCGAGAATGTTATGATGGCGGCCTGCCTGGCGGAGGGGACCACGGTCCTGGAGAACGCCGCCCGCGAGCCGGAGATCTGTGACCTGGCTAGTTTCCTGATCAAGCGGGGCGCGCGGATCTCAGGAGCCGGGACGGATGTCATCACGATCGACGGCGTGCCGGAACTGCGCGGAGCCGACCATGAGATCGTCCCGGACCGTGTCGAGACGGGCACGTATCTGATCGCAGGGGCCATCACGGGCGGCGACGTGCGCGTGCTCCGGTGCCGGCCCGATCACTGCGACGCCCTGCTCGCCAAGCTCCAAGAGGCCGGAGTGGTGCTAAAAGTAGAAAAAGAGGCGATCCAGGTGCGAGCCAACGGGCAGCTCAGGGCGGTGGATGTGAAGACCTTGCCCTATCCGGGCTTTCCGACCGACATGCAGGCGCAGGTGATGGCGCTGATGGCGCTTGCCCGCGGCAGCAGCGTCATCACCGAGACGGTGTTCGAGAGCCGGTTCCTCCACGTGCTGGAGCTGCAGCGCATGGGGGCGGACATCCGGATCGAAGGCAATCACGCCGTCGTCACCGGGGTCGAGCGCCTGAGCGGCGCGCCGGTCATGGCGTCCGACCTGAGGGCCAGCGCCTGTCTCATCTTGGCCGGCTTGGCGGCCGAAGGCGAGACTCGCGTGTCCCGTGTCTATCACCTGGATCGCGGCTACGCGCGTCTTGACGCCAAGCTCGCCGGTCTGGGAGTACAGGTCCGTCGCGAGGCGGAGCGGGTATGACGGACACCCTCACCATCGCACTCTCCAAGGGCAAGCTGCTGGAGCCTGCGCTCGACCTTTTCAAGCGCGTGGGCTTGGCGCCCAAGGATATTTCGCCCGAGAGCCGCCGGCTGTTCTTCGAGCATCCGGCCAGCGGGACCACGCTCATGATCGTCAGGCCCAGCGACGTCCCCACCTACGTGGAATACGGCGCCGTGGATGCGGGGATCGTCGGCGCGGATGTCCTGATGGAACAGGCGGCGGACGTCTACGAGCCGCTCGATCTGGGGTTCGGTTTCTGCCGCCTCGCGGTAGCGGCTCCGAAATCGGCCGTTCAGCAACGGAACGGGCGGCATGCGACAAAATTGCGGGTGGCGACCAAGTACCCGAACATGACGGAGCGGTACTTCACGCAGAAGGGGATTCCCATCGAGATCATCAAGCTGTACGGATCGGTGGAACTCGCCCCGCTGGTGGGATTGGCGGATCGCATCGTGGACCTGGTCTCGACCGGGAAGACCCTGAGCGCGCACAACCTGGTTGTGATGGATGTCATTGCGGAATCCACGGCCCGACTCATCGTCAATCGAGCCAGCCTCAAGTTGAAGCACCGCCGGGTGACCGGCTTGATCGAGGCGCTGCGGGCCGGGCTTCAGGGAGGGCGTTCATGAGGGTTATTGCGACGACGGATCGGACGTACAAGGCGGCCGTCAAAAAGATCGTCTCGCGATCCAACCTGGGCGGCGGCAAGGTCGAAGCCGCGGTGAAGACGATCCTCAAGGCCGTGGAACGGGGCGGGGACGCCGCGGTGAGCCGCTATACCCGCCGGTTCGACAAGGTCTCGTTGAAGCCGGGCCAGTTCCGGGTGAGCCCGGACGAGATCAAGGAGGCCTACTACAAGATCCGCAAAGAGGAAGGCGACGCGTTGCGGTACGCGGCCCATCGCATCACGGTCTTCCACGATAAGGAAAAGCCGCGCGTGCAGACCTGGATGTGGCAGGACGGCACCATCACGCTCGGCCAGACGATCCTGCCACTGGACGTGATCGGGCTCTACGTGCCGGGCGGCAAGGCCGTCTACCCGTCGTCGGTGCTGATGAGCGCGATCCCGGCCAAGGTGGCCGGGGTCAAGCGGATCATCATGTGCGTGCCGGCGCCCAAGGGCGCGCTGAGCCCCTATCTATTGGTGGCGGCGGACATCGCCGGCGTGGACGAGGTGTACCGCATCGGGGGCGTGCAGGCGATCGCGGCCATGGCTTACGGCACGAAGACGATTCCCCGCGTGGACAAGATCATCGGGCCGGGCAACATCTTCGTGGCGACCGCCAAGCGGCTGGTATACGGGACCGTGGGCATCGACATGATCGCAGGGCCGAGCGAGCTGCTGGTCATCGCAGATGGCGGGGCCAATCCGGCCCACGTCACTGCGGACCTGCTCTGCGAGGCGGAACACGACGAGAACGCGGCGGTATGGCTCGTGACCACGTCGGCGCCGCTGGCGAAAGAAGTCGTCAGGATGGTCAAGGAGCAGCTCAGGACGCTTGCGCGCCGCAAAATCGCCTCCCGCGCCATCGACCGCAACTCTCTGGCCTTCGTCGTGCCCACGCTGGAGGATGCGATCACGCTCGCGAACGAGATCGCCCCGGAGCACCTCTCGCTCTCCGTGGACAATCCCTTCGAGTACATCGAAAAGGTCCGCCATGCCGGCGCGCTGTTCATCGGGCGGTACACGGCCCCGGCCGTGGCCGATTACGTGGCCGGCCCCAACCACATCCTTCCGACCGGCGGCGCGGCCCGCTTCCACTCTGCCCTCTCCCTGGAGGCGTATGTGAGGAAGTCCAACATCGTGTCGTACACCAAGGAAGATTTGGCCAGGGCCAAGGACCACATCGTCCGTCTGGCGCACATGGAGGGGCTCGGCGCGCACGCGCAGTCCGTGGAAGCCCGCATGCGATGAAGACCGCGCGGCGGGCGACGATCGAGCGGGACACCACCGAAAGCCGGATCAAGATCGGGTTGGCCCTGGACGGGACCGGCAAGCGGCAGATCAGCACGACGATCCCGTTCCTTGATCACATGCTGGATCTGCTGGCCAAGCACGGCTTCTTCGACCTGACGGTCAAGGCCAGCGGCGACACGCACATCGACGACCACCACACGGTGGAGGACATCGGCATCGTCCTCGGCGAGGCGCTCAAGAAGGCGTTGGGCACGAAGGCGGGGATCCGGCGCTTCGGGACGGCCTGGGTGCCGCTGGACGAGACGCTGGCGCAGGTCACGGTGGACCTCAGCGGCCGGCCCTATCTCGTCTACAACGTCAAGCTGGCGCACCGGCGGATCAAGGGCTTCGACCTGTATCTCTTCGAGGACTTCTTTCAGGCGCTGACGACGCACGCGGCCATGAACCTGCACATCAACGTGCCCTATGGGCGGAACCCGCACCACATCATGGAGTCCATTTTCAAGGCGCTGGCCAAGGCCCTGGACCAGGCGGTGTCGGTCGATGCCCGGGTCACGGGCGTGCTCTCGACCAAAGGGAGCCTGTGAGCGATGATCGCGATCATTGACTATGACATGGGCAACCTGAAGTCGGTCCACAAGGCCTTCGAGTCCGTCGGGCACCGCGCCGCGGTCACGCGCGACCCGAAACTGATCGCCGACGCAAGCCATGTGGTGTTGCCCGGCGTGGGTGCCTTCGGCGATTGCATGCGCAATCTGGAGCGGTACGGACTCGTGGAGCCGGTTCTGGGGGCGATCCAAGCCGGCAAGCCGTTTCTCGGTATCTGCCTGGGATTTCAGCTGCTGTTCAGCGAAAGCGAAGAGTTCGGCACGCACCGGGGGCTCGGCGTGATTCCTGGGCGGGTCGTCCGGTTTGCGTCCGGGGGCTCCGCGACGCCGATGAAGGTGCCGCACATGGGGTGGAACTCGATCGCGATCAGGAAACGCTCGCCCCTGCTCGATGGCGTGCCCGACGGCGCGTTCATGTATTTCGTCCACTCGTACTACGTGGTGCCCGATGATCAGTCCGTCTCGTGCACGATGACCGACTACGGGCGGCCCTTCGTTTCCAGCGTCACGCGCGACAACATCTTCGCCTGCCAGTTCCATCCGGAGAAGAGCCAAAGCACGGGGCTGCGGATCATCCGGAACTTCGGAGGCCTCTCATGAGACCGCCGAGAATGCCCCTGGCGATCATCGTTGCGGGCATGATGTCCGGATGCGGGGGAACCACCAACGAGGTGATCACCTCGCCGCAGATCGGGCAATACCGCATCGTGCGGATCGCGGTGCTCCCCTTTACCGTCACGCCGAAGACGCTGGGGCAGGGACGCGGATACGCCGAGCCGGCGCCGCCTCCCGTCGCCGCCGAGAAGCTGGCCGAGCTGTTCTACCTGAAGCTGAACGCGCGCGAGGGCATCGTGGTCGTGCCACCCCGCAATGTTCGGGGGGCCATGCCCGCCCTTCCGGCGGCGGTCAGCCGCGCGCAGCTCCGCGAGCTCGGCGAACGGTTGGATGTGGGGGCCGTTCTGGAAGGGACCGTGGAGGTCTACAAGGAACGAAAGGGCAGCGCGATCGGCCTGGATCGGCCTGAAGACGCCGCGGAAGTCGGATTCACCGTCCGGCTCGTCAGCGTGAAGGACGGCGAAGTCCTGTGGACCGGCGACTACTACGAACGCCAGCGGCCGATGATCGAGGACATCTCCGGTTTCCTCGAACGGGGGGCGCGGTACCTCACGGTCGAGCAGTTGGCGGATTCCGCCGTCGACCACGTGCTGCGCGGCTTTCCCTTGGGCAAGCCGATGAAGACCAAAGCGAGCGTCGCGGAGACTGCGCCATGATCGTCATTCCGGCCATCGATCTGAAGGACGGACGCTGCGTCCGCTTGTGCCAAGGGCGGATGCAGGAGGAAACGGTCTATTCGCAGGACCCTGCGGAAATGGCCCGCCGCTGGGAGGACGAGGGCGCGCAGCTCCTGCACGTTGTGGATCTGAACGGGGCCGTCGAGGGGACCCCGCGGAACCGCAAGGCGATCGAGGCGATCCTCAAAGCCGCGTCCATCCCGGTCCAGGTCGGCGGGGGCATCCGCACGATGGAAACGGTCTCAGCCTATCTCTCCTCCGGGGTGGAGCGGGTTGTCCTCGGGACGGCCGTCGTCCGCGAACGGGCCGTGCTCGAGGAGGCCTGCAGCCGCTTTCCTGGCCGCGTGCTCGTCGGTGTGGACGCCCAGGGGGGCAAGGTTGCGGTGAAGGGATGGACCGAGGTCGCCGATCAGGACGCCGCCGACTTTGTCGGCCGCTTGACGGGACTGGCCGTCTACGCCGTGATCTATACCGATATCGCGCGGGATGGGATGCTGGAGGGCCCCAATCTTGAGGGCCTGCGGCGCATGGCGGCGGCCTGTCCGGCGCCGCTGATCGCCTCCGGCGGCATCACACGGACCGAGGATCTCCGGCAGCTGCGCGCGCTGGGGCCGAAGGTGATCGGCGCGATCGTCGGCAAGGCCCTCTACGAAGGTGTGCTCGATCTGCGGTCGGCGATGGCCGCCGTGAATTGAAGAGGCATTGAGTGCTGGCCAAACGCATCATTCCCTGCCTGGACGTCAAGGAAGGGCGCGTCGTCAAGGGGGTGGGGTTCGTCAACCTCCGGGACGCCGGCGATCCGGTCGAAGCGGCGCGCGCCTACGATGCGGAAGGGGCCGACGAGCTGTGCTACCTGGACATTATGGCCTCGCACGAGGAGCGCAAGACCTTCCTCGACGTGGTGTGCCGCACGGCCGAACAGGTCTTCATGCCGCTGACCGTGGGGGGCGGCGTCCAGACGCTCGATGATATCCGAGATCTATTGAGAGCCGGCGCCGACAAGGTGAGCATCAACACGGCGGCCGTTGCGAACCCGGAGTTCGTCCGGCAGGCGGCGGAGCGCTTCGGCACGCAGTGCATCGTCGTGGCCATAGACGCAAAGCGTGCAGGGGATGACGCGAAGCGGGCAGGGGTTGACGCGAAGCGGGCGGGCGGCGGCTGGGAGGTGTACACGCACGGCGGCCGGCGGCCGACGGGGCTGGACGCCGTCGAGTGGGCCCGGCGGATGGCTTCTTTCGGCGCGGGGGAGATTCTGCTCACCAGCATGGACCAGGACGGCACGAAGGCCGGGTACGACCTGGCGCTGACCGCCGCCGTATCGGAGGCCGTCGAGATTCCGGTGATCGCGTCCGGCGGCGCGGGCACGCTGGAGCACCTCTACGAGGGGTTTGCCGTGGGCAAGGCGGACGCCGTGCTGGCGGCCTCGATCTTCCACTATCGGCAATACACGATCCGCGAGGCCAAGGACTATCTGAGGGCCCGCGGCATTCCGGTGAGGTCGGTGTAATGGACGACGCCGCCATCTCGGCGCTGAAGTTCGACGAGAAGGGCCTGATCCCCGCCGTCCTGCAGGACTGGCGGGATGGGACGGTGCTGATGGTCGCCTACATGAACCGCGAGTCCCTGGAGAAGACCCTGGAGACCGGGATCGCGCACTTCTGGAGCCGCTCGCGTCAGGCCCTGTGGGAGAAAGGCGCGACGTCAGGCCACCGCCAGCGGGTCCGGGAGATCTTCGTGGACTGCGATCAGGACACCCTGCTGATCACGGTCACGCCGGACGGGCCGGCCTGCCACACCGGCGAGCGGGCGTGCTTCTTCAGCCGCCTCTCAGATCTCGTGGCCTCGTGCGAAGGCGGCGCCAAGACCACCGAGTCGCATGGAGGCGTGCTGGACCGTGTTTACGAGGCCATCCTCGAGCGCAAGCGCGCTCCGACCCCGGAGTCCTACGTGGCCTCGCTGCTCAAGGCCGGACAGGACAAAATCTTGAAGAAGGTGACCGAGGAGGCCGGGGAAGTGCTTCTTGCGTCCAAGGGGCAGAAGCGCGAGGAGATCGTGCATGAGGCGGCGGACCTCCTGTTCCATCTGCTGGTCGCGCTCGGCTATCACGAGATTCCACCGGCCGAGATCTACCAGGAGCTGGCCCGGCGGTTCGGCAAGAGTGGGCTCGAGGAAAAACAGTCGCGAGGGCGGTGAGCTTCATGGAAGCAATGCCGGATTGTCTCTTTTGCAAGATCGGCTCCGGGAAGATTCCGTCCAAGGTCGTCCTGCAGGACGATGAGATGTTCGCGTTCGACGACGTCAACCCGCAAGCGCCGGTCCACGTGCTGGTGATTCCCAAGCGGCATATCGGCGGCTTGAACGACGCGGAAGATCGGGCCCTGCTGGGACGTCTCCTGGAGACGGCGGCCCTTGTAGCCAAGAAAAAGGGGATCGCCGAATCAGGCTATCGGGTGGTGGCCAACACCGGCAGGCAGGGCGGCCAGACGATCTTCCATCTGCATGTGCACGTGCTGGGCGGTCGCCCGATGACCTGGCCTCCTGGTTAATTGAGAGATTTTTTGACAACTCATTGATCTTTCTGTTACTTTAAGAGGTTCGAGCGAAAGCTCGGTTGGATCGGGGGGCAGGGTGGATCGAGGGTTAATCCCGGAAGAGATCATCAACCGGATTCGCGACCGGGCCGATATCGTCGAAGTCATCAGCGCCCATCTCTCGCTCGGTAAGGCGGGACAGAACTTTAAAGGCCTCTGTCCCTTCCACTCGGAGAAGACTCCTTCCTTCATCGTCAGCCCCTCGCGCCAGATGTTCCACTGTTTCGGCTGCGGAGAGGGGGGCAACGTCTTCACGTTCTTGATGAAGATCGAGGGTTCGTCGTTTCCGACCGTGGTGCGGAATCTCGGCGAGAAGTACGGCATCCGCGTTGAAGAGCAACCGGCCTCGCCGGCGGCCAGGCAGCGGGCGGAACAAGTGGAACGGCTCGTCGAGCTGAACAAGGCGGCGGCCGAGTTCTTCCACAAAACCTTGCTGAAAGACCCGGCGGCCAAGCCGGCGCGCGTCTATCTGAATGAGCGGGGGATCACGGCGGAGACGATCGAGCGGTTCGGCATCGGCTATGCGCCCCAAGCCTGGGATGGAGCGCTGAAGGCGCTGACCAAGGGTGGCAAACAGGCCTGGTCCGTCGAGGATCTTGCCGCAGCCGGCCTGATCGTCGCGCGGGAACAAGGCGGCAAAAAGCCCGGCGACGCCTCCGGCTACTACGACCGCTTCCGCGGGCGGGTCATCCTGGCGATCCTCGACCTCCAGAAGCGCGTCATCGGCTTCGGGGGACGTGTGATTGATGATGGAGTGCCCAAGTACCTGAACTCGCCGGAGACCCCGCTGTTCCGGAAGGGCCGCACCCTGTATGGCCTGGAAGTGGCGCGCGAGGGCATCACACGAGAGGACCAGGTCGTGATCGTCGAGGGGTACTTCGACGCGATCGCGCTGCATCAGGCTGGCGTGACCAACGTGGTCGCCACCCTGGGCACTGCGCTGACGTCCGAGCATGTGGATCTCATCCGGCGCTTCACCCGCCGGGCCGTACTGTTGTTCGATCCAGACGCGGCCGGCGTGCGCGCGGCGCTGCGGACGCTGGATCTGTTTCTCGGATCGGGACTCGCCGTTCAGGTGGGGAGCTTGCCGGAGGGCGAAGACCCGGACACGTTCGTCCGCTCTCGCGGCCCGGAGGCCTTCACCGCTCTGGTCCAGCAGGCGCCCTCGCTGCTGGACTTCACCGTTGCGGGCAGCCTGGCGATCGGCCGGCAGGGCAGCGTGGAGGACCGTGTGCGGTGCGTGGAGGAGGTCCTGGCGCTGTTGCAGAAGCTGAGCAATCCGGTCGAGAAGGCCGCAGCCCTCCACCACGTCGCCGACCAACTGGGGCTGGACGAGAAGGTCTTAATGGAACGCTACCGGCAGCTCATGCGGAATTCCTTAGTTGCCGACCATGTGCCTGGTGAGGCGTCTGCGGGTCCGGTCGAGAGCGCGCCGCTTCCCAAGGACGAGGAGGTGCTCGTGCGGCTGCTCCTCCACGACAAGCTGACGGCGCCGATGCTGGCGCAACTGGTGGCAGACGACTTTACGGATCCACGGGCGCGGCGGCTGATCGCGCTGGTCCTGGAGGGGCGAACCGAACGCGGCGAGCCGGCGGTGAACGAGGCGATCATCAACATCCAGGACGATCCTCAGTGCGGGGGCGTTGTGCGCGCGCTGTCGCTCAGCGAGCTGCCGTACGACGATGTCGGCACGGCGTTTCGCGAGAGCCTGAAGGCCTTGAAGCTCAGGCGCATCATGGACGAGATCCAGGAAGTCAAGACGGCCCAGATGGTCGCCGAGCGGGCCGGGCAGGCGGAGACCGCGCGCACGCTCATGCTCCGCCAGAACGCGTTGCAGCAGGAGCGGCAGCGCCTCCTGAGCGCAGGACCTTTACCGCTGACCGAGGTTGGCAGTGTCAATGCGTAAGGAAGACAAGACCGACGAAGTCAAACGCCTGATCTCCATGGGCAAGGAGAAGGGCTTCCTCACGTATCGCGACCTCAATTCGACCCTGCCCGCGGACATGGTTTCGTCCGAACGGCTGAGCAGCCTGATGACCATGTTCGGCGAGATGGACATTGAGATCATCGATTCCCCCGAAGGGGAGCGGTACCAGCAGATGATGTCCGAGGGCGAGGGCACGACGGAGGAAGCCGAAGAGGCCGGGGAGACCGAGGAAGAGGACAAGAAGATCGACCTGACGCCGGGCGACCTGGCCCGCACCGACGATCCGGTCCGGCTGTACCTCAAGGAGATGGGCAGCGTGTCGCTGCTCAGCCGCGAGGGCGAGATTGAGATCGCGAAGCGCATCGAGGATGGCAAGCAGGACATCTCGACGGTGGTCTTCGGAATGCCGATGACGATCAAGGCCGTCTTCGCCCTCATCGATCTGATCAAGGCCAACAAGGTTCCGATCCGGGAAGTGGTCTCCGCGGGCGTGGAGGAGGAGTTCGAGGAAGGGGTCGCCGTTGAGCAGGACGACGGCGAGCTCCGCCAGCGTACGCTGGAGGGCGTGCGCAAGGCGAAGGTGCTGGCCAAGGGACTGCTGGCGCTCTATGCCAGGAACCGCAAGCCTGATCTCAGCCCGGCGAAGCGAAAAGAGATCAAGGCCAAGCTCAATGAGGCCCGCCGCCAGGCCGCGGAGAAGCTGGACGGCCTGAACCTCCATCCGGTCCAGCGCGAGCGCCTGATCCAACGGGTGCGGGACCTTGCGCAGGATATCGCGGCCTGCGAGCGCGAGCTGGCGTACTGCCGGCGCCGGCTCGGTGTGTCGGGGGAGGAAGGCAATGTCCTGCTGGGCAAACTCAGCCGCGGGCGGAGGGGGCTCATCGCGGTCCGCCGCAAGACCAGCGTGCCCATGGACGTCCTCCACGAGATCGAGAAGGCCGCCCACAACGCGCGGCGCCGCATCCGGGGCATCGAGGCCGAGTCCCTGGTTCCCGCCGAGGAGCTCCGCGAGAGCGTCAAGCTGTTGGACCAGGCCGAGGAGAAGGTCAAGCGCGGCAAGGCCGAGCTGGTCGAGGCCAACCTGCGCCTCGTGGTCAGCATCGCCAAGAAGTACACCAACCGCGGGCTGCAGTTCCTGGACCTGATCCAGGAGGGGAACATCGGTCTGATGAAGGCCGTGGACAAGTTCGAGTACAAGCGGGGCTACAAGTTCAGCACCTACGCGACGTGGTGGATCCGCCAGGCCATCACCCGCGCCATCGCCGATCAGGCCCGGACGATCCGGATTCCCGTCCACATGATTGAGACCATCAACAAGCTGATCCGCACCTCGCGGCACCTGGTCCAGAAGCTGGGACGCGAGCCCTCGCCCGAAGAGATCGCCGAAAAGATGGACCTCCCGCTGGACAAGGTTCGCAAGATCCTCAAGATCGCCAAGGAACCGATCTCACTGGAAACGCCCATCGGCGAGGAGGAAGACAGCCATCTGGGGGACTTCATCGAGGACAAGAAGGCCATCTCGCCGCTGGACGCAGCCATCCGCTACGATCTGCAGCGCCAGATCAACAACGCGCTGAAGACCCTCACGCCGCGCGAGGAGCGTGTGCTGCGCAAGCGCTTCGGGATCGGCGAGAACACCGACCACACGCTGGAAGAGGTCGGGCAGGACTTCGCGGTCACGCGGGAGCGCATCCGGCAGATCGAGGCCAAGGCGCTGCGCAAGCTGCGTCATCCGAGCCGAAGCAAGAAGCTGCGAAGCTTCGTCGAGAGCCTATAATGAATGCCGAAGGGCCCATAGCTCAGATGGTCAGAGCGGCGGACTCATAATCCGTTGGTCCCAGGTTCGAGGCCTGGTGGGCCCACCACACCATGCCGCTCGAGGGGAGAAAGTGACGATGCGCCGTCCCGTTCGTCCATGAAACAGCACCTCGAACGACTGATCGCCCTCCAGGAGGCCGACCTTCGACTGGAAGAAATAGCCGAGCGCAAGCGGCGCATCCCCGAGATGGTCGAGGCTGCCCGCCAACCTCTCCTGACCGCGCAGGCGACGCGGGACTCCCTCAAGCAAGAATTAGACAAGCTGACCAAGGACCGCAAAACCTGCGAGCAGGACCTCGCCGCCCAGGAGCAGACCATCAGCAAGCTGCAGGACCGGACCACCAAGGGCGAGATCAAGACCAACCGGGAGTACCAGGCGCATCTGGTCGAGGTCGAGCTCGCCAAGAAGAAGAAGGGCGAGATCGAGGAGCAGCTCCTGATCCTGATGGACCAGGTGGACACGAGAAAGAAGGACCTGGCGCAGGCCGAGGCGGCCGTGAAAGAGGCGGACAAGCGCTTCGCAGCCGAGAAGGCCTCCCTGGAGGGCTCAGTGGGCGCGCTGGACGAAGAGTTGGCCGCGCTCAAGCAGAAGCGCGAAGCGATGGTCGCCGCGATCGAGCCTACGCTGCTGCGCACCTATGAAAAGCTCCGGCGCAGCAAGAAGGGTCATGCCCTGGCCGGGGTCAACAAGGATGGAACCTGCATGGCCTGCCGCCTGCACGTTCAGCCGCAGGTGGTGGCCGAAGTCAAGCGCGCGGCCACGATCCATACCTGCGAACATTGCCAGCGCATCCTCTACTGGACCGGAGAGCCGGTGCAGATCATTCCCCAGCCAGAGCGGAAGGGTGACGAAGTCGAGGTGGAAGAGACCGCCGAGACGACCGAGTAGGGGCGGGCTTTACGCCCGCCCTCCTGGGCGGATATAAAATCCGCCCCTACATTTCTCCCAGGACAGCTTTCGTGGTTTTGAAGTGGAGCTTAGCCACCCTGGCCAGGCCTTCCTGCCCGTGCTTGCGCACCACCGTTTTTGCCGCCAGCTCGACCGCCTGCGAGGCGCCCTTCGGCAGCGGGATGCCAAACTCCGAGGACAACCGTCCCAGGCGATGCACGAACTCGTCGCGCGCGACGATGGAAGCGGCGGCGACGGCAATATCCTCCTCGCCCTTATGCCGCTGCTCAAGGCGGATCTTCCGTCCCTTTTCTTGCAGCGCGTTGAGGATCAACCGTTCGTCACCGAACTGGTCCGCGATCGCGCGCTCGCAATTAGGCACCTGCTCGAGGAGATTCTCCAGCACCTTGCCGTGGCCCCAGGCGAGGAGACGGTTGAGGTTGCGGATCTTCTTGTACAGCTCGTTGTAGCGTTCCGGCCCGATCGCGACGATGCTGTGCTTGCACAGGACTCGGATGTCCACGGCCAGCGTTTTGATCATCCCGTCGGAGATCTTCTTGCTGTCGCGGACGTTGAGGGCT
>WNGB01016120.1_pt1 | contig 16664 bp, 17 predicted proteins | sample 5400681 | NCBI WGS metagenome assembly WNGB01 (sample SAMN13153367, study PRJNA577476) | soil metagenome | isolation source: 115 cm soil or saprolite under grassland replicate 2 | place: USA:California | collected 2016-06-15 | reverse complement strand
TCGCGCGCGGGGGCAAGGACGTCCGGTGGCGTCCTCCGGCGGGCCGTGGCCGCGTCTCCGCGGCCCGCAGCCGCTTGGCAGTCGTCTCCCAGAGCGTCCGAGCCCGTCGCCCGGCCGGCGTGTCCAGGTAATCGATCCCCTGAATCCGGTCCAGCTCGCGCTTGAGGCCGTCCAGCCTGCCGCGCAACTTGGCGACAGAGCCGCGCTGGTTCGTCCGGTGGCGGTCCAGCTGCCTGAGGATCTCACGGCAGCCGTGGTCGACCGCCTGGTACTCGACACCGCGCGACCTGTGGAAGAGGACCCGCACCTGCTCCTCGGTCATGCCCTCGATTCGGTCGACGTGGACCAGGGTCGCTTCCCCGCGGAACGATTGGATCTCCTGCATGAGCCACTGGAAGAGTTCAGTCGTCTCGGGGCCCTCCGGCAGGATCCAGGCCGACCCTCGGAGCCGGACCGCCCCCATGCGCTGGAGCTTGCGCCATACCCCGACGCGATGCCGGGTCGGCGTGGGAGGCAGAGTCGTGAGAAGCACCAGCCATCGCATCGAGATAACAGTAACGCTTGATACGCAAGCCGTCAAGCGTTACACTTTCGGGAAAGCATAGTTCTCGGGTTGCTGTACGCCGAGAGATATTGCCGACAGCGGGTAGAAGGAGACCCCGTCATCAAGACGAAGCGTCGGTCGCCCGAACGGAGACATGGGGTGGGGTGCAGAGAGGCAGGATGGCTGTTCCGGCAAGGAGAAGTAACATGAGTCTAGTGCGCCGATGGACCTCGTGCTCTGATCTACCGCAGGACGCCTTCGCGGCTCTCTGGTCCGGGCCCCGAGGGCGTCGGACCGTGTTGAAGGCCGCGCTCGGCCTCGGTCTGTGCTTTCTCGACGTCCCTGCCCGAGCGGAGGACCCGAGTATGGCTCGCCCCCAAGAAGGGGACCAGTTCGTCTTCCCGTTCGGGGACCGGGAGGGGCAGCTAATCACGCCGGAGGACCTGCCGTTGGGCGGGCCCCAACAGCTCGCCTACCCGATGGATCCGCGAGGGAAGATCGTCAGGAACGGCTCGTCCCTGAACCAAGTGGTCCTCATCCGCCTCGATCCCGCGCAGCTCACCGACGACGCGCGGGCGCTCGCCGCGGCCGGCGTCGTCGCGTACTCGGCGACCTGCACGCACCAAGGATGCCTCGTCTCGATGTGGCGAGCCGAGGCGAAGACCCTCTTCTGCGCCTGTCACGGTGCTCAGTTCGATCCCCGGGATCGCGCCAGGGTCGTGGACGGGCCTGCGCCTCGCCGGCTCCCCATGCTGCCCCTCAAGATGGTCGACGGCGTCTTGGCGGCGGCTGGGGGGTTCACCGGTCGAGTCGGTGCTCACGGTCCATGACCGACCGTGTGTCCGGCGACCGCCCGGCCCGTCTGCTCGTCGGTCAGTCCTTTGATCTGCCGAGAGCCTGGACGTAGGCTACGAGCTTCCAGATCTGTTCGGAGGACAGACCCGTCCCGTACGCCGGCATCGGCGGCATCCCCTTCGCGATCCGCTGAAAGATGAACTCTGCTGAGAGGTCACGTCCGCGCAACGCGGGGGCCCTTGCCGCTCTCCCCTCAGGATTATGGCAATAGTGAGTGCAATTGGCCCGGAACAGGTGTAACCCTTCTTCGACGATTGCCGGATCGCCGAGGTCGAACGGCGGTCCCGAACCGCCTGATTCGGGCCCTGCGCCTTGGGCCCACGATAGCCCTCCGCTAACGAGAAACGCCAGCGGCAGGCTCGCACGCAGCATCAGAACGACAGACCATCGTGACATCGACGTCCCCTCCTTCGCGTGATTCGCCGCCATCACGGCGCGCGGCTTCTCGGCCTCCGGTTCCAATAACCAACGTGATTTCTTCAACAGCCCCCAGCGGATCGCTTTCGAGTTAACGGTAACGTTTGATACCGCGCTCGTCAAGCGTTACACTCCGGGAGACGCGACGAGGAGGACTAGCATTGGAACTGGGCAAGACACCGCAGCGCGTCCCCATCCGCGAGCTCGTCAGGTACTACCTCCGGCTCGGCCTCCTCGGCTTCGGCGGCCCCGTCGCCCTCGTCGGCCAGATGGAGCGCGAGCTGGTCGGCGACAAGCGGTGGCTCACCAAGGACGAGATGCGCGAGGGCATCGCGGTATGCCAGTCGCTGCCGGGTCCGCTCGCGATCCAGGTCGGCATCTGGATCTCGTACATTCGCGGTGGCTTCTGGGGGGCGTGGGCGGGCGGATGGGCGTTCATCCTGCCGAACTTTGTGATCGTGGCGGCGCTCGGGGCGCTTTACGTCCGACTCGAGGGACTCCCCGCGGTCGCCCACATTTTCTACGGTGTCAGCCCGGCGGTGATCGCGCTCATCCTTCACTCGTGCTACCGCCTGACGAAGCTCGGCATGAAGGACTGGCTGGAGTGGGCGCTGGCGGTGGCCGCCTTCGTCATCACGGTCGCCGTGCAGGCCGAGGTCGCGCTCGTCTTCATCGGCTGCGGCATCGTCGGCCTCGTCTATTACGGCTCCTTCGTCCGGGGGCGCAAGGCCGCCTCGACAAACTCGCTCATGATCGGGGTGCCGCTCTTCGCCACTAGCGCCGCTCCGGGGAGTCTCGGGACGATGCTCGGCAAGCTGCTCACGTTCTTTCTGAAGGCCGGCTCCCTGACCTTCGGCAGCGGCCTCGTGATCGTCCCGTTCCTCGAGAAGGGGCTCGTGCAGCAGACCGGTTGGCTGAACGAGCGCGACTTCCTCGTCGCCGTGGCCATGGGCATGATCAGCCCGGGGCCGGTCGTGATCACGGCGACGTTTGTTGGCTACCTCGTCGCCGCGCGACTCGGCGGCTCCCTCCTCGAGGGCCTCTGGGGCTCACTCGTCTCAACGATCGGCATCTTCCTGCCGTCGTTCCTACTCGTGCTCATCGTCGCGCCGATCCTCGTCCGCTATCGCACGAACCCGAACGTGCAGGGGTTCATCAAGGGCGCCTACGCCGCCGCCATCGGCACGATCGTGGGCGCTTGCGTGCTCCTCGCGAAGATCGCGATCGGCGACTGGCTCACGGCACTCGTCGCGCTCGGCAGCCTGGTGGTGCTGTTCCGCTGGAAGGTCAGCAACCCGGTGCTCGTCGCCGTCACGGCGGTGATCGGACTCATCGCATTCCCGTTGCTCAAGCCCGAATGGGTCTTCGTGAAGTAGGAGGAGACGACCATGGCGAGTCCGCGCGTCCTGTTCGTGTGTCTTCATGGATCGGCGAAGAGCCTCATCGCGCTCGAGCACTTCCGACGCCTCACCGCGGAGCGCGGCGTCGATGTGGAGGCGAGCTCGGCCGGCACCGAGCCAGACACTGAGTTGCCGCCGAAGGTCGTGCAAGGACTCCTCGGGGACGGAATCGACGTCCGTGGGCACCGGCCTCGCCAACTCACGCGGGCGGATGTCGAGAGTGCCACGCGGGTAATCACGTTCGGCTGCGAGCTCGGCGACCTGGCGCCGCGCGGACTCGCACTCGAGCACTGGGACGACGTCCCGGCGGTGAGCGAGGACTTCAAGCGGGCGCGGGATGCCATCGTGGCGCGCCTGCCCCGGTTGCTCGATGAGTGCGCGAAGTAGTCGTAATCACCTTACGGGGTTGCCGCATGACTGAAGCCGCGCCTGATGTCGTCCTCTGCCGACTCTGTACCGAGCCCGTCGCTCGCGACGCCAAGATCTGCCCCGCCTGTGGCGTGAAGGAGCCGTGGATCTCCGACGAGCCGACGATCAATCCGCACCTCATCCGTGTGGCGATGTGGGGTGGGGGAGTCGTGGTGCTCGGACTCCTGGTGTTCCTGGCAGGTCTCATCATGCTCGGCCCGCCGGCCGAAAAAGACGAGCGCGACCACCGGCCGCCAGCCTCAACGCGTGAGTCGCGCTGATTGGTAACGGCCTGTGATCCCGGCGCGGACGCGCGTCGCCCATTCGCTGGGGCTCGAGCGCGACCTCATCGCCGTCTCCGGGCCGATGTTCCTCCTCGCGCTCGGCGAGAATCTCTGGAAGCGCTTCCTGCCGAAGTACCTCCCAAGGAGCGCCGGGCGCTCGGGTTCACCGTGCAATCGATCCTGAGACGCGTCCCGATCGCCGTCGCCCCAACGCTCGGCGGCCTGCCATCGCCGCGTTCGGGTTGCGGAGGGGTGTCCACTTCGGACTCGGGATCACGATCGCCCTGGCGGCCGTCACGCTGGCCGTGGTCGCATGCGTCGACATCCCGGTGAAGAAAGACGCCGTCCCGACGGACATCGTCGCCGTCTGGCGCTCGCTGCCGACACCGCTCCGGTGGCTCCTGACCTCCGACATCTTCATCCGGACGTGCGAGGGGCTCGTCGACGTCTTCCTTGTACTCTACGCCATCAACGTGGTCGGCATCAGTGCCCCGGCCTACGGCGTGCTCGTTGCTGTCCAGATAACGACCGCGATCGTGAGCTACCTCCCGGTCGCACGGTTCGCTGACCGCATCGGCCGCAAGCCATTCGTCATCGGCACGTTCGTCGCGTTCGCCCTCTTCCCGATCGCCGTCGTCCCCACCCGCGACCTCGCCATGCTCGCCGCGGCATTTGTCATGGGCCGGTTGCGCGAGGTCGGTGAGCCCGCCCGCAAGGCGCTGACCGTCGATCTCGCCCAACCGGCGCTCCGCGCGCGGTCTATCGGCTTGTACTACCTCATCCGCAGTCTGGCCATCGCGCCCGCGGCATTCGTCGGCGGACTACTCTGGCGCGTCACTCCCGCACTCCCCTTCTGGGCGGCGGGCGCGATCGGCCTCATCGGTGTCGCCGTATTCGCGGTGACGGTGGAGGGACGGTACGCCGGGTAGCATCGAGGCCATCGCACGTCTTCCGTGTGGGCTTTGGCCGGCGAGTTGCCGACGGCAAGGAGTCGCCCGCGCGATGATGGGCTACCGGTCCACGGCGCCGGCGTTGGGCCCAGCGGGTCCCAGGGCCGAGCGATACCGGCCGGGCGACTGCCACCTCGCATCGATCAGCTGGCAGGATGACATGGCGTCCCCGACCATGGACGCAGGACTGCTCTGCCTATTGCGCCCTGACCACTTGCTACGGACTCACGAAGGGGTCACGCTCGCCGCCGTGGCCGACCCCATCGCAACGTGCACGGCCAACACCCGGACGCGGTGGCAGATCAAGACGCTGGGCCGTGTCCAGGAAAACGCCGTCCCCGTCTCATTTTGCGATCTTGATCGCGAGAGAGGCCTGATAGATTTCGGTCTGGTCTCCCGTGTGCTTGGGATCGTTGTAGCGGTTGAGATCGTAGATCAGCCGGGCGCGAACCGTGTAGTCCCCGACCCCGAGTTTCGGAGTCCACGAAATGATCCGCTCCTCGCCCGCCCGGATCGGCGCTTCGTGCGGCCCTTGCGCATCTGCCTGCATCGCCGCAAGCGCATCCGGCCCCTTCTTCTCCTCCTCCACGTACTTCCGATCGTCCGGACGATTCTGGAACCAAGGTGCGAACATCCACTCCTCGCTTGCCACGACCGTGTCAGCGGGACCACGGATCTCGGTGCGGAGATACACGGCGCGCCGGTTCGATCCCGTCGGCACCGAATGACCGGCCCCGAGATTGATCACGTGGAGGTCGAGCCTCGGCAGCCCGGCCTCGGCCTGCACGATCACCATGCTGAGCGCCGTACGGACCCGCTGAGGCGAGTGGCCGCCCGTCCAGAGGTGCCGGGCGACTGCTCGAATCGGCACGTCGAAGTCCTCGGCCATCTTCCGCTGCGTCTTCGGCATGTGGCAGTCCTGGCAGTGCTGGCGGCCGAGCCCAGATTTGCTGAAGTCCTCCCGCCACTCGAGGAAGGTCTGGGTCTGCTTGCCCACGACCCGCGCGCCCAGGGAATGGCAGCTCGCGCACATCTCGGACGTCTGAATCTTCGGATCGCGGACCGTCTGGTGCGGAGCCTTGACATCGTAGGGGCCACGAATCTTTCCGTCCGGCGTGAGGTGGCAGCTCGCGCACGTCAATCCGCCGGCCTCCTCCGCTTTCGGCCGGGGCTTCGGCTTCGCAATCTCCGCCTTGTTCATCTCCGCGATCTCGAACGGCAGGGGGAAATGGCATACGTTGCACGATTGCCCCGCCTCCTCGACGAGACGCGCATGGATCGGAAACGGCTCAGTTCCCGCTACCGCATGAAGGCTCGGGAGGGAAGTCTTGGCCGGCATGCCCATGACCTTCTTGCCGGCCGGGGATTCGTAGAGGATCTCGCCGTATTGCAGGTCGGCCCCGAACCCCTCGGCGTACTCGCGGTAGATCGCCTGATGACAGGCGCCACAAAGCTCGGAGGGAGTCGCCGTCCCATCAGGAAACTGCAGCATCTCTGACTTCACGCCAGATGAACTCGGGCCGGCCTGCGCCGGTGTGGCCGGAGGCGCCTGCTTCGCCGGTGAATGCGCGGTCAAGGTCGGGGGAATGACGAACATCCCGAGAATCAGGACGAGTGGCAGGAGACGTGGGTATTGGCGAGGGTTCATGTTGCACCTCCGGGGTTGTCACGAGGCATTTGCTCTGTCTATCTCACACCGTTCACCCGGTTCGCGCTCTGCAATTCTCCAAGTGAGGTGAGGCGTTGGGCGAGTGACGCGGCCGAGAAGCCGAACGTGACTCCCAGCGTGAATTGCCAGTCTGGACCTCCGCCAGCGAATCGGCGCCGGACACCCGCGTCGAACCACACGTTCTTGGACGACCAGGGCTGCCAGATGACGCCCAGAAGCGCAGAGTTGCGTTGTTCTTCCCGCCGGGGTTTCTCGCCGTTGATCTCACCGACGACGCGAACGCCGCTCGCGACCGGCAGCTCACCGATCACGCCCCAGATCCCGACCAGATCGTGAGTCGATCGCTCGACCCCGAGTCCAGCATGACATGAAAGATGAATGGAGCGAGTTTGCCGGTAAGAATACCAATTCCTTCGAAGCCGAAACTCCGCTCCCCCTTTTCCGTCGACGGCAGGAGCGCGCTTAGCTCCACGGCGATCCCGATGGCCTCCTGATCTTGGAGCACACCTTGCTTGAGGATGCCCTTGAGGGACAGCGCGGAGTCGATGACATCGAGGTCAGCGTCCGGGCTCCGCCGCACGGCAAACTCCCCGACCGCCTCCCAGTTCTCAAAGAGGCCGTAGTTGATGACTGTGCGCGGGATCAGGAAGGCGTTCTCGCCCTTGTCCCGCTCGAGCAAGAACCCGAGCTCGATCTCGACCTCCTTGGGGTCAGCCACGGCGGCGTCCGTGGAGATGAACGGCCGATAGGCCCAGGACGGTGGCGGTGGGGCCAAGAGCCACACCAGCAGGAGACAGGCGGCGAGGCCGCGCGCATCGGCGTTGCCCTCTGTACGTTGCATTGTCAGTCTGATGCACGCCATGCGCAGACCGTCACAAGCAAAGCCGGTCGGACCGAAACATTGAAGACTTACCAAGCAAGCGTCGTCCGGCAGGCTACGGTCCCCCCGGAATGAGGCTGGCTCGCCTCACGTGGTCACCTGGGGCCCATCGCCGGAACAGACGTTACAATCTGTGCGCATCGTACAGGAGCATGGTACCCCCACGCGCCAGGGTGTCAAGCGTGTCAACAGAAGTCACGAGTGTCCGAGCGGCTCGCCGTCGAGGTATGCTGAGACGGTGGCGTGGGTTCCTCGGCAAGTGGGACGACAACGCGACGGCCGTCATCGGAGCAAGGTCTGGCGGGGCCAGTGGCTGCAGCCTCTTCTCGGCCGGCAGGACCCGAGTCGTGCTACAGTATGCCCGTGCGGCTCAGAGAGACGCAGGCCCAGGAGTCACACACATGGTGAACCATCACGCGGCCGACCATCCTGCGCACGACCCACCTGGGCACGGGCACGACCATTCGCACCATCACCGCCACGGGCTCATCGATCCGGCCATCGCGAGCACCGACCGGGGGATGTGGGCCCTCAAGTGGTCGTTCTTCGGACTCCTGGCGACGGCCCTGTTCCAGATGGTCGTCGTGGTCATCTCGGGGAGTGTCGCCCTGTTCGCGGACACGCTTCACAACTTTGCCGACGCTGCGACTGCCATCCCCCTGGCGATCGCTTTCGCATTCGCCCGGCTGAAACCGAGCCGGCGCTTCCCCTATGGGTACGGGCGCGTCGAAGATCTGGCCGGCGTGCTCATCGTGGTGACGATCCTGATCACTGCCCTGATCGGCGGCTACGAGTCCTTGCTCCGCCTGCTCCGCCCTCAGCCGGTGGAGCACCTCTGGGCCGTCGCTGTCGCCTCCGTGGTCGGTTTCCTCGGAAACGAGGCGGTGGCCCTCTTCCGGATCAAGGTCGGCCGGGAGGTCGGCAGCGCCGCTTTGGTGGCGGACGGCTATCATGCGCGCGCCGACGGTCTGACCAGCTTGGCCGTGCTGGTCGGGGCGACCGGGGTCTGGTTGGGCTACCCCCTGGCTGACCCCATGGTGGGACTCCTGATCACCGTTGCTATCCTCCACCTGGTCTGGCAGTCGGCCCAGGCCGTGTTCACCCGGATGCTCGACGGGGTGGACGCGGAGGTTCTGGACGCCGCAGAACATGCGGCAAGGCACGTGGCAGGCGTCCACGATGTCGCCGAGATGCGAGCTCGCTGGATCGGCCATCGTCTCACCCTGGAATTAAATGTCGCGGTGAACCCCGAGTTGACGGTCACGGAGGGGCACAGGGTGGCGAAGGAAGTTCGCCACCAAGTGCTCCACCACGTCTCGCACGTGGCCGGTGTGACGGTGCACGTGGACCCGGCCACCGAGAGCGGAGAGGCCTTCCACCACATCGGCGGCCATGCCCATGACGGACTACCGGTCCACGGGCACAGGTGACCGGCTGGGAGCAGCCGTGGCACCGAGGAGGCCGATCATGGGGATCCTCGTTGCGCTCGGTGTGAGTGCGCTTGTTGGATTGCTCGGCTTCGCACTGATCCTGGGTCCGGCCTTCCTCGATTAGCGCGCCTACGGATCATGCGGACCGTTTGATTAAGCATCGCCGCCCCGCTCTCGACCCGTCCGACCGCTCTACACCCGCCCCACGCATCCCGAGGTGCACCGGAGAGAGGATCAGCCAAGGGTGCCGGATGGCGCTCGAAGTCTTGCGAGCGCGGCAAGGTGAGATCGATGTCTTCGGTGTAGATGTCCTTCAGATCCACCGTCGTGCGGAACGCCAGAGGCCAGTACGAGCCTTTCACGGGCTCCGCTGCCAGCGCGCGTTGACGCCCGTCAAGAACGCTTGACCGCAGCCTCGTCGGCTCCCGCGCTGACGCGCGCTCCACCGAACCCCGGCCCGCCCAGCGCGCGGCAGCGGAGCGTGACGCCGCCGGTGGCGAGAACCCGGGCGCGCCGAGAGTTCGAGGTGATCGCTCGCGAGCGCGGTCATCGGCGCACCTCGGGGGCGGCAGGTCCGACCGCGCCGCGCATCACTCGGCGATCCATACGGGGCGCGCCACCGCGCGGATCTGCGACACCGTGATCGGCCCCAAGTACCGGCTGTACCAGCTGCTCGCCACCCGCGTGCTCACCAGCCAGAGCTTGCCGGGCGCCACCAGGTACCGGCTGCGGGCCCGGGTGCGACAGAGCACGCCCGGCGCTGTCCCGATGGGCTTCAGGACGGGCTGGACTCCGCCCGCGCATCGCCCGGGCGCGAGGTAGCCCCGGCCACGCCGGAGAGCCGCGGCCTCGGGACTCACGCACGCCATCACCCACCCGCTCCGGGTGGGGCCTCCGGCGACGGCGCGGTAGAGTCCGCGCGGCGCGCTAGGAGAGAGATTGACGCGCAGCCCGAGGCCCAGAACGGCGGCCAGGATGGCGCCGCCGAGCCCCAGGGAAACGGCCGCCCAGCCGCGGGGCCAACGGCGCATCTGGCGCCATCGGAAGCGCGCCCCCACGGCGCCATGGCCACGAAGTACCCTCCGAGGGGCGTGCTTCACGACTTCGCCCCGAGCGACGCCGACTTGCGTCGCGCGTGAGGTGAAGCTTTACCTTGGCGATTGCGAGGCAATGGAGCCGCGACTCTACGAACCCCCAGTGAACCCGCGGGTGCGGGTTGCAGAAAATTCTGGCGTGATTTCCAGAAACACTTTGCCCCCACGCGCACGCGCATGAATTCCGCGTGTTACAAGACAGCGGCCCTCGAAGACCACGCAGGCAAACTAACCTCGCGCCCTCGATTGACGCCGCGACGACAGCCTTCCCGTCGGCCCTCGTCAACGATGATGCCCCCGCGCTTTCCAGAGCGCGCCCCGCCGTCGGCGAAGCCCAGGTCTCCAGGCGATCCAGCTGATAGCCGAGGCGCCGCTTCGCGTGAGCGACCGCGGAAAGCGCGGGAGTAGTGCGCGTCGAGACCACGAGGTCGAGATGAGCTGGCAGAGGCGGCGCCATGGCTACAGGGCGCGACGGCAAGGGGTCGAGATGGAGTTCCTCGCCGAGGTTGAGCGCATCCGACCACCTCCGGCAAAAGGCGGACTATACTTAACGGCTCGAGAGCCGGCGTCCGATCTGGGCGCGCGCCTCAGTCCAGGGCAAGCCCGGAGTCCCCGCCATAGCAGCCCGAGCACGTCGCTCAACGTCCTGGATCCACTCGGTCTCGGTTCGCTGCTGGCTCGGTATGTCGGGCTCCAAGGTGGCCAGCAACTCGGCCGCCACCTGCGCCCGCTCATCGGCCCCAAGCTTGAGGGCCTCTCCGAGAACCCGGTCAACACTCTTAGCCATCGCCCGCCATTCTACTCCGGGATGCCTGGCCGCGGGGCGGCTGGACAGGAACAAGCGGCCCGCTGGGGGGCACCCCTAGCCCAGTCGGTCTCACCGCGCACGAGCTCACCGGTCGTTAGGAAGGCTAAACATAAAGGCGGTAGTGCTTATCCGGTTGACTCCACTTCATACAACTGCTGGTAGGTCGTCGGTCCCCTCTGAGCGCCGAGCCCGAGGAGCGTCTGGAAGGCTGCCGGCGGCGTACGACGGCGATTGAATCGAAAAGGTGAACTCGTCGAGATAGACCTGGAGACGCTTGTGACCTACCCCGTGGTGAGTCCCCCGGAGCCAGGTTTGGAGATTGCCGAACACGCGGTGGATCCGCGGCAACAGCTTGGCCGCGCGCCGAGGGTCGTCTTCCCGGGTTCGGGATCGATGGCGGTAGCCCATACTCGTCAGCGGCGCGTAGCCTTGCCAGCCGTCGGTCCTGACCACTGTCCCAGATTCGACGTTGGCACGCACGAACCCGGCGAGAGATCGCGCCGCGAGCCGCGTGCGGTCGCGGCCGGGCACCCACAGCCAGAGAGCGGGGCGCTCGCGCGGGGTGCGCTCACCGCCGCTCCCGCTCCACCTTGACCTTGACGATCTTGGGGCCGTTCATCTCGACCACCGTCCAGCGATGCCCACCCGCCGTCACGGACGCACCGGGTTTCGGAATCGCTCGGAGCGTATCGATCAGGAATCCAGCAACGGTGTGGTAGGTCTCCGACTCTTCGACGGGCAACGCCAACTGGGCCCGCACATCGCGGATGGACGCGAGGCCGTCCAGAACGTACGAGCCATCCGCCAACCGATGAGCGAACGCTGGCGCCGTGGCCTCACCCTCCTCGCGGATCTCGCCGACGATCTCCTCGAGCACATCCTCGAGGGTTACGAGACCCACGACGCCACCGTATTCATCCACCACGAACGCGAGGTTCTGGCGATGCCGCTGAAACTCTCTGAGCAAGAAGCTGATCCATGCCGTCTCCGGGACGAAAAGCGGCTCGCGCGTCAGGTCGGAGAGACTGGGCGGGGCGCCCTCCGCCGCGGCCCGGAGGAGATCCTTCATGAGGACGATCCCGACCGGCTGCTCTTCCGTGTCGCGGTAGACGGGGATACGCGAGTGGCCGATCTCGGCGGCCTTCTGAAGCACCTCCCCGGCGGGTGTGGCGATGTCGAGCCCCTGGATGTGGGGACGGGGCGTCATGATCTCCCTGACCGTCGTGTCGGCGAACTCGAAGACGTTGTGAACCAGCTCCTCCTCGACCTTCTCGAAGATGCCCTTCGCGGTACCCTCCCGGACGAGGTAGCGCACCTCTTCCTCAGAGATGAAGGGCGACTCTTGAACTCGGCCCTGGCCGAGCACGCGGAGCACCGCACTGGTGGACATGGTGAGCACACGGACCACGACCGCTGAGACGCGGCTCAGCCAAGAGATCACCGGGGCCACCAGGCAGGCCATGCGTTCGGGATTCCGGAGCGCTACCGCCTTCGGGGCAAGCTCGCCGATCACGAGCGAAGCATAGGTGATCGCGAGGATGACGATCCCGAGCGCCACGGGCTCCGCCCAGTCCTCGGCCCCCGGGAGCCCGAGGCCAGTCAGCCAGGGTGTGAGCGCTTCGATCGCGGTCGCACCACCCACGGCCGACGCCAGCGTTCCGACCGCGGTGATAGCGATCTGGATGGTTGCCAGGAACCCCCCCGGGTTCTCCTTGAGGCTCATCGCCTTCGCGGCGCCGGTCGTCGCCTCTTGCCGCAGCTGGACCAGGCGGCTGATCCGGGCAGACACCAGCGCGATCTCCGAGCCGGCAAAGAACCCGTTGGCAAGGATGGCGACGGCTATCAGGACGAGCTCGAGCCAGATGGTCTCCATGCGCAGACCCCCTTGAGTGCGATGGACTGTGTGCTAGAGGCAGAACGGCGCGCGCTCTAGCTCTGCGTCGTGCGTGTGACGCACGCTGGGTTTGGAGCTGCAGTCCCCCGCCGACAGCACAAAGATGCCGTGAGAGTGTGTCGAGCGAAGCCGCCGCCTCAGGATGCCACCGGCGGTCACGTCAGCCTCGGCGGCGTTCAGGACAGCGCGTCACGCGTTGGTTCGGCATCGACGAGCGTTCACGGCCGTCTGAGGCGGATCCTTCAAGAGCTTCCTCCCTTCCGAGAACCGGATCCCACGGACATCACGCGGAAGACCTCCCAAAGGCCCGCCAGCACTGGCACCGCCACGAGCGCGCCGATGACGCCGGCGAGGTTGACGCCGATGACGATGGCGAGCAACACGGCAACAGGGTGCAGGCCGGTGGCGCGACCGACGAAGTAGGGCAGGAGAACCTTCCCCTCGAGGACGTTCACGCCCCAGAAGAGGAGAGCGGACCACAGGGCAAGACCGACCGAAATGTTGAGGGCCGACAGGACGCCCAGCACGGCGGCCGTCGGCGAGCCGACGAACGGCACGATGTTGAGCGCCGCCGCGAGCCCGCCGATCAAAAGAGGGTACGGCACGCCCATGACGCCCAGCCCCGCGGCGATGAGGATACCGACGGATAGGCTCACCAGGGCCTGGCCACGGACGTAGGCGCCGATCACTCCCAGCACGGGCTCGGCCAGCCCGGTCGCCCGGTCCCGGTGCCGTGCCGGCAGCAGCGCCACCGCGCCTCGGCCGACGCGCTCTGCGTCGATGGCCAGGTAGGCGGCGAGAATCAGGACGAGAAGGAAGCCGACAACGGCGCCGAGGGCACCCGCTGTTGCCCGGATCGTGTTCTGGATCAGGACCTCGCCTATCCCCTCGAAGCTCACACCGCCAGTCAGCAAGTCTGGCATGGGGACCCCCCGGCGAGCGCCCCAAGCCACCAGGCGGCCCGCCCAATCGCTCACATTCTCTATGAGTGCAGGAAGCTGGCGAGCGAACTGAGTCCCCTGCTCGATGAAGGCCGGCACCAGAAGGTTTCCAAGCACCGCCACAACGACAGACGCGCCGAGGTAGATGCCGGTCACAGACACGATCCGGGGGATGTGGTAGCGGTCGCCCCAGCGGGCGGCCGGCAGGATCGCCGCGGCCACGATCACGGCGATGAGAAGGAGCATCCAGACTCGCCATGTCTCGATGAACATCCAGACGCCGAGACCGGCAAGGACCACCCGGCCGATCGTCGCCCAGGACACAGCGTCCCGTCCGCTCACGGACGCATCCTCCTTAACGCGTCCCCGGCAGCCCGCGCCGTGGAGCGGTCCAGGGCCTGTGAAGGAGTGTTGCCCCTGCGATGGCTGCGACAACCGACGCCGAGAGCACCCCGAGTTTGGCCCCATCCAGGAGCGCGGTCTGTCCAAGAGCGAGACCGGCGATGAAAAGCGCCATGGTGAACCCGATCCCCGCAAGGAGCCCGACCCCGAGCAGCGCGCCCCAGCCCGTCCCCTCCGGGAGGGCCGCGAGCCGCAGCCGCACCGCCAGCCACGCTGCCGCCGTCACGCCAAGAGGCTTTCCGACCACGAGGCCGAGAAAGGCGCCGAGGCTGACGGCTCCGATTCCTCCCCCGTCGCTTCCACCGACAGTGACCCCCGCGTTGAAGAGTGAAAAGACGGGCAGGACGAGGTAGGCCACCCACCCGTGCAAGGTGTGCTCGAGCCGGTGGAGCGGGCTCTGCGCCTGCACGAGCAGGTCGTCAAGGCGCTCAATGCGCGGCGCCATCGCCTCGGCCGAACCCTCGCTGGCCGTATCGCGCAATACCTGAGCAAATTCCGCGGTCCCGATACGGTGTGCGATCGGGACAGCCAGGGCGAGAAGTACACCTGCGACGGTCGCGTGAACACCGGATGTCAGCACGAAGTACCAGAGGCCGATCCCGAGCACGCCATAGACCTCGAGACGCCGCACGCCTCGGGCCCCGGCGACGAGCGCCAGGCCCCAGACAGCCCCCGCCGCCGCGAGCGCCATCAGGTTCAGCTCTTCCGTATAGAAGAAGGCAATGATCAGTACGGCTCCCAGGTCGTCAGCGATCGCGAGCGCCGTGAGGGAGACCTTGAGACCGACGGGCACCCGGCTCCCCAACAGCGCCAGCACGCCCAACGCGAATGCGATGTCGGTCGCCATGGGAATGCCCCACCCGCGCAGGCCGTCGCCCCCGGCGTTGATCGCCGCGTAGATCAGCGCGGGCACGACCATCCCGCCCCCGGCGGCGGCCACCGCGAGGGCAGCCCGGCGGAGCCCGGAGAGCTCGCCCACCAGCACCTCGCGCTTGATCTCGAGACCGACCAGGAGGAAGAAGATGGTCATGAGCCCGTCGTTGACCCGCAGGAGCAGGGCCTTCTCCAGCTCCCAGCCCCCGAGCCTGAGGCCGATCCGCGCTTCCTTGAGGCCGACATACGAGGCGGCCCACGGCGAGTTGGCCCACGCAAAGGCCAGCACGGCAACGGTGAAGAGAAGAACGCCCGCCCCGGCCGCGCTGCGAACGAACTCCTGGAGAGGAGTCAGGGGAGGGATCCGGGTTCGAGCGCCCATCAGCGGGTCGACGAGGGCCGAGCGCTGAGGCCGCGCACGAGGTTGACCGCGCTCGAGATCAGTCCGACGTGGCTCAAGGCCTGGGGGTAGCTACCCAGGAAAGCGCCGGTGCCGGGATCGATCTGCTCGGGGAGAAGCCCCAGAGGATTCGCCCGGCAGCAGAGCGAGCTGAAGAGATCCATGGCCTCATCGAGGCGCCGCTGCCCCACCAGGTTGTCCACCAGCCAGAAGCTGCAGAGGAGAAAGGCCCCCTCGTGGCCCGGCACTCCGTCGGGGGATTCCTCAGCCAGGTAACGGTAGAGAAGTCCCTTGCCGGCGCCCAGGCGCTCGACGATCGCGTGTGTCGTGGCGATCATCCGCGGGTGATCGACGGGCACGACACGTCGCAGCGGAAGCGCCAGGAGGCTGCCGTCCAGTCCGCCGCCATCCAGATGTTCGGTCAGAGAGCCGGCGCTGGGATTCCACGCCCGTTCGAGGATCACGTGGCGGATATGCTCCGCCATCGTCCGCCATTGGACGGTGTCGCCCGGAAGCCCGAACCGCTCCGCCAGCCGCGTTCCTCGGTCGAGGGCCACCTGACACAGGGCGGCGGAGTAGGTGAACGGGCGACCGGCGGTGCGGACCTCCCAGATGCCCTGGTCCGGCGTCTGCCAGTCCCGCCCGGCCGCCTCGACCAGCCCCCTGAGCGGGCCCCACAGCGCCTCGTCGAGGCGTCCGTGGTGGCCCGCCCATTGATAGGCGCAGTCGAGAATCTCACCGAACACATCGTGTTGGCGCTGATCGGCTGCAGCCGGTGGAGCGCGTACACGCAGAACGCGGCGTCGCGGATCCAGGCGAACCGGTAGTCCCAGTTGCGGGAGCCACCGATCGCCCCTGGCAACGAGGACGTCGGCGCGGCGACGATGGCCCCGTTCTCGAAGTAGTCGAGCAGCTTCAGGGTGATGGCCGAGCGCCGAACCAGCGCCACCTCTGGCCCTTCGTAACGGACGCGCCTCGTCCAGCGACGCCACGCATCGAGAGTGCTCTGAAGCAGGTCCTCAGGCGCGATGGACACCTGGCGCGAATGACGCCCGCTCCACCGCAGCAGGAGGTGGAGACGGGCGCCGGGCTTCAGACGAACGACGGTCGGGGATCCTTCGAGCGCAGCACCGCGACAGACCAAGTCGAGCTCCACCTCCGGTCGGGAGATGCAGCAAAGGCGGAGTCCCCCGTCGCTTGCCAGCACCTGCGCCCCCCCGCGGGGTTCGATCGCTACCCGCAGGCGAACGTCGCCCTCGAGCACCGTGACGAGCCTGAGGAGCTCGCCCCGGCCGGCGGTGACGTCCTCGCCCAGGTCGGCGCCCGAGCGAAGCGTGAGCGCGTCGGTGAGACGGACCAGCCCCGTGCGGCCGCGCATCTCGGTGACGAGGACTCCGGTGTCGCTCTCGTAGAAC
>WNGB01016043.1_pt1 | contig 16664 bp, 17 predicted proteins | sample 5400681 | NCBI WGS metagenome assembly WNGB01 (sample SAMN13153367, study PRJNA577476) | soil metagenome | isolation source: 115 cm soil or saprolite under grassland replicate 2 | place: USA:California | collected 2016-06-15 | reverse complement strand
TACTACGAGCTGGACGAGGCGTTCCGCCCCGTCGTCAAGGGCGGCGAGTACCTCGACCCCGAGGCGGCGAAGGCCGCCATCGAGGCCGTCAAGAACCAGGGCCGCTGACTTCCAGGCGACGATCGGTCACAAATTCCGCGACCTGTGGGCAACCCAGGGCTGCCTGCCGGCTGACCGCTGGCGTGCAGGGCTTGTCCACAGGTCGCGGAATTTGTGACCGATCGTCGCGGTGAGTGGGGGTGGTCCCGCCTTACGAGGTGGGGGTGGCGGCGCCGGCGCCGGAGCCGGCCGCGGTGCCGCCGACGGCGACCGGCAGCTCGCCGGTGACCAGGTAGACGACCCGGCGGGCCATCGAGACCGCGTGGTCGGCGATCCGCTCGTAGTACCGGCCGAGCAGCGCGATGTCGACCGCGGCCTCCACGCCGTGCTGCCAGGAGTCGTCCATCATCAGCCGGAACTGGCTCGTGCGCAGCTTGTCCATCTCGTCGTCGGTGGACTCGAGCCCCTGCGCGGCCTCGACGTCGCGGGACTTGATCACGTCACCGGCGGCGTTGACCATCTCCTCGGCGACCGAGCCCATCTTCCCGACCAGGTCCTGCAGCTCGGCCGGGATCGCGGAGGCCGGGTAGCGCATCCGGCTGATCTTCGCGACGTGTGCGGCCAGGTCGCCCATCCGCTCCAGGTCCGCGACCATCCGCAGCCCGGCGACCAGCATCCGCAGCTCGTTGGCGACCGGCGCCTGCCGGGCCATCAGGTCGAAGATCTTGTCCTCCAGGCCCTCGCCGGCGGCGTCCACCTCGACATCGGCCGCGATGACCTCCTCGGCCACCTTGATGTCGGCGTCCAGCAGTGCCGTGGTCGACCGCCGTACGGCGGTCGAGACCGTCCGGGTCATCCGCTCGAGCTCCGCGAGGATGTCGTCGAGCTGCTCGTGATAGCTGGTGCGCATGGTGCCGTGCTCCGGTTCTGTCGAGGACGCGGTACTGCGGTGAACTGCCGTTCTGAACTGCCTGATACGCGAAATCTACGCCGCGTCAGGCCAACCCGGACGCTATGCCGTCCAGGTTGCCGTTCGGCGATGGACGGTGAACGTCGGGTGAACAGTAAGGTCGGCAGACGTCCATTCGCACATCACCTGGCATTTGCGCAAGCGTTGCCCGCGTACGATCTTTGCCGTGGATCCCACGCTGGCTGCGGTGCTGGGCGGCGTCGTCGGCGCCGTCCTGGGTGCGTTGGCCACCGGTGCGGTCCTGTTCAGCGAGCGGCAGCAGCAGACGGTGCCCGAGTCGCCCGATCCCGTCGTACCACCCGGCGTCGCGACCGTGCTGTCGGTGCTGCGCAGCTCGGCGGTCGTGATGGGTCCGGAGGACCAGGTCCTGCAGGCCTCCGCGCCCGCGCACGTGCTGGGCATCGTCCGGGCGAACCGGCTGGTCGTCGACGAGCTGCTCCACATGGTCCGGCAGGTACGACGCGACGGCGAGATCCGGCAGCGCGACCTGGAGATCGTCCGCGGCCGCCTCGGCGCCACCCAGTACGTCAGCGCCCGGGTCGCCCCGCTCGGCACCCGCCTGGTGCTGGTGCTGGTCGAGGACCGGACCCGGGAGCGCCGGATCGATGCCGTCCGCAAGGACTTCGTGGTCAACGTGAGCCACGAGCTGAAGACCCCGATCGGCGCGCTCACCCTGCTCGCCGACGCGGTCGCGGACGCCTCCGACGACCCGGAGGCGGTGCAGCGGTTCTCCGGCCGGATGCGGGTCGAGGCGAGCCGCCTCGGCCGACTGGTCAAGGAGATCATCGAGCTGTCCCGGCTGCAGGGCGACGACCCGCTGGAGAACCCCGGCCCGGTCGACGTCGCCGAGGTCATCGAGCAGGCCGTCGACCGCTGCCGGGTGGACGCCCAGAATCGCGGCATCAGCATCGTGGTCAAGGCCGACCCGTCGCTGGAGGTGCTCGGCAGTGAGGACCAGTTGGTGATCGCGGTCGGCAACCTGGTCGAGAACGCGGTCAACTACAGCCCGGACCACACCCGGGTCGCGGTCGCGGCGCACGTCGACGGCGACCTGGTCGAGATCACCGTGAGCGACCAGGGCGTCGGCATCCCGAACGCCGACCTGGAACGCATCTTCGAGCGCTTCTACCGCGTCGACCGGGCGCGCAGCCGGGAGACCGGCGGCACCGGCCTGGGCCTGTCGATCGTGAAGCACATCGCGTCCATCCACGGCGGCGACGTCCGGGTCTGGAGCGTCGAGGGACAGGGCTCGACGTTCACGATCCGGCTGCCGCTGCGCCTCGACCCCGAGCACGGGGAGAACACCGATCCCGCCGGTCCACAGCTGCCGGCGCACCTGACCACGACAACACCCGCCCACAAGGAGGCAGCTTCGTGACCCGAGTGCTGGTCGTCGAGGACGAGGAGAGCTACAGCGACGCGTTGTCGTACGTTCTCCGCAAGGAAGGCTTCGAGGTCGCGGTGGCCGAGACCGGGCCCGCGGCGCTGGAGGAGTTCGATCGCGCAGGCGCCGACATCGTGCTGCTGGACCTGATGCTGCCCGGGCTGCCCGGCACAGAGGTGTGCCGCGCGCTGCGCAGCCGGTCGAACGTGCCGGTGATCATCGTGAGCGCCAAGGACACCGAGGTCGACAAGGTCGTCGGCCTCGAGCTGGGCGCGGACGACTACGTCACCAAGCCGTACAGCCCGCGCGAGCTGCTGGCCCGGATCCGCGCCGTGCTGCGCCGCGGCCAGGACGTCGAGCTGCTGCCCGACACCCTGGAAGCCGGCCCGGTCCGGATGGACGTCGAGCGCCACGTGGTGACGGTGTCCGGCACCGAGATCCGGCTGCCGCTGAAGGAGTTCGAGCTGCTCGAGATGCTGCTGCGCAACACCGGCCGGGTGCTCACCCGCGGGCAGCTGATCGACCGGATCTGGGGCGCGGACTACGTCGGCGACACCAAGACGCTCGACGTCCACGTCAAGCGCCTGCGCTCCAAGCTCGAGAAGGACCCGTCCAACCCCGCCCACCTCGTCACCGTCCGGGGCCTCGGCTACAAGTTCGAAGCCTGACCCCACTCATCGGGCCCTTGTGCCCCGGCGTGTCGTCACTCGCCGGTCCCTTGTGACCACTAGCGAGGCTGTACGACGACCGCCGGGGACCCGTCACCGTACGCCGAGCCAACGTCGTACCGCCTCTCCGCAATTCGCCTGGTCAACCCGGCGAACGGACGGTTGACCACGCGCAAGACCCGGGCGAACCCGCAGTTGGACGGGTTCACCAGGCGAATTGCGCGGCCGGGCTGCGGCGTGGCGGCCCGGGTGGGTCAGCCGGCCGGGGTGGGGGAGAAGTGGTCGTCGGCGAGGACGGGGACGTCGCGGGTGACGGGGCCGGCGTCGGCGAAGGTCAGGGTGAGCTTGACCATCTGGCCGGGCTTGGCGCCGTTGACGGTGATCGCCTCGCTGCTGGTGCCGAGCGGGACCGCGGCGCCGGCCGGAAGCGGCGGTTCCTGCGAGCCGCTGACCGTGACGCCGGCGGCGGACGGGTCGGCGGTGATCGAGGCCAGGCGGTCGTCGGTGGTGCCGCGGTTGACGATGACGCCGTGCAGGACGCCCTTGCCCTCGGCATCGGCCAGCACCAGGACGTTGCGCACGGCAAGCGAGCCCGAGTCGGCGTTGACGCCCTCGGCGGACTGGTACGGCTGCAGCGTCTGTGCACCGAAGCTGGCGCTGCAGGCGGCGGAGACCGACAGCGGCAGCAGCAGCGCGGCGCCGGCGGCGGCGATCGACTTGGCTCGCGGCGGCAACGAGATGGGCACTCCGACTCCCTGGAGACTCAGCAGCGGTTCGATGCCCGGACCAACAGATCCGGCGGAGCACAGCGTAGCGATCGTCCGGCCACGGTCCGCGCCCGGCCACCCCTCTCGCGGGTGCCCGTGCCACGGACAGCCTTGTTTGTCAAGGCCGGAATATGGCCCCTGACCAGCGCAAACGCGCCCGAGACGCCCGTCGCGCCGTGCTAGACTGAACGTGGAAAGGGGCACGTGACACATGACTTTCACAGTCGGCGAGACGGTTGTTTACCCCAACCACGGTGCGGCCGTCATCGAGGACATCGAGACCCGTCAGATCAAAGGTGAGGACAAGACCTACTTGGTCTTGAGGATCATCGCCCAGAGCGACCTGGTAGTCCGCGTGCCTGCTTGCAATCTCGACCTGGTCGGGGTTCGCGATGTGGTGGACCAGCAGGGTCTGGAGCGAGTCTTCGACGTCCTGCGCGCGCCGCACACCGAGGAGCCGACCAACTGGTCCCGCCGCTACAAGGCGAACCTGGAGAAGCTGCACTCGGGCAACGTGATCAAGGTCGCCGAGGTGGTCCGGGACCTGTGGCGCCGTGAGCGCGACCGCGGCCTGTCCGCCGGCGAGAAGCGCATGCTCGCCAAGGCGCGGCAGATCCTGGTGTCCGAGCTCGCTCTCGCCGAGAACACCAACGAGGACAAGGCCGAGGCCATCCTCGACGAGGTTCTCGCGTCCTGAGCGTGTCACGCGACGTGTCACGGGCCGTGCGCCCCGAGCGTCGTACGACGCTGTGAGCACGGCTGCCATCGTCCCCGCGGCAGGTCTCGGCACGAGGCTCGGCGGGGACGTGCCGAAAGCGCTCCGAGAGGTCGGCGGCGAACCGCTGCTGGTCCACGCGATACGTGGGCTGACGGCGGCTCCCGTCGGCCTCTCGCTGGTTGTAGTGGCGGTGACTCCCGGCCAGGAAGAGGCCATCCACCGCCTGCTCGTCCCACATCGTGGACAGGCTGAGCTCGTCTGCGTCCCCGGCGGCGGCGACCGCACCGACTCGGTCCGCGCCGGGGTCGAGGCCCTGCCACAGACCGGTATCGAGTGCGTACTCGTGCACGACGCCGCGCGCCCGTTCGTGCCCGCGGCGGTGATCTCGCGGGTGGTCGACGCGGTCCGCGCAGGGGCGGACGCGGTAGTGCCGGTGGTGCCGGTGACCGACACGGTGAAGCACGTCGACGCCGACGGCCAGGTCGTCGACACCCCGGACCGGTCGTCGCTGGTCGCCGTACAGACCCCGCAGGGGTTCCGGCCCGACGTGCTGCGCCGGGCGCACGCCGAGGCGACCGGCCCGGCCACCGACGACGCCGCGCTGGTCGAGCGGCTCGGGCTGCCCGTCGACACCGTCGAGGGGTCCGAGGACTCGCTCAAGATCACCCGCCCCCGCGACCTGCTGATCGCCGAGGCGATCCTCGCTGAACGCACTGGGAGCCGCGCATGATGCCCCGGGTCGGCACCGGACTCGACGTCCACCCGCTCGCGCCCGGCCGGCCGATGTGGCTGGCGTGCCTGGAGTGGCCGGACGAGCCCAACGGCCTGTCCGGGCACTCCGACGGCGATGCCGCCGCGCACGCCGTCTGCGACGCGCTGCTGGCCGCCGCGGGCCTCGGCGACCTCGGGTCGATCTTCGGTACGGCGGAGCCCGAGTGGGCCGGCGCCTCGGGTACGGCGCTGCTGGCCGAGACCGCGCGCCGGGTCCGCGAGGCCGGGTACGAGATCGGCAACGTGTCGGTCCAGGTCGTCTGCAACGCGCCCCGGATCGGGCCGCGCCGCAAGGAGGCCGAGGCCGCGATGAGCGACGCGTGCGGCGCCCCGGTCTCGGTAGCCGCCAAGACCACCGACGGGCTGGGCTTCACCGGCCGCGGTGAAGGCATCGCCGCCGTCGCCACCGCCATCGTCGCCAGGCGATGACCCGGCTGGACGTCGCCTGGGCCGAGCCGGCCGCGCCCGAGTCCGCCGAGCGGTTGCTCACGGCAACCGAACTGGACCGGCTCAGGTCCTTCCGGCGGCAGGCTGACCGCGACCGCTTCCGCGGCGCCCACGTGCTCGCCCGGCTGGTCGCCGCCGAGGCCATGGGCGTCGCACCGGACGCCGTCGCGTTGCGGCAGACGTGTACGACGTGTGGCGGCCCGCACGGCCGCCCGTCGATCGCCGCGCCGGACGCGCCGCACATCAGCTGGTCCCATGCCGGCGAGCGAGTGCTGGTCGCGGTGACGCACCTCGGACCGGTCGGCGTGGACGTGGAGTCCGTCGCGGCCGTCGGCACCGCGCGAGTCGACCGGCTGGCGCTGGCTCCGGACGAGTTCGACCGGCTGCCTCCCGACGGTCCCGGGGCGGCTGGGATGACACCGGATCGGTGGCGGGCGGTGAGCTGGGCGCGGAAGGAGTCGTTGCTCAAGGCAACAGGTGACGGCCTGTCCGTCAGGATGACCGACCTCGTCGTCGCACCGTCCGACGAGCCCGCGCGACTGGTGTCCTGGCCGGGCCGGGATCCGGGCACGGTGCGGATGGCCGACCTCGATCTCGGCCCGGAGTACGCCGCCTGCCTCGCGGTCCGCACGAGCGCCGAGCTGCCGCCGGTCGTGCCCGTCGAGGTCGACCTGACCGCCTAGCGCGGCTGGCAGCGCGCACGCCAGCGCGCGAACGAGGTGGCACGCGAGCAGGTGTGCTCGTACTCCTCCGCGACGTGGCGGCGGATGAACTCGCTCGCCTCGGCCAGCGGGCCGTTCTCGTGCCACGCCAGGATCTGGCGGTACCAGAGCGGATCTCCGGCGAGCGGGCGCACGGCGATGCCCGGCAGTTCCTGGAAGGTGGCCTGGCACAGGCTGACCGCGTGGCCGCTGCGCACGATCTCTATCAGCAGGCGGCCCTCGGCCTGGTAGGGCACCCGGATGCGGTGCCCGGCCAGGCTGAGCGCGGTTGCCCAGTACTCCCGGGTGCGGTCGCCGTCCGGACGGGGTACCGCCCACGGCTCCCCCGCGCCGCAAGCGCGTGCCCGGCCGGCAGGAGGGCGAACACCGGTTCGGTGGCGACCGTGTGGAGGGCCACCCCGGCGCGGGCGGCCAGCTCGTAGCCGGGGCTGTCGCCGACCACCGCCGCCTCCAGCCGCCCCACCGCGACGTCCTCGACGAGAGCCAGCGGGGAGTACTGCTCGCGCGCGGTGATCTCCGCCCCGGGGAACCGGGCCCGGACCGCCGAGATCAGCCCGCCGAGCAGCGGCGCGGTGACCGAGCCGAGCCGCAGCCGGCTGGGCTGCGCGTCCGAGCGCCCGGCCAGCGCCGCCAGGTCGAGCAGCTCGTCGAGGGTCGGCAGCACGGCGCTCGCCCGGGTGATGACCAGCCCGCCCAGCGCGGTGGGCACCACGCCGTTGCTGCCGCGGTCGAACAGCCGGCCGCCCAGCAGCTGCTCGATCCGCCTCAGCTGCGCGGACAGGCCCGGCTGGCTCAGACGCAGCGCGGCGGCCGCCTTGGTCAGGCTCCCGGTCTCCGCGATCGTGGCGACGACGCGGAGATGCCTCACCTCAAGCTCCATAACCCGATGTTCTGAGCATCTGGGAGCTCCTCTCCGGACACGGTGGTCGCGACCATTTCCCCCAGTGCAATATCACACCTTACTGGGAGTTCATGTGAGCGTACGGCGAGTCTGGTTGGTGGCGGGGCTGGTGCTCGGGCTTGCCGCCGCGACCGGTTGCGAAGGCGCGGCTGACGGCGGGACGAGCCCCGCGGGTCCCGCGGGCAAGGGCGGCACGCTGCACGTGCTGGCAAGCATCGACCTGGAACATCTCGATCCGGCCCGCAACTATGTCACCTCGTCGCAGGACATGAGCCGGCTGATCTACCGGACGCTCACGACGTTCGCGGCGGCGCGCGGCGCGGAGGGCGGACAGATCGTCCCGGACCTGGCCACCGACACCGGCCGGCCCAGCGACGGCGCACGGACCTGGACCTTCACCCTGAAGGACGGGGTGCGGTTCGAGGACGGCCGGCCCATCACCAGCAAGGACATCAAGTACGGCGTGGAGCGCTCGTTCGCCGCGGACCTGCCCGAGGGCGCGCCTTATGCCCGCACCTGGCTGATCGGGGGCGCCGGCTACCAGGGCCCGTACAAGGACAAGCAGGGCCTGGCGTCGATCGAGACGCCCGACGACAAGTCGATCGTCTTCCGGCTCAACCGGCCGGTGGCCGACTTCGGGTCCGCGGTCACGCTTCCGCTGTTCGCCCCGGTGCCACAGGACAAGGACACAGGGGTCGCCTACGACCTGCGGCCGTTCTCCTCCGGTCCGTACAAGATCGAGAAGTTCGAGCCCAAGAAGCGGCTCACGCTGGTCCGCAACACCCAGTGGGACCCGGCCACCGACCAGGTCCGCAAGGGCCTGCCGGACCGGATCGAGCTGGACCTCAACCTGGACTCGGCCGTGGTCGACCAGCGACTCATCGCGAGCCAGGGCGAGGACGCGAACGCGGTCGCGTTCGAACCCATCGGCCCGGCCGCGGTGTCCAGGGTCGTCACCGATCCGCGGGTGAAGCAGCGGCTGGCCGTCGGAGACTCGATCAACACCCGCTACCTGGCGATCAACACCAGGCACAAGCCTCTCGACGACGTGCGGGTCCGGCAGGCCATCGAGTACGCCGTCGACAAGGACGCGCTCCGCGCCACCCGCGGTGGACCGATCGCCGGCGACCTGGCGACCACCCTGCTACCGCCCGCGCTTCCAGGCCACGTCGACGAGGACCCGTACCCCAGCCCCGGCGGGAAGGGTGACCCGGCCAAGGCCAAGGCACTGCTCGCCCAGGCCGGGCACGCGCAGGGCCTGACACTCACCCTGGACACGGCCGCCACGGCCACCGGGAAGGCCCAGGGCGTCGCGCTGCAGGAGTCGCTGGCGAAGGTGGGCATCACCGTGAAGGTCAACGAGATCGCCTCGTCGGCGTTCTACAGCACGATCGGCAACACCGCCCAGGAGCACGACCTGGCGATCACCGGCTGGTCGGCCGACTGGCCGGGCGCCTCTACCTACCTGCCGCTGATCCTGGACGGCCGTGCCATCACCAGGACCGGCAACAACAACCATGCCCAGTACGACTCGCCGAGGGTGAACAAGCGGCTGGACGAGATCGCCGCGATGACCGACGCCAACGCCGCGGCGGCCGCCTACGGCGAGTTGTCCAAGCAGATCATGCAGGACGCTCCGGTCGTGCCGTTCCTGTGGGACAAGGCGCCGGTCCTCATCGGGTCGAACGTCGTGGGGGCGTACGGCCACGTCGCGTACGTCGGGCGCCTCGACCTGGTCAGCCTGGGGTTGCGCAAGTGACCTCCGTGCTGCCCGTCGCGCCGCCGGGGACGGCGGTGCAGACGGAGAGTTCGGTGCTCAGGCGGCTGCTCGCGCAGCGGTCGGCGGTGGCGGCCCTGGCTGTGATCGCACTATTGGTCCTGGTCGCGCTCGCCGCCCCGCAGATCACCTGGCTCGCCGGAACGTCGCCGAACGCCTTCGACCCGGGCGCGGTGGACCCGGCGCTCGGCGGCCTGCCGCGTGATCACGCGGGCGGGATCAGCGGCCGCCACTGGCTGGGCGTCGAACCGGTCAACGGCCGTGACGTGCTGGCACGGATCGTCCACGGCGCCCGGGTCTCACTGCTCATCGCGCTGCTGGCCACCGTCCTGTCCGTCGTCGTCGGCACCGTGTCCGGACTGGTCGCAGGATTCTTCGGCGGCTGGGTCGACGCGGTCGTCGGGCGGCTCATGGATCTGCTGATGTCGTTCCCCGCGCTGATCTTCATGATCGCGCTGATCTCGGCCGCGCCCGGTGTGGACCGCCGGCTGCTGCTGGTGGTGGTGCTGGGCGGCTTCGGCTGGCCGTATGTCGGCCGGATCGTCCGCGGCCAGGCCATGGTGCTGGCCCGTGGCGAGTTCGTGCAGGCGGCGCGGGCGCTGGGCGCCTCGCGGCGCGACCTGCTGCTGCACGAGGCGCTGCCCAACCTGGCCGGGCCGATCCTGGTGGTCGCGACCATGTCGATTCCCGGCTACATCGCCACCGAGGCCGGGCTGTCGTTCCTCGGCGTGGGCGTCCGCCCGCCGACCCCGTCGTGGGGTCAGATGATCGCCTCCGCCGTGCCCTGGTACGCCACCGACCCGGCGTACTTCCTGATCCCCGGCACCTGCCTGTTCGTCACCGTCCTGGCCTTCAACGTGCTGGGCGACGCCGTACGGGACGCGATCGACCCAGGGAGCCGGCAGCGATGATCCTCTATCTGCTGCGGAGGCTGGCGGCGGCGGCAGCGATCCTGCTGGTGATCTGCGCGCTGACTTTCGCGATCTTCTACGTGATGCCCGCCGATCCGGCGCAGAGCGCGTGCGGCAAGGCGTGCAGCCCCGAGCGGATCGCCGAGATCCGTCACACCATGGGCCTGGACGAGCCCGTGCCCGAGCAGTTCGCCGGCTATCTGCGCGGCATCGTCACCGGCCGGACGTACGGCACCGGCGAGATGGCCGTGCCATGTCCGGTGCCGTGCCTGGGCTTCAGCTTCCAGAACAACCAGCCGGTGTGGCAGACGCTCACCTCACGGCTGCCGGTGAGCGTGTCGATCGCGGTCGGCGCCGCGCTGCTGTGGCTGGCCGTCGGTGTCGCGGCCGGGGTGGTGTCGGCGCTGCGCCGCGGCAGCGTGTGGGACCGGGCGGCGATGATCGCCGCGCTCGGCGGGATCTCGGTGCCGATCTACCTGACCGCGCTGGTGCTGCAGTACGTGCTGGTGGTGAAGCTGAACCTGCTGCCCTACCCGCGGGCGGTCGGGTTCTGGTCCGACCCGGCCGGATGGGCCGCCTCGATGGTCTTGCCCTGGATCACGCTGGCGATGCTGTACGCGGGGATATACGCCCGGATCACGCGCGGCGAGATGCTGGAGAGCCTCGGCCGGAACTACGTCCGCACCGCCCGGGCCAAGGGGCTGCCCGAGCGGACCGTGCTGCGCCGGCACGCGCTGCGCCCGGCGTTGATGCCGATCGTGACGATCTTCGGGATGGACCTGGGCGCGTTGCTGGGCGGCGCGCTGATCACCGAGTCGGTGTTCGGGCTACCCGGCGTCGGCAAGCTGGCGGCCGACGCGATCGCAGCCGCCGACCAGCCGGTGATCCTCGGCGTCACGCTGTTCGCCGCCGCGTTCGTGATCCTCGCCAACGTCGCCGTCGACCTCGTGTACGCGGCGCTCGATCCGAGAGTGAGGTCGGCGGCATGACCCTGCTGGAGGTACGCGACCTGACCGTGGACTTCGCGGCCGGCGGCCGCGCGGTGGACGGCCTCGATCTGGACCTGGACGCCGGGCGGGTGCTGGGGGTGGTCGGCGAGTCGGGAAGCGGCAAGTCCGTCACCAGCCTGGCGGTCATGGGTCTGCTGCGCGGCGCCCGGGTGACCGGGAGCATCCGGTTCGACGGTCGCGAACTGCACGGCCTGGGCCAGAGCGCGCTGCGGCGACTGCGCGGCGACAGGATGGCGATGATCTTCCAGGACCCGCTGTCCTGTCTCAACCCGTACTATTCCGTCGCGTTCCAGATCGCCGAGGCGTATCGGGCGCACCGCCGTGCCGGGCCGCGGCACGCGCACCGGGTGGCGGTGCAGATGCTGGAACGAGTCGGCATCCCGCAGGCCGAACGGCGGGCCCGTGCCTTCCCGCACGAGTTCTCCGGAGGCATGCGACAGCGCGTCATGATCGCCATGGCGCTCTGCCTCGAGCCCGACCTGCTCATCGCCGACGAGCCCACCACCGCGCTGGACGTGACCGTGCAGGCCCAGATCCTGGACCTGCTGCGCGACCTTCGCGAACGATCCGGCACCGCGATCATGCTCATCACCCATGACATGGGCGTGGTCGCCGGGCTGGCCGACGACGTCGTCGTGATGTACGGCGGCCGGGCCGTCGAGCACGGCCCGGTGCGCGAGGTCTTCCGCCTGCCGCGCGAGCCGTACACCCGTGGCCTGCTCGCCTGCGTCCCGCGCATCGACGGCCCGGTCCCGCGCCGCCTGCCGACCATCGGCGACGACTCGCGGGCGGAGGAGGCGTCGTGAGCGCCCCGTTGCTGGAGGCCCGCGATCTGGTCAAGCGCTATCCCGTGCGGCACCGGCTCACGCGCCGGAAGGTCGGCGAGGTCACGGCCGTGGACGGCGTCTCGCTGCGGGTGGACGAGGGCGAGACCCTCGGCGTGGTCGGCGAGTCGGGCTGCGGCAAGTCGACCGTGGGACGGCTGCTGACGCGGCTGGAGGCACCCACCGCAGGGACGATCCGGTTCGACGGTCGCGAGCTCGCCGGGCTGGACGACAACCGGATGCGGCCGGTCCGCCGCGACCTGCAGATCGTCTTCCAGGATCCGTTCTCGTCGCTGAACCCGCGGCACACCGTGCGGCAGATCCTCACCGCGCCGTTCCGCTACCAGGGGCTGGCGCCGGTCGAGCCGGTGGAGACGCTGCTGGAACGGGTCGGGCTGCGCGCCGAGCACGCCGCCCGGCACCCGCACGAGTTCTCCGGCGGGCAGGCCCAGCGCATCGGCATCGCCCGCGCGCTGGCGCACCGCCCAAAGCTGGTGGTCTGCGACGAGCCGGTCTCCGCACTCGACGTGTCGGTACAGGCCCAGATCCTCAATCTGCTGAAGGACCTGCAGGAGGATCTCGGGCTGAGCTACGTGTTCATCGGCCACGACCTGGGTGCGGTCCGGCAGATCAGCACCCGCATCGCGGTGATGTACCTCGGCACGGTCGTGGAGACCGCCGGGCGCGATGCGCTGTTCGCCCGCGCCTCGCACCCCTACACCCACGCCCTGCTGTCGGCGGTGCCGCTGCCCGACCCCATCACCGAACGCGCCCGGGAACGGATCGTGCTGCGCGGGGACCTGCCCAGCCCGCTCGACCCGCCCAGCGGCTGCCCGTTCAGGACCCGATGCCACAAGGCCGCCGATCGGTGCGCCGCCGAACGCCCGGTGCTGCGGGAGATCACCGCGGGACACCAGGTCGCCTGCCACTTCCCCGGAGAAAGGACTTCATGACGCGCACATACCGGCTGCCCGGACTCGCCGTGACCGATCACGCGTTCGACCTACCGCTCGACCACGGCGACCCTGATGGCGAGTCGATCGAGGTGTTCGCTCGCGAGCTGGTCGACCCGGCCCGAGCGGGCGAACGGCTGCCCTGGCTGCTCTACCTGCAGGGCGGACCAGGGGGCAAGGCGCCGCGGCCGCTGACCGCGACGGCCGGCTGGATCTGCCGCGCGCTGCGCACGCACCGGGTGTTGCTGCTGGACCAGCGCGGCACCGGCCGCAGCAGCCCGGTGAACGCCGTGTCCGCGCAGCGGTTCGGATCGGCCCAGGCGCTCGCCGACCACCTCGCGCACTTCCGGGCCGACTCGATCGTCGCGGACGCGGAGCTGATCCGGCGGCGGCTGTGCGGCGACGAGCCGTGGGAGACCCTGGGCCAGAGCTACGGCGGGTTCGTCACCCTCGCCTACCTGTCGCAGGCCCCCGAAGGCCTGCGTGGGTGCTACGTCGCGGGCGGCCTTCCGGGGCTGGATGCCACGGCGAACGAGGTGTACGCCGCCACCTACCCGCGGGTGCGCGACAAGGTGACGGCGTACTACGAGCGCTACCCGCAGGACCGGGAGGTGGTCCAGCGGCTGGCCACGGTGCTGCGCCTGAACACCGTCCGGCTCCCCGACGGCGACCGCCTCACCGTCCGGCGGCTGCGCACGCTCGGCCTGGCCCTCGGGATGGGGGATGGCGCCGAACGGCTGCACTGGTTGCTCGACGAGGCGCTCGGGCCCGGTGACGAGCCGACGGCGGCGTTCCTCCACCAGGTGCTCGGCCTGACCTGCTTCAGCGACAACCCGCTGTTCGCGGTGCTGCAGGAACCGATCTACGGGCAGGGGGACGGACCGTCCCGCTGGGCGGCCTGGCGGGCACTGGCGGACTTCCCGGAGTTCGCCGAGACCGCCGATCCGCTGCTGTTCACCGGCGAGACGTTCTACCCCTGGATGTTCGAGGAGATCTCCGGCCTGCGGCCGTTCGCGGGCGCGGCGCACCTGCTGGCCGAGCGGCCCGACTGGCCGCGGCTGTACGACCCGGAACGGCTCGCGGCCAACCAGGTGCCCGTGGCGGCGGTGATCTACCACGACGACATGTACGTGGACGCGGGACTGTCGCTGCGTACATCGCGTGCGGTAGGGGCCATGCGCGCCTGGGTCACCAACGAGTGGGAGCACGACGGGATCACCGCGTCGGGGGAGCGCGTCCTGGACCGCCTCATCGATCTGGCCGCCGGACGGGCCTGACGTCCGGACCCACCACCGAAGGAGTAGCCATGCCCAAGCCGACCATCCCCAGACCGGCCGCGTCCCGCATCCTGCTGGCCGCCGCGCTGGCGTCCGCGCTGGCCGCACTGTGCGCCGTCCCCGCGGGTGCCGACGTGCTCGCCGACGACACACGTCCGTCCGTCAAGCGAGCGGCCACGGACTGCACGCTGCCCGGCCGCACCGGCTGGACCGACGAGGGCTCCGACACCGACTACAACCAGTTCCTCCGCCCCAAGGGGACACTCCGCACCGTCATGCTGTTCGTCGACTTCCCGGACGCGCCCGCGGCCGACGCGACCAACGGCTACGCGGATGCCCTCACGCCCGCCGCGGACTGGATGTGGGACGCCTCCTACGGCAGTGCGTGGCTCGCCATCACCCCGGTCCACCGCTGGCTGCGGATGCCGCAGGAGTCGACGACGTACGGCTTCGACCGGGGCATCACCTTCGAGCAGCACGAGCTGTACGTGAAGCAGGCGGTCGCCGCGGCCGACCCCTACGTCGACTTCTCCTCCTACGACCTCGTCTACATCGTCCCGACGCGGAACGCGGCGGCCGTGAAGTTCTCGCCGACCTACCTCTGGGATCCGTCCGGCACCGGGGTCGTCGCCGACGGCACCAGGGTGAAGTGGGCCGTCACCTTCGGCCAGGACATGTGGCACTGGGGCTTCAAGGTCGCCGACCACGAGACCGGCCACGTCTTCGGACTGCCCGACCTCTACGCCTTCACCGCCACCGACTACCACCGCTTCGTCGGCGGCTGGGACGTCATGGGCAACATCAGCGGGCCCGCACCCGGCTACCTCGCCTGGCACCGCCGCAAGTTCGGCTGGATCACCGAGGACCAGGTCGTGTGCGTCTCCGGACCCGGTACCCGCACCGCCAAGCTCACCGCCGTGGAGTATCCGGGCGGCGCCAAGCTGGCCGTGATCCCCACCGGCCCCACCACCGCCTACGTCGTGGAGTCGAGGCGCAAGGACGGGATCGACGCGTCGGCCTGTTCCGCCGGGGCGCTGGTCTACAAGGTGGACTCGGCAACGCTCACAGGCGAAGGCCCGGTCCGGGTCGTGAACGGCAACCCCGGTCTCACCCCGCCCTCCGGCTGCACGTCGCTCGACATGGCCGCCTTCCGTCCCGGACAGGAGTTCTCCGACCGGACCGCGGGTGTGCGCATCAGGGTCCTCAGCGGTGACACCAGCACCGACACCGTCACGATCACCAGGACGCGCGCCACCGGATAGCCCGCGGCGCTTCATCGTCCGCGACCCGGCCGGGGGCGATCAGCCCCACTCGTCCCCGGCCGGTGCGGCGGTCAGGCCTGCGGGCGGCGGCGGGCCTTGCCGAGGCCGCCGGGGGTGCCCGGGAGGCCGGGGAGTCCCGGCGCGTGCAGCCAGGCGGTGAGGAGGGTGGCCACGTCGCCGTACGACGTCGCCAGCTCGGTGAACGCGGTGGTGCCGACCGTGCCGTGCCGGTACCGCCGGGTCCAGGTGCGCACCAGGTCGAAGAATGCGTCGTCGCCGAGCCGCAGCCGCACCGCGTGCAGGGTGATCGCCCCTCGCTTGTAGAGCCGGTCGTCGAACATGTCCTTCGGTCCCGGGTCGGAGATCACCAGGTCCTGCGGCAGCCGGGCCAGCTTCGCGTGCGCCTGCGCGACCTGGCGCTGCGCGGACAGCCCGCCGGAGTTCTCCGACCACAGCCACTCGGCGTAGCAGGCGAACCCCTCGTTCAGCCAGATGTCCCGCCATGCCGCCGGGGTGAGGCTGTTGCCGAACCACTGGTGTGCCAGCTCGTGAGCGACCAGCCGTTCCGACCCGCGCCGGCCGTCGACGTGGTTCGACCCGAACACCGAGATCCCCTGCGCCTCGAGCGGGATCTCCAGCGGGTCCTCGGTGACGACGACGGTGTACGACCCGAACGGGTACGGCCCGAACAGCTTCACGAACAGCCGCATCATCTCCTGCTGCCGCGCGAAGTCCTGCCGGAAGACTCGCGCCACTCCGGCCGGCAGCGCGGCGCGGATCGCAACCGGGGAGGACGCCAGCTCCACCTCCTCGTACCGGCCGATCTGCACGGTCGCCAGGTAGGTGGCCATCGGCGCCGCCTGCTCGAAGACCCACGTCGTCCGGCTGGCACGCCTGCGGCGCGAGACCAGCCGGCCGTTCGCGACCACGTGGTACGGCGAGTCGGTGGTGACCGAGATCCGGTACGACGCCTTGGCGGCGGGGTGGTCGTCACAGGGGAACCAGGTCGGGGCGCCGCAGGGCTGGCCGGCGACCAGGACGCCCTCGGTGAGCTCCTCCCAGCCGACGTCGCCCCAGGTGCTGTCGACGGGGGCGGGGTTGCCGCCGTACTGGATCTCCACGGTGAACTCGTTGCCGGGGGCAAGGTCCTTCGCGGGCCAGATCTGCAGCTTCTCGCCGCGGTGGGCGTACCGGGCCGGGCGGCGGCCGTCGACGGAGACCTTGCCGACCCGCAGCCCGGCCAGGTCGAGGCTGAACCGGGAC
>WNGB01006825.1_pt1 | contig 16665 bp, 16 predicted proteins | sample 5400681 | NCBI WGS metagenome assembly WNGB01 (sample SAMN13153367, study PRJNA577476) | soil metagenome | isolation source: 115 cm soil or saprolite under grassland replicate 2 | place: USA:California | collected 2016-06-15 | reverse complement strand
GCCGGCGCAGGGCAAAGCGGGAGAAGTCGGCGGCACGAGCGGCATCCGCCGCGCGCCCCGCGGTGAACTGCCGTACCCTCCCGGCCCCGCACAGCAGCACATACAGGCTGCCATCGACAGCGATGATCTCAGCCAGCTGGCTGCTGCCAAGCTCGTCGAGCAGCTCCGGAACCCTGGCCACCGCCCGGCCGGGCCGGGCGGCACCATGGGCCCGCAGCACGCGGCCGCGCACGGCACCCTCCAGCCGTTTCCGCTCATGCTCAAGCCTGACCTGCTCCCTGCGGACAGATGCAGCCGGGTGATCCTGGCCCCGCGTCTTGTCCAGCCGCTTCATGACGTCGCGCAGCGCGGCCAGATCCGCATTGAGGTCCGCGTCGGCAAGCGGCCGCACCGGGGGGACCGCCAGCGCGGTGGCCCGCCAGCGCTCACTCCAGGCGAGCAGGAGCCGGGGCCGGTGCATCCGCACCGCATGGCGCTGGCCGAGTGCGGCCAGTTCCGCGCCGTGAGCGGTGGCCTGCGCCCGCAGTTCCGACGCACCGAGGGTGAACCGGTGTTCCTCCAGGACCGCCAGTCCATAGCCGCAGGCGGAAAACATCCGCCGCGTCTGGCCAGCGGCTTCAGCCCGCAGCGCCTCACTCAGCCAGCCACTGGCGCGGGACAGTGCGGGGCCGCGCCGCCGGCTCTGCGCCGCCGCGAGAAAATGACGGTCGGCGTCTTCACGGCGGCCCAGATCCAAGGCCACCCGCCCCGCCAGCAGGTGCGCGCGGGCCACGTCGGCAGAACCGACCAGTTCCAGGCCGACGGCTGACCGGTCTGCCTCACGAAGCAGCCGGGCCGTCGCCGGGCCCGCAGCATACCGAGCCTGAACGAGCGCGCCCGCGGCGTGGGCCTTCCACCAGGCGCTCTGGTGGGACCGGGACAGGCGGTGGGCGGCATTCGCCCAGTCGAGGGCGGCCTCCGGCTGCCCTGCGGCTAGTGCGCAGTTGGCCGCCATCAGCAGCAATTCAGCCTTCTTGGTGGACCGTCCGCGGATCCGCTCCATCTCACGGACCGCGGCGCCCGCCTCGGCCAGCGCATCGTCGGCCAGCCCGGCCGCCAGCAACACGGCACACCGGTCAACGCTGATAGCCGTGACCGGCACGCCAAGCGGCCGGACAAGGGACGCAGCCTCATCGAGCAGGGAGAGCGCCGCCGGGAGGTCCCCCGACGAGAAGGCGACCAAAGCACGATTGAGCACCGTGTAGCTGGCGTCCAGCACCTGGCTGGTCTTGGCGAACCAGCGTTCAGCGGCACGGAAATCCTCGTCAGCACGGGCTGGGAGGCCCATCGCGACGTACACCAGCCCGCGGGCATTCAGCGAACGGGCCGTCCAGAGCTCGTCACCCGCGCGCCGCAGCACCGCGACGGCCTGATTCAGGTCGCGGAGGGCCGCCGGGTACCGGCCGAGGGCCGTGAGCACAATCCCCCGCCGTTCCAGCACCCGGGCCGCGAGCACCCCCCGGGACAGCCGCAGGGCGCGGTCGAACGTGGCCAGCCCGTCCGCCGTATGGCCGGCGTACACGAGTGCCACGCCCAGGGTGGCGAGCACATCAGCCTCACGTTCACTCGAGCCGGTCTGGCGGCTCAGGCGGAGCGCCTCACGCACCTCGCGGACTGCCGCATGAACGTCGCCGAACTCCCGCAATACGATCCCGGCGGCCTGATGGGCGACTGACGCGTCCTGCGCATCAGGTTGCCCGGCAAGCACCTCCCGCGCCCTGGCCAGGGCCTCGCGGGGACGGGAAAGGGCCAGCGGGAGCAAGTTATCCACGTCGCGTGCACCCGGCCTGGCCACGCGGCCGGCGGCCGCCACGTTGCTCATGCTAGATCTCGGTATTCAGCCGGTCCAACCGTTATCGCTGCGCATTGTGGCCCTGGACTCGGCAGCCCTTCTGTTAAGTAGCTATTTGTAATTGAATGATTACGAGACGTAATGGCGAGGGTAAGGCGTCTGCAGCCGGCTTCATCGGGCATGTATCAAATCGAGCACACAAACGCTCTCTATACAAACGTCCGAGCCGTGGACCGCGCTCGCCCCCAGGCCACGGGCCGTGGCCGCCGATCGTGGATCCGGGCCCGGGCAATGGCCATGTTCAAATTTTCGGGAGGGGACCGTGAACGGACAAGATGGCCGGCAGGACCTGATGGCACAGATCGTCAGGGAACAAGTCGGGCGCATCTCGGATGAATTCGCCAGTAAACGGGGCATAACTGTCGGAATCTCCGCCGACGCCGGCGCTGCCTTCATGTACGCCGCCGATCAGATCCTTGTCCGGGAGGAGAAGATCCAGCAGGTGCAGGGAGTTCTCGGGAAATCGGTCAGGACCGAGCAACCCGAGGAGGTCATTCCCGGTCTCCAGCTCCTCCGTCTCGGCCCGGGCGCCCCCTTCGTGCCCCGGCCTAGCGTGCCCGTCGTGCTCGAGCAGATCGAAGAGCAACTCGGCGAGGGAGTCGCGGCTCCCGACCACGTCCTGACCGTCGCGCCGGGGGAGGCCGGTCCCTGCCCAGCCACCGAACCTGAGGAAGTGTATTTCGAGATCGAGCCCTTTCCCGGGGTCCGCCTGGACGACGACGGCAGCGACGGCAGCGGGGTACGGGTCTATGTCGCCGACACCGGGCTGCTGGCCGACACCACGTCCCACTGGTGGCTGAACGGGGTTCGCGGCGGACCGGATCCGCTCGAACCCAGGCCCGGAAGACTCATCAAGCCCTACGCGGGGCACGGGACGTTCGTCGCGGGCGTGCTCCGGTGCATGGCACCGAAAGCAGACGTCTTCGTCTCGAACGTCTTCAAGGTCGCGGGCAGCGCGCTCGAGTCGGATTTCGTCAGGGACCTTACTCAAGCGCTCAACCACGGGGTCGACATCTTCAACCTGTCGGTCACCACGCCGAGCAGAAAGGATCTCGAGCTGCTGGGCTTCGAGGCGTGGCTCACGCTCCTCCGCCAGCACCCGGGTGTCGCGTGCGTGGTCGCCGCCGGTAACGACGGCAAGCGGGGAAAATTCTGGCCGGCCGCCTTCCCGGGAATGGTATCCGTCGGTGCCCTGGCAGGTGACTGGCGCAGCCGGGCCAGTTTCAGTAACTATGGCAACTGGGTCAAGGTCTACGCACCTGGCCGAAACCTCGTCAACGCTTACGCGACAGGCACGTATAAGTGCATGGATGCCCCCTACACCGGCCAGCGAAGGGAATTCTTCGGCATGGCCTGCTGGAGTGGCACATCCTTCTCCACCCCGATGGTGACCGGGCTCATCGCCGCCAGGAAGTCCCGCACCGGCAAAACGGCCCAGGAAGCCGCCGACTCCCTGCTCGCTGACGCGCGTTCCCAGAGCAGGCCCGGCATTGGTCCCATTCTCTTGCCGTACGACAACAGATTCGGCCAGATCTGATCAGCCTCCTGCTAGCGGAACCGCATCTGCTGGCACGGCGCCGTGGCCCGGATCGCCGGCCGATCCGGGCCGCAACAACGCCGCCCGCGCCCGCCTTACCTGGCGGATGCGGGCGGCGTGGCGGGCCGGCCGCTCCTGGCCGGCCCGCCCGCAGCCCAGCCGCCGCGGCGCGCCCCCGTCGGCCTGGTGGCCGTCTGTGCCCGCGGCGGCTGGATACCCGGTTAGTTGGTCTCCACCACGGTCTTCCTGATGTCGATCGGGGTGGACTCCGCGTAGCCGAACATCTCCGAGAGCTTCTTCGGGTCCCCCGTCGGCGAGTGGCTGATGGTCGCGGTCAGCTTGTACAGGCCCTCCTTGGGCTGGGGCGGGGCGATGTGGAAGGTCCATTCGAACGGGAGCGTGCCGGCTGCGCCCTGGATGGGGACGACCGCGGGGCCGGAGATGAGCCCTTGCATCGTGCCCAGCCCGTCCATGTTCTTGCTGTACAGCGTGACCACCCAGGAGCCGCCGACGACCGGCGTGGCGGCGCCGCTGAGCTGCCAGGTGAGATGGACGTCGAACTCGTCGTCCACCTCGAGCAGCGAGGTCTTCTCGTTGTTCTCGGTTGGGTCGAGCACGTCCATGCCCGTGACGCGGCCGTCCAGGATGCCGGCCACGTTGAAATCGGTGACTGGTGTCTGGAGTGACGCGGATTCGAGTGGCATGATTTCCCTCCCTGTCGGCAGCCTGCTGCGCTGCGGTCTGGCGGCGCAGGCCACCGGCGCCGACTACTCCGGGTGGCACTCATACAGACATCGACACCGGATTCCTGATACACCCGGCCCGGCCGGCTTCGTGCGAAACTGGGCCGACAGGGCTCGCCCGAGATCGGAGCTGGGTTGTCCACCCCACACGAGATGACGCGGATAAGAACGCTGGAGCACGGCGTAGAAGAGTGGTCGTGCGCCACCTGCGGCCGGCGGCTGCTCATGCGCAGACCGCCGGAGTTCGAGCAGATCGTGCTCGAACGCGGTGACGAATGGGCAGCCCACGTCGGTGGTGCGGGCGGCTTCCAGATGGCCGGGATTCAGGCCCGCCCCTCCGGTCCCGGCAGCCCCTCAGCTGCCGATCGTGGCTGGCTCGACGAGCACGGCATCACATGGGGACCTGAGGGCACGCCCTGACCCGAAAGCATCCCCACCGGCCAGCATCCCTGCGGGTGTCAGCGGTTGGCCCACCGGCGCGGTTGCGGGACGCCTCGTCCCTGTTCTCGTGCACCCTGCCCGCGTCGTCCTTGGTGACCACCGCGGCGTCGTAGGTCCCGGCCGCGCCGACCGCATGCAGGTCCTTCACGACGTCGTAATCGGCTCGCGCCGCCACCTCGCTGGGATAGGTGCCGATATAGATGAATACCGCTTCGGGCTTCGCCATGTCGCATCTCCAATGACCGCTGCCGGTCAGGCAGTCTGGACCCGTGCCGCCCGGCAGCAGGGCAGGCGGTCCCGATCCGCAGATTGCCGCCGCCCACCGGCCGACGCGAAGGAGGCAGTGCCGTGCCAGCTGACGAAGGCACCCCGCGCCGGCGCCGGGTCCTCGGCAAGGACCGGATGGAAGGGTTCAGCGACGGCGTGTACGGGTTCGCCGCCACGCTGCTGGTCCTGGATCTCGCGGTGCATCCGCCGGGCACACCGCTGCAGCAGGTGCTGCACGCCTGGCCTAGCTACCTGGCCTACCTCGTCAGCTTCCTGACCATCGGCGTCTCGTGGCTCCTGCACACCGCCCTGACCGATCAGCTCGCCCGGGTCGATCAGCTGTTCCTGCGGCTCAACCTGCTCCTCCTGCTCGCAGTGGTCTTCCTGCCGTTCCCGACCGGGCTCACCGCGGACCACCTGCACAACACCACCGGCGAACGGGTGTATGTCACCATGTACGGGCTCACCCTCCTGGTCATCCGCCTGCTGGGGGCCGCCCTGGACGCGTACGCCCGGTATGAGCACCTCTACTCGCCCGCAAAAGAGGGCCAGGAACTGCACGGCACCCAACGAAAATTCCTGCCCGTTGTCATCGGGTATGTGATCGCGATCCTCATCGGGCTCCTCCTGCCGGTAGCGGCAGTGGCGCTGTACTTCGGTATCGCGGTGTACCTGGTGGTGCCGTTCCGGGAGGCCGCACGGGTGCTCCGCCGGCGGCGCAGCTCCCGCCAATGAACGCCCCTCAGCACTCGATCAGCGCCCGGCCGCCGACTCGGTGACGCCGGCGCAGGCCAAGAGGACAGGGCTGCGGCGCGCCCTCACCCGCCTCCGCCAGATCACCGATCCCTTCCGGTGACCTTGCAGGTGCGACGTAACGCGGTGGCGCTGGCTGGCGTTTGACAATGCGTGATCGGCTCAGCGGACCCGGAGCAGGTCCTCGGGCACGACTGAGGCGCCCTCGCGTGTGGGGCCACCAGGCCGCGCTCGCGGATCTTCCCGTCGCGCTGTATGGCAGGTAACCCGACTGGTCGGCAAGGTCCCATGAACGCCAAAGCGGGCGTTGCCCTGAATCGAGGTCCAGCTGTGCAAGATCCTTCCGCGCCAGCATCCAAGCTTGCCGCCCGCGAGCAGCGGCTTGGAGTTGGCCGTCGGCGCGCTGGATGGTCAGCTCGATGACCGAAAACAGCCGACGGCTGCCGGCTTATGAGCATTTCCCCATGAGCGCGGCCGAGCTGGCAGACGGCGAGATGCGCGCAGCATTCTCCGGCTGGGAAGTCTGGAAGGGGATCTGCGGCCTGTGGTACGCGCGGCGGGTCCTGAGCAACCCGCCCGTCGTCGTGCGCGGGGAAGATCTCACAGACCTTCGCGACCAGATCCGCGGTGAGGAAGGGCGCAGGCAATGGATGTGACCCCGGCCAGCGAACTGGCGCGCGTATGCCAGCGCTTCCCGCAGTGGACGATCCGCCCCGCCGAGCCCGGGCCCGGATTCACCGCATACCGCCGGGGCAGGGGAGGCCAGCTGCAAGCTGTCTACGCCCCTGACCTGCCGTCGCTGGAGCTGCGGCTTGCGGAGAAAGGATCGCTGAGACCGTAGCGAGCGCCCGGGATGTGGCTTGAGCAGCGCGCCGATGGCGGTGTCGAGGTCGGGTTCAGGGAAGCTGAGGGCGGTCGCGACGCAAGGTGGCCAGGCCATCCAGGGGCGCCTGCGCACGGGGCCTGTGAGGAGGATGGCGTCGCCCGGCTGCCGCTTCGTCAAGGTCTGCAGGCGATTAAGCCGCTGCCCGGGGCAGGGCTGGCGTCAACGGCGGGGACAGGCAACAGCATCCCTTCAGATGAGATCTTGCCAGCGGGGCGGTTTATCTACGCCCCGGGCACCCAGGTCCGGGCTCGTGCCCGCCTGTAGGCGTGTAACAGATCCGCAACGGCCGGCGCTTAGAGCCTTGAGGATCACCTCCCGGCAGAGCCCCGGCCACCCCCCCCGGCCGGGGCTCTGCGTCCGCGAGGGCAGCACCGCGTGATCGCCGGTGAGGGTGGTGGTGTCCTCGATGCCTGCACCTGGCGAGGGAGCGGAACCCGGCTTTGCTGCAGAGGAATGTTATGAGTATCGGCGAGAGCCTGGCCCGCGCCCGTCAGGACGCCGGGCTCAGCGTTACCCAGATCAGCCAGCAGACGCGGATCAGGGAAACCGTGATCCGCGGCATCGAGCACGATGACTTCACCGCGTGTGGTGGTGATTTCTACGCGCGCGGCCACATCCGCAGCGTGGCTGCCATGGTCGGTGCCGATGCGGTCCCGCTGATCCAGGAGTACGACGCAGCCCACGGCGGCACCCGCCAGGTTTCCGCCGCTGAGACCCCCGGGCCGGGCGCGCCCCTCAGGCTGCCCCGGCGCCGCTGGGTGAACTGGAGCGCCGCGGTGGGGCTGGTCATTGCCGCGGTCGTCATCTGCGGGGTAGTCCACGCCTGTGGGCGCCCGTCGCATGATGCGAACGCCGCCGCTCGCCACAAGCCCGTCCCGGTGCCGGCTCCCGCCCCGCCTGCCCGCCGGGTCGCCCCCGGCGCCGCGCCGGGCCAGCTGCACCGGCCCGTGCTGGTCCAGCTCGCAGCGGCCTTGCGCGGCTGGGTCGGCGTGTACGCGGCGGACGGCACCTTGAAATGGTAGGCGTATGTCCCCGCCGGGGCGGCACGCTTGTCAGCAGGGTAGCCACGGCCCCCGTGTACATGCCGCTATTTGATCTTCCTCTGCTGCCGATGGCGGGCCCGTCATCCCCGTACGCTGAGGCAGATGCTTGGACGGCGCAACCACTTTGCGCGGGCTGCGGATCTGGCTGCTCGGAGACCGTGTCCTTCAAATGGCACGAAGGCCGTGCTGGTGTGGGACGCTCAGCCCGCAAGCGGGCGCCGGATCCTCGATGCGAACAGGTCGCGAAGGCTTACCACGCCGCAGACCTCACGGCCTTCCACTATCGGGAGGTGCCGGAACCCGTTCAGGAGCATGATCTGGGTGGCTTCGTCGATGGTCGTGCCCGGGCGGGCTGACTGAGGGTCAGGTGTCATCCATTCGGACACCAATGACGCGGAGAGGTCCTCTCCCGACGCTGCGGCCCGCAAGACATCGCGCTCGGTCAGGATGCCCGCGAGGAACTTTCCCTGCATGACGACTGCCGAGCCTACGTTCGCCTCCACCATGGCCGCAGCGGCCATGGCTACCGACGTGCCTGGCCTTGCCGTGACGACGCGCGTGTTCATGAGATCCCGGAGCACCATCATGGCCTGCGAATCAGGTGGTCCGGGCGCCCTATTCACTGCCGCCCACCTCGTCCAGTTCGGCGTCGCGGTAAGGGGAGGCCGGCCCGGCAAGCTCCTCCGAGAGCATCCTCCACAGAGACCCAGCCCATGCGGACAGGCCGGGCCATTTCATCCAGAAGACCTGCAGGGTAATCTCGTCGAATTCGGCGTGAGCTCGCTCAGGCGTCATGCCATCCCTGATCTCCTCGAGCCTGTGAATCAGATCGAGGAACTGCTCAGCGGCGTCATCCATGGCATCACCCTCGCCCCGAGTGTAAACCGGGGGCGGCGGCAGCGCGAGAGCAGCATCCCGGGCGTTGGCGGCCACAGCCATCCAGAACCTGCTTGCCGGAATCCACAGGACAACAGCGCCCGTGCTCGTCTGGCCGCTGACAGAGCGAGCCGGCTGGAGCCTGCCCTCGGGCTGGGCGATTTGCATGGTTGAGCCGCCCTGGTACTTCCGTGCAGGTCACCGTCCTCCCGGGTCCCCACAAATCCGCTAGAGTCCCGGGCTGTTGCGGTGCTTTCGTGCTGTACGCAGCAGGGGCGTGGTCATGGGACTGTCGAGCGGGGCACTACCCACTGCACCGACTGGCCGGTGACACCCGCAATCAGGTCGAAGTCGCTGTCGTAATGGAGCACGGTCACGCGTTCCCGCTCGGCCACGGCGGCGATCAGCAAATCCGGGAAACCAACGGCACTGACCTGCCCGCCGCGCCACAGCGCGGCCTGCACGCCCAGGGCACGGCGCCAGTCCTGATCGTGGGTGGGCAGCCATTCGTACCCGGCGTCCCGGTCGGCCCGCAGCTCATCGAACTCCTTGCCGCTCCTGCTGGCCCACCCGAGCTCGAATTCGACGACCCCGCAGGTGGCGACCAGACCCGCCTCAATCATCGGGCCCAGCACCACAGCCACCGGACGATGGCGCAGCCGCGCCAGGGCGCTGGTGTCGGCCAGGTAGCTGGCTACTGCCGCCATGCGGCCCGCATCACCTCATCGTCCTCCAGATCAGGCAGGCCACCAGAGGCCAGCCGCTGGAGATCCCGCCGGCGGGCCGCCAGGGCGGCCACCTCGCGGAGGGCCGCATTCACGGTGTCCTTCTTCGTCCCGGTATGCAGCGCCTCCTGAGCGGCTGCGAGATACTGCTCGTCCACATCGATCAGTGTCTTGGCCATTTCCACCTCCTTCCACTTAGTATATCTTAAAGTAGGTACCGTAGATATACGGAACTAGCTGGCCGCGCTCCACCTTCGAAACAGGCAATGCCGCTATGACGCGACCCGCAGCCTGGCCTGCGGCGCAGTTACACCAGGGCAGCACGGCTACGGAACCCTTGAGCGTCCGCGGCGCCACCAACCGACGGGCGCGCGTGATTCCGAGATCGCCGTCGACTAGAGGTTGTCCGGATCTGTCTTGACTTCTACGCTGGCAAGGTGCGGGGCGGGCGGACATCGGTGCTGGTGACGACAGTAATTTCGAGTGTTGTCACTATCGCAATTACGTTGCTGCCGCAACTGCACTTTGCTTACCGGCGGCCGCTGCTGCATGTGGCGCTCGAGACGGCCGCGTCGCTCATCGCGGTTCTCGCGGGCTTCCTGGTCTTCGGCCGGCTTCGGCGCGGCAGCCGGCTGAACGAGCTGGTGCTGGCGTGTGCGCTGGCGGTGCTCGCGCTGTTGAACTTTTTCTTCTTGACGGTGCCAGCGCTGGCGGAGCTGGTGCCGAACGATCTGATGGTTTGGGCGGCGCTCACGGGCAGCTCGCTTGGCGCCGTCCTGTTTGCCATCGCAGCGTTCGTTCCGCGCCGGCGGTTGGGGCGGCCGAGCTTGGTGCTCGCCGGGGGGGCGGCTGCCGTGGCCACGGCCGTGCTGCTGGCTGTCGTCGTCAGCGAGTTCACTGAACGCTGGCCGCAGGCAGCCGCCGCCCGGCCGTCGGACCCGGTAGGGGCTTCTTTTCGCGCCCAGCCGATGGTGCTCGCGCTGCAGCTGCTCATGACGCTGCTGTACGGCCTGGCTGCGGCTGGCTTCTTGCGCCGCTCCCAGCGGCTCGGTGACGAGTTTCTCGGCTGGGTCGCGGTCGCGGCAGTACTCGCCGCCTTCGCACACCTTAACTACTTTCTGTATCCACTTCCGTCCTCGCAGTGGGTGCACACCGGCGACGTCTTCCGTCTTTCCTTTTATGCGGTCCTCCTCACTGGCTCGATGCGGGAGATCTGGTCATACTGGCGCGCGCTGTCGGCGGCGGCGGCGCTCGAAGAGCGGCGGCGGATCGCCCGTGACCTGCACGACGGGCTGGCGCAGGAGCTGGCCTACCTCGCGCGCAACCTCGATTCGCTTGACGGAGAAACCGGCCGGGACACGCTCCGGCGCTTGCGGGGGGCTGTTGAGCGGGCGCAGCTCGAGTCGCGGCGGGCAATCAGCACGCTCGCCGCTGCCGGGAGGCAGGCCGTCGAGGTCGCCCTTGCGGACGCGGCGGGCGAGGTCGCGGAGCGGTTCCACGTCGGGCTGGAGCTTGACCTCGTCTCCGGCGTCCGCATGCCGGCGGCCCGCGCGGAGGCGCTCGTCCGGATTGCCTGCGAAGCGGTCACCAACGCCGCACGCCACAGCGGCGCCAGCCGGGTAGTCCTCAACCTGGAGCGCGACGGCTCCCGCGTGCGGCTGCGGGTCAGCGACAGCGGACGCGGGTTCGATACCGCGGTCCCGGGTAGCGGCTTCGGGCTCATCTCGATGCGGGAACGGGCCCGCTCGGTCGGCGGTGAGCTGCGGATCTCCTCCGTGCCTGGACGGGGCAGCGAGGTGGAGGCCGCTTTGTGAGCGAGGAAGAGAAGCCGCTGCGGGTCCTGATCGCCGATGACCACCCGCCGACCCGTGACGACGTGCGCCGCGCGCTCGAACGCGACGAGCGGTTCGATGTCTGCGCGTCGGCGGCAGATGCCGCTCAGGCCGTGCAGGCCGCCGTTCGCGAGCGGCCCGATGTGTGCCTGCTCGACGTCCGGATGCCGGGCAGCGGCCTGGCTGCGGCGTGGGAAATTTCGGCGAGGCTGCCGCAGGCGAAGATCGTGATGCTGACTGTTTCTGATGAGGACGCTGACCTGTTCGGCGGGCTCCGGGCCGGCGCGGACGGGTACCTGTTGAAGACGATGAACCTGAGGCGGCTGCCGGATGCACTCGCCGGCGTCTGCTCCGGCGAGGCGGCGATGCAGCGGACGCTGGTCGCCCGGGTGCTGGAGCGCTTCCACGGGCGGGAGCCGCGCTGGCGGCGTCTGGCCGCCGGATGTCCGGAACGGCGGCTGACGAGCCGCGAGTGGGAGGTGCTCGAGCTGCTCGCGCAGGGACGGTCAACCGCCGAGATCGCCAGCAGGCTGGTGCTGTCGGCCAGCGCGGTGCGGGTGCACATCGCCTCGATCGTGCGCAAGCTCGAGGTCGCCGATCGCGCCGCCGCCGCCGAGATCTTCCACCGGCGCTTAGGAACCTGAGCGCCCGCTGCCCATCGCTCCCGTCGTCCCCAACGACGTTCGCGAGCAGCCGCGCCGGCCCCCATCGCTGCCCGAGCCGCGCCGAGCCGGGGCTTCTGTGCCGGACTGCCGCTAGAGGCCGTCATCGGTGGCCGTCTCGCCTGGGACCATCTGGCCGGTGGCGGGCTGGCCATTGGCGGCCCATTCGGCGCCGGTCTCCTGGCGGAACGCGGTGACGGCGGCTTCGATGGTGGGGAAGAAGTGGCATGGGTCGATGGTGCGGGTGAGGCCGTAGCGCTCGATCTTCTCCCGGACCGGGTCCTTGAGTTCGGCGAACACCAGGCTGATGCCGCGGGCGTTCAGTGCTTCGTCCAGGTTGGTCAGCACGTCGGCGGCGGTGGTGTCCACGTCGGTCACCGGCTCGGCGGCGATCAGGATCCACCGGGGTGGCGGGTCAGTGGCGGCCAGCCGCCTGATCTGGTCGCGGAAGGTCTTGGCGTTGGCGAAGAACAGCGGCGCGTCGAACCGGTAGATGACCAGGCCAGGCAGGTGCTCGGCGTCGCGATGGGTCTGCACGTCGTGGTAGCCGTCCAGGCCCTCGACCCGGCCAAGTTCGGTGCCGTAGGGCCACCACGCCCGGCGGAACACGTTGAGGATGGACAGTGCGACCGCGACCGCGATCCCGGGCAGCACGCCGAGCAGCGCGACGCCGCCGAACGCGGTGACCGACAGCAGGAACTCCGCCTTGCGCTGCCGCCACAGCCGCGCCGTCCCGGGGATGTCGGCCAGGGACAGCGACGCGGTGATTACCACGGCGGCCAGCGCGGGCTGCGGCAGGTTCCGGAATAGGCCCGGCACGAACACGATCATCAGGATGATCAGCGCCGCCCCGGTCACCCCGGTCAGCTGCGTTTTCGCCCCGGACCGTTCCGCCACTGCGGTGCGCGATCCGCTGGTGCTGACCGGGAACCCCTGGAACAGCCCGGCGGCCAGGTTGGCCGCGCCGATGCCGATCATCTCGCCGTTGCCGCGGATCTCCTGCCCGGTGCGGGCCGCGAACGCCGAGGCGGTGGAGATGGTGTCGGCCAGCGAAACCAGCGCGATACCCAGCGCCCCTGCGAACAGCGGTCCCAGGTCGGATACCCGGACGTGCGGGATGGTCAACGGCGGGAACCCCTTGGGCAGCACGCCGACCAGGCTGACGCCGTGCTCGGCCAGGCTGAACACTGACGTCGCGGCGATGGCCAGCACCACCATGATCAGCACCGCCGGGACCTTGGGCAGCCAGCGCTGCAGGACCAGGATGAGCACGATCCCGGCGATGCCGACCGCCGCCGCGGCGGCCACCGCCTTGCCGTCAGCCAGGCCCTTGATGAAGGCGGTCGTCTCGCGGATCAGGCCCTCGGCGCCGGTCTTGAACCCGAACAGCTTGGGCAGCTGGCCGACCAGAATGGTCAGCGCCAGGCCATTCATATAGCCGATCATCGTCGGCTTGGAGATCAGGTCGGCGATGAACCCGAGCTTGGCCACCGCCCCCAGGATCATGATCGCCGCGACCATGATGGCGAGCACCGAGGCCAGCGCGATGGCCCGCTTCTCGTCACCATTGGCCGCGATCAGCGGCAGGATCGTCGCGGCGATCATCGGCCCGAGCGAGGAATCCGGGCCCAGCACCAGGATCCGGGACGGGCCGAACACCGCATACCCGAGCAGGCACAGGATCGACGTGTACAGGCCGGTGATCGGCGGCAGCCCAGCCAGTTCCGCGTACGCCATGCCCTGCGGGACCAGCAGCGTGGTGAGCACCACCCCGGCGATGATGTCCCGGGGCAGCCAGGCACGACGGTAGGACGTGATCGCCTGCAACCCGGGCACCCAGCCGAACATAGATATCACCCCGGCCGTGATCGGACCCGACGCCAATCTCCCCGCCCGGGCCAGCCCGGCGCATCACCCACCCGGGGTGAAGGCCCACCGGCCAGAGCGGGCACTCCCGGCGGGATCCGCAAACCACGCGCATGCACTCTTGCCCAGGCAATGCGGAGCCGCCGCCAAAGAGAGCGCCGCCTGCGGGCCCGGGTTGACGAAGCACGTACTGGATGACTCACGCTCAGCCGCACATGCTGATCCCGCACCGATGATCGGGTTGCATGAGATCAGTCATTGTCCGGGCGGCGGCGCCACGGTGGTTGTCCTGCGACAGGGCTCACACTAACCCGGCCCGTTTCTGGGCCGGCTACATCGAGGCCCCCGGATGGTGGAGGCGGGATTCGGTGCCGACGCCGCCAACCTGCTCGCGATCGACGGCGTGATGTCCGCCATGTCGCTGCGTCGATCGCGAACGATGCCGCGAAGCTGCCGGAAGGATCGGCGATCGTTGTTGACGACTTCCAGTACGCGGCACCAGCGGTCGCCAAAGACATGACCGATCTCGTCGAGCGCCTGCTGGTGAAACGGAATGCGGCTTCCTCTCCTCTTGCACCTCGCCCTCAATGTGCGGCGTGTACCCAGCCCTTGCGGCCGTCTTCGGTCGGCAGCGCAATGAAGACCCGGTTGACGTTCCGGTCAATGCCGGTCAGGATCCGTTTTGTCGTCACTCCCGCCTCTTATGCCACAGGAGTCAGTGATTAGTTTGCTAGCCGCTCATCTGCCGGTTACGCACTCTTCAGTTCGGGCCATTGGTCACCGGCCAACGGCGAACCGGGTGGGATGTGGCCGGGATTGTATCATCACCCCGTTGGGGTGGTGAACGCATGCTGTCGGCCGTATAGACAGGGGCTAGCTGGAGACCCTGAAAGCTAGCGGACACCACGATCATGTCGGGCATAGGTCGACACAGGGTCAGAGCGGTACATCGGAAGGCGACGGGGGCTGGCTGTGGGTGCTGAACGTGATCGGGTAGCTGGGTTCGGCCGGCTGGAGGACGGGCTGCGGCAGGGCGGGGAGTGGTACCGGTGGGGGCCGTACGTGAGCGAGCGGCAGTGGGGCACGGTGCGGGAGGATTACAGCGCCGACGGCAACGCGTGGGATTACCTGCCGCATGACCACGCCCGGTCCCAGGCCTACCGGTGGGGCGAGGACGGCCTGGCCGGGTTCTGCGACATCGAGCAGCGGCTGTGCCTGAGCCTGGCGCTGTGGAACGGGCGGGATCCGATCTTGAAGGAACGCGCGTTCGGGCTGACCGGCCCGCAGGGCAACCACGGCGAGGACGTCAAGGAGTACTGGTGGTACCTGGATGCGGTGCCCAGCCATGCCTGGAACCGGTGGCGCTACCACTACCCCCAGGCCGCGTACCCCTATCAGGACCTGATCGATGTCAATGCCCGCCGGAGCCGGTACGAGCCGGAGTACGAGCTGCTGGATACCGGGGCGTTCGGCGGCGACCGGTACTGGATCACCGAGGTCCACTACGCCAAGGCCGGCCCGGATGACCTGCTGATAGCCATCCAGGTCACCAACGCCGGCCCGGAGCCGGACACGCTGCATGTGCTGCCCACCGCCTGGTTCCGCAACACCTGGTCCTGGGGTGACACTGATGAGCCCCGGCCGGCGCTGCAGGCTTCCGGGGACCGGTCGGTCGCCATCGACCATCCGTTCTTGGGCACCCTGGAACTTTCCGCCGCGGCGGGCCCGGACGGCACCAGCCCGCAGCTGCTGTTCTGCGAGAACGAGACCAACCTGGCCCGGCTGTACGGCGCCGACCCGGTCACGCCCTATCCCAAGGACGGCATCAACGACCACGTGATCCACGGCGCGGCCACGGTCAACCCCGTCGGCACCGGCACCAAGTGCGCGTTCTGGTACCAGGTCACCGTGCCGCCCGGGCAGACCGCCGAGCTGCGGCTGCGGCTGCGGCCGGCCGACGCCGGGCCGGGCCGGTCCGCGGCGAAGGCGGCGGCCGCGCTCGGCAAGGACTTTGATCAGGTGATGGCGCAGCGCCGCGCGGAGGCCGATGAGTTCTACGCCGAGCTGACGCCGTCCGGCGCCAGCGCGGAGGAGGCGCTGGTGCTGCGGCAGGCGTCCGCCGGGATGCTGTGGAGCAAGCAGCTGTTTTACTACGACGTTTCCCGGTGGCTGGACGGGGACCCGACCCAGCCACAACCGCCCGAGGTGCGCAAGAACGGGCGGAACTCCAGGTGGCGGAACTTCGAAGGGTTCGACATCATCTCGATGCCGGATAAGTGGGAGTACCCGTGGTTCGCCGCCTGGGACCTGGCCTTCCACACGGTCACCCTGGCCCACCTGGACCCGGCGTTCGCCAAGTACCAGCTAATCCTGATCTGCCGGGAGTGGTTCCAGCACCCGCAGGGGGCGCTGCCGGCGTATGAGTGGGACTTCGGTGACGTCAACCCGCCGGTGCACGCGTGGGCGGCGCTGCAGGTCTTCGCCATCGACGGCGCCCGCGACCTCGGCTTCCTGTCCCGGGTTTTCACCAAGCTCCTGGTCAACTTCACCTGGTGGGTCAACCGCGAGGACGCCAGCGACCGCAGCGTGTTCGAGGGCGGCTTCCTCGGCCTGGACAACATCGGCCCGATCGACCGCTCCCACCTGCCCGCCGGCTACACCCTGGAGCAGTCCGACGCCACCGGCTGGATGGGCTCCTACGCGCTCGCGATGGGTACGATCGCGGCCGTCCTCCACTGGTCCGGCCAGCAGCAGGGGCAGGATCTGGTGCTGAAGTTCCTGGAGCATTTCGCGGGCATCCGCAATGCCCTGGATCAGCAGGGCCTGTGGGACGACGCCGACGGGCTGTTCTACGACCAGCTGGTCACCCCGTCGGGCTACACCGTCCCGGTCAAGACCCGGTCCGTGGTCGGGATCATCCCGGCGCTGGCCGCGGGGGTCATCGACGGCGGCATGCTGCACAACGCGATGACCATGAACAAGAACTTCACGCGGTTCCTGCAGAAGGAGGGCGTCGGGGACGTGCAGAAGCTGGCCGAGACCCCGCAGCTGCGCGGTGAGGGGGCCGGCCAGCGGCTGCTGCTGTCGGTGGCCCGGCCCGCCCAGCTGGAGCGGCTGTTCGCCAAGCTGTTCGACGAGAGCGA
>WNGB01012205.1_pt1 | contig 16666 bp, 13 predicted proteins | sample 5400681 | NCBI WGS metagenome assembly WNGB01 (sample SAMN13153367, study PRJNA577476) | soil metagenome | isolation source: 115 cm soil or saprolite under grassland replicate 2 | place: USA:California | collected 2016-06-15 | reverse complement strand
TCGGGAAATAGTTCGTTCAGTTCCCTTGCTTCACTTTGCTCGTTATATGCGTTTGTAGTCCGCTCGGACAGCCAATTCCTCAACGCCTTCGGGTGAGCAATTGTACATGACGATCTGTAACTCCTTGCCGGGAGGGGCGGTGATTACGATGCGCCAGCCCCAATCCTGGCCGGGAGGGGCCTCGTATGAGCCGCGAAGATCAATCACACCCTGCTGATCAATTACCCCCTGACACGACATAATCTTGCTGCTCATATGCCAGGAGTCAACCCATGCGGCGGTCGCAACCTCCTGTTGCCTGTCGTAACCTAGCGTTAGCAAGCCTTCGTGATCAGTGTTTTCATAACTCCAGGTATAGGTGAACGTGAGGAACCTGCCTTTGGCCACATGTGCGACTGACAGGTCGGATGATGAATTATGATCCGTATGCATGAATCGCAACAGATTATTGCCCGTCCATGCTCCGATCAGGTTATTTTGAATCTCGGTCAAGTTCATACTGATAGTCTCCTTTTAGAGCGGTTATTAGATCAGCGTACAGATTTATTCTTCGTCGCGGAGCGACGGTTTGAACTTAGGCCGGCGTTTTAACGCCGGCGCCGAGTTTGGGAGAAATCCCCAGTCGCGGAGCGACGGTTGAAGGAGGCGAAGAAATGACGGTTGAATGTAGCGACGAACTCACAATAATCTCAACCGTCGCTCCGCGACTGGATAATCATTACCCCCCCAACCGGCGTTAAAACGCCGGCCTAATTTCAACCGTCGCTCCGCGACGAAGAAGCGCCTCCCTGGGAACGCAAAAGATTTGGGTAATGACAAGCCTCACGGTCGGGCTGCAGCCACGTTCCGTACACGCAATCGCAACTCGCTCTAATTCAAAACGTCGAGCCTGCCCAAAGCGCGAAGCCTTCGGAAGGTAGCCAGAAATATATGCAAAGGCGGTGCGACAACGCATCGTCCGAAAGTACGATTTTTAGAGAGAAGGGAATTGTCGCCGGAAAGTTCGCTGATAACGACCTTCTCGTATTGCGCGCCGGATGCGTGTGATTCCCATAAACCCCTCTCAAGCCGTCTTGAGGCCTGCCACGTGCTCCAGCCCCATCTCTCTGATCAACCGCTCGCGCAACTCGAATTTCTTCACCTTGCCGCTGGCCGTGAGCGGGAACGACTCGACGAAGCGGACGAACTTCGGGACTTTGTGGCGGCTGATTCCGGCCTTGCAATATTCACGGACTTCGTCTGCGGTGATCACTTCGCCCTGTTTCGCCCGAATCAACGCGCAGACCTCTTCCCCCATGAATTCATCGGGGAGGCCTACGACCTGGGCCTCGGCGATCATCGGGTGTCGCATCAGGAAATCTTCGATCTCCGCCGGATAAACGTTCTCGCCGCCGCGAATGATCATATCCTTCACGCGCCCGACGATGTTCACATAACCGTCGGCGCGCATCACCGCCAGATCGCCCGAATGCAGCCAGCCCTCTTCGTCAATCGTCTCGGCAGTCTTTTCGGGCATGTTGTAATAGCCCCGCATATTCGAGAACGCCTTCGAGCAAAGCTCACCCGACTGGCCTAATTGCGCTGTTTCGCCGGTTCCGGGGTTGATGATCTTGATGGAGGTGTGAGGTTGCGCCAAGCCGACTGTCTCGGCTTTCAATTCAAAACTGTCGGTACTGAAAGATTGCGTCACCGCGCCGGTGGTCTCGGTCATTCCGAAAACTATTACGCAGTCCGCGCCGATCTTCTCCTTGATCCGCTCCATCAGCGGAACGGGAACGGGCGTCGCGCCGGTATAAAGCCTGCGCAAGGCTGAAAGATCGAATTCCGCGAAGCGCGGGTGATTGAGCATAGCAATCAGCATCGTCGGCACGGCGAAGGTGAACGTGCCTTTCTGGCGCTCGAACAGTTCGAGGTTTTTGAGCGGGTCGAAGGTGATGAGCGGAATCAGCGCGCAGCCCAGATACAGACAAAAGATCACACCGCCCAGGCTCCCGGCTATGTGAAAGAACGGCATCGCCGTCACAAAACGCTCGGCGGCGCTCAGATCGCCGCGCGTGCAGGAGACGTGCGATTGATTGACCAGGTTGTAATGCGTGAGCATGACGCCTTTGGGGAAGCCGGTCGTGCCGCTGGTGTATTGCATCATCGCCACGTCGCGCGGGCTGACGCTCGACTGTCTTTCTTTCAGTTCGTCGTCGGAAACCCGGCCGGCGAGCGCCATCACATCTGAAAACAATGACAAGCCGGGGCGCGGACCCTGGCCGATCAACACGGCGCGCTTCAATCGCGGCAACGACGCTACGCGCAAAGTTTCATTGAGCGGATCATTGATCGTTTTGATCTCCGGCGCGACGCCGTAAAGCGATTCCAGGTAGTGGTTTCCGCGATGCTCCTCGATCAGAAAGATCGTTGAAATGTCGCCCTGTCGCAGAGCGTACTCGATCTCGGCGGCGCGGTAGTTGGTGTTGATCGTGACGATCACCGCGCCGATCTTGGCCAGCGCCAGTTGCAGGAATATCCATTCAGGGACGTTCGTGGCCCACACCGCCACGTGGTCGCCCTTCTCGACGCCGAAGGCCATCAGGCCTTTCGCCAGACGGTTCACGACGTCGCGGTACTGGCCGTAAGTCAGCCGCAGTTCGAGTCCGATTTCGGGATAGTCGTAGGCCAGCGCCTCTTTGTCGGGCGCCTCATCGGCGCGCTGATCCAGCAGATCGCCGAGCGTCAGGTCGATCAGATCGACTCCGAAATCCTCGGCCTCCCAGTGCGCAAGATCACCCTTGATCGCCATAGCTCCTCCAGGTGTCAGGTGTCAGGTTTCAGGTGTCAGGTTTCAGGTGTCAGGTTTCAGATTACTGTTTGCCTCTCAGGCTTTTTGATAAACCGGCCAGCATTTTGCCGACTTCGGAGCATTGGGCAAGCAGTGGTTCGGCGTCATCTGCGGAGCGATAGCCCAAACGTCCGATCAACAGCAAATGGGTTTCAAGTTCCATCAATGACCCGTTGGCGATAGATATGTGGCGCAAATAATCTCCCATGTGATCGCGTCCGTGCCCTTCAGCGTTGTTGGCGGGGATTGATATTGCTGCGCGTTGTGTTTGGCTTATCAAGCCATACGTTTCATTTTTGGGCAGATCGCTTACGAACCTGTAACAATTAACAACCAAGTCCATCGCTTTCTGCCAAACCAGCAAATCACGATAACTTTGTATTTTCATCTTCAATCCTCCATAAGCTGATGTCACTGCTGAGTAAGTCAAAGAACCTGGAACCTGGAACCTGACACCTGACACCTGACACCTGACACCTGACACCTGACACCTGACACCTGACACCTATCTAGCCAGCGCGTGATATTCGCGGTTCGGGATCATTCCCGTTGCCGACGCCATTCGGTTAGTGAAGTTGTACATCGCCGCGATCTCGATTACGTCCCACACCTCTTCCTGCGTCAGCCCCAGGTTTTTCAAATGTTCGACGTCTTGCCGCGAGCAATCGGTCGGAGTTCTGGTCAGCTTCACGGCGAAATCCAAAACTGCCTCCATCCTCGCGTCAAGCCCCGCGCGTTTGTAATCGAGAGTGATGCGGTCGGCTTTGATCGGATCGCCCAGGGCTTCGCGCAGCGCCGCGCCGTGAGCGACCAGGCAATAGAGACACTGGTTGGCCATCGAAACAGCGACGGCGATCATCTCGCGCTCGGCGGCGTTCAAATTTTCGGTCGGCTCGTGGAGCTGTTTGTAATGCGCGAACCACGCGCTCAACCGTTCCGGGCGAAAACTGTATACGCGAAAGACGTTCGGCGTGAAGCCGATCTTCTCTTTGGCTTTATTGAAGAGTTTGCGCAGGTTGTCCGGCAATTGATCTTCGCTCGGAACCGGGAACCAACTGATTTGCTCTTCACTCATTGCTTGCGCCTCCCCTCTAAATGGACATCAGATTGATTTGGATGAATCAGAGAAACTGCCGTGCCTTCCCGCGCCACCCGCAAATCGAGCCGCGCCCCCCTGCGCGCCGGCTTGTAACGAGTGAAGGCCGTGATTGAACTCGCTCCGAAGCGCGTCTGCGAAGCTCAGGTCGAATTGCTCGTAAGCCGACATTCGATCTTCGCGCATGCAGACTTGCGGGAAGGCGGCAATTTCACGCGCGAGTTTCTCGGCCTCCTCCCGCACGCTGCCTTTCGCCACGACGCGATTCACCAATCCCATTTGCAAAGCCTCGCGCGCTTCCACCGGTCTGCCGGTCAGGATCAAATCCAACGCCCGGCTCAGTCCGATCAATCGCGGCAATCGAATTGTGCCGCCGTCAATTAGCGGCACGCCCCAGCGCCGGCAAAAGACGCCCAAAACCGCGTCCTCTTCGGCGACGCGCAGGTCGCACCAGAGCGCGAGTTCCAAGCCGCCCGCGACCGCATAGCCTGAAATCGCCGCGATCACTGGTTTGTTCAGTAGCATTCGCGAAGGCCCCATTGGTCCGTCGCCTTCGGGATCAACCCGATTACCACGGCCTTCCGCAATGGCTTTCAAATCCGCGCCGGCGCAAAAGGTTCCGTGATCGCCGTAAAGCACGCCTACGAGTGCGGCGTCGTCGGCTTCGAATTCGCGGAAGGCTCGGGTGAGAGCCTGCGCGGTCGCGCGGTCGACGGCGTTGCGGACTTCGGGCCGGCTCAGTATGACGGTTGTGACTGGCCCGCTCTTCTCGACAGTGATGGACATGATTCTCCTTGTCGCATTGAAAGATTAACCGAGTGATGAATCGTCGAGTCAGTACCGCGAGCGGTAGCGAGCGGGGCTCTATCAATAGACCTATTGATAGAGCCCCGCTCGCTACCGGCTCGGCGTGAGCTAGCTTTTCACTGCAATGATCTAAAGGTATAGCGATCAATCTGTGACGGACGCGGGCTGAAGCTCTTTGACCTGAATCATGATCGCCGTCATCCCGACGTCGCTCCCCTTCGAATGCATCTCGCCCCGCGCAAAATATGCGCACTGGCCGGCGGACAGTTCCACATGCTTCCCGTCCTGCCCGCTGACCCATCCTGACCCTTCTCCGGTTCCAACGTCAAATGAATCGAAATCTGATCTATGATCCGCCGCCGATCATCTTGTCGAACCACTCGACGTTGGTCTGCATGACCTTTAGCAGCATCTTCGGTTCGGTCGGGCCGTGGGCCTGGCGGGGCATCACCAGCATGCGCACGGGGACGCCCTGCTGCTTCAGCGCGTTGTACAACTCGTAGCCCTGCGAGATCGGCACGCGCAGGTCGCCTTCGCAGTGCTGGATGAGCGACGGCGTCGAGGCGCCTTTGATGTTGAACATCGCCGAATGCTGGCGGTAGACGTCGAGGTTGTCCCAGAACTGCGCGCCCATGTAATCGGGGATGAAGCCGGGGATGTCCGCCGTGCCGGTGAAACTCATCAGGTTAGTCACGGCGGCGCCGATCGACGCGGCTTTGAAGCGTTTGGTCTGCGTGATCACCCATGAGGTCATAAATCCGCCATAGCTCCAACCCATCACGCCCAGCCGGTTCGGATCGGCCACGCCTGTCGAGATGACGTGATCAACGCCGGCCATCAGGTCCTTGTAATCGCCGCCGCCCCAATCCTTGTAATTCGCGTAGCGGAACTTCTTGCCGTAACCCGACGAGCCGCGCGGGTTGGCGCGCAGCACTGCGTACCCGCGCGCGTTGAAGACCGCCGTGGGATAGAGGCCGGGGCCGGCGGCGAAGTTCTGCGTGAAGACCCCGGTCGGACCTCCATGAATGACCAGCAGAAGAGGGACGCGCGCGCCGGCTTTGTAACTGACCGGGTAGTTCAGTATGCCTTCGATCTCTGTACCGTCCTGGCTCTTCCAACGAACGACTTCCATCTTGCCGAGCGGCAGTTTCGGCAGATCGGCGTTGACTGCGCTGACTTTCGCCGGGGAAAAATTGTCCGCTCGCGTGACATAGGCTTCGACGGCGGCATCGTTATTCTGCATCGTTATTCCGAACATCGCGCGCGCGCGGTTGAGATTGATTCCGCCGTAAACCGCGCGGCCCTTCTCGATGTCCGTGACGGCGCCGGTCTCGACGTTGATCGCGGAGATGGCGGTCGTCGTGCCGCGCGTCTCGCTGAAGTAGATGCGCTTGCCGTCCGCCGCCCAGCCGATCAGGTTCGGCTGTTCGTCGAAAGTCGGCGCAAGCGGCCTCGGCGCGCCTCCGTCTGCGGAGAGTATGTTGATCCTGTTTTGAAACGCCCAGGTCGGAGGGTTGTCGCTGACGGTCAGCGCGACCCATTTGCCGTCGGGCGAATAGATCGGTTGCGATTCGACGGCTGCAGTCGCCGCGAGCGCTTTGATCTCGCCGCTCGCCACGTCAACTACCGAGACGTTCGCGCTCGTCCAATCATCGGCCTTCGGCGTTTTTGTGTGCGTGAAGACGATTGATTTGCCGTCCGGCGACCAATCGAACCCTCCGGCGCCGCCAAGCCCCGAGCCGACCGTGAAAGCGCCTTTCGTCAACTGGCGCGGTTCGCGTTTGCCCTCTCCGTCTTTCGCCCCGTCTTTTGCTATGGATATTACGTAGAGGTGGTTCATCTTGACGTTCTCGTCGACCCAGCGCGAATCGTCCTTGCCCTTGTTGTTTTTTTCTTCGTCCGGCGTGGGCGGATCAGTCATCGTGAGGGCGATCGATTTGCCGTCGGGCGACCACGCGAGTCCTCCGACGCCGCTCTTCACATCGGTGATCATTTCGGCCTCGCCGCCGGTCGAGCGCATCAGGTAGAGATTGTTCTTGCCAGAGCGCGAAGAGGTGAAGGCGATCCAGCGGCCGTCCGGCGACCAGTCGGGATTGGTCGAAGGTTTTTCGCCGAAAGTCATCTGGTAGGCGTCGCCGCCGTCGGCTGAGGCCATCCAGATCTGGGTCAGATATTCGCTCTTCTCCGACACCATCACCGGCTCGTTGACGGTGTAAAGGACGCGCTTGCCGTCTGGAGAGACCTGAACGCCGCCGACGGCTTTGACCTTCATCGAAAGTTCAGGCGTCCACACAGTAGCTTGATCTGACGTCTCACTGCGCGTCCCGAAACTCAGCGCCGGAACGCCGAGAGCGATTGTCAAAATGAAGCTCAGAAATTTGGTTGAGCCTGCGGAAAAATTTCGTCGTGCCATAAAAACCTCCTTGAGGATCGAGGATCGAGGATCGAGGATCGAGGATGGAAGATCGCGATCCTCGATCCTCATTAGCGGGCACAGTCTATCACCAGTTGTTCTTGTGTCCAGCGGGATCGGTGTATATGATCGCGGCTCAGAAAAGAGTGCGTAAACCATCAGAAGAGTCGTTCATGTTGTCTGGAACGACACCCTGAAAGTAATGAAAACAACTCTGGGTACGCATCGCTTCCAGCGTGCAGTCATGGGCGGAAGACCCATTAGAGGCCCGCAGCGCGCTCGGGGCCGGATGCGCAGGATTGCAAGCGATAATCACTCGACGCTAGCGAGGCGACTCCGGGGCGTCTGATTCCGGTCAATGCGTCTTTCTCCACTACTGCACGCTAGAAGCGATGCGTACCCAGGGGCTTCAAGGAGATTCTTTATGAAACGACTGGCAGTATTGTCAGGACTTTTGCTGGCCGGCGCGGTCTCTATGGTGGTCGCGCGACAACAACCGCAACAGAGTCAGCCGGCGGCGCTCGAAATTCAGAAAGTAAAAGACAACCTTTACGTGATAACAGGCGGTGGCGGGAACACAGCGGCCTTCATCACCGAAAATGGCGTCGTCGTGGTGGACACGAAACTTCCGAACAACGGGCCGGGTATCTTAGAGAAGATCAAATCGGTCACTCCCAAACCCGTGATCATGGTCATCAACACACATACGCATGGCGATCACGTGGGGAGTAACGTCGCCTTCACCGGCGCCGTTGAGTTCATCGCTCATGAGAACTGCAAGGCGAGAATGGAGACAATGCCCGCGTTTCAGTCCGAGGAGGGCAAGAAGTTCCTGCCCGGGAAGACTTACAAGGACAAGCTCAGCTTGCTGAAAGGCGCCGATAAGATTGATCTCTATTACTTCGGTCGCGGACACACCAGCGGCGATACGTTCGTCGTCTTCCCGGCGCTGAAGGTCATGCATGCCGGCGATCTGTTCGCTGGGAAGGGCACGCCCATTATGGACGCCAACAACGGCGGCAGTGGTCTGGAATATCCCAAGACTTTGGCGAAGGCCGCGGCCGGCATCAAGGGCGTCGAGTCGGTCATCCCCGGCCACAGCACGGTGATGACTTGGAACGACTTCAAAGAATATGGCGATTTCATACGCGAGGAGGTGGCCGCAGTCGAGCAGGCCAAGAAGGGCGGCAAGACCGCCGACCAGGCCGCCACAGACATCAAGCTGCCGGAAAAATACAAGGACTACAACATGGGCCGCCTGAAGGCCAATATCACCACGATCTACGATGAGCTGAAATAGTGAATCGATCAAACGCCATCTAGATCGGGTTTCAATCGTGCATACGGGATCAGCAATTGGTGTTCGCAGCAAAGAATGCGCCATAGAACGCGGATGACGCGGATGCGGCAGGTCATCGCGGATAAAACCAGAAAAGATCGGCGTCAATCCGCTCTATCCGCGTCATCAGCGTTCTATGAACCCGTACACCGATCTGAAAGCCGCTCTGAACCGTAAAACACAGGGATGCGCCAAAAATTCACAAGCCGCAAAGCCGTAGCGGAGTCAATCTCACTCCGCACGGCTTTCCTATTGATGGTCCTGGTACGGCTGGTCGCGCCTATTTACGCTCATCCAGTCCCGTTCAGCTATCTAGATCTGCGTCTGGACCAGAGCCAGGGCCAACTGGAAGGCTATCTCGTCGCGCACGTCACATATCTCGCGCGCGAATTGAATGTGACGCCGGCCGAGTCGCTGCTCGACCCGGCTAAGCTTGAGTCGAAGAAGGAGGCCATTCTGGGCCTCTTACGGCCCCACATACTGCTGACGGCTGATGGCCAGGCGCTCGATTTGAAGCTGGAGCGCGTTGAACCATTGCCCGATCGGCCAGAAGTGGCGCTGCATCTGAGCTTTGACACGAAGGCGTTTCCGGCTGCGCTCGGAATAAAGTGTTCGCTCTTTACCAACGAACCGGAGCACCAGACCTTCCTCAACATTTATGAAGAGGGGCTGCTGGCCCGTCAGGAAATCTTCGATAATAACCATACGACCCTCGACTACTATACCGGCAGCCGGCAAGTCGCGCTGGCTGTCGTGAAAAAGTTCATCCCCCTCGGGATCTATCACATCTTCACCGGGCCTGATCACATCCTCTTCATCGTGGGGCTGCTGCTGATGGGAGGAAGCTTGATGCGGCTGCTGACCATTGTCACTGCCTTCACCATCGCCCACAGCGTCACCCTGTCGCTCGCCGCGCTGGACGTGCTCAATCCTCCGGCGCGCCTGATCGAGCCGGCCATTGCGCTGAGCATTATTTATGTCGGCATAGACAACCTTATGGTCGGCAAGTCGGGCTGGGATGCGCGCGCCTGGATAGCGTTCTTCTTCGGCCTCGTGCATGGCTTCGGATTCGCGGGCGTGTTGCGGGAATTCGGCCTGCCGCGCCGGGCGTTGGGCTGGTCGCTCTTCTCGTTCAATTTCGGCGTGGAGATCGGGCAGGTGTGCATCGTCGTGGTCGTGGCCTCGCTTCTGGCGGCGCTGCGCAATCGCAATAAGGAGCTCGGCCAGAGAATCGCGACCGTCGGCTCAGTCATCGTGATCCTGGCGGGAAGTTACTGGTTCATTCAGCGGGTCTTCTTTTAGATTGGAACAGAAGAGACCACGGATTATCACGGATGCGACAGAACGGATTATCACAGATGCGACAGATCGGCGCGAATTATCCGTGACAATCCATCCGCATCTGTCTAAATCCGTGGTTTCTTCTGCCCCAATCTCGCCTGTTTAGATTTAGAATGAGAGAAGGAGAACCGACAATCGTTTTTTATCCAACAGTGAGTGAAATGATGAAAACTCTTTACGATCCGATAGAGCCTTACCAGCATGGGATGCTGAAGGTATCTAAAATCCATGACATTTATTACGAGCAGTGCGGGAACCCTAACGGGCAGCCTGCCGTCTTTCTTCACGGCGGTCCGGGCGGCGGATTGATCGCAAAGTATCGCTCCTTCTTCGACCCGGAAGCCTATCGAGTCGTACTGTTTGATCAGCGAGGGGCGGGAAATAGCGTCCCGCATGCTTCCCTGGAAGAAAACACAACCTGGCATCTGGTCTCGGACATCGAGCGGTTGCGCCAACATCTTGGCATTGAAAAGTGGATGGTCTTTGGCGGTTCGTGGGGAAGCACTCTCGCTCTAGCTTACGCGCAGACTTACCCTGAGCGAGTTAGCTCGCTCGTCCTGCGCGGCGTCTTTTTGTGCCGCCCGAAAGAGATTGGCTGGTTCTACCAGGAAGGCGCTAGCGCAATCTTCCCCGACGTGTGGGAGCAATATGTGAGCGTCATCCCTGAACCTGAGCGCGGCAATATGCTCGAAGCATATTACCGGCGGCTCACTAGCGAAGACGAATCCGTTCGTTTGGAAGCTGCGCGAGCCTGGAGTGTCTGGGAGGGCAGCACATCGAAGCTGATACCTGATCAGAATCTGATTGATGATTTCAGCGAGGCGAGCAAGGCGCTTCCACTTGCGCGCATCGAAGCGCATTACTTCATAAACAATGCGTTTTTCGAGACCGACAATTACCTGCTCGAAAATGTCGACAAGATTCGCCACATTCCTGCAGTGATCGTTCAGGGGCGGTACGACGTAGTCTGTCCGATGATGAGCGCGTGGGAACTCCATCGCGCCTGGCCTGAGGCGGAGTTTATTGTCGTCGGCGATGCGGGACATTCAGCCACTGAACTAGGCATCACCAGCGCGCTTCTTGACGCGACGGATCGCTTTAGAATTCATTAGCGCCTGTGGCAATTTCCATCGGCGGCCTCCCGCGCCTCTGCGCGTCCTCAGTGGCGTGGCTGTTACTTTTTCTTTTTCTGATCATACTGTTCCATCGCAGTTGATCAACCATGGTATGCCGAAGCGATCAACGAGCATGCCAAAACGCGCGGCCCAGAAAGTTTTCTCGAGCGGCATCACAACCTTACCGTCACTGGCCAGGTCGTGAAAGATACGCTCGGCCTCAGCCGTGCTCTTGATCTGAAGCGAGAGCGAGAAACCCTTCGGTTCCTCATATTGATCCGGCGCTACGTCGGCGCCCATCAGCGTTTGGTCGCCAATTGTCATGCTGCCGTGCATAATCTTGTCCGACCAATCGGCCGGAACCTGATCCGCCAGCGGCGTCCCGGCGTAACGGAAGATCGCCCCGGGTTGGCCGCCGAGACACTGCTCATAGAACTTGAACGCCGCCTCGCATTCTCCCTTGAAACTCAGATACGGATTCATTTGCATAGTAAACCTCTTTTTGACGATCGATTTCTGGCTTGTGTTCTGATTTAAATAAGCGCCAAAAAATTTAGTTAACGCTGTACTAATTACTCTGTAAACTAAGTTATTTGATATTTTGTGTTTTAAAACCTTCGCTTTGGCCCCAGGAGAGCGGCAGCAAAGCGATCAGAGCCCACGAAGTGGGCGACAGCCAATGGCTGCCGCCCGTTTCACGGGCTTGATGGCGCTCCGAACCTGACCTGGGGTTCCGCCTTCGGCTCCACCCCAGGCTTTACTCTACCGCCCGCTCCGCGGGCTTGAACAATACCAAAAAACTTAATTTACAGAGTACTATATCGGATTGCAAATGCGTGTACGGGACGGTAGGCGGTACAGTACGGGGAGCGTGAGCCATTGGTTTCCCCACAAGTCAAACGATGCATTTGCGTCCCGAAGGGACGCCGGATATTAGCCGGTGGTGGAGCGCAGCGTAACCACCGGAAACGCCGCAACAGGAGCCCGCGCCCTGGAAGGGCGCCGGACCAGGATTGGCTCCTGCTACGCGCCCCAGCCCGGCGTCCCTGCCGGGACGCAAAATCGGTTATGTCCAACTCCGGTGGTTACGCTGCGCTCCACCACCGGCTAATGTCCGCTGCGCCTCCGGCGCAAAGACTTGTGGGGAAACCAATGACGTGAGCGACCTGAGCATCTATCAATAGGCCTATTGATAGATGCTCAGGTCGCTCGCGCTCCCCGTACTGTACCGGAGGTCGCGCCACATTCCCGTACATGCATTTGCAAATCGCTCTAATTCACTTTCTCTTCTTATCGCTGGGTCCTTCCATCACACAACTGAAATTCGCCGCCTCATCCGTACTGCCGCTCCCTTTGAAACGGGCTACTTGCGGATACGGGCAAAGCGGGCGCGTGCGCAATGCCGGAGCCTCCGGCGTCGCGCCTTGCCGTTTCGTGGCGATGACCGCCTCCGGCGCGACGCCCTGTTCCACCCAGCGTTCGAGCGCCAGCGTCAGATCGTGTTGTGGGTCGGATTGCGCTCTCGTGACTATCTGGCCGAAGTTATCCGGGCCGGGGCCGCCGGCGCAATGTTGCATGCCCGGCGCCATGTACAGTCGCATGAAGCCGTTCGCCTGCCGCTGCCCTAGCCTCGCCACGACGCTCTGAAAATAATTGATCGTGTTCATCGGCGGCAGCGCCGCGTCGTTCCAGCCATGATAAAGAATCAGCTTGCCGCCGCGCGCGCTGAACGCATTCAGATTTGGATCGGTCGCATTCAACACCGGCGCCAGTTTTTCATTCGCCACCTTGCCGTCGCGCTCCAGATCGAAGGTTTTGTACTCCCAATTCGGATCGTTGTAGACCATATTCTTGAAGGCTTGTGTGGAGAAAAAGAATTGCAGCGCCGCCGTGGGCGTCGCCCCCGTGATCCAGGGAGTCCAGCCGCCCAGCCCTGTTTCGCCGCCCGGCGTAAAACCAGGGATGATTTGCTGCCCTTTAGTGTTGCGCGGCCCTGCGTAAATCTTCTTCAGAGCGGCGATCTGCTTTTCCGTCAGGCACTCGTCGGTTTCAGCGCCTTTGCACAACAGAACAGCCGGATCGAAGCCGCATTTCGTCGGATCATCCAGCACGCCGTCGGTCACTCCATCACGCGCGTCGCAAGCCGCGAGCACGGCGGTTTCAATTGCCTTCAATTTTTTCGCCGGGATGTAGCTGGCCGGATCATTCAGCAGCAACTGCATATTCCAGGCAAAGCCCGTGAGTATCTGGCTGAAGGCGTTCGCCGGAGCGCCGGCGATGACGCCGTCGTAATCATTGGGATAGCGTTGCGCCTCCATCAACGCCTGCCGCCCGCCGTTCGAGCAACTGGCGAAATACGAGCGCTTCGGCCCGTCGCCATAGAACGCCTTGATGACCAGCTTGGCTTTTTCGGTCATTTCGTGAATCGCGCGATAGCCGTAATCCGCAATCTTTTCTGAGTGTCCCAACGCCCAACTCGCATCCCCGCCGCTATGCCCCGTGTCTGTCGAAGCCGTGGCGTAACCGCGCGCCAACGCGCCCGCCAGCCCCGTGTAAGAGATCGAACCGGCGAAGCCGCCGTTGCCGACGCCATGAAATTTGCCGTTCCAATTCGCGCTCGGCATCCAGACTTCAAACTTGATCTCCGAATCATTCGTCGGTTTGATCACGCCGGCCACGCGGCAAAAGGCCGGCAATTCTTTGTAAGGAGCGGGGGAACCCGTCGGCGGCGCGAACGCTCCCGGCGCCACGGATTGCGCCGCCGTGATCGTCGTGTCGGGCAGTTTCAACCCGGCCAGTCCTTCGCACGTGGCGGCGGAGACAGAGCCGAACGCCAGGGCGGAAAGGGGCAGAACAACCAACCACTGCCAACGGAATCTGCGTCGTGATGTTTTATTCATTGAGAGCCTCAAATTGGGAACCGGTACAGTACCGCGCGCGTAAGCAAGCGGCCAACTTATGAGACGACCGCTTGCTTACGCGCGCGGTACTGTAACAACAAATTATTGTTTGCCGGACGCATTGCTCGGGACCGGAGTGAAAAGCAAATCCTGAAAGTCGAAGGTCAATCTCCTGTGTCATTTGACTGGGACAGCCAGCGTGTCGTGATGTTGGAGAATCAGTGAGCGCAGGTACGGGCCGATGTGGCGAGCCGATTCAAAACCGGCGGCGCGCGCCGCCTCCTCCTGGTCTTTTTCGGCGATGTCCGCGCTCTCGGCGTAGTGCTTCAAATCCCGATACAGCCCCAGCGTGAACAGGTCCCACGACGCGCCCTGGTCGCGGACGAAGATGAAATTGCCCGGTCGTTTCAATCTCCTTAAATAGGCGTTCTCCATCTCACGCTCCTTGTAAAGCTCGGCATGTTTGCCAGGCAACGAGATGAAGATTTCCAGGTGAAAGAATCCGGCTTGCGGAATCGCCGCTTTCAACTCCGCCAGCGGCGGGCCCTGGACGAACAAATCTTCCTGCCAGGCGATCAACTCTTCGAGCTTCGCCGCGAATTGTTGCTCGACCTGTTTTCGTTTGGTTACGCGGTCCGGCTGGTAATACTCCGAGTAACTTCCGACCGGCAGCAGTAACATCAAATCCCACTTGTCGCCCTGGGAGTGCCGAATGATGAGCGGGGCCTCGTCGCCGCTCGCGGCGTAACCGGGCGCGCGTTTTTTGTAGAGGTCAATCAATTCCAGCAGTCTGCCGGGCGCGGCCTGCACGAACTTCGCGTTGTAAAGGTACGTTGGTTCAGCGGCCCGCGCCGTCGCAACCAGAAGAATGAGCAATGCTGTCAGTGAAATAGTTCGCATCGTTTTCTCCGCAATTTTTACCGCGTGTATCTGCCGTTGGGCATACGGACCGGGCCGGGATGGAAGAACTTCTCCGGCGACATCACTCCGTCCTTTTTGAAGACCATGCCGTTCTTCATCACGAACTGTATGTTGTGCAGCGAGTCAATGTCGGTGAGCGGATCGCCAGCGACTGCGATCAGATCGGCGAAGAGGCCCGGCTTGATGGGGCCGCGCTCTTTGATGATGTCGGCGGCCTTGTAACCGTTGATGGTGATCGCGCGCAGGATGTCGGTTGCGGGAATGCCGGCCGCCTTCCATGTGTCTAGGAAGGCGATGGTCAAATCGCCGCGGCTCATCCACTCGCCGGTCTTCTCGTCCTTCATCCGCTCGTTCCAGTAATCGAGGTCGGTCGAGAAGGTCAGCGGAACTTTTTTCTCCCAGGCGTCGCGCAGCTTGGCGACCGTCTGTTTGAAGGCCGCTTCGCTGCCGCGATATTTGCTGAAAGGCGTGTCGGTGCCCGCAAGGAAAATGCCCTTCTCCGCCATCTGGCGGTGGTGTTCAGGCGTCAGCGCATTGCCGTGGCTGATGATGTATATGCCCGCGTCAATCGCCCGCTGCGCGCCTTCGGGGGTTTGCACATGCCCATCGACTTTGCAACCGCCTTTAGCGGCCTCGCTGATGGCCAGCTTGATGTCTTCGACAGAATAACCCCAGGGCTTGCAGTCAATGCAGAGCTTGATCGTTCGTGCGCCAAACAACATGTTTTCCCGAACGGCGCGGACGATCTCGTCGCGGGTGTTGGCGTCAATGTATTCCGGGTAGACGATGTTGTGCTGTTTGTACATCTCCGGCGTAGGCCAGAATTGCCCGCCCGTGCCGCCGATGATGATGCCCGACGGAATCACGGTCGGCCCCGGCAACCACCCCTGCTCGATGGCCTGGCGCAGCGCCGTATCGGCGTAAAGCGCGTTGTTGCCCACGTCACGAATGACGGTGAAGCCGGAGTTGAGCAGTTGAATGCCGTTCGACGCGGCCTGAATCGCGCGCAACGGCGTCGAATCCATCACGTAGGTCAGGTAATAGTAATTGTTCTCCGGCTGCTCCTTGTAGGTAATCGCCATATGCGTGCAGCACGGTGAGCTTCGACAGATCAATTACGGACGCCCCGGCGGGGATTGCCAGTTCGGCCCCGACCGCCCTGATCTTCTCACCTTCGATAATGATGACCTGATTGGCGGCCGCAGTTCCGGTCTCCGGGTCAATCAGACGGCCTGCTTTGATGGCAGTGATTGCAAGGGGCTGCGCGGGCGCTTGAGCCTCGGTTGCGCTCGCCATTAGCGCCAGCGACAGCAAACTGAAAATGATCGTTCGTTTCTTCATCGGCTTCTCCTCTCTCTAAATCGAAATCGAACTAACCAGGATTAGCTCAATGCCCATAGATGCCACGAGCTTGTCGCTTTGGTATCTACACAAATCTGGACTTGCAATCCCCCCAACGGCAGTTGGGGGATGGTTAAGGTCCAGCCTACAAACGACGCTGACACATTCTTGAATTCCCCCAACGGCAGTTGGGGGATGGTTAAGGTCCAGCCTACGGTCACACCTCCCAAGCGAGGAGGTTGGACTTTAACCATCCCCCGATTGCCATCGGGGGGATTGTGAGGAGCTTGGACTCGTTATGTAGGTTGGGCTTTAACCATCCCCCAACTGCCGTTGGGGGGATTGCAAGACCCAGAACTTATAGATGCCAATAACGTGAGATCGTGGCGTCTGCGCCAATCTTGCTTGGTTCGATTTAGCGCAAGTTTTTGTATACCTTGCCGCCCTTCATCACGAAGACGACACGCGTCAGGGCGGTGATGTCGCGAGTCGGGTCGCCATCCACGGCGATCAGGTCGGCCTCAAATCCCGGCGCGAGCGTTCCGATGCTGTTTTCCAGATTG
>WNGB01006824.1_pt1 | contig 16666 bp, 22 predicted proteins | sample 5400681 | NCBI WGS metagenome assembly WNGB01 (sample SAMN13153367, study PRJNA577476) | soil metagenome | isolation source: 115 cm soil or saprolite under grassland replicate 2 | place: USA:California | collected 2016-06-15 | reverse complement strand
AAGTCGGCCGAGATCGCGTCGCGGATGGGCCCGTTCGCGGGCTACCAGCCGAATGCGGCGGCGATGATCGGCGTCATGGCGCAGCACCGCGCCGCGGTCGGCAACATCGAGAACACCGATTCGGTTCCGGCCGATCTGTTGTCGGCGTGCCGGCGCTCGTGGGACGAGGCGCTGAACCTCGGCGAGGTGCACGGCTACCGAAACGCGCAGGCGACCGTCCTGGCGCCGACCGGGACGATCAGCTTCATGATGGATTGCGACACGACCGGGGTCGAGCCCGACTTCTCGCTCGTGAAGTCGAAGAAGCTCGTCGGCGGCGGCGAGATCACGATCGTGAACAAGACGGTGCCGATGGCGCTCGACAAGCTTGGCTACGCGCCTGAAGAGGTCGGGCAGATCGTGGCCTACGTCGACGAGCGCAACACCATCGTCGGCGCGCCGTTCATGAAGGCCGAGCACTACCCGGTCTTCGACTGCGCGATCGGCGATCGCGCCATCCACTACATGGGTCACGTGAAGATGATGGGCGCCGTCCAGCCCTTCATCTCGGGCGCGATCTCGAAGACTGTCAACCTGCCCGAGACGGCCACGGTCGACGACATCTCGCAGCTCCTACTCGACTCGTGGACGCTCGGTGTCAAGGCGATCGCCATCTATCGCGACAACTGCAAGGTCGCGCAGCCGCTCTCGGGGAAGAGCGAGGCGGCGGCTCCGCCGGTGCCCAAGGAGGAGCGGCGCCGTCTACCGGAGGACCGCGTCGAGGTGGGACGCAAGTTCCGCGTCGGCGACTACGAGGGCTACATCCACGTCGGCCTCTACGACGACGGCTCGCCGGGCGACATCTTCGTGGACATCGCCAAGGAGGGCACCACCCTCGCCGGCCTCATGAACTCGTTCATGATCTCGGTCTCGCTGGGCCTCCAGTACGGCGTGCCGCTCGAGGTGTACGTCTCGAAGTTCGCGCACATGCGCTTCGAGCCCTCGGGGACGACGAACGATGCGGATATCCGCGTCGCCAAGTCGCTCGTCGACTACATCTTCCGCTGGATGGGGAAGAAGTTCCTCGACGCCGACACGCAGCAGGAGCTCGGGATCATGAGCCCCGAGGTGAAGGCTCGTCTCGCGCAGGCGCACTCGATCCTGGAGAACGGCGAGACGGCCGCGCCGGACGACTCCGCGCCGGCCTCACCGCCCGGCCAGACGGCGCTCTTCAACTCGTGGGAGGACGCCATCGAGTGCGCGAAGTGCGGCGGTCGCATGGTGCGGACGGGCTCGTGCTACACGTGCAGAGACTGCGGCCAGAACACTGGGTGTAGCTAGCTCCGGTCCGCGCGGCGACCCGCAGACCACGGCGCTCAGCGATTCCTTTCGCGGCTTTGTCCGACTAACGGTGGTTAGTTGGACGAGGGGTCGATATGTGCACGACCTCCGTTGTCGCTTCTCCGAGCGTGTCTATACGGATCCTCGCCTGCACGATCTTTTCGGCACGTGCGCGTCGCTCTGCGTTCCTAGCAGCCCTCTCCGTGTACCCGTCGACGAAGCGGGGCGAGAGCGGAGAAAATGAGCCCGTCGGCACCGGCGGCGAAACCCCGGGCAGGTGGAACCACTGCGGTGATGCCTCGGTGAAGGAGCTTGAGTAGGCGTCGCCGCAATTCAAGATCGTCCAGCCGTAGCGGTTGCGGCATCCAGTGCAAGCTCCCACGGCCTGAGGAGCGAGTAGATCATCTCACTGACCGGGACATGGATTCCGTGGCGAGCGGCACGCCGCGTCAGCTCTCCGTGTAGGGCGTCGAGCTCGAGCCGGTGCCCAGTGACGAGGTCGTGGTGCAGGGACGAAAAGGAATCAGGCCCCAGGGCCTCGGCGAAGGCGGTCTTCTGATCGACGATGTCGTCCGCGAGCTCCACGCCTTCGGCTCGGGCGACGATGGAGACTTCGCGCACCATCTCGCGAAAGAGCTTGCGTGTCTCCGGCACGGCCAGCAGCTGGTCGATCGGGAGGCGCGTAACGGCGGTCAGTCCCGCGAGCGCGCAGAGGATCGCGAACTTGTCCCACAGGACGACGCGAATGTCGTCGGCGAGGTCGGAGTCGATCTCCGCCTTTCGAAACTCGGCCAGTAGCCGCTCCACCCGCTCGGTGCGAGAGCCGTCGAGTTCGCCGAAGATGACCCGGCGCACGCTGCCCACCTGCTTGACCACGCCGGGCTCCGCGATGTGGGCGAGGATGAACGACACGCCGCCGATGACGTGCCCGGGCCCGATGCGAGCAGCGATCTTCTCCTCATTGTCGACTCCGTTCTGGAAGGAGACGACTCCTGTCTCCGGCTTCAACAAGGGCCCGAGCAGCGCGGCCGCCTGATCGGTGTCATACGACTTCACGCAAAAGAGGACGGCGTCGCACGGGCCGATCTCTGCGGGATCGTCGCTCGCCGCGACTCGAACGGTGAAATCCCCATCGTCAGCGCGAACCCGAATACCGCGTTCTCGAATCGCAGCCAGGTGATCGCCGCGGGCGATAAGGCCAACCTCTGCGCCGGCCAAGGCTAGCCGGGCGCCGTAATAGCCGCCCACTCCACCAGCGCCCACAACTCCGATCTTCATTTACGCCTCTGCCCAGAAGTCGCGCTGCTCGATCACGAGCCCAGCCTCGTCGAAGCGAAGGAGCGAGACGCCGGCCAACCTCTCCGTCCCTCCGTCCTTGAGCCTCGTCTCTGCCGACCACTCGACGACGGCGCGGTCCCCGTCGACGATCGGCTCGCGGAACTCGCATTCGGCCGACTCCTCCTCGGCCAGCGTCGGCTCGATGTAGTCGCGTGGCGCCTGCGGCTCCCGGAACGGATGCGACTGGAAGTAGGCACCTTCCGCGTACAGCGCGACGATCTCGTCCGCCTCATGGGCGCGCCAGCAGCGTTCCCACGTCTCGCGCCAGTGTTCCGCCGCCTGCCGGGTGTTCATGGCCCGATTATCGCCGCCCAAGCGAGCGCACCAACGAAGCGCGCCCCCGTTAGAGGGCGCGCGCCTGATCGTCTAGAACAGCCAGATGAGAAGCAAGATGACCAGGATGAGGAGAATTGCTCCGCCTCCGATGTACATATCGCCTCCTGGCTTCGTTTCTCTATAAACGCCGCTCGAGGCAAACCGGATACGGGTCGGCGAGGGCCCGCGGATACACGCTTTGTGTGCGAAGGGTGAGCATGACGCCATCGCCCTGTCCCTTCAGGCGACCCTCGCTTCGCGGAGAGCTTCCTCGGCGTCCAGCGCCCTCCCGGCCCGCCGGCCGCGTCAAAGTCGTCTCCGCCGACCCGGCCGAGGTGGCGATCGAGCCAGTCACTGTCGAAGCGGCTCCGCTCGATGCCGGTGGACTCGCGTAGGGCATCGGCGGCTCCCGCGAGCCCGCCCGCCCGGGTTGCATTTCCCTCCATGGCCGCGAGAACAGCCGCCTTCTCGAGCCCAAAAGCGATGAGCTCGCGGTCACCCAGGCGCTCGGCGGCGTCGAGCGTGTCGCGGACGAGCTCAGCCGCGCGCTCGCGCTCGCCGCGTTCCAGCGCGACCGCCGCGAGATTGTCCAGCGCCACGCCCGATCCCCACTCGTTCCCGTGCGCGCGGTCGAGTTCGATGGTCTCCTTGAAGCGCGCCTCCGCCTCGTCGAGATCGCCCTGCTCGAAGGCGACGACACCGAGGTTCGAGAGCGCCCACGCCGTCCCCGCCTCGTCGCCGAGCTCGCGGCGCAGCGCGATGCTCTCCTCCAGGAGCGACCGGGCTGACTCGAAGTCGCCGAGCCCACGCTTGATCGAGCCCAGGCTGTTGAGCGCCGAGGCGACGCGTCTTCGCTCTCCCTGTTCCCGAAAGACGGCCAGGCTCCGCTCGACGAGCTCGGCGGCGTGCTCAGGCTCGCCGCGCTGATCAAGCAGAACTCCGAGCGCGTACATCGGGCGGGCACGCAGCTCCTCGGGCGCGCTCGCGGTCCGTGTGAGCAGATCGGTGAGGCGGTTACAGCCCTCGAGAGCATGGCCGTGCGCGTACCAGAACCAGCCGAGCGCCCCGCCGAGGCGCAGCGCCGTCTCATTGTCCCCGTTCGCGGCGGACGAATCGAGCGCCGCACGGAGGTTGTCGTGTTCGACTTCGAGTCTGCCGAACCAAAGAAGTTGTTCGCCGGCCCGCAGGCCCGTGTCGGCCTCTTCGGCGAAGCGGGCGAACTCGAGCGCGTGGCGCCGGAGGAACTCCTGTTCCTCGCCGGTCTCACGGAGGTGCTCTCGCGCGTATTCGCGGATCGTGCCGAGCATCGTGAACCGCGGTTCGCCGGCATCCTCCTCGCTCTCGCGGAGGAGACTGCGGTCGACGAGCGAGGCGATTCCCACGAGCAGGTCGAGCCCGAGCTCGCCCTCGGGGGCCGCGACGCGCTCGGCCGCCTCCAGGGTGCAGCCGCCCACGAAGACGGACAAGCACGCGTGCAGACGGCGCTCCTCGTCGGGGAGGAGGTCGTAGCTCCAGGCGATCGCCTGGCGGAGAGTGCTCTGGCGGGCAGGTACGTCCGCGCTTCTGGCGGCCGGGAGCTCGAGGCGGCGCTCGAGGCGGCGGAGCAGCGCCGCGGGCGGGAGCACCTTGCTCCACGCGGCCGCGAGCTCGATGGCAAGGGGGAGCCCGTCGAGCCGCTCGCAGATCTCCGCGACAATCGGGGCCGTCTCGTCCGTCAGCTCGAAATCGGGTCGGACAGCGCGGCCCCGCTCCACGAACAGCATCACCGCCTCGTACTCGGCCGCGTCCGCCGCCGACTTCACACCGGTTGGCTCAGGAAGACCCAGAGGCGGCACGGGATACTGGCGCTCGGCGGCGATGCGGAGCGGCTCGCGGCTTGTGACCAGCAGCTTGAGACGCGGACAGGCGCCGAGCAGGTCCGCCAGCAGCGTTGCCGCTGTAGCGACATGCTCGAAGTTGTCGAAGAGGATGAGCGTGCAGCGATTCGCAAGGGCGGCCTTCAGCGCTTCGGCGATGGAATGCGTCGGTGTCTCCTCGACGCCGAGCACGCGCGCGAGTTCGAGCGGGACGACGTCCGGATCGGCGATGGGTGCAAGCAAGACGCCGTAGACGCCGTCGGGGAATTGGTCGACGAGATCGGCAGAAACCTGGAGGGCCAGGCGTGTCTTGCCGGTTCCGCCCGGCCCCGTGAGCGTCACCATCCGGGCGTTTTCGCTTATGAGAAGCGTTCGCACCGCCTGGAGCTCCCGGCTGCGTCCGAGCAGCGGTGTCGGCTGGACAGGAAGATTCGTGGCGCGGCCCTCGAGCGTTCGCGGCGGCGGGAAATCAGCAGCGAGCCCCTCGATGCAGAGCTGGTGCAGGCGCTGTGGCCCGCTGAGGTCCTTGAGCCGGTGGTCACCGAGGTCGCGGAAGGTGAGCCCATCCAGCGTTTCTGGGAGGAGGTCGCGCGTCGTCTGTGAGAGGAGAACCTGAGCGCCGTGCGCCGCAGCCGCTACCCGCGCAGCCCGGTGCATATCGAGACCGACATAGCCATCGGCTGTCCGAGTTGGCTCGCCGGTGTGGAGTCCCATGCGGACGCGAATGCCCGCGTCCTCGGGCCATCCGTGCGAAGCGAGCGCTCGCTGTGCCGCGCCGGCGGCCGCCGCCGCAGCGCCGGCGCCCGTAAAGGCGAGAAAGAGCGCGTCCCCTTCGGCACCGAGCTCGATGCCGCCGTGTGCCGAGAACGTCTCGCGCAGGATGCGGTTGTGCTCGGCGAGGAGACTTGGCCAGCGATCGCCGAGGCGTTCGGCCAGCGCCGTCGAGCCTTCGATGTCCGTGAAGAGCAGCGTGACGGTACCCGACGGCAGCTCCACTTCGGCCAGAGGCTACCGCCTATCGCGGCAACCAAGACCCTCAAGAGGGCGGGAGGGAGCGTGGGCGCTCCCTCCCGCTGACCCTTCATTAACCCGCTAGGCGAGCGGTTACCCCGCGAAGCACTCCTCGAGCGAGTCGAGCCCCTTGCCGTCGCAGTTGTCCTGCGGGCCGCCAGAACGCACCGGAGGCAGTACGCCGTCGGGTGCATGCAGGAAGGTCGAGGTCGTGAACGTGCCATCGGTGAGGACGACGAATCCACCGTGGGCCTGCTCCTCGGTTCCCGGGTTGGACTTCAGGGGCGTGAACTCGTCGGTCGTGATGTCGACGATCCCTACTGCCCCCGCCGTGGGCGGCTTCTTCGCCACAGAGCAATCGAATGCAAATGCCGGCACCGCCAGCACGAGCGCAACCGCTGTTACGCCGAGAAGCGCGAACACTCTGAGCCGCATGATTCCCCTCTCTTCGAATTGACCGCCGTCAGGCGGACTCCCGACCCGGGACTGAAGCGGATCCGCCTACCCTCTGTCAATCGAGAACCGTCTCAGCGACGGAGGCGGCCTGGCGGCCCTCAGAGGGAGGCGCGCCGGTCGCCTAGGCAGCCAGGGTGTTCTGCGCGAGGCCCGGCAACGCGTACGCGCCGTTGGTGCGGTAGGGCTCAACGGCCTCCTCGATCCGCGCGCGCAGCGTCCTTTGGTCCTCCTCCGGCAGAACAGCAATCGCAACCGCGATCGCACCCGCATGCTCGTTCAGGAAGGTCCAGTAACCGTCGAAGCTCTCGAACCGCCAGCTCAGGCCCACGTCCTCCATTCGTCTCACCTGGAATCCCGCAATGGTGAGTAGCGAGCGCGTTCGCTCGGGATCTGCCATCGCGAAGATGCCGGGAGCTGTCGGGTCCGGGGGAGGCGCGCCCGTTTGCTCTCTGAGGAGGCGGCCTGGGACGCTGGCCCAAGGATTGCTTTCCGGAGCGGACCAGACGGAAAGCGCCAGCCGACCGCCCTCGTGAAGCACCCGGCGGGTCTCGTGCAACGCGGTCTCCGGTTCAGCCATCAGCATGTATCCCCAGCGGCAGAGGACGCCGTCCACGCTGTCATCCTCCAGGTCCATCCGCTCGGCGTCGAGGACGCGGGCTTGCACATTCGAGAGCCCGAGCCGCTGGGACTCTGCGCGGGCGGCGTCGACCATGTTCGGCGCGAAGTCCGTGGAGATGAGGCGGCCCTCATCGCCGACGATTGCGGCTGCCGCAAGGCCCGTGTCGCCGGCGCCGGCCGCGAGCTCGAGAATCGTCTCGCCGGGCTGGGGGTCGAGCGCCTCGATCATCCACTCGCCGACGGCGTGCGAGGCGTCCCAGACCCAGCGACGGTCTCGATCCCAGCCCTCCGCCATCCGCTGCCAGACGTCGTAGCTGACTCGGCGATAATCCTCGCCTGCCACGGCGCGATGATAAACCGACGCGGCTGGGGGATCGTCGCGCACGAACTGCGCGGCTCGAGCGGGCGAAGGCCCGCCTCGACCGGCTCGATCTCTACCCGGAGCCCGTGCGGCTCGACGGCGTTCGTCTCGTCGTCGTCCCGTGGGTCTTTCTCTTGCCCGGCCTGCGCCGTTATGGCGGCTACGCTGTCTGGCGGACGATCCTGCTCCGGAGCGAAGAGGCCTCGGACGACCTCGTGGTACACGAGCTCTGCCACATCTGGCAGATGCAACACCGGCCGCTCGGATCTATGGTCGCCTGGCTCCGCTACCCGTATCGGGAGAACCCATTCGAGCGCGAGGCACGGCGGGCAGTGGAACTGACGGGGCGGGCCTCGTAATTAGTAGTAGCCCTTCGCGTTCACCCGCTTGCAGGAGAGCGGCGGCGGGCTACGGTGAGTAGGTGGCGGCGATTCGGCCAGCTCCGGCAGGGCAAAACGGGCGATCAGTCGCTTGGGCGTCCCTTGTGTCCGCCCTGATCGGCCTCGCTGCCTTTGTCTATACGGCTCGCTTCGGAGACACCCTGCTTGGGGTCATCCTCGTCTACGCGTGTGGGCCGCTTACGGTGTTCCTTGCGCTCGTCGCGTGGTGGCGCACACGCACCTTCGCCCCACGGGTGATCGCGATGGTTGCCGTTCTTCTCGGCATCGCCCTGATGGGGATGCTTGGGTATGTGCTTTGGTGGGTCACAGCGCATTCGGCGATCGCAAGCGGATGACGCGACGGTGCAGCGCTCCCGAAGCGGGAGGGGTTGCGGGAGGGCGGCGCGAGCAGGTGAGGCGGCGGCGGGCTAGCTAGGGCCAGCGAGGTTCCCGCGGCTCGGTTTTCCCGAGCTCTTCCCAGTCGGCGCGCACGGGCGCGAAGACGTCGATCACGACGGCGCCCGCCGGCCCCGCCGTCACCTCGTGCGGCACGTTGGACGGGATCGTCCAGGTCTCCCCGGGCCCGAGCACCCGCGTTTCGTCCGCGATGCGGAACGTCAACGAGCCGGCGATGACGATCCCGAGCTGCTCGTTCTCGTGCTGATGCTCGGGCACGAGCGCGTTCGGGTCGAGCTCGACCACCGCGAGGGACTGCCTCTCGCCGTGGACCGCCCGCGCGACCACGGTCTCCCAGACCTGGATCACCGGCAGGCCCCGCAGGTCGTCGAACCCGGCCACGCCGCCACGTTACCGCGACGTGGGAGAATCGGCCGGTGATCGACCCGCTTGGACGTTGGGCGCAGCACGGAGAGAAGCCGGACTACGCCGGCCTGCTGACGTATGGCGGCCAGCCCTACACGGAGGATCCGGCCGATCTCGCCGGCGCGGACGTGGCGATCCTCGGCGCGCCGACTGACGACCTCGTCTCGGACCGGCCCGGAACGCGGTACGGCCCCCGCGCGATCCGGTCGGCCAGCTGTCCGCCGGGGCCGCACCTCGAGGTCGGCATCGATGCGCTGGAAGCTCTCAAGGTGGTCGATTTCGGGGATGCGCCCGTGCTGCCGGCTGATGCGGCTCGCTCCCACGCGGCGATCGAGGCCACGGTCGCGCAGGTGGTCGAGGCGGGAGCGATCCCGGTCGTCCTCGGTGGCGATCACTCGATCTCCGAGCCCGACGTCCGCGCAGTCGCGACGCAACGCGGGCCGGTTGGTCTCATCCACTTCGACACGCACACCGACACGGCCACCGAGGTCTTCGGAGTCTCCTTCTCGCACGGGACGCCGATGTACAAGCTCGTCGAGGCAGGCCACGTCGACCCGGCCCGCTACGTCCAGATCGGGCTTCGCGGCTACTGGCCGGGCGAGAAGGAATTCGCCTGGCAGCGCGAGCTCGGCATCACCAGCTTCTTCATGCACGACGTGCGCGACCGCGGGATCAAGGCGGTCGTGGCGGATGCGCTCGAGCGGGTCGGTGCCGGACCCGTTTTCGTCACCGTGGACATCGACGTCCTCGACCCCGCCTTCGCGCCCGGAACGGGCACACCGGAGCCGGGCGGGATGACGACCGGCGACCTCCTCTGGGCCTGCCGGGAGGTCGCGTCTGGGGTCGAGCTGGTCGGTGTCGACGTCGTCGAGGTGATCCCGACCGCCGTCGGCTCGGCGGACATCACCGCGCTGGCCGCCGATCGAATCGTCCGCGAGCTCCTGACCGGCTTGGCCCTCTCCCGAAAGTGAGCTACGACGTCATCGTCATCGGCGGCGGCTTCGCCGGCGTCACGGCCGCGCGCGAGACCGCCCGAGGCGGCGCAAAGACGCTCCTCCTCGAGGCGCGCGATCGGCTGGGGCGGGCGCACGTGGACGCAGCGCTGGAACGACACCGACATCGAGCTCGGCGGCGGATGGGTGCACTGGCACCAGCCGCACGTGTGGTCGGAGATCACGCGCGCGGGGCTCGCCGTCGAACTCGGCGAAGACGCCCAGGTCGCGGGCTGGTTCATCGGCGACGAGCGCCACCCAGGAACGCTTCCCGAGCGGGACGCGATCGCCGAGCGCGGCTGGAATCAGTTCGTCGACAGCGTCGAGGACGCGCTCCCGCTTCCGCACGACCCGCTCTTCGCGAGCGATCGCCTTGCACGGTTCGACAGCCAGACCATCACCGAACGGATGGACGAGCTCGATCTGGACGACGAGGAGCGCGACGTCCTCGCCGCCGAGCTCGAGTCGCTCGCACACGGGCGGCTCGACGAGGCAGGCGCGGTCAGCGTGCTTCGATGGCACGCGCCTCCGGCGGCAGCCTCGCGCTCACCCAACAGACGGGCGGCCGCATCACACTCCGAGCTGGGACCCAGAGCCTCGTGCAGGCGATCGCCTCCGAAGCGGAGTTCGAGACGCGTCTCTCGACGCCCGTCGCCACGGTCATGCAGCATGAGGGCGGCATCGAGGTAGAGGTTCACACGCGCGCGGGCGAGACGCTCACCGCCAAGCTCGTCGTTGTCGCCATGCGCTGAACGCACTCGGCGGGATCGAGTTCGACCCGCCGCTCTCAGAAGGGAAGCGGGAGGCGATCGCGCTCGGGCAAGCCTCGCGCGGGGTCAAGATCTTCATCCACGCGCGTGGCGAGCGGGTCTTTCAGAACGCGATCAAGCCTGGGCACGCGTTCGGCTACCTCGACACCGAGATCATCTATCCCGACGGGACGCAGCTCCTGATCGGGTTTGGCCCGGACGCGGAGAACTGCGACGCCACCGACCTCGCCGCCGTCCAGCGGCAGCTGGACGAGATCCTCCCTGGCAATGAGGCGCTCGCCGCGACCGCGCACGACTGGCTCGCGGACGAGTTCTCGCGTGGCACGTGGGCCATCCACCGTCCCGGCTGGTACACGCACCACCACGCGGAGATGCAACGGCCGGAGGAGGCGGTGATCTTCGCCGGCTCGGACTTCGCGAATGGCTGGGCCGGCTTCATGGACGGCGCCATCGAGTCGGGCCTCCGCGTAGGCGCAACGGCGCTTCGCCAGCTCGTTTAAGGCGATTTGCGCAGACCCACCATTCTCGCTAGCTTGGACCTGCGGTTTACGTAGGCCGCACCGAAGGCGACGAGGCCTCGGGAGCGACAGCTCCGGGGCCTTTTTGTTGAGCCGAACGCGAAGGAGGTGAGACATGAGAGACATGCTGATTGGATTGCTCGTTGCTGGGGCGTACCTCGCGCCCAGCGTGGCCTTCGCCCTCGCGATCAAGCCCGCCGCAGAGGCGGTCGAGCGGGTGGGTCGCGCCGCCGCCCTCTAGCGATGCGTGACGTGAGCGCCGGCCCGGGTGGCGCCCAGGAGCCCGGGCCGAGCGCAAGGCTTAGAGTTCGTTCCAAAATGAGAGCTGTGCCGCCGGAGCGCGCTGTGCGGCGCGAGGCGGCGTCCTCGGTCGCACGCTAACGCGTGGATCAATGACGATTACGAGCGCTCCCTGCGTCCTGGCCTCGCATCCGCCCACCGCACCCCGGCAACGAGCCCCATTCTGAAACGAGCTCTAGAGTGGCGACATGCTCGGCAACGCTGAGATCGCCGCGATCGTCCCCGTGTCGCAGATCGACCGGGCCGTGGAGTTCTACGGGAACGTCCTCGGGCTGAATCTCGTGATCCGCAGGGACGACCTTCCGGAGAACCGCGAGGCCGAGTTCTCGGCCGGTGGCGGCGCGCTGGTGGCCTACGAGAGCGTCGCGGCGGGCCAGAGCCGGGGGACGGTCGCGGGCTTCCGCGTTGACGACCTCGAGTCGGTTGTCTCCACCCTCCGCGAGCGGGGGGTCGTCTTCGAGGAGTACGACACCGCCGACCTCAAGACCGAGAATGGCATCGCGAGAATTGGAGACCTCCTCGCCTCATGGTGCAAGGACCCGGACGGCAACATCATCGCCTTCGAGCAGCGAACGGAAGGCCAGCCCGCGGAGTCATAAGGGCGTATGAAGATCTCGGCCGTCGCGGTCGCCGTCCTGGCGCTAGCGGGATCCGGCTGCGGGGGCTCGGAGACCACGCCATCGTCGGGCGAGGGGCTCCCCGGCCCGGTTGCGAAGACACGATCGGCCATTCTGGCCGCAGCCGAGAGCGGCGAGTATGGCTCTCTGCGGGACGTCGTCCAGCCGAAAAGCTTCCTCTCGGACTTCGGCTTCGGCGAGGAGTCGGATCCGGTGGGACGCTGGGAGACGATGGGGCCGAAGCCGCTCGAGACGATGGGCACGCTGCTGCGCATGCCGCACGCCGTCCGCGAGACGAACGAGGGCACGCTGTACGAGTGGCCGCAGTTCAACGCCGACTCGAGCGCCGCCGACGTGTCAGCCGACGAGCGGGAGCTCCTCCTGACGATCATGACCGAGGACGAGCTGACCAACGCGCTTCTTCCCGAGTACGGCTACACCGGCCCGCACCTCGGCATCCTCGCCGACGGCGACTGGTGGTTCTTCCTCTCCGGAGGCGCGCCTTAGCGCGCTCCAAGTCGACGCGTTGCCGCGATCATTCTGGCTTGAAGTCGAGCTGGAAGGGTGGCGGTTCGTAGGCACGCCCAGGGATGCCGCCCATCACGAGGATGGTCGTGGGTGTCTCCAGGGCGAGCGCCTCGCGGTAGACGTCCGGGCGGACGAAGACGAGTCCCCCGCGGCCGAGCTCGACCTCCTGGCCCTCACAGACAAAGCGGGCACGGCCCCGAAGGACGACGTAGAGCTCCTCCTGGTCGTAGCCGTACATCGCTTCGCTGTGCGGGACGATCGCAGGGTCGCCCGCGCTCGAGGTGAAGGCGGCAGCGCCGAACGCTCCGATTCCGAAGAAGCGACGGACGCCGTGGTCGTTGAAGCGCTCCCAGATCCCCGGGTAGCGCTGCTCGAACTCGTCCCACCGCTCGGCGGCGGACGGGTCACGCGCGACGACTCGCTCGTACGCCTCCTCCTCGGAGAGCGCTCTCCCCTCCACAGGGTTGTCCCAGTCGGGTGGGATGTCGTCGATCGATGCAGCCTTCCAGCCACGTCCGGACATGGTCATCGGCCTGCCACCAGGTCCCGTGCCGCTTCCTCGAACACGGACGAATGAAGGTCGACGTCGGCCTCGGTCGTCGCGGGCGACATGAGCGCCATGTTGTGGAAGGGCGTCAGGAGGATCCCTCGGTTCAGCGCGTAAAGGTGGACGAAGCGGTCGAGGAGAGGATCGCCTCCCGCGGCCGCCTCGGCCGCGGTATGAGCTCGCTTGGCGGCTCGACTTCGAAGCGCGCGAGCTCCCCAGGAGCTGAGCGAAGGCCTCGCTGTGACCGGCGGCGTAGGCCGACCGGAGGATTGCGGGCGCGTCGCCGAACGCCTCGACGGTAGCGGCAACGAACGACCTCGTCCAGCGGCTCAGCACGGCGTCCCATCACGGTCACCGCGTAGCCGTCTGCGCTGAGACGACGCGCAATCGCAGCACCGATCCCGGTTCCGCCTCCAGTGACGATTGCGCTACGGATGGCCACGGCGCGGGAGTAAACCACAGCAGCGGTCAGTCGCGACCCTCGGTCTGCCGCACCCAGAGCGTGACGAGCCGCGCCACGAGTGTCACCAGGAAAATGTTCCCGAAGAGCGCCTCCAGCACGGTCAGCGCCTGCGGCAGCCCGACGGACGGCGATAGGTCGCCGAAGCCGAGCGTCGTCAACGCGACGAAGCTGAAGTAGAGGTACTCACCCTCGCCGTGTGGCCCCGCCTGCACGAAGAACGGGCCGTCGCGCAGGTCGCTCACGGCCAGATAGAGGAAGGCGAAGAGGAGCCCGATGAGCACGTAGGCGCAGAGCGCGCCGAGCACGGTCTCGTACGTGATCCGGCGGTGCCGGAGGACACGGCTCAGCGTGATCGGCAGCGTCGCGGTGACGAGGAGCGCGACCGGGAGCAGGTAGGTCAGGCCGACGATCGAGGACGAGCTGAAGATCAGCGCGAGCGGCGCAAGGGCGACGCAGGCTCCGACCAGGATCCAGTGGCTCCGGTGGATCCGATGCCCCGCGTCGGGGTCGCTGATCGCGACGACCAGGGCGGCGGCCGACAGCAACGTGCTTCCGATCGCCCCCCAGCGAGGGTCGTCGCTCGAGCAGGAAGAAGTTCGCGAGCAGCAGGACGAGCAGGCTCGCGTAGCTGTCGAGGACGCGGACGATGTCCCTTCTCATGTCGGCCGGACGCTGGGGATTAGACGGCGACCCAGGCCAGAACGGTCTCGGCTCGTCCCCGAAGCTCGAGGGTGCGCGACTCGAGGCCGGCCGTCTCCAGCTCCGACGCCTTGGCCGCCGTACTGCTGACGAGGATCTCGCCCGTGGCGGCGGAAGCCGCGAGCCGGGCGGCCGTGTTCACGGCGTCGCCGAGCGCCGTGAAGTCGAACGCGTCTCCCTCGCCGACCGTGCCCACGTACGCCACGCCGGTGTGAACGCCGGCGCCGAGCGGGACCCAGGGCTCGCCGTTGCCGTGACCGGTCTCCCGGAATAGCTCGCGGGCGGCTTCGATGGCGTCCGAGGCATGGTCGCCGCCGGCGAAGGCCGGGATGAAGAGCGCCATGGCCTGGTCGCCGACGAACTTGTCCACGATGCCGTTGCGTCGATCAACGACCGTGGCTGCCGTGCCGTAGAACCTCGACATCAACTGAGAGAACTCCTCCGCGGGCATCCGCTCCGCGAGCGTTGTCGAGCCGCGCACGTCGGCGAAGAGGAACGAGAGCTCGATCTCGGCTCCTCCCGGCCTCTTCTGAAGCGCGCGGATACAGCCGTTGCAGATGCGCCGGTTCAGGCGCGAGGGGCGACCGAGACCCACGAAGCGGGTCACGTTCCCGGGTGGGCCGAAGGGGTGGTCACAGAGCTTGCAGCGCGGATCGGAAGGGATCGCACGCGAGATCCGACGCATCCAGGGCGACCAACAAATGTGCCCGCGAGCGTCGCCCAGCACGGCCCGCCACTTCTCCTCCTGCGATTTCGGAGCCAAGGCGCTGAGTAAAACACAGGGCTCCCGCTTTTGGAGAGGACGGAAAGCCGCACGGCTACGTCGCGATGCGTCCTCCCGGCTAAGCGCTGAAGGGGTAGGGCCGGAGCGGGCTGCGGCTCCCGCTCCCGCCCACGTTCCTACGAGATTCCTGCCTTCGTCTCGTCCCTGAGGGTCTTCGTCACGGACTCTACTTCCCGGAGTGCTTCCTTCTCCTCCTTGAGGTTCTCCTCGAGGAGCGAAACCGCGTCGGTTTCGCCGAGCGCGCGTGCCATCTCGATCAGGCCCGTGTAGGCCGCGATCTCGTAATGCTCGGTGCGCGCCGCCGCGCCGGCGTCGACGATGTCGATGAGGTCCTCGGAGACCTCGCCGATCATCTCGTCGTGCTCCTGCCTGAGGCCCTCGAACCCGAGGCATTGCTCGGTGTCGGACTGCTCACCGAGCGCTTCGAAAACCTGCTCGAGGTTCGTGACATGGCCCTTGGTCTGCTCCAGGTGCCGCTCGAGGCCTTTGCGGAACTCGACGCTCTGCACCTCGTTGATCAGCTTGGGCAGGACCTCCTCGGTCAGCTTCTCCTCCACGTAGAGGATGTCGCCGAGCTCGTGCAGGAAGAGATCCCGCGGTGTTGTGATATCTGCCATCTGTACCTCCTCGGAGCTGGTTTTTCTACGCCTACCCGGCGAAGCAAGCCTCTAACTTTCAAGGGCGTAAGCCCGCTCGGTTGCTAGCGTGTCGGCGGATGAGTGGCGCCATCCACCAGTCGGCCGCGCGCGGCTTTGCCCTCGCGCCCGAGGCCTACGAGCGCGGGCGTCCCATGTACCCCTTCGCCGCGGTCAGGCGTCTCGTCCGCGAGCTTCGCATCAAGCCCGAGAGCACCGTGCTCGACCTGGCGGCGGGAACCGGGAAGCTCACGCGCCTGTTGGCGCAACTGGGAGCCGATGTCGTGGCGGTCGAGCCCGTGGACGCGATGAGGCAGCGGCTCGCCGAGACCATCCCCGGGGTGAGAGCCCTCCCGGGCACCGCCGAGGCGATCCCCCTCGAGGACGAGTCGATGGACGCGGTCACGGTCGGTCAGGCGTTCCACTGGTTCGACGGAGATGCCGCCTTGGCGGAGATCCACCGCGTGCTGCGGCCGGCGAAAGGGCTGGGCCTAATCTGGAACGTCAAGGACGAGAGCGTCGACTGGGTGCGGCTGCTCGCCGAGATCATCGAGCGCTACCGCGGCAGCGCGCCGAGAGTCGCATCGGGAGCGTGGAAGGAGGCCTTCGAGCGCACGGAGCTCTTCACGCCAATCGAGCGAGCTCGCTTCGCCTTCGTCCACGCGACCGACATGGACACCGTCATCGCGCGCGTGACCTCCATCAGCTTCATTGCGGCGCTCGACTCCGTGGTGCGCGAACAGGTCGTCGCACAGGTACGCGAGCTGCTCGCCACGCATCCCCAGACGCGCGGCCGCGAGGTGTTTCCGCTTCGCTACCGCACCGGCGTCTACTGGTGCGAGCGGGTCTAAGCTAGAGAGTCTTCGGCCGGACCGAGATTCCCCAGGCCTTCCCGGAGGCGAAAAGCTCGTCAGGGTCGACCTCGTCCCGCCAGCCGATGAAGTGTTTCTCTTCGTCGTCGGCCGTCGAGCCGTACACCGCGTGGCGCACTTCGGGCTCGGGCTCCAGCGCGAGGCCCTCACCGCGCTCGAGGGCTTCGAAGCGCTCCTCGGCGGCCGGCCCTTCGGCGTAGCCCTTGCCCATAGCTGGATGCTACCCGGGCGGGCGCTCGCGCACCCAGGCGCTGAGCTCGTACCAGTGCGTGTCCTCCAGCGCCGCGGCGACCCGGGGATCCGTATGCGCCGCGTTGTAGACGTTGTGGTCGAGGTCGGCGCAGATGGCGATCGCCTCGAGCGGAACGTCGGGAAGGTTCACCAGCGCCTCGCCCGGGAGCCGGGCCTCCGCGACCGTGTAGTGCTTGAAATGGAGCTCCGGGGCGAGCTCGAGCAGCTCCGGC
>WNGB01006823.1_pt1 | contig 16667 bp, 14 predicted proteins | sample 5400681 | NCBI WGS metagenome assembly WNGB01 (sample SAMN13153367, study PRJNA577476) | soil metagenome | isolation source: 115 cm soil or saprolite under grassland replicate 2 | place: USA:California | collected 2016-06-15 | reverse complement strand
CAGGTCACGAGGCCGAGGAGCACCGGCACAGTGCCCAGGCGGCCGACGAAGTGGGCATGGCTCGAGCGCACCGCGTCCCGGTAGATGCCCTTGGCGGCGATTCTCTTGCCGCGGCAGCGCTCCAGGGACTCGTCGACCCCGAAGACCAGCGGCCCGGGCCGCACGAAGGCGGCCACCAGGAGCTGCAGCAGCGCGCGGCCGGCGACCAGCCCGGACCACCGGGCGCGGCTCAGGACGCGGTGGTAACGATGGGACCGCGCGGTCTGGGCTGGCCCCATCGCTCGCAGGGCGGCCGGGACGGTGCGGCGCGTAAGTCTCCGAGGAACGCTATCCCCCCAGCGCCTCGCGCGCCGCGGCGATGGTCTGCTCGATCTCGGCGTCGCCGTGGGCCGTGGAGAGGAAGCCCGCCTCGAACTGCGAGGGCGCTAGGTACACTCCCCGCTCCAGCATCCCCCAGAAGAACCTGGCGTACGCTTTCGTGTCGGATCGCTTGGCGGACTCGTAATCCGTCACCGTCGAGTCGGTGAAGAACGTGGTCAACATCGAGCCAACTCGCGACACACCGACTGCCATTTCGGCCTCGCCGGCCGCATCGCGAAGGCCAGCCTCGAGCGCCGTGGCTCGACGCTCGAGCTCGGGGTATGGATCGGTCCGCTTCAGCTCGCTGAGCGTCGCGAGCCCGGCCGCCGTGGCAAGCGGGTTTCCAGACAGCGTGCCTGCCTGATAGACCGGGCCGGAGGGGGAGACTCGTTCCATGACATCGCGTCGCCCGCCGTATGCGCCGACCGGCAGGCCGCCGCCAACGATCTTGCCCAGGCAGGTGAGGTCGGCCTGGATCCCGCACAACTCCTGAGCGCCGCCGTAGGCGATCCGAAAACCGCTGACCACCTCGTCGAAGATCAGCAGCGCCCTGTGCCGCGTCGTCAAATCACGCAGGCCTTCCAGAAAGCCGGCCTTCGGGGCGACCACTCCCATGTTCGCGGCGATCGGCTCGACGATGACGGCGGCGATATCCTCGCCGAACAGGTCGAACGCCCGCCTGGCGCTGCCGAGGTCGTTGTACTGGGCGCTCAACGTCTCGCGCGCGGCCCCCTCGGGCACGCCCGGGCTGTCAGGCGAACCTAGCGTCAGCGCCCCAGAGCCCGCCTTGACGAGCAGGCCGTCGGCGTGGCCGTGATAGCAGCCGTCAAACTTCACGATCTTGCTGCGACCGGTGAAGGCTCGCGCCACTCGGATCGCGCTCATGCACGCCTCGGTCCCGGAACTGACCAGCCGCACCATCTGGATCGAAGGAAACGCCTCGACGATCATCTCGGCCAGTGCTACCTCGCGCTCAGTGGGCGCCCCAAAGCTGGTGCCGTCTCTCGCCGCCGAGACCACCGCCTCGACCACAGCCGGATGGGCGTGCCCCAGGATGAGCGGGCCCCACGAGCCCAGGTAGTCGAGATACCGGTTACCGTCGACGTCCTCGATCCAGCAGCCGTAACCCTTTCGGATGAACCGCGGACCGCCGCCGACGGCCCTGAAGGCGCGGACCGGGCTGTTCACGCCGCCCGGGAGAAGCTTCAGTGCACGTTCGTACTGCTCGGCCGAGCGGGTCGTAGCCGTCGCACTGCCCACTGCTCGCTGCCCACTGCCTACTGGGCTAGCCACTCGCTCACCTCCCGCGCATGGTAGCTGATGATCAGGTCTGCGCCCGCCCGCTTGATGCCAGTTAGGATCTCGAGGGTCACCCGCCGCTCGTCGATCCAGCCGTTTCGCCCAGCCGCCTTGACCATCGCGTATTCGCCGCTGACGTTGTAGGCGACCAGCGGGTGGTCGAATCGCTGGCGCGCGCGGCGGATCAGGTCGAGATAGGCCAGGGCCGGCTTGACCATGATGAAGTCGGCGCCCTCGCGGATGTCCGCCTCGATCTCGCGCATCGCCTCCCGCGCATTCGGCGGGTCCATCTGGTACGAGCGCCGGTCGCCGAACTGGGGTGTGGAGTCGGCCGCTTCACGGAAGGGACCATAGAAGGCCGAGGCGAACTTGGCCGAATACGCCATGATCGCCACCTCTGACAGGGCCCGCCCGTCCAGCGCCCGCCGAATGGCGCCAACCCGACCGTCCATCATGTCGGATGGCGCCACGACGTCAGCTCCAGCCTCGGCCTGCGAGACGGCCGTCGCCGCCAACAGTTCGAGGCTCGGATCGTTGAGCACCTGCCCCTCCTCCACCACACCGCAGTGGCCGTGAGTGGTGTACTCGCACAGGCAGACGTCGGTCACGACGACCAGCGCCGGACAGGCGTCCTTGATGGCGCGCACCGCCCGCTGAACGATGCCATCCGGGTCGTACGCCTCACGCCCGCGTGGGTCCTTCTGGGCCGGCAAGCCGAACAGGAGCACCGCGCCGATGCCGAGCGGCTCTAGCGACCGAACGTCGGCGGCCAGCTCGTCGACGGAGAGCTGATAGATGCCAGGCATCGAACTGACCTCGTCGCGCATCCCGCGACCATGCGTGACGAAGTACGGATAGATGAAGTCTCGCGCCGTGAGGGCCGTCTCGCGCACTAGCGCACGAATCGCCTCGGAACGTCGCAAACGACGAAGGCGAACCGCTGGGAAGATGCTCATGGCTCCGTCCCCTTCGTAGCACGGGGGCCTGTCGCCGCGAAGCGCACTTGTTCCCGCAGAATTCGCGAGCGCGGTGAGCGGGAGACAAGCCCCCGCGCTACGGAATCGGCGATGGCCTCTACGAGGCCGTCGACGGTGTGCTGCCCGGCAACGACGTCCGCCGTTAGCCCGGCGTCGCGGGCCGCGCTGGCGGTGACCGGACCGATGCATGCAATGGCGACGCCGGCCAGCAACTCGAGCCGGCCGCGGAGGCCGTCGACCAGGTTCCGAACGGTGGACGAACTGGTCAAGGTCACCAGGTCGACCTGGCCTGCCTCGAGCGCGGCAACCAGCCGCTCACGGCTGGCCTCCGCCGGCAGCGTCCGATAGGCCGCGATGTCGGTCACACGCGCACCCTGTTGCTCCAGCCCGCGCGCCAATCCGGGCGGAGCGATGTCGGCGCGCGCCAGCAATACCTCTACTCCATGCAGGTCGCGCTGCCTGAAGCCCTCGACGATCGCCTCGGTCAGGAAGCGGTCCGGGACCCAGTCGGCCAGGATCCCTCTCTGGGCAAGCTCGGCCGACGTGCCGGGCCCGATCGCGCACACCTGGCAGCCCCCTAACGCTCGCGCGTCGCGACCTCCCAGGCCGAGACGCTCGAACACCGCCTCGACCCCGTTTGCGCTGGTGAAGACCACCCAGCCGAAGCGGTCTAGTCGAGCCAGCGTCGCGTCCAGCAGTCGGTAATCGTCGAGCGCCCGGATCTCGATGACGGGAAACTCGAGCGGCCTGGCCCCAAGCTCTGCAAGTCGAGTCGAAAGCTGGCTGGCCTGCTTGCGCGCCCGGGTCACCAGGACGCGCAGGCCGGCCAGCGGCATTCGCCCCCGCCAGTCGAGCCTCTGGCGCAGACCGACCACCTGGCCCACGACCAGCACGGCCGGCGCCCCCAGCCCGACTGCCCGAGCGCGCTCGGCGACGTCGCCTAGAGTCCCGACGAGCACCTCCTGCTCGGGAGTCGACGCCCGATGGATCAGAGCCACCGGCTCGTCTGCCGAGCGGCTGCCGCGGACTAGATTTCGGGCGATCTCGTCGAGATGCTCGATCCCCATGAGAAATACCAGCGTGTCGGCACCATCGGCCAAATGCTCCCAGCGGATCCCGCTGCCCTCCTTGGTCGGGTCCTCGTGGCCGGTGGCGACAGTGAACGATGAGGCGACGCCGCGGTGAGTAATCGGTATCCCCGCATAGGCCGGTCCCGCCACCGCCGAAGTCACCCCAGGCACAACCTCGAACGGCACCCCCGCCTCGGCCAGTGCGATCCCCTCCTCGCCCCCACGGCCAAAGACGAACGGATCACCCCCTTTGAGCCGCACAACGCGCCGCCCGGCCAGCGCCCGGTCGACCAGGAGCTCATTGATCTCCTCCTGCCTCATCACCTGGCGACCCGGGGCCTTGCCGACGAAGATGCGCTCGGCTTCAGGCTTGGCACGCTCGACCACTTCCTGGGAGACGAGACGGTCATAGACGATGACGTCGGCCTGCTCGAGACACTCGAGCCCCCGCAGGGTGACGAGGCCTGGGTCGCCGGGCCCGGCGCCGACGAGCGCCACGCGGCCGACCATCCTAGCTTCCGGCCGTAACCACAGCCATGAGCCGGCTGGCTCGAGGCTTCAAGCGTTCCGCGAGCTGCCGGCCTACGCGCTCGGGATCATCGGCCGGCCCCACCAGGCGCTCGCGCGCTACTTCGCGGCCGTCTGCCGACGCGACGACCCCGACGATCTCGAGGCACTCAGCTCGGGCTCGCGCCAGCGCGCCAGCGGGTAGTTGGCACCCGCCCCCGAGCGCGGCCAGGAAGGCTCGCTCGGCCAACGACTCCACCCGGCAAGCCGGCTCGTCGATGGCGGCTGTCACCCTCCGCACCTCTTCATCGCCGACTCTGCACTGGACGACCAGCGTGCCCTGCCCAACGGCCGGCGTGCACACATCCGCCTCAAACCGCTGGCTCAGCTCATCTAGCCGACCCAGGCGGGCCAGTCCGGCGACCGCCACGACCAGAGCCTCGAACTGCCCCTCTCGCAGCTTGCGGATGCGGGTGTCCAGGTTGCCTCGCACGGGCACGACTTCGAGGTCGGGACGCATCGCCAGCAGCTGCGCCTTGCGGCGCGGGCTCCCCGTCGCAAGGCGGGCCCCATGCGGAAGCTGGCCCACATTGTGCCCAACTCGGCAGATCAGCCCATCTCGCGGGTCCTCTCGAACCGGGAATGCGACCAGCTCGAGAGCGGGCGTGATCGTGCTCGGCACGTCTTTCAGACTGTGCACGGCAAGGTCAGCCGCCCCGCCCAGCAGCAGCTCCTCGACTCCCTTGACGAACACGCCTGCACCGAGCGAAGCCAGCGGCGTCTGTTTGTCACGGTCCCCGGCGGTGTTGGCGGCCACGAGCTCCACGTCGATACCGGGCCACGCTGCGCGCAGCCGGTCGGCGACCCAGTCCGACTGCCGCAGCGCCAGGATGCTGCCGCGAGTGGCGACGCGAACGCGCTCAGGGGTCACGGTCAGCTTCGACGTTCGCGATCCAGCCCGAGAGTTGGTCGCCGACGGCTGGTCGCTCGGGCAGGCCGAACAATTCGCGGACAGCGTGGACGTAGACCCGCGCATCGTGCTGGCCACCGCGCTGCTTGAGCTGCACGATCGGCTGGTGGAGCATTTTGTTGACGATCGCGACGGTCAGAGCATTGACCGCGTTGCGGTCGCGGTCGGAGAGCGACCCGAGCCGGCTGAGCCCCCGTTCGAGCTCGGCCACGCGGATCTCTTCAGCCCGCGCGACCAGGTCGGCGATCGTGGGCGCCACCTCGCGGCCCTCCCACCACTCCATGAACTTGTCCACTTCGCGGTCGATGAGCGCCTCCACCTTGACGCCCTCGAGCCGGCGCTTGGCCAGGTTCACTTGCTGTACCGCCACGAGGTCGTCGATGTTGTGCAGGACGCAGCCGGGGATCTGCGCCGCCGCCGGCTCGACATCACGCGGGACCGCGATGTCAACCACGACCAACGAACGTCCTGGCCGGCTCGCTAGCGCGGCTCGCACGAGCTCCGCGGTCACGACGTGGCCGGGTGAGGCGGTGGCCGAAATTACCAGGTCGCTATCGACGAGGCCATCCAGCAGCCGCTCGAAGGCCAGAGCACGGCCGCCCAGCTTCGAAGCCAACGCCTCCGCCCTGGCGGCAGTTCGGCTCGTGATCAGCAGCCGGCCGGCCGCCTGGTCGACCAGGCTGCGCGCCGCGAGCGAGCCCATCCTGCCAGCGCCGACCACCAGGACCGTTCGCCCATGCAATTGGCCGAGGGCGCTGCGCGCCAGCTCCACCGCCGCGCTGCTGACCGAGACTGCGTGACGGGCGATGCCACTTTCGGAGCGCGCCCGCTTCCCGAGCGCGATCGCATCGCGAAACAGGGCTGCCATGAGCGGGCCCGCGGTGCCGGCCGCTTGGGCCACTTCGGCCGCCGCTCGGACCTGACCGAGGATCTGATGCTCACCCACGATCATCGACTCGAGCCCGGTCGCGACTCGGAACAGGTGGCGAACCGCGTCCTGTTGCCAGCGCTCGACCAACGCCGACCCGAACCGCTCGAGCGGTACCCCACACACGTCCGCCAGTAGGCGGCCTGCTACCCGGCGCCACGACTCGCGGTGGCCGACATGGGCGTACAGCTCGGTTCGGTTGCACGTGGAGAGGATCACCCCCTCGGCAATCTGCTCGCGCAGAGCGGCCAGCGCGGCCGGCAGCTCGGGCTCCGCGATTGTGAGCCGCTCGCGCACGCGAACGTCCGCCTGGCGGTGGTCGATGCCGAGGGCCAGGATCGGCACGTCAGGACCTCTCCGCTCGCTCGCTTAGGAGAGCCGCTTGCAGGGTGGCGACCAGACGACGCCGCGCTGCCTCGGGGTCTCCGCTCTGGATCGCCCGCACGACCTCGGCATCGACAGCCTGCCGCCACGCCTCCGGCCCAGGGCTCTGTCCCGTTGCCTGCAGGTTGCACCGGACCGCGGCCAGCACGTCGAGCAGCTCCGCTCGCTCGTCGGTGAGCCAGCTCTCCAGTTCTTCCCGCAGCTGGCGGGCGAAACTCGGGCTGCGCCCGCCTGTCGAGATCGCCAACGTGATATCGCCCCGTCGCATGGTTGCGGGAACGATGAAGTCCCCCGACTCCGGCTGATCGGCCGAATTGACGAGTACCCCGCGCGCTCGCGCGTCCGCGACGACTCCTGCGTTGACGGCCGGATCATGGGTGGCGGCGAACGCTAGTCGGGCGCCATCGAGGTCGTCGGGCCGGTACCGGCGCCCCTTCAGCGTGACCGCGCCCTCCGCCGCCAGGCCAGCCAGGGCTTCGATCACGCGCGGCGCGACTACGACCACAGCAGCCCCACTCGCGAGCAGCGTGCGCGTCTTCCGTTCGGCAACCTCGCCCCCGCCCACGACCACGCACCGGCTCCCTTCGAGCGCCAGGAAGGCGGCGTACGGTCCGCTCACGACGTGCCCTCAGACCGAGCAGCGGTCGACCGCTGCTCATGCGCCGTGGCCATGCTCAGCAGCACCTGGTCCATGAACCGGTTCACGCGCTTGAGCGTCTCGCCGGTCTCCAGTCCGGGCCTCTGCTGCTCCCGCAGCCAGCGCTCGACCGTCTCGAGGACCGGGCCACGAAACAGGACAAACGCCTCGGTCGTCTCGGCCAGTGACAGGCCCAGGCTAGCCGCCACCTGGCCGTACTCGGCCGCCACCTCGCCAGCCCGCTCGAGGCTGCGCTCACGCTCACGGCGGCTGGTGGTGATGACGTATGTGCTGAGCAGACCGAGGATCGAGTTGCCGAGCGAGCGGAAGCGTCGACGGGCAGCCTCGTCGAACTGACGGAACCACGCGCTCGACTGGAAGGCGCGCCTGGCAACAGACGCATAGCGCTCGTGACTGGCCAGGAGCAACGTCGACAGCGGCGCCTCAGCTGACGCGCGGGGGCGCTCGGTCAGCGCGCGCAGGTCGTCCTCGCGGTAACGGCGGTGGCCTCCAGGAGTTAGAAAGACGGGCACTCGCCCGCTGTCGGTCCACTGCCGGAGCGTGGACTGGTTGACGCCCAGGATCTCGCATGCGCGCCGCATGCCGACCCACTGGCGGCTGACGGACGAAGAGTCGAGGACGGTTGAGGTGTCGGTGACCAACCGGTGAGCCCCAAAAATCTGTGGAAATCTATGGAAGACTGGGGATCAGACCCGCACATCAACAGCGTATCGTCCGCCCGAGGCGGCCGTCAAGTGTCCCCGGTCACGCTCCGGCAGGCCGAAACTCACATCTCCCGTCGCTATACTCGCCGGCGGGAGGAGCGGTGAGGATCTTGCTGGCAGGCGGCGGCTCGGGTGGGTCGACGACGCCGGTTCTGGCCGTCGCCGAGGAGCTCCGGGCACGCGAGCCGACGGTCGCCCTCCTGTACGTGGGCACATCCTACGGTCCTGAGGGCCGCCTCGCCCGAACCGAGCGAATCCCGTACGCAAGCATCTCGGCCGGCAAACTGCGCCGCTATTGGAGCGTCGAGAACGCCCTAGACGGATTTCGCGTGCTGCTGGGAGTCATCCAGTCACTGCGACTGATCCGACGTTTTCGGCCGGACGTGGCCCTTGGCGCGGGTGGCTTCGCCAGCGTACCGCCGCTGCTGGCCACGGCCCTCCTTCGGGTCCCGATCTTGATTCATCAACAAGACGTCGTGCCCGGGTTGGCCAACCGCCTACTGGTTCCCTTCGCCAGCCGGATCACCGTCTCGATGCCCCAAACGCTCGGCGCGTTTCCAAAGGGCAAGACCGTCCTGCGTGGCAATCCAGTCCGGGCGCGCGTGCTGGCCGGCGAGGCCCAGCACGCACGGGTCCGACTGAGCCTGGAGGAGGGCGTGCCGCTGGTCCTGGTGACCGGGGGCGGGACCGGCGCGCTCAGGCTGAACGAGATCGTGGCCGAGGCGGCGCCGGATCTAGCGCGCTTCTGTCAAGTGCTGCACCTGAGCGGCCGCGGCCGCGGCGTCCCAGCACCCCCACTTGGCTCACGCTATCAGCAGCATGAGTTCCTGGTCGACGAGATGCCTCACGCCCTCGCAGCGGCGGGCCTGGTGATCACGAGGGCCGGAATGGCCACTCTCAGCGAGCTCGCCGCCCTGGCCAAGCCAGCCGTAGTCGTCCCGATGCCAGCCTCTCATCAGGAGCCGAATGCGGCTGCCTTCGCGGAAAAGGGCGCCGCGCTGGTGCTCGACGAGAGGACGCTGACGCCGAGCAAGCTGGTGGCAACAACTCGTCTGCTACTGGACAGCCCCGAGCGCAGCCAGGCGCTCGCGCGAGCGATCGGCGAGATCATGCCCCGCGACGCCGCCGCTCGTCTGGCGCACGACCTGACGGAGTTGGCACGGTAGGGGCGGTAGACCGGCCGGTCGTAGCGCGGGGCCACCGCCCTCACCCCCAACCCCAGTTCCCAAATTTGGGAGAGGGGGCCAGGGAACAAGTGCGCTTCGCGGCGCTAGGGTCCTACATCGTCCCAGCCGGCTCAGGCGTGTCTACCAGCACCTGGGGTCCTACATCGTCCCAGCCGGCTCAGGCGTGTCTACCAGCACCTGGGGTCCTACATCGTCCCAGCCGGCTCAGGCGTGTCTACCAGCACCTGGATCGGTGTCGAGTTCGTCACCTCGACCCGAGTGTCACGGCCCTCCTGGACCACTTCCAGGTTTACTCGATGCTCGCCCACCCGCAGACTGCGAATCGTCGCCTGATTGATCCTGCCAAGCAGCGTCGGGCGGAGCGACAGCGTGCCGGCGTCGGCGTCTGCCTGGAGGCCCAGCATCGTCTGGACGAGCAGGAAGATGCTCCCGGCCGCCCACGCCTGCGGACTGCATGAGACGGGGTACTGGGCCGGCATCGAAAAGTAGCGTCGGTCGCGCGCGAACCCGCAGTACAGCTCAGGAAGTCGGTACTGCGGGAAGCGCACCGCCGCGTCCACCAGCTCGTCGGCCACCCGCATGGCACGCTCGTCCATGCCGTATCGCTTCAGTCCGGCGATGATTATCGAATTGTCGTGCGGCCAGACCGAGCCGTTGTGATAACTCATGGGGTTGAAAGTCGGCTCAAGGCTGCTCAAGCTTCGAATGCCCCACCCACACAACATGTCGTCGGCCATGAGCCGGCTAGCCTGACGATCGGCGTACTCCTCGTCCAGGAGGCCCGACCACAAGCAGTGGCCCGGGTTTGAGCTAACCGATGGGATCGGGTTCTTCTGACCATCGAAGGCCATCGCGAAGCACTGCTCCGAATCCAGCCACCACTCGCGGATGAATCGGCGGCGCAGGTCGGACGCCTGGCCTCGGAGCGCCTCGGCGCGCGACGGCTCGCCCAGCTTGTCGAAGTATTCGGCCATCGCGATCTTGGCGCCGTACACGTAGCCCTGGACTTCGGCAAGCGCGATCGGCGCCTCCGCTGGGCGCCCGTCGCGGTGGAGGATCGCGTCCCGCGAGTCCTTCCAGCCTTGATTGAGAATCCCGTTTGGCGATCGGCAAACGTATTCGACGTAGCCGTCGCCGTCGACGTCGCCATACTCGTCGATCCAGCGCAGGGCTGCGACGACGTTCGGCCTCAGCTCGCGCCCCAGCTTCCAGTCGCCGGTCCAGCACAGGTATTGGCCAAGCGTGATGAGGAACAGCGGAGTGGAATCGACGCTCCCGAAATACGGCGTGTGCGGGACCTGGCCGAGTGTGGCCATCTCGCCCAGCCGGATCTCGTGCAGGATCTTACCCGGCTGCTCGTCACGCCAGTCATCGACCCGAGCCCCCTGGTGGGCAGCAAGGAAGTGCAGCGTTGCACGCGTGATCTCCGGCTGAAGGCAGAGCGTCTCCAGGGACGTGATCAGGCTGTCACGGCCAAATGGGACGCTAAACCAGGGAATGCCGGCCGACGGGATGTAGCCAGTCGAGTCCTGATCGCTCAGGAGTCGCAGATCGTGGAGCGAGCGCCGCAGGACGGCGTTGAAGATCTCGTGGTCGGTCGCCAGGTCGGCGCAGCTCCCCTCCCACTGGTCGTAGGACTCTCGCATCAGCAGGAAGCCCGCGTCCAGCGACGGGTCTTCCACCTCGGCCGGCACGCCCTCACCGATGCTTGGGACGACCCGAAACGTCAGCGCACTATAGCGGGCGGGAAGGATCTCGAGGTCAAAGACGACCGTCGCGGTCGGCGGTCGGATCGGCGTCTCGGCTCTTGGATCGCCCGCCCCGCTGATGCCCGGGAGGATCGCCAGAGTACTCTCCGGGACTGTCTCTGGCTCGTGGACCTCGACCCCAGTCGGCTCCTGGTCGAACTCGACCGTCGTCGCGCGCCGCACGCCATCCAGACCGGCGTACCCCATGATCACGGCCCGCCCCACTCGGCGCGGGCGGTCGATCGAGCCGTGCTTGCTGCGGCGAGCGTAGCCGCGCACGTCGAACATGTCCCGATAGTCCGACCCAAACGACAGGCTGACCCTGACCCGGACCGGGAAACGGTTGTAGTTGAACAGTCCGAGTCGCTCGTGAAGCCCCCCGTGAAGGAAGCGATTGCGCCGAATGCTGATCGAGCGAGCGGGTACGTCGCGTTCATCCGAGGTCCGGAACGCCGCGTTGGCGAACTGTAGATTGGTCATGAAGCTGCGCTCACCCGTGGCCGACAACAACTGGGGTCGGCCACCCTCGAGCGACAGCTCGTACAGGCTCAAGAAGCGGGTGTCGCGCCAGTAGAGCCCCTGGCCATCGACGTTATGCGCGGCGATGTCCCCGTTCGTCTCGCTGACCAGGAACATCTGCCCCTCTTTGAGGACGGTCCGCTCAATCATCGGACGTCCACCTGTAGGGGCGCCACCGAGTCGGTCATGGCAACGCGCCCGTAAAGAGAGTCTTCTCGCGCTCCTGGCCGACTCCTATCAGGCCGGCCGGCACCCCGACCGCGGCCTCGACCAGTTTGACGTAGTCCTTGGCGGCGGTCGGCAGGTCCTTCCAGTCATGGGCGTCGCCTGTCGCCGTCGACCAGCCCGGCAGGCCTTCGTACACCGGACGACACCGCGCCAGCTCCTCAGCCTGGGTCGGAAAGTAGTCGATCTGCTGGCCGTCCAGCTCGTAAGCCAGGCAGACCTTCAGCTCGTCCAGCTCATCCAGGATGTCGAGGCGGGTGATCGCGAGCGCGTGAAACCCGTTCACGATGACAGAATGGCGCGCCGCCACGACATCGAACCAGCCGCAGCGTCGAGGTCGCCCGGTGGTCGTGCCGTACTCGTGCCCTCGGTCACGGATGTGCTCGCCCGTCTCATCGTCTAGCTCAGTTGGCATCGGGCCCGCTCCGACGCGCGAGGTGTAGGCCTTGAATACCCCGAGCGCCGTGGTCAGGTGGCGCGGGCCGATCCCGGCCCCGTTGAGCAGCCCGGCGACCGTGCAGGACGACGTGGTCACGTATGGGTAAGTGCCGTGGTCGAGGTCGAGGAGCGTGCCGTGCGCCCCCTCCAGCAAGATGGTCCTCCCGTCGCGGAGGGCGCGCTCGAGCAGCGGCTCCGATTCGGCGATGTGGGGCGCCAACCGCGCGCCAAACTCCAGATAGCGGGTGGCGATGGCCTCGCCGTCGACCGGCCTGACGCCGTAGATGCGCTCGAGCAGAAAGCTCTTGCGCTGGGTCGCCGCCTTCACCTTGTCTCGGAAGCGGTCCGCGTCCAGCAGGTCGCCTACCAGCAGGCCGCTGCGACCGACCTTGTCGTAGTAAGTCGGGCCTATTCCGCGGCCCGTCGTCCCGATCGCGCCTGAGCCACGCTGTTCCTCCTCGAGCCGATCGAGCAGCAGGTGGTACGGCATGACCAGATGCGTGCGTCCGCTGATGATGAGGTTATCAGTGGTGACACCGCGCTCGTGCAGGGCATCCAGTTCTTGCAGCAGGATCTCTGGGTTGAGCGCAACCCCGGGACCGATCACGCACTCGCTGGCTGGGTTGAAGATACCGGCCGGCACGAGGTGAAGGGCGAACTTGCCCTGCGGGTTGACGACGGTGTGCCCGGCGTTGTCGCCGCCCTGCGCGCGTACGACCACGTGCGCGCGTCCCGCCAGGAGATCGATGATCTTCCCCTTGCCCTCGTCGCCCCACTGGCCGCCGACGACCGCGATGACGGGCACGCCCGCTCCTGAAAATCCGCAACTGGCGCTCTCGCGCCAGTGTCCAAGTATATCAGGCCAGGTCGCCCAGAGCAGCGCCGAAGTATTCGCCCGCCCACGCGCGCCAGAGTCTTCACGGGGCGAATGCTTCGCCCCTACACGAGGGCTCGTCTATCGCCATAGTTGCGGCGATAGTACTCCAGGTACTCGCCGGACTTGAGCTTCCGCCACCACCACTCGTTTTCGACGTACCAGTCCGTCGTCGCGGCCAACGCTCGCTCGAACAGGTAGGCCGGGCGCCAGCCCAGGGCGCGCAGCTTGCTCGTATCCAGGCTGTAGCGACGATCATGCCCCGGTCGGTCGCGCACGAGCTGGATCAGGCTCTCGGGCTTGCCCAGGCGCGCCAGGATGGCCCGCGCCAGCACGAGCGTGTCGATCTGGTTGCCGCCCCCGACGTTATAGATGTGGCCATCCTGGCCCTGGTGCAGGACCAGGTCGATCGCGGCGCAGTGGTCGTCCACGTGCACGTAATCGCGCAGCGCCCCGCCGTCGCCATAGACCGGCAGCGGCTCATCGTCGATCGCATTGGTGACGAAGACTGGGACCACTTTCTCTGGGTACTGGTACGGCCCAATGGTGTTCGAGCCACGCGTGATGACGACCGGCAGCCCGTAGGTGGTGTGGTAGGCCTTGACCATCAGATCGGCGGCCGCTTTGCTGGCCGAATACGGGCTCCTGGGCGCCAGCGGGTCGGTCTCCAACGAGGCGCCGCTCGCAACGTGCCCATACACCTCGTCGGTGCTGACCTGGACAAAGCGCTGGGTCCGGTGGCGGCGACACGCCTCGAGCAGCACCCAGGTCCCCTTGACGTCCGTTTCGATGAACGCGTCGGCGTCCATGATCGAGCGATCGACGTGGGTCTCGGCAGCGAAGTTAACGACCCCGTCGGCTGGTCTGACGAGCGGATCGACGACCCGCTGATCGGCGATGTCGCCCTGAACAAAGCTGAACCTTTCGTCAGCTGAGACGTCACGCAGATTGTCTGGGTTACCGGCGTAGGTGAGCTTGTCGAGAACCGTGACTCGACAGTCTGGGTATCGGCCCAGCATGTGACGGACGAAGTTGCTGCCAATGAAGCCCGCTCCACCGGTGACCAGCAGCTTCATCGCGCGGCGCCCGCCGACTCGACGGCCGGCATCGCCGGCTGCTTGTTGGCGCCGTGGCGGCGAACGTAGTCGATCACCTCGTAATACACGTCGATGGACTCGCCGGCGTCACCCCAGAAGCCGCTGATCACGTCGAACTCCATCTCGGCTCGGTCGATGTAGGCATTGTTGACGTCGGTGATCTCCAACTCGCCACGCCCAGACGGTCGGAGACTTCTGACGATGTCGAATACCGCTGGGTCATACATGTACACGCCGATCACCGCGTACGGCGAGGGCGGGCTCTGCGGCTTCTCGCGGATGAACAGGATGCGGGCGTTCTCGATGATGGGCACGCCCAGGTGGCGGAGGTGCTCCGGATTGGCCATTTCCTTCAGGAGCAGGCGGGCCCCACGCTCCTGGCGGCGAAAGTTCTCAACGTACGGCGCAATGGTGTCGCCCAGGATGTTGTCGCCCAGCATGACGACGAAACGGTCGCCGTCGACGAAGTGCTCGGCTAGGCCGAGCGCCTCGGCGATCCCACCCGCCTTCTCCTGGTAGCTGTAGCTGAGGTGCTTCAGGCCAAACTCGACTCCGTCGCCCAGTAAGCGCAGGAACTCGCCGGCGTGATTGCCGCCCGTAACCACCATGATGTCCTCGATGCCAGCCCCGACCAGCGTCTCGATCGGGTAGTAGATCATCGGCTTGTCGTACACGGGCAGCAGGTGTTTGTTGGTGATGCGGGTCATCGGATGCAGGCGCGTACCAGTTCCGCCGGCTAGGATCACACCCTTCATGTGGCTCAATCCCTCAAACGAGTAGCGAGTAGTGAGTAGTGAGTCGCGAGTAGTGAGCAAGGCACGCTTGCTTGGCTACTCGCGACTCTGGTGATAAGCATACAGGCGTCGCTCAGGCTTGACGTTATTCAGGACGACGCCGAGCAGGCGAGCGCCGACCCTTTCGAGGGCTTCTTTGGCCTGCCGCGCCGCGTCCCTGCGCGTCCGACCGGCGTCGATGACCAGCAGCACGCCGTCGACCCGGGTCGCGAGGGCAGCCGCGTCCGAGACGACAGCGACCGGTGGCGAGTCGAACAGCACGAAGTCGGCCTCCTGGGCGAGTCGGGCGATGATCTTGGCCATCCGCTCGGACGCCAGCAGTTCCGACGGGTTCGGGGGAAGCGGCCCACTGGCCAGCACGCGTAAGTTTGGGACCATCGTGCCCTGCAGCGGCGGGTCGCAGGTCTCTTCGAGCACCATGTTGGTAATGCCAGCGCTGTTCTGAAGCCCGAAGATAGCGTGAAGGCCCGGTCGGCGTAGGTCGCAGTCGGTGGCGATCACCGTCTTCCCACTCTCGGCGATCGTGATCGCCAGATTCGCGAGCACGGTGGACTTACCCTCGTCCTGTCCGGGGCTGGTCACGATCAGGGTGCGGACCCCGCGGTCGAGACTGGAGAACTGAATGTTGGTCCGGAGCGTGCGGTACGCCTCGGCGGCCACCGAATGGGGTTGGCGGGCCGCGATCAGGCCGTTCTGGACGTGGGGACGGCCACGGAATGGGCTCACGAGCTTCTCTCCCCGGCCCCGGCGGCCACTCCAACCTGTCGCGGCTCGGGAGCCCCGGCCGTCGTCAGCTCGCCCCCGGCGGGGATCCGGCCCAGGGTCGTAAGGCCCAGCGCGCGCTCGACGTCTTCGGGCGTCTTGAGCGTGTCGTCTAGGTAGTCGAGTCCCAGAGCGAGCCCAGCGCCCAGGACGAGCCCGAGCAGCGCTGCTACCGCGACCGTGGCGCGCGTCTGCGGCCACACCAGACGGGCCGCGGATGGTCGATCGAGGATCGACACGATGGCGCGATCCTGCGAGGGTATGCCCTGGTTTCGCGCCGCGTGCTGCTCCTCGAACACTCGGGCCGTCTCCAGAGCGATCGCTTCGGCCCGTGACGGATCGACGTCATCGACCTCGACGTAGATCTGTGCGCTCTGGAGCACCGGCTCGGCCTTCAACCGGCCCAGGATGGCCTCTGGGCCCAGGTCCAGCCGCAGGCGGGAGTCCACCTCTCGCGCCACGTCGCTCGTTTTGACTCGCTGGGAGAGCTGCGGCAGAAGGCGTTCAAGGGCTAATTGCTGGCCGTTGTCGAAGCGGGCGCTGACCTCGAGCCGAACGGACGAGCGGAAGACCGGAGCCTGGAGTCTAGCGTAGATGAAAGCACTGGCGGCCGCGCTGATGGCCACGAGTACGACCACCCACCAGCGTCGACGCAGGACCCACAGCGACTCTCGCAGCTCCAGTGCTCACCCCGCTGGCGTCACCCCGCCTGAGGCGGCCGCGCGGAACCGGATTATGCTGGCGCCTGATCTGACATGTCAAGCCGCGGCCTGGCCACCACCAGGAGAGCAACGGGCGCTGGCCTCACAGAGCGGCGAGGTGCCGTTCGAGGAAGGCGGCGACGCGAGGATAGGCGACGAGGCGGTTGCGCAGCTTGACCAGGCCGTGGCCTTCGTCCTCGAACCGCAGCAGCTCGACCGGCCGCCCCCGCTCGCGCAGACTCGACACGATCTGCTCGGCCTCGCCGATCGGCACGCGTGGGTCGTTCGCGCCGTGGATCACCATCAGCGGAGTCGCGATCCGGTCGGCCTTGTGAATCGGCGAGATCTTCTCCAACAGCTCTCGATCCCGCTCCAGCGATCCATACTCCGCCTCGCGCAGGTGGCGACGCCAAGGCCCAGTTTGCTCGAGGAAAGTGACGAAATTGGCGATTCCGACGATATCGA
>WNGB01009893.1_pt1 | contig 16668 bp, 16 predicted proteins | sample 5400681 | NCBI WGS metagenome assembly WNGB01 (sample SAMN13153367, study PRJNA577476) | soil metagenome | isolation source: 115 cm soil or saprolite under grassland replicate 2 | place: USA:California | collected 2016-06-15 | reverse complement strand
TCGCTCCAGGCTTCCTTCAGCTTGCCCTCGCGGGCCGGAGGCTTCTCCCTCCGCCTTGCCCTTCGCTTGGATCGTTACGACCTACTTTCCGGAGGACTTTCACCTCCAAGCCAGCGCCCATGCTGGGCGCACTCGAGTAAGGCGGACCCCCCCTTTCTAGGGGGGGTCCGCCTCCAGACCCACTCCCTTGCTGCCACCAACCTGAGGGCTTCTCTTCTCGATGGGAGAGTCCCTCTCGCTGGGAGGCGATCGGTGCGGGTGGGGCGTGTTGCGACCGGCGCAGGGGTCGGCCGGTGCGGAGCGGTCCGGTGCGTGAAAGGATCAGCGCGTGCAGCGCAAGGGGCCGTGGCGTCCTTGTCGTGTGCGCGGATGGGTTGTCGGGACTGCGTGTCGGGACCCTCCGTGCGCTCAGGCTCCGGCCCGTTCCAGCCACTGCCGCACGGCTTCGGCCACGCCGTCGCTCACGGTACGCCGGGTCGATGCGCAATGCACCGTCAGGCGTGTGCCCAATTCCTCGGGCATGTACGCCACGATTCGCGCCGCGTCGGGTCCGCGTCGGCGACGGACCGTGCCCCTGGCTCGAGACGTCGGGTCAGAAGGTACGAGTGCACTCGTGCTCGGGTGTATGGGTTCACTGATGCGCTCGTTGGGTGGAGCCATGGGGCCGACCGGAATGGCCTCGGCGGTTCCAGCGGATCGCACGAAGCCTTCGGCCAGGGCTGGGTCAGCCACTCGCAGCGGGGGCGGGGGCTTGGGCGGGCTTGCGACGCTCGGCTTTCCCATGCGGACGTTCTCCTCCAATGACTTCGTCAAACAGTGCGCGGACTTCGGCGGCGGCCGGGTCGCGTGGCGCGTACTGCGCGACGCCCTGGCCGACGTTGATCGCCTCCTGGTAGGCGATGCGCGTGAACAGCTCGGTCCTCAGCATGGGTACCCCGACGCCGGCGAGGGCCTCGCGCACGCCCCGTCCGAGCGCAGTGCGGGTCTGCTTGTTGACCACGAGCGCGGCGCGGAGGCCGGGGCGCAGGGTCTGTGCCTTCTGCAGCAGGTCCAGCGATTCGGCCAGAGCCCACGTGTCCGCGCCGCTCGGTCCCGTCGGCAGAAGCGCGAGGTCGGCGACCATGAGCGCGCTTGCGGGCACCTCGCCCAGGCGCGCGGGGCAGTCGATCAGTACAAGGTCATAGCCGGCCGAGACGGCGTCGAGCTGCCCGGGTCGGTGCATTGTTGCGTCCATCGCGATCACTGTCGGGACGGGGCGTTGGTGCTCGACGGCGGTCGCGGCCCATGTCCGCACCGTGGCCTGCCGGTCGCCGTCGACGAGCAGCACCTTGCGGCCGCGCTCAACGCCCTCGGCTGCCAGCGCGATGGCGAGGGTGCTTTTGCCGATCCCGCCTTTCTGCCCGACGCACGCGACGATCATGGTCGGGTGCTTTAGGGCATCAAGTCACGAGATGTCCAGTTTTCGAAAGCATTCGGTGATGGATGCACCGATGCATGGGGGCGTCGAGTCACGAGTGCACTCATGCTCTGGCGCACCTGTGATCAGGCCCTGGTTGCCCTCTTCCGAGACTGTCCGACGCTCGCGCCGGAGCTGCTCCAAGGATGGCGACTGGACAGGCCTACGGCGAGTTGATCGACTTCATGGGCCAGGTCAAGGCGCGGATCGCACGCGAAACGGAGGCCCAGCTTGCCCCAGTGCTCGAGGCCCGGGCCCTTCTGATGTTGCTGGAGGCGCGGGGCCTTCCGGTGAGCGACGCGGTGCGGACGCAGATCGTGACCTGCACGGACTTGGCTACGCTCGATCGCTGGATTGCCCGCGCGGAGACTGCTCGCACCGCGGAAGAGATCGTGGCCGCCGAGTAGCTCGCGCCGCGCGCTGGAGACGTGGCTCAGGGGGCCTCCGGCGGTGGCTCTGCGGACTCGGGTGATCTGGGAAAGGCCAATCGCTCGCTCCGACGGTCTCCTGTCGTCGACCGCCTTTGCCTGCACCGTTCTGGATACCAGAAGCGAAGACACCTTTCCTTGGCACTGACATTCTAGAGCGCACTCCGACCATCTTGCGAGGTTCACCAAGCCGGCATCATGGGGTGCCTCTGCCTTCATGCCGATGGGGAATGGCACAACCTGAACCCGACATCACACTGGTTTTCTCGCCGTGCGGTGTCGGCAACGTCTGAAGTTACATTCATGGATGCACCGAGGAAACCACGTCGTGAACGCCGGTGAGGCTTTCATCGTATTTTCTGGTGTCCACACGACAAACTTGTGTAAGGATCTGTTCCAAAATAAATAAGGATCTGTTCCAAAATAAACTGTACAATTTGTTGACGAATGTCAAGATGACAGATTGTGGCAGATGTTGAAATAATTCGTAGGAAGTTCGAAGCCCTTCAGGGTGTTATGGATGAGCGTGCACGACGACTGTGGGCCGGTGCCGAGGCGCGTGCCATCGGTTGGGGTGGTGTCCGTGTCGTGGCTCAAGCAACGGGGCTATCACGTGTCACGGTGACTGCCGGCGTGCGTGAGCTGGAAACGGTAAACGGGATGGTCACCCCGCCCAAGGCGCCAGGCGTACGGCTCCGCCGTCTGGGAGGTGGACGCAGATCCCTCGCAGTGACCGATCCTTCGCTGGTTCAGGCGCTGGAGGCGCGGGTCGAGCCAACGACGCGAGGCGATCCGCAATCGCCATTGCGCTGGACGTGCAAGAGCTTGCGAAATCTTGCAGAAGAGTTGACTCGCGATGGCCACGCGCTCAGTCCTCAAACGGTAGGGAGACTGCTGCAGCAACAGGGCTATAGCCTCCAAGCAAACCGCAAGACCCACGAAGGGACGGATCATCCCGACCGCAATGCTCAATTCGAGTACATCAGCCGTCGTGTCCGCGCCTTTCAACGACGCGGCCAGCCCGTGATCTCGGTCGACACGAAGAAAAAAGAGCTGATCGGAGACTTCAAAAACGGTGGTCGAGAATGGCGGCCTCGTGGAACGCCTGAACAGGTGCGGATGCATGACTTCGTGGATCCAATCCTGGGCAAAGCGATCCCGTACGGAGTTTACGATCTTGGGACGAATCAGGGCTGGGTCAACGTAGGCACCGACCACGACACACCCGAGTTCGCAGTGGCGTCCATTCGACAGTGGTGGCGAAGGATGGGTGCCAAGGCGTATCCTGCCGCTCGAGAATTACTGATTACGGCAGATGCCGGAGGCAGTAATGGGTACCGGCCACGCTTGTGGAAGGTAGAGCTTCAACACGTAGCCGACGAGACTGGACTGAAGATCTCTGTCTGTCACTTCCCACCCGGCACGAGCAAGTGGAACAAAATCGAACACCGCATGTTCTGCCACATCACACAGAATGCAGATTCGTGCACGTCTCGATGCAGGAGACTACCCCAAAGGAATCAAAATCACAGACGATGAGATGAGCGCCCTACGACTCAAGAAAGCATCCTTCCACGGAGAATGGAACTATACATTACTGCCACGAAGTTCTTAGCACAAATTGTACAGTTTATTTTGGAACAGATCCTATGCGGTTCCCAATGCGATCTTGCGCGCTGCACTGTTTCCAGCGCGCGACGTGACAGACACGCGCCGGTTCCTCGAGAAAGCGCCCATCTTCGCTGTGGAAGGCATTCAAGTGACCTTCATACGATCGGTCGCCTTCGTCACTACTATCTCCGATAGATCAAACAGCTTCACAACACGCCTTACCGAAAAGAACCGCGTCATTTTGCGTCGGATGCTGCATCTGTACATGGCCGACAGGTACCGCAGTTATCTGACTGAGTGTTACCACATGGGCAGAAGAGACGGCACGTGCCGCCACACGATGTCATCACCACAGCATTGAACAAGAGGTGAGACACCAAAAATATCCTTGTCAGCATCGACATGGAAAACCTCACGGTAAATCTCCCACTTTGGTAGCACGAAGCCAGAGTAGCGCGAGGCTTGGCGTTCCTTGTGTGGCTTCCTTGTGCTCATCCGTTCCTCCATAGCCTCTCTCGCCTCAGTCGTCGCAACAACCCATCCGTTCATCGTACGACGCTCACCACGACCCATACCGCCACAGCAGCTACACGTAACGAGATCTCCAAACTTAATCACTTATTTCAAGTTTTACACATCAAGGTCATACTTAGAAATATTATGTATGTCTATGGCATCCTCTCGCTCGTCCAGCAAGCGCACCGTACTGCTGCAGGCAAAGGTATCTCCAGAGCTGATCGACGTGCTCGATGACCACGTCGAACGGCTACAAAACCTCTACCCGCAGGCAACAGTCACACGGTCTGCGGTCGTACGGCAGTGGCTCGAGACGGCCTACCATGCGATGGAGGATGGACTTCTCGATCTCGAAGCGAGAGACGAGGAACACGCCACACGCAAACAGAAGAAGGTCAAAGCGTCGAGCAAACTGCAGTACCAACCACCGAAATCATTCGGGTGGGGAGGATCACGCCCGCACCGAAAACGTTGATCAGAGATCCGTGATGAAATCCATCCTGAAGCAAGATCGATCGATGCCATGAGATCAGAGGTCCTCCAACGAGGACACGCGCTGGACGAAACGGCCACACCCGTCGAAGCGGACGCTTGACGGCGTTACTGACAAGGTAGATTGTCGCGATCGACGCAATAGGCTCAGTGCACGGGTGTACTGGGCAGAGGAGCAACAAGGCCTCCGGCAATAGGCGTCTCCCTCTCCTCGCTCATCTTCTTGGCGGGAGTTGACGAGGAGGAGAGTCGCGAGCCGGACTGATCAGGAAAGAAGAGGTTTCCCGATGTCAAAGTACGGTCCCTCTGGCCTCACGAAGCCAGAGCTAAGGGCTACTCTATGCCCTGAGCACGACCCCTGCAAGATCTCCGTGGGCCCCGTCCTGTCCCGCACCGCAGCCCAGGCGAAGACACAAGCCGACACCGAGGTCGCACAGCTGCTCATCGAGACGTTCCAACCGCGAATGGATATCTATGCGGAACGATTCGACGACCCAGCGGCCGTCGATCGATACAACGCCTGGCTCGCCGAGAAGGCGTTCCAGGCGCCCACCGCGGCGCTTGGGTGCTGGAAGCCGGCGGGCAAGAAGGGCGCGCGCAAGCCTGTCACGAAGAAGGCGCTGGCCGTCCACGTGGCTGGCCTCAAGACGTTGGGGTTCTACCCGATGCGGCCCGACGGCACCACGAACTTCATCGGCGTGGACTTCGACAACCACCGTGGTGACAAGACCACGGCCGCGGACCCCCGCGCGGACTACGACGCCACCGTCTTGGTGCTCGATCGCCGTGGCATCCCTTACCTCGGGTGGCACTCCCGTGGCGGTCGAGGCTACTGGGTCGGGCTGCTGCTCCCCGCTGGCACAAGCTCGAGGGCCGCACGCGCCGTGATGCACGGCATCCTCCGCGAAGCGGGCGTGAAGCCGATCGAACAAGGCGGCACCTTCGACGCACTGTTTCCCAAGCAAGACCAACCCAACCCTGCAAATGGTAACCATCCGAATAGCAGTCCAGGCAATCTCTACTGCCTCCCGCTATCGCGGCGATGGGCCGCGAACGACCCGCCGGGAGGGGTGTTCGTAGGGGTCGATCCAAAGAACTGGGACGCCCAGATCGCGCACCTGCGGTCCGCGCAGAGGATCACGCCAGAGCAGTGGGCCGATCTGGTCGCAGCCTATCCAACCGCCGCGGCACCCACGCCGAAGGCGAGGACAAAACGCCCCACCGCACGAGGGACCTCCGGGAAGTCCGAAGCAGGCGAGAGCACAACTCGGCAGATCAGTGTCTGGGAGATTGCTCTGCGCAAGGCGGGCCGGCTCGGGATGGCCCTCGGCGACGGGAAGTACGCGGTGCTGTGTCTCCAGGATGACCAGCACTCGACACCCGATGGCCTTGCTGAGAACGCCAGGGGTTCGTGCGTGCTCCACCCTCCCTGCGATGAACGGAACCTTGGGTACCCGAAGTGCTCGCACGCGCACTGCGCAAACCTGACGCTCGACGACTGGATTGCAGGCGTCGGTCAAGACACATGGGACGATGCCAGACTTGAATCGCGTGGGATGAAGCGCGCGGGGTCTTACCTCGAGCACGACGGCTGTATCTCGACATGGATCCAGTACGAGTCCGGCGAGATCGTGCCAGACCCCGAGGGAGAGCTTGCGAATTTCACCGCGAGAATCGTGGCCGACTGCATCGAATTCGACGGTGAGAAGGAAACGCGATCGTACGAGATCGAGGCATGCGTTCAAGGGGTCACGCGTACCCTCCGCGTTCAGGCTGCGGAGTTTGGAAGCATGGGCTGGGTGGCCACACAGCTAGGCGGTGCGGCGATCATTGCGCCAGGGTACGCTTCGAAAGATCAAGTTCGCGCGGCCGTGCAACGTCTCTCCATCCCGATTGCGGAACGCGAAACCTACACCTTCACGGGCTGGCATGAGATCGAGGGTCGGTTCGTGTACCTGCATGCCGGCGGCGCGATCGGAGCCGAAGGGGATGTACCAGGCGTCGATGTACAGATCGACGGAAGAGCCAAGCTTTTCAAGCTGCCGACTCCGCCGACCGGCGAAGACATGATTCGGTGCGAACGGGCAAGTCTTGACCTCCTCTCGCTCGGACCTGCCGTGGTCTGGGTGCTCGTCATGGGGCTTGTCTATCGAGCGCCGATCGACACCACGTCGGTGACGATGTATCTCAGCGGAGAGCAGACCTTCGGAAAAACGCTCATCGTCTCGCTCGCTCAGAGCCATTACGGTGCAGGATTCAGTGAGACCTGCCTCCCCGCGACGTGGAAGAACTCCACGGCCGCGGCCCTGAACCAGATTCGTAGCGTGATCGGCCATGCCGTCTTCGTCGTGGATGACTATCTGGAAACGGGGAACGACGGCGAGGATAAAGAACTGAGAGCGAAGGTGGAGCGAGTCGTCCGAAACCAGCACTCCGGCGTGGGAGCGCTGCGTCTGGCAAGGGAGACACGGCGCACGGAAGATGAACGTCCGTCACGATCCGCACTGCTCTCTGCTGGCGAGCAGTTGCCACGAGGGCACAGCTTGCGTTCGCGAATGCTGGTGAGCCACATCTCGCAGCGAGTTTCCGTGGACCTTGGTCCACGAAGGGAGATGGCACGACAGGGCGTGTACGCAAGTGCGATGGCAGGGTTCATCCAATGGCTCGCCCCTCGCCTTGCGGAGATCCGCAGCAACAAGGACGCTGAGATCTCAAGACTCGCCGCACAGATCAGCTCCGATCTCGCCGACATGCGTACGGCAACGCTCCTCGCGGACTTGGCGTTCGGAATCCAAACGCGCCTACAGTACGCTCAAGACATCGGCGCCATCACGAACGAAGAAGCTGGATCCATCCAAGAACGTGTCTGTGCGACCATGAAACAGGTCGCTCGGTTACAGGCTGAGAGTCAGAAGTCACAGGACCCCGTTGCCAGGTTCTTCGATCTGGTTGGGCAAGCGATCGCATCTGGAGAGGGGCACCTCACATCGACCGAAGGAATGGCGCCGGACGACCCAGCAGCCCTAGGCTGGGCGTGTCCCCGAAGGGACGAATGGAGGCCACAGGGTGCATCGCTTGGCGTGATCGATGGAGATCTGGTTTGGCTCCATCGAGACGTGGTCATCGCCGCGGTGAAGGGCCTTGCTCAAAGGACTGGCGATCCGTGGAGTCTGAGCACCGAAGAACTGGTCCGGAGGCTTTACGAGAAAAACATGCTCGCAAAGCACGGCATGAATACGAAGAGACAGACTTATTATGCGCAGCGAAGGATTGGCGGAAGAGATACGTCGAAACTGATATGCCTGCGTGCTGTCGATCTCGGTCTTGACCAAAGCAGATCCACGGACGACGAGGAAGTCCCCACCGCTTCATCTCTCAGGCTCGTTCCCGCCTTGCCACCATGCGAGAAGGGCCACGTGCCACCCCGGCCTGAATGCGGAGCGTGCGGTCACTTCTTCGACGATGATGGATCGCTCCGCACGTCGTAGTCGCAGATCCAATCCCTCGGCTTGCCCCGCTCCTTCTCCACCTCCAGATCCGCCCCTGTACCCAACTACCCTGAGAGGCTCGGCGTTATGGCGCCATGACTTGGGGTGGATGGGGTGGGTCAAGGGTGGGTTACCCACCTCATGTTTTACCTCATAAAACATGCTGCAAAATGCATATGAGGTGGGTGAGGTGGGTAAAGAGTGAGTGAGAGAGAATAGAACGTCTCATTTTTCATATTTCTAACGTGAGATGCATGGCGTGACGCACATTCTCATGGGGGGGGGCACTCATGTCTGGGGAACCCACCTCACCCTGTAAAACCATTAACTTTATTGATTTTAATATACAATTCTGAGGTGGGTGATACCCACCTCAATAGCCAGGCTCATCCCAGGATGATGCGTAGGAGGAGACGACCCCCTGCAGGAGGCACCCCATGATTCCACGACCCCCCGCGCTTCCCAGACACCGCGCCACGACACCGCCGGGGCAGATCCTCGCCCGCGGAGACGGCCCTGCTGCTGGCCGAAGCCCTCGGCACCACGCCGCAGCTCTGGATGAACCTTCAGATGAATCACGACTTCTTGGCTGCCGCGCGCCAGCTTGCGGAACGGCGTTCGCGAAGCGCGTAGTCCTGGAGGAGGGCCGCCGAGGGATCCTCTTGTTCCTCTCAGGGGGCCGGAGGTGGAGGCTTGTCGCCGGGGGGCTTGGGCTTTTTCTCAAAGACTTGGAGGTTTGGCTCCAGGAGCACGAACCCGTCTGCGGTCTGAGGTCCCATCTGCCCGGTCAGGGCGGCCACCCACTCGGGGTACTGTGTGGCGGCGGCCTCCAAATTGGCAAAGAGCTTGGGGCGGAGTGTGACGGTGACCGTACGCCCCCCGCAGTCCAACCCAAACTCCTTCCAGCCATTTTGAACGGTCGTGACCCCTGTCGGGAGCTGGTTGATCTTGATGGTGACCTCGAGTTTGCCGGGCGTGGACATGGCGCGCGTCCCATTCTGTTCGCACACAGGCCGTGCGGACGCCAGACCTGATTATCTTCCTCAATTCTTCGATTTTCTCGATGGATTCTCCCGCATCCCATGCAGTTTTCAGACTCTCTAGGCTTGGACTTTGGACTCTCGCCATTGAATAAGGTCTATGGGTGTCACTAGTGGACTGTTCGATAAATATTTTCACATAGTCAGTGGGTATGTCGGGCGAGCCACTCGTCCATCTTGGAACGAGTCCAAGACCACGTGAATGGATGTGCGAAGAGACGGTTGTACTCCCGCCAACTTCCTTGCAGGTGGTCGACAAGGTGCTGATGGCTGGCCCAATCACCGCGTTTCAAATAGCGTTCGCCAAAGGCGCGGAGCAATAACTCGGCTTGATTGAGCCACGAGGCGTGGGCAGGTGTCTGGAGCACGCGCACCTGGGGATAGTCGCGGAGAAACCTGCGTGTGTCGGATCCTACGTGGCTCGCGCCACCGTCCCAGATCAGATGGATCCGGCGCGCGGCCGGATGGGCGCGGAAGAGTTGCCGCAAGGCCGGTTGTAGGTGCGGTCTGTCGTTCGCGTCCAGGCACCACCCATGCATCCGGCCCGAGTGCACGACCAGCGCTACGAGGAAATTGATGGTGCCGTGGCGGATGTACTCGAACTCACGCCGTTCGATCTGGCCAGGTCGCATGGGTCGCGTCGATCGCACCCGTTCGAGGGCCTGCAGGTTGGGCATCTCGTCGAGGCAGACCACCAGCTCGTCTTTCTTTGCCAAGTCGTGGACGCGTTCGTAGCACCAGAGCACGGCCGCTGCACGCTTCCGGAAGGTCGCATCCAGCATCGGGGTCTTCCAGTACCGCGAGCGATGTGGCTGCAAGTCCGCGTACCGCAAGATGAGCGAGACCGTTGAGTGAGCGATCTGGGGGACGATCCTACGCGCCATCGCCTCGAGAGCAAGCGTGCGGGTCGACCAGTGGGTCAGGTGCAGGCCGATCCCAGCCGGCGCACAACACGCCAGTTGCTCAATCTCGACGCGCACCAGGGGGGGAAAGCTCCCTCGGCCGACCGGACCGGGAAGCATCGGCCAACACTGCGACGCCAACCTCTTCATACCGTCGACACACATTCCAGATCGTCCGCCGGGATACCTCCACGTGAGCGGCCAGATCCTCGACCACCGTCGCAGGATCGGTCATCGCGATCAGGATCCTCGCACGACGGGCGATCCGCTGAGCAGTCTTCCCGTCCCGAATCAGTTGGTTCAAGTACGCTCTATCCGCTCCAGGAAGATCGATCAACCGAGGCGGTCGTCTCCTCATGAGTCGTAACATACTGCGTCCCAATGATTATGGGAAAATACTTATCGAACAGTCCACTAGGGTGCTTGATATGGGTGCAATTCTAGGAGGACCTTTGCACAGAGTTGTATGAAGCACTTCGGACGTGCTAGTGGGGGCTGCCATGGGAGCGCCGTTGCGATGGGGGCTCTGCGCGCTCAAGGGCGGGTGCGGCCGGTCTAGCGTGGCGTGGCTGTTGGCGACCGAGGGCACCCAGCGCGGTCTCAAGGTCCTGTGCGTCGATGCCGATCCCCAAGCATCGCTCCGGACCGCGACGGACATCGCGCTGCAAGCGGGCCGTCCGGCGCCGACGACCATCGCGCTGACCGGCGAGACGCTGCACCACCCCTCGCAGCTGCCGCGCATCTCGACGGGCTACGACCTGGTGCTCGTCGACGGCGTGCCGCGGATGTCCGAGGTCCTGCGGTCGATCCTGATGTTTGTCGACGTGGCCATCGTCCCGTCTTCGGGAGCGCCGACGGAGACCTGGGCCGCTGGACAGGCCGTCGACCTCATCCGGCAGGCGCAGGGCGTGCGTCCGTCCCTGAAGTGCGCCCTGCTGCTGAACAAGATCCAACCCAATACCGGCATCGGTCGTGCGGCGCGGTCTGCGCTCGAGACCACTGGGATGCCGGTCCTGCGCACCGTGCTGGCGTGGCGTGTCGCGTTCCAGGAGGTCATGGCCAGCGGGCAGGGCATCTGCGACTACGCGCCGTCCAGCCCTGCAGACCTCGAAGTGCGCAAGCTGTTCGCTGAGCTACTGGCCTTGAGCCGAGGAGAGAACCTTGAACCGAAGACTGCCCGACACCAGCCCGCGTCCGGTGCCTCCGCCAGTGGTGCCTGAGGACCTTGCCGTGGCGGATGCATTCGTGCGTGCTTCCGCGCCGTTGTCGTCTCCACAATTGGCTCCAGAATCAGTGATCCAGGAGCACCTAGAGGAGCCCATCGGGATCGGCCCACGGGGTACGAGGAAGGTCTCCGACCTGGGCCCGCGTGGCTACCGTGCTGGGGGTCGGAAGGCCGCGGCCGACGTGGCAGAGGTCGTGCCCGTACGGATGACGGCGTATGTCCGGCCCGAGCAACTCAAGGCGCTCCGTTTCGAGGTCGTGCGGTGCCAGAGCCGCGGGATCCGTGCCGACCTGAGTGCCGTGGTCCGCGAAGCGCTCGACCGGTACCTCTCGATCAAGTGAGCCACACCGTCGAACGCGAAGCGTTCGTCCGGACACTCCCTCTGTGCTGCTTCAGGACGATGATCGACAAAGACAAGACTGCAGAGGAACGGCAGTTCGCCATGGATGTGCAGAAGATCTACGACGACGTGGTGCGGCGCGCGGCTGTCGATACCTTCGACGAACCACCGCATAGGGCTCGTCTGTGGGAGTGTGGACGTAGCCCGTTCGTAGGATTGCTACCAACGGCTGCTTATACAAACCCACAGAATCAGTCTAACAATACAGACTGATTACGTAGGCGATTGTACACGTGGATAGGTAGCCAGCTTTGACGTCCTCAGAGGCTGATCACGGTTCGCCTATGCGCGTGGGTCTGGGCGTAGCAGGGGCTACGCCAACAACAGTCTACATCGATTCATCCTGAGTATCGACGTCTGCATGATATTGCAAGATTAGGCCGGCTTTCGTCTAACACCAAAGCTTGATATAGCTCATCTACGTTGTCAGTAGATGGGGCGGAGCTTCCTCGTCACCCACGCTGATAGGGAGGAAGCCGCGATGATTTCTCGTTTCTCTGCCCTGCTCATGGCGGGCTCTGTGTCCTTTGTGGGATGCACCGCCGAACCGGGAACATCCTCTGGCACCGAACAACAAGTAACGCAGGGCATTACGCGATCTAGCTGTGGACCTGGGTGCACTCTGACTGGAGTTTCGCTCTCAACTGGCTTCGCGTAGCGGCTCCTGGGCGGGGAATTTCGTAGGTGGGGGGAATTTCAGTAAGTTACCAGAACGACGAAGCTCTGCGAAAATGCGTCGGGGCTTCAGCGTGCATTGGGCAGCGCGGAGGATGTCGGGAAAGCTGACTTGGTCCTTGTGTGGATACCACGGGCGGTACGGAAACAGCTCCAGGTCATTCTCGAGACCGGCGTCCACGAACCACAGCACGAGCATGGTATAGACCAGTCCCACAAAGGGAGTGACACGCAGCACTGCGGCCTCCAGGCGCGCCGGTGAGTCCGCCAGTCCGAGCCATTGCTTGGCATCCCTAAAAAAGACTTCAATGGACCACCTGCAGCGTGCACCGCTGAGGATCGCCGTGACCGACAGCGTCACATCGCTCGCAAAGTACACCCGGATCGGGATCGTGCCTGTCTCCATCTTGACGACAAGGATGCGGAACAAGCGCATGCCGCCAACGCTGTACCACTGCGCGTCGAGCATCTTGTACCGCGCCGTGTAGGCTTGCTCGTGGTTTTTGTACGCGCAGGTACGCCACGGCACCTGTGGATCCTGCGCAAGCGCACTGGGCGTCGGCAATCGGTCGCCCTTCTTGCGCGAACGGCCTCGTTGTCCGGGCTTACGTGGTGCGGGAGATGCGGTCAGGGCGGCATCGGGTCGCATCGCGCCGAACCAGGTCACGCGGTCGGGCAATCCCGTGAGCAACGTCGAGTTGCAGTACGCTTGGTCGGCCATGGCGTCGATCCGAAGCGTTGGGAACCATGCCAACACCTGGTCCAGCATCTCGCGGGCCAGTTCGGTTTTCTTCTTGTAGGGAATCCTTGCACGGAGGCAGTCCTTCTCTTGGCGGTAGAGTCGGAAAAGCACCGGCAACGCCCAAGGGCGGCGTGAAAAAGGCAGTGGAAGTGCGACACAGAACACGACCCAACAGTGTCCGAAGCTAAAGACCTTGAGCCCGCGCGTCGAGCGCACGGCATCAAGATGGCAGCCCAGACCGTGAATGCGGGGACCGGTGTGTTGCGCAAGCGTGTCGTCGATCACGACCGGCAACGAAAGGCCGCGCAGACGTGGAACCAGGGCCGCAATCAGCCGCCGGCCGACCTGGTCCGGATCCCACGTGCCGCGCGAGAAGAACCGATGGAACCGCTCGTGATGGAGCACACCGGCCACGCCTGCTGCAACGACCGCGCCGGTCACTGTGTGCGGGCCCTGAACAAGGACCCAGCCGATCAGCAGCAGGACCAGGTTGCAGTAGCCCGGACGCGTGAACGCGGGGCGGACAACTTCCAGCGTTCGCAGAAGTGTGCGAAAAGGGTCGGTGGGCATGGGGTCTCTCGATCGTCGGTTCGTGGTTGTTCCAACGATCGCGGATGCATCCCATGCCCGTCTACTACCCTGTGCTTACCCCTCCAGGAACGGCGAAACTCCAGTCTGATTGAGGGCACCTCAACGCTTGAGGATGGACGAACGTTTCATCGCTCTAAGCGAGTCCTGGCCACGGGGGACATCATCGCGTCGTGGAGCGATTCCACAGGGCGAGTCCTAGCAGTGGACGAGTTCGAGGCAGCGGCACGGACGGCCCGCGCCAACGCGTGGGCCGTCCGCGGTGCGATGACCGCCGGCCTAAAAACTGCCCGCGACCGGATGGCGCCAGGCGCTTTTCTCGATGTCATCGGATGGTTGGCTGTGAGCGAACCACCGCCGAATCGCGCGGCACCCGACATCATGCCGATTCGTCGAGAGATCGACTCGCTCGCAGCGAGGGCGCAATCGATCGCGAGCGGCAGGCCCGGCGTGCGCTTGCGCAATCCTCCAGGAGCGCCACTGATTTACGCCACGGTGGACGCTGCGACGTTAGACGACCTGGCGTTCAGCGGGATGCTTTACCAGCTTGAGATCGATCCGGGGCCAGGACATCCCACGAACACGACCTGGCACCAGAACGTCGGCGCGCATATTCCCAACACCGCCGGGTGGAACGGCAATGGGCGGCGTGTCGCGATCATGGAGGGCTCGCAACCCGATAGTTACACGAACCTGTCCGGGATCGTTGCCACCGCGTCACCGTCTGGCGGCACCTGGTGGCACACGCGCTGGACTACTGGGATCGTCCGCGAGGTCCCGTCGCCCTTCGGTATCGCCCCCTCAGTGGGCATCCTCATTGCTAACTGGGACGGCTTTGGGCCGGGTACGGTCCAGCAGTGGGCGCTCGACAACGGCGCGGATGTGATCAATTTCTCCTGGTCGTTCAACGACGGGAGCAACGGTGGGTTGAGCAGCACGGACCTGTACCACGACTGGCTAATCCTCCAGTTCCCGTACTCACTCTTCTCGTCAACTTCAGGCAACATAATGGATTCGGCGAAGCCGTACATCCAGAACCGTAGCTACAACGCCCTCATCGTCGGTGCCACGGATACGGTGGGTACTGAAATGCGGAGCGACGATGTCATGGCGTCGTTCAGCTCGTGGCGCAACCACTCGACCACGCACGGTGATCGCGAGCTGCCGGAGATCGTGGCGCCCGGCACCTGCGTGACCGCGGGCGGGGTGACCTGCGAGAACGGCACAAGCGCGGCCGCGCCGATAGTATCGGGCGCTATCGCGCTTGTTCGCCATCGCAATCCGTTCGGCGTGGCCGCCGGTAACTGGCCAGAGGCGCAAAAGGCTATGCTGATGGCCACCGCGGACTGTGATCGGGATGGCGTTCGCCTCGACCTCAGTGACACCACAGACGATCGCGATGGCGTGGGCATCCTGAATGTCGCACGCGCGGTCGCGCTTGCCAACCCTGCCAACGCGAACTTCGGGAATACCCCCACGGTTCGCGGCTTCCGGTACGGTAGTATGAATTTCTCGACCGATTTCACTGGGGCAGTCTGGAACGTCGTACCAAAGGTACAGACGGGGGCTACGGGGTGGATCAGCATTGTGCTGACATGGGACGCGACGCCGAATTGCCCGACACCGACCACTTGCACCGGATCCGGCCCGGATGCCGACCTGGATCTCACGATCTTCAACGATGCAACCGGGGCCATCGTTTCGTATAGCGCCTCGTGGGACAACAACTACGAAGTTCTGATCCGGCATCTGTCGCCCAACACGGCCTATCGCCTGCAAGTCTCGAAAGTCTCCAATCGGACTGCGTCCACATACTACGGCTTGGCGTGGGATGTGTTCGCGGACGGCTGTCCGGATCCGACATAGCCGCGGTCCACGAGCGGTTCTGGCGTGGCGTCATCGAGTACGCCACGCAGGAGGATAGGATTATGATGCTTACAATTACAAGACGACTCTGGATCAGTGTCCTCGCAGTACTCACCATCGCGTCGTGCACTTCGAGCGGTACGATGGATTCTGGGCAGGAGCGGACAGACACCAGCGTAGACGCCTCCGTAGCGGACGCAGCGGGTGCGGATGCCTCCGCAGGGCCAGACGGCGCGGGGTCCGACGCCGCGAGTTACACGGACGGGCTCGCAGATTCGGACACGGGGAGAAATGCCTGCGTCTCATCTGGCCAGTACCAGCGAGGCTGCGCGTGCACGGACGCCGCTACAGTGCTTGTAACCGCCTGTGGTCCTGGCGCCGAGTCCCCGTGCTACATCTACGGCAATTCGTGTATCGACCCTGGATTCCTGGAGTGTCGATCGTCAAACTATGCGAGCCATCCTGACCTGCGCGCGCGGTGCGAAGCCTTCTGCAGCGAGGTTATGCGACAGGATGCATCAGGCGGGTGTTCGGTCGGCAACTGACGCCAATTTCTCACTCAGTACATCTCGGCGAAAAAGACTCATTCTGCGCGGTGGAGCGCGGGTAAGGGCGAAGCCTCGAGCGAGTGGCTTGGTCGCGAACTCGGCGAGCATGAGACCGCAATCAGCCCTCCCCGTGGCGCCCGATGACTGTCCTGGTTCCGTTGGAACGGGACGCGCGGGTTCCTTCGGATGGGAGTCCTCCCGTTCCGTACGCCCTGACCGCGTCGCGCAGGTCTGTGCGCGCGGTGTGGGCCTCGCTGAGCGCAGGGGCCCCCGGCCCCGCGGCGTGGTGGCAGCGGGTGCGGGGGGCCCAGGGTCGTCTCCCCGTGGCGCCCGTGTACCCCGGCCGTCCTGGCCAGGGTGGGGCGCCTTTGGGCTAGGGGGCAGGGGGTGCTCGGCTGGCCAGCATCCCAGTAACCATAGCGCACGCATCGGCGCTTGTCAACAGTTCGTTATAACAAACTATCAACAAACTCTCTATTAACACTTTGTTTGTTGAGTGATGGTCTGCTTCGTACTTTTGTTATGATGAATGCTCTCGCTTCGCACTTCGCGAGTCGGGTCCGTGCGCGCTTCGCACTTTGCTTATCCGAGGGGTGCGCGCTTGCCACTTTCGCAAGCCGCCGGCGCATCCATGGCATGACCCTTGCGTGCATTGCTTTTCTTCTGTAAATATGCAAAATTTTGCATATTT
>WNGB01006820.1_pt1 | contig 16672 bp, 15 predicted proteins | sample 5400681 | NCBI WGS metagenome assembly WNGB01 (sample SAMN13153367, study PRJNA577476) | soil metagenome | isolation source: 115 cm soil or saprolite under grassland replicate 2 | place: USA:California | collected 2016-06-15 | reverse complement strand
ATCTACTTCGCCGAAGGATTGAGAGGTCGTCTGCTGATCTGCCACGGCATGGCCGATACGAACGTGCATTTCCAGGACAGCGTCCGCCTTGCGCAGCGGCTGATCGAGTTGCGCAAATCGAACTGGGAGCTCGCGGCCTTTCCGGTCGAGAACCACGGCTTCGTCGAGCCGACCTCCTGGGCCGACGAGTACAAGCGTATCCTGAAGCTCTTCGACGAAACTTTGGCAGGCACCGCGGCATCCAACGCGCCATGAAGACCCTGGAGAAGAAGCATCCACTGGCCATTCGCTGGTTTCATTGGATCAACTTCCCGGTGCTCGCGGTCATGGTCTGGAGCGGTCTGCTGATTTATTGGGCCAACGCGGTGTATCGCGTCGGAGCCGGCAAGCACACGCTGTTCAAAATGACCATCCCCGAGCGCCTCTACGAGAAGGGGCACATCGCCTTCCGGCTCGGCGAAGGTCTCTCGTGGCACTTTTTCTTCATGTGGATCTTCGCCATCAACGGCGTGCTCTACGTCCTCTACACGATCTTCTCCGGCGAATGGAGAGATCTGCTTCCCGATCGACGCTCGCTCATCGAGGCCGTGCAGGTGACACTCCACGATCTTCATCTGCGGAAGGAAGCGCCGCCGCAGCGAAAATACAATGCGGCGCAGAGGATCTCTTACACGGCGATCGTCATCATGGGCCTCGGCTCGCTTCTGACCGGACTGGCGATTTACAAACCGGTGCAGTTCGCGTGGCTCACGTTCCTGTTCGGCGGATACCAGATGTCGCGCTTCTTCCACTTCTGGATCACCATCGGCTACGTGGCTTTCTTCATCGTTCATGTTGCGCAAGTGATCAAGAGCGGATGGAACAACTTTCGCGCGATGATCATCGGCGTTGAGGTCACCGAGGTGGCGCATGACTGAAATGGAAGTAGGGAATGGGGAGGAGGAGGTCGAAAAACCGGAATCCGAATCAGTATCCGAAACGGCATCTCCAACTCCCGACACCCAACTCCCAACACCCGACATGAGGGAGCAGGGAGTCGAACAACCAGTATCCGAAACGGTATCTCCTACTCCCGACACCCAACCCCCAACTCCCGACATCGATAAAGAACTGCGCCGTCTCTCGCGCCGCGGATTTTTCGTCGCCGGCGTGAGCGCGATCGCGGCATACGGCGGCTGGAAATGGCTCAATCACGCCGCGCGCATCGGCGACGTGCCGTGGCCGCTGCGCAAGGTTCTCGAAACGAACGAAAAAATCAGCGAGGCGTACTTCAGTTCGAATCGTCTCAGCCCGACGTTCCCGCCGTCCGCCATCACCACAGCACGAATCAACGGAGGCATCGGCCTGAACGCGAACCACGACACGAGCGCGTGGCAGCTCCGCGTCGAAGGCATCGACGGGCAGCATCCGATCACGCTCACGTTGGCCGACATCCAATCCCTTCCGATGCGCGACATGATCACGGAGTTTCGCTGCATCGAGGGATGGAGCTACGTTGCGCGCTGGAGCGGCGCCCGGCTTTCGGATTTGATGGCCAAGTTTCCGCCGCCGAACGGCACGCGTTACGTGGCGATGGAAACGCCCGGCCGCGAGTACTACGTCGGGCTCGACATGCAGAGCGCTGCGCATCCGCAGACCCTTTTGGCTCATCAGCTCAATGGGCAGCCGCTCACGTGGCAGCATGGCGCGCCATTGCGCCTGGCGATTCCAGTGAAGTACGGGATCAAGAACATCAAGCGCGTCGGTACGATCCGCTATACCAACGTGCGTCCCGCCGACTTCTGGGCCGAGCGCGGCTACGACTGGTACGCGGGTCACTAGGGCTGCTGCTCCTCAGCCACACGTCCATGATCCGTCGTGCCATTGCGCGATCTCTTTCGCTGCTCGAAGGCCGATCTCCAACGAACCGATACTTCAATTGCGCGCGCTGCATCGGGCTCCTCCAGAAGCGGAATCGTGTCTGAAACCGGAGCGGAGCGAATCTATCGAACGGTAGAGGGCTCCGACGCCTGGCGCTTGAATCCATACGGGCAGTGGCGGCAGCCGGACTCGCAGCAATAGCCGCGCTTCCGCAGATACTTTTCGGTGAAGACGATGTACGGCCCTTCGCGGTAGAAGTCTTCACCCTCGACGAGCTCCGCGTCTTGCTCGGCCACAAAGGCGATTATGCCTTGCCGCGCTGAAGGAGCGAGTCGTCAGCCGCGTCTTCGTCTTTGTGAATCTTCGCGATTCGGTCGAGCGCGTCCTGGACATTGCACGAAGCATGTCCCTCTTCGATCTGCCGCTCGAGCGTCCTTCGCGATCGACGCAGTTCCCGTGCGAGATCTTCAGGCGGTCGTTGAGACACCATGACCGCCGCGTCTGCAAAGGAAGCGCCCGATCATCGGGCTGACGGCGGTCGGGCGTGTCGGGGCTCATACACGCCGAGCTTACCGCCACCGGGCAGCGAGACCTGCGTTAGGCGACCCCATGGCTGAAGGTGCACGGGGCCACACTTGACGCGGCGCTTTTTCATGTCAGCGATGAAGCCGTCGACATCGTCGCACATGAGGTAGAACTCGTTCAGGTCGTTCTCATCGGACGGGTGTACAGCCACCTCAGCCGGCGGCAGGCCGAAGATGAGCCACCCGCCGCCCACATCGACGTTCGGGAGCTCGAGGACATCGCGAAGGAAAACACGATCGGCTTCTGGATCCTTGCTGTAGATGACCGAGTGCGCACCGATGATCATGGCGCCTCCTGATCGAATGAATTGGCTGTGGCGGGAGGACTCGAACCTCCGACCAACGGATTAACAATCCGCCGCTCTACCAACTGAGCTACACCACAGCAGTTGGGAAGATTGCGATGGTCGCTGATCGTTTACGGACTGTCAACCACTGCCGTGGTAGGCTTTCGTTCCTTTTTTTGGAGGGTTCTCATGCGTCGAATCTCGATTCTGCTCGCGCTCTCACTACTCCTTGCATCGGCCGGATTGGCTGATGACGCGAGCCGGACCTTCGAAGCAACCTACACCGCGACCATCTCCAACATTCCGGTGGACGCCGGTGTGTTGAACGTCTGGATCCCCATTCCCCGAACTCGCGCCGAACAGCAGATCACGGATGTGAAGATCGACTCCGCGTACAGTTGGAAGCGGCTTCGCGAGGGTGAATTCGGTGACGAGTACATCTTCGCGACACTTCCTGCTCCGCAAACTGGCGAGCTCATCGTGCGCGTGAATTTCCGCGCCATGCGCCGCGCCGTCGCCACGCAGAGCAGCGCGAACTCGATGCCGAGCAGGAAGGAGCTTGCCCGCGCGCTGCGCGCCGATCGTCTGGTGACGATTTCTCCGCGCATTCAGAAACTCGCCGATCAAATCACCGCCGGAAAGACGACCACGGCCGAACAGGCACAGGCGATTTATCAGTACGTCATGACCACGATGAAGTACGACAAAACGATTCCCGGCTGGGGCAATGGCGACACCGAACGCGCCTGTAACATCAAGGCCGGCAACTGCACAGACTTCCATTCGCTGTTCATGTCGCTCACGCGCGCGAAGTCGATTCCGTCGCGATTCCTCATCGGCTTTCCGCTGCCGAAAACTCCCGGCAAGAGCCCCGGCTATCACTGCTGGGCGGAGTTTTACGCTCCAGGGAAAGGATGGGTGCCGGTCGATGCGAGCGAAGCGTCGAAGTCGAGCGATCCCGCCGTTCGTGCATTCCTCTTCGGCAACCTCGGCGCCGACCGCGTCGAGTTCACGCGCGGGCGCGATCTCGTGCTGAAGCCGGCGACCGCCGAGCCTCTCAACATCTTCATCTATCCGCGTGCCGAGGCGAAGGGGAAGGTCGTGGGAACGGCGTCGGCGTCGCTCGAGGTGCGCGACGTGAAGGGCGACTCGAGTGTCGCGACATCCGCGAGCCGCTAACGTCATTCGACGTTGATGACCATCTTCATGTTCCCGTGACCTGAGCCGCAGAAGTTGTCGCAGATGGCCACGAAGCGACCGCTCGCCTGCGGCGTGATGGTGACTTCGGCGACGCGCTCGGGCGAGAGGTCGAGATCGAGCCCGAGCTCCTTCTGGAAGAAGCCATGATCGCGATCCTCGGCCTTCACCCGCAGCGTGACCCGCTCGCCGCGCTCGAGGGTGATCTCGTTCGGCGTGAACTCGAACCGTTTGGCGGAGATCGCGATGATGCGCGGCTGCGACTCCTGCGCGACCATGACTGCTGCAACGACGAAAATAGAAAATATCAGCATTAATCGTTTCATATAATGATTCCTGATTTAGCGATCTGTTGAACGCCGTTGGTCCCTGAGAATTCGCGCAGCGTGAGCTCGACGTCATCGACACGCACCGCCCCTTTGTCGGCGACGATCTGTATGCCGAGATTGTTGAAGGGATTTTCTTTGTCGAATGCGAGCGGCTTCTTGTCGGCTGTCGTCGCCGGATCGGGAAACGCGAAGATCAGCGAGCGCGAGGCGTAATGCGTCATGTGCTCGCTCTGATGGACATCGTGCCGGTGAATGTGGCCGTACAGAATCGTGACGTTCTCGTACGGGGCGAGGACGTTGAGCACCTCGCTGCCGTCGCGTGTGAACCACTCCCAATCGGGACGAAGATCGAACAGCGGCCGGTGTGTGAAGACGATGATCGGTGCGGTGTGCGGAAAACGAGCGACATCGCGCTGGAGCCATGCGACCTGCTCCGCGCCGACCATCGGCTTGCCGTGCGAGACGTTGTCCAGTGCGATGAAGTGAACGCCCCGGTGATCAAATGAGTAATGGGTCTCTCCGAAAAACTGCCTGTAGAGAACTCCGCCGTCGAGCGCGGCATCGTGCTCCCCGGGAACCCGCATGATTTTCTTCGCTCGTAGCCGGCTGGTGATCGACTGGAAAAGCTGCATCCGTTTCGCGTGTTCCCCCGGCGTTTCTGATTCGTGCGTGAGATCGCCGGTGAAGAGGATCAGTTCCGGCTGCGGATTGAGTCCGTTGATCACATCGATGGCGCGCTCCAGCGCCGTGGTTCCGGTCGGATTGGGCGGCCCCGCGAATCCAACGTGCGCGTCGCTCAGTTGCGCGAACGTAAACGGGGCCGGCTCCTCGCCGTTTTGCCTGCGGAACCAGTTGCGCACGCGCGCGGCAGGGCTGCCGGCCGCGATCGCCGGCGCGAATGAGATCAGCGCGCCGGCGCCGAAAGACATGCCTGAAATTTTGAGGAATTCACGTCGGTCCATCGGCACCTCCTGCAATGACAACTGGTGACGGGGTTTTTTCATCCCTTCGGCAGTTACAAGGTGTAGAAGTGCTTCGGATGGAGGATCGCGAACGGGCATCGTTCGAAGAGCTGGCGCTGCCGCTCCTCGACTCGTTGTATCGATACGCGCAATGGCTCACTCGGGATCGCACCGAGGCGGAGGACTTGGTGCAAGAGGCCTATCTCAAAGGAATTCGCGGGTTCGAGTCGTTCGTCGCCGGTTCGAACATTCGCGCCTGGATGTTTCGTATCGTGCGCAACACGTTCCTGACCTCGCGCACCGGTTTGCGTGCCGTTCCGCCGCTCTCGGTGGACGAGCAGCCCGAGCTCGTGGATCAAATCGCCGATGAGGCGACACCCGAATCACATTTTCTGCAGCGCGCGAACGCCCAGGCCTTGCGTCGCGCGATCGAAGAGTTGCCCGTCGAGTTTCGGGAAGTTCTGCTGCTGTGTGACGCCGAAGGAATGAGCTACAAGGAAATTGCCGAGACCCTTTCCATTCCAATGGGGACCGTCACTTCTCGGCTGCTGCGCGCGCGTCAGAAGATTCGCAAAGCGCTCGCTCACGAGGAACGATGAATCAACACCTGACGATTGAAGACGTGCAGCGCATAGCCGACGGAGAGTCGCAGCCGGCCGATCATGTCCGCGACTGCGTGCAGTGCGCGAATGCGATCCTCGATGCCTTGCAGATGAAGCGCGCCGTGCGCGATGTGATGCGCACAGAGCGAGCGCCCGCCTCGCTCCTGCGCCGCGTGCGGCGGCAGCCGCCTGCCACTTCGTGGTTCGCCGCAGCCGCGGCCATCGCGGCGATTGTCATCGGCTCGGCGATGCTGTTCCGGCAACAATCGCCGAGTGCGCTCGTCGAGCTCGCGGACATGCACGTGACGCTGCTGGCGAGCGCCAATCCGGTCGACGTCCTCTCCACCGACCGCCACACGGTGAAGCCTTGGTTCGAAGGCCGCGTTCCGTTTGCCGTGCCGGTGCCCGAACTCGCCTCCACACCGTTTCGACTGATCGGTGGACGCGTCGTGTATTGGCGAGGCAATCAGGCTGCGTACATGCTGATTGGCAAGAACGCGCATCGAATTTCACTCTTCGTCTTTCGGGAGGACTTTGGCCCGAAACGCCTCGGCGCAGCGCCCGCGGCCGTGAGCACGCTCACCTGGCAGCGGGGCGGACTCACGTTCATCGCCATCGGAGATGTTGCCGAGGCGGACCTGGTTAGGTTGCGCGACGCGTTCGCCGAATATTGACGCCGCGTATCTCGTTCTCTACACTCGCAAATCCTCTTGCCCGATGCTCAGAAAGGCGACGTAGCCAAGTGGTAAGGCAGAGGTCTGCAAAACCTTCATCCGCCGGTTCGATTCCGGCCGTCGCCTCCATTCCTGTCCCGCCCGCGTTCAATTTCGAATCGACAGTCGTGTCGCACGGCTGGTACCTGCTCGCGCCCTTCCGTTGGTCGCGCGCGCATGGCGTTCTCTACAGGCCGGAGATCCTGGGCGGCAAGGTTCGACACCTGCAGATTACGGCCCCGAATGTAGCGCCGCGGGCCGCCGAGGGCGGCGGCCCTACATCGGCGGCGGCCGAGGGCGGCGGCCCTACATCGGCGGCGCTAAAAGTCGAAGGGGCAGAGGACTCCGACGAGCTTCGCTCGAAGCTCACCCGCATGTTCCAGCTTCACGTCGATACCAGCGAGTTCATCGGTATCGCAACGGAGTCGTCCGATCACGCATGGGTGGCAAGCGCCGGTTTCGGACGGCTGCTCTGCGGAAGCACGCTTTTCGAAGACGCGGTGAAGATCATCACCACCACGAACACCACCTGGCGCCAGACGATGCGCATGGTCGAGTTGATTGTTTCGAAGTGCGGTCGTGGCGGCACATTTCCGCTGCCGAAGGACGTCGCTCGATTCTCCGTCGACGACCTGCAGCGCGACTGTCGCCTCGGATATCGCGCGAAGTCGATTCACGCGCTGGCCGCCGGAATCGGCGACGGCTCGATCGATTTGCACGCGATCGCCGATCCTTCGCAATCAACCGAGGAGTTGTTCGCCAGCTATCGCAAATTAGCAGGCATCGGACCGTACGGAGCTGCGCACTTGTTGGCGATGGACGGCCGCCATGACTTCATCGCCGTCGACAGCGAATTCCGCCGCTTCGTTCGTGAGCGGCATCACAAAGGGCGCCGCGTCAGCGATCAAACGATGCTGCGCCGCTACGCAAAATGGGGCAAATGGAAATATCTCGCCTACTGGTCGGAGCTGTGGAAAAGTGTGGCCGAGCGTTTGCAGCCGATGGAAAACGTGGACAAATAGTGTACTCCGCTCCGCGGCCGATCGGAATCTTGACCGCGGAGGTGCCGTTTGCGACTCTAGAACCAGAAACGTGGACGAAAAAATCAAACAGCTTCTTCGCGACCTCGGAACGGCGATCAATGAATCGATTTCCGGTTCGGATGATGTCAACAAGCAGATCCAGAAAATCCGCGAAGAGGGGTACAACCTCTACGTCGTGCTCGACGCAACCATCGGATTGAATCGGGAGGGCGAGCCGGAGGCGCCGTCCGAATTGATCGTGAAGAACGATCGCGACATTCAATTTCGCATCAACATCAACGATCTCGCCCTTCTGCGCGCCCTCGGCATCGATCCCACACGGAAAGTGCGCACCACGCGGCGGATCGAACCGATCTCCACTTCCAGTGACGAGCAATGACCGGCTGAACCTCTACGACCTCGCTCCTCCGCAACTCCATGCGACGCTGAGCGAATTCGTTTTCCCGCCGTTCCGAATCCAACAGATCGCCGAATGGATGTACAGCCGCGGCGTCGACTCGTTCGATGCCATGAGCAATCTGCCGAAGGACGTCCGCGCGAAGCTCACGGAACAGTTCACGCTCGAATTTCCTCAGGTCGTGGAACGCACCGCGCCGGCATCGGATGGCAGTAAGAAGTATCTCTTCGTCCTCGAAGATGGCAATCGAATCGAGGCCGTGTACATGCCGATGCGCGACCGCACGAGCATCTGCCTGTCATCGCAGGCGGGATGCGCCGTCGGCTGCACGTTCTGCGTGACCGGATTTTTCGGCGCAGGGCGAAATCTCACACCGTCGGAAATGGTCGGGCAGTACTTTACTGTCCAGCGCGAGCATCAGATCGCGTTCGAGCTGATGAACGTGGTGTTCATGGGCATGGGCGAGCCGCTGCTCAATTTCGATCATTTGGTGACCACCCTCGAGATTCTGTACGCGAAAATCGCGCCGAAGCGGATCACCGTGTCGACCGCCGGCATCATTCCGGGAGTGGAATCGCTGGCGAAGCTGGAGCGGCGTCCGAATCTCGCGGTGTCGATCAACGCGCCCGATCAGAAGCGGCGCGAAGAGATCATGCCGATCACGAAAAAATATCCGCTCCAGGATCTGATCGCCGCGCTGCATCGCTACCCGAATGAGAAAGGACGCGAGATCACGATCGAGTACGTCCTGCTCTCAGGCTACAACGACTCGCAGAAGGACGCCATCGCGCTGGCGCGGCTCATTCGCGGCCTGCGTACGAAGGTGAACGCGATTCCCTTCAATGAAGATCCGAATCTGCCGAAGTGGATGCAGCGGCCGAGCGACGATGCCATCGACGATTTCGCCGACACGCTCGTCCGGCATGGTGCACACGTGACCGTGCGGCGCTCGAAGGGGCGGGAGATCGCCGCAGCCTGCGGACAGCTACGCGGAAAGAGCGAGCGAAAAAGTCCGCAGCGGCGTGTGGATCGCCCCCTGAGGATTGAGCCGGCTGACATAGAGAGTGACTCCATCCACCGCGAACGACACTGACTGAAAATCGCGCAGCGCCTTCTCGAACGTCTCCGTGGCCAGCGGTGGCCAGTGATCGCGAATGCGCATCAGCGTGAGGTGCGGCTTGAACTCGTTCTGATCGAGCTGTACGCCGGCGGAGGTCACCGCGTCGCGAACCCGTTGCGCGAGCGCGATGAATCGCTCCTTCGGCTCCGCACCCACCCAACCCACCCGCGCGTGCCGGCGATTCGGGAAGAAGCCGCAGCCGCGCAGCATCCCTTCGAATGCGCTGCCGCCGTCGATGCAAATCTCGTCGACGATGGACTCCTCCTGCTCGCCGAGAAACGCGAATGTCATGTGCTGACTCTCTGCACGCACCCACGAGGCGCGCGGAAGCTTGGGTTTCAGTCTCTCCAAACGTTCGTTCAGCGGACGGAGAACCTCCGACGAAAACGACGTCGCAATGAAGAGCCGCATTTTGGACGGCGAGAAGCATAGCTCACCACAGAGGCACAGAGATCACAGAGGGGCGTCCTCTGTGCCTCTGTGGTGAACGACGGCGAGGATTTTGGACCCGAGGTCGGCGAGCTTTTTTTCGCCGATGCCGTAAACCTCCGCGAGCTGGGTCAGTGTTCGCGGCCGCAGCCGGGCCACTTCGCGCAATGAGCGATCACCGAGAATGATGTACGCGGGAACGCCGCGCGCGTCGGCAAGCTCTCGCCGAAACCTCCGCAACGATTCGAACAGCGCTGCATCGACTCCTTCCCACGACTCGCTCTCGCTCTTCGATTTCCGCCGCCTCTCCTTGCGCGCGATCTGCACGAGCCGGACGCTCTGTTCCCCGCGCAACACAGGCCGCGCCGCCTTGGTGCTCTTGAGAATCGGATAGCGGTCGCCGTTCTGCTCGAGCAGTCCATGTCCGATGAGCTGATAGATCCAGTCGCGCAGTTCGGACTGTCCGTGTTCCGGGAGAACGCCGTAGGTGCTCAGCCGGTCGTGCCCGAGTTTTCTGACGCGCTCAATCGTCTCGCCTCTCAGGACAGAGATGACATGTCCGATGCCGAATCTCTGCTCGACGCGCACCACACACGACAAAATCTTCTGCGCGATGATGGTGGCATCGGGAACTTCCTCGACATCGCCGAGACAAAGGTCGCAGGCGCCGCAATTCGGACTGGTGTACTGCTCCCCGAAGTAGCTGACCAGCGCGCGATGCCGGCACGCCGCGCCGCGCGCGTAGCGATCCATTTCCTCGAGCAGTCGCAGTGGGGCGGCGCCGCGCTCCGCGGCATTCTTCTCCATGATCCACTTCCACACCAGCACGTCGGCCGCTGAGTACAGCAGGACACAATCGGCCTCCAGCCCATCCCGCCCGGCCCGCCCCGTCTCCTGCTGGTAGTGCTCGATGGATTTCGGAAGGCCGGTGTGCAGGACAAAGCGGATGTTGGATCGATCGATGCCCATTCCGAAGGCCACGGTGGCCACGACGATGTTGCACGCTTCGGCGGCGAATGCCTCCTGCGTCGCGGTCCGCTCTTCGCGAGTGAGGCCGGCGTGATACGGACGGGCGTCGATTCCGCGCTGGCGCAACGCGACGGTCATCTCGTCGACGTCTTTCTTGCGGATGCAGTAGATGATCCCGGCCTCGCCTTTGTGACGCTCGATGATCTCGAGCGTCTGCTCGAGCAGTTCGACGCGCGGCAGAACGCGATACGAGAGATTCGCCCGGTCGAAGCTGCCGACGAGAATCGCCGGATCGTTCAGCCGGAGCTGCGTGGCGATGTCGCCGCGCACCGCGCCCGTCGCGGTGGCGGTGTACGCATGCAGGGTGGCGTTCGGAAACTTCTGACGCAGGTCACCGAGCTGCCGATACTCGGGGCGAAAGTCGTGGCCCCAGTGGCTGATGCAGTGCGCCTCGTCGATCGCGAATGTTCGCACGTCGAGCGTGGCGAGGAAGTCCTGGAAGCGATCGACGGCCAGACGTTCGGGAGAGACGAAGAGAAGTCGCAGTCTTTTCTCGCGTGCCGCGCGCACCACTTCGCGCTTTTCGACTTCCGTGGTCGTGCTGTTGACCTGACGTGCATCGATGTCGAGCTCCCGAAGCGCATCGACCTGGTCCTTCATCAGGGAAATGAGCGGCGAGACGACGACCGTCAGCTCTCCCGTGAGTAGAGGTGGCAATTCATAGCAGAGCGACTTCCCGCCGCCTGTCGGCATGACCACGAGCGAGTCCCGCCGCGCGAGAGCGGCGTCGATCGCCTGCTGCTGCAGCGGACGCAGTGACTCGTATCCCCACGTTCGGCGCAAAACATCGAGGACTCGAGGATCGGGCACGTGTCAATGATTATCGCCGATGAACGTGATTGTTTTCCGATGTTGAAAGAGTCCTCGCGCGCGAATGTGTGTAGGGCACGGCGGCCGTGCCGCACCCCGGGATTCGGCAGGCCGCAGGCCTGCCCTACTAAAGGAGGCACTCGGCACGATTCCGCCGCCCGCCGCCCGGAGCCCGCCGTTACGCCCGGTCCGCCTGCCCGGCCAAAAACTCCGGCGTGAAAATGCGCGCGATCTCCTCCTCGCTCAGGAGTTTCTTCTCGCGCAGGAGCTGCGGGATGGGCGTGCCACTCTTCGCCGACTCTTTCGCGATCTCCGCCGCACGCGCGTAGCCGATCAGCGGGTTGAGCGCCGTGGCAAGCGAGGGTGAGCTGACGTAGTACGCCTCGCAGCGCTTGCGATCAGCCTCGATGCCGCGAATGCACTTGTCGACGAACACGGGCAGGAAATTCTTCAGAATCTCGATCGAGAAGAGAATCTCGAAGGCCATAAGCGGCATCATGACGTTGAGCTCGAGTTGGCCCGCCTGTGTCGCGTACGCGATCGCCGTATCCGATCCGATCACGTGAAACAGCACCTGATTCATGCACTCCAGCATCGACGGGTTCACTTTGCCGGGCATGATCGATGACCCAGGTTGCACCGCCGGCAGGATGATTTCTGCGAGTCCGGTCTGCGGCCCCGAGGCGAGCAGACGAAGATCGTTGGTGATGCGCGTGAGCTCGAGCGCAAGATTGCGCAGTGCGCCCGACGTTGCGGAGACAGCGAGCTGCGACTGCATTCCCTCGCGCAGATCGTCCATCGATTTGAAGTCGAGCTTCGTCATCTCATTGAGGTGCTTCACCACCGCAAAGCGATACCCGCGCGGCGTGTTGATGCCCGTTCCGGTTGCGGTACCGCCGATCGCGAGACTCTCGAGCTCGTTCGCTGACTCGCGCAGGAGTCTCGTCCCTCGACGCACCGCCGCGGCGTAGGCCTTGAATTCCTGACCTAACGTGACCGGCACTGCGTCCTGAAGATGCGTGCGGCCTGACTTGATGACGTCGGCGAATGCGTTGCCGCGCTCGTCGAACGCTTGGACCAGTCGATCGATCGCCGGCCAGAATTCTTCGAGCAGAAGAACGGTCGCAACGCGGATGGCCGTCGGGAAGACGTCGTTCGTCGACTGCGCCATGTTGACGTGATCGTTGGGATTGATCGGCTTGTACTCGCCGAGTTTTCCGCCTAACGAGCGATTCGCCAGGTTGGCGATCACCTCGTTGACGTTCATGTTGAACGACGTGCCAGCGCCGGCCTGAAAAACGTCGACTACAAATTGTTCACGATAATAATTCTCATTCTTCAACAGCTCATCGCACGCGGCCACGATCGCATCCGCGAGCTTCGCATCCATCCCTTTCAATTCTTTATTGGCAAGCGCTGCGGCTTTTTTCAGATAGATGAATGAACGGATGAAGGTGGGGTGTTCGCGCAGGCCGCTGATCGGATAGTTCTCCACAGCGCGTTGTGCCTGTGCGCCCCAGAGAGCATTTGAGGGGACTCGGACTTCGCCCAGAGTGTCTTTTTCGGTGCGGTAGTCGGTCATGGCGCCGGGATTGTATCGTTCGATTTCCGGAGGAGTGCGGTCGTTCAACACACAGGAATGTAATGAAGAACTCGCCGGTTAATAAATCTGAGTCTTGATGACTCAAGGTAGGACAAGCACATGAATTTCAACAAGCTTACGGTCAAGGCTCAGGAAGCTGTCGTCGAGGCGCAGAATCTCGCGCGCGGCGCAGGGAACCCGGAGGTCAGCCCTGAACACCTCCTCGTCGCGCTTCTGAGGCAGGAAGGCGGCATCGTGGCGCCCATCCTGAACAAACTCGGGCTGAACCCGGCGACGGTCGAAGCCGAAGCCGCTGCCGAGATCGCCAAATTCTCGAAGGTCGGCGGCGCCTCAGCGGAACCCCTCGTCTCCGCGACTCTGCGGAAGGCGTTCGACACCGCATTCAAATCGGCGGACGATTTCAAGGACGAGTACGTCTCCACCGAGCACTTCCTGCTCGCGATCGCGCAGACGAAGGAGTCGACCGCGGCCAAGATTCTCGCGCGCCACGGCGTCACTCCCGATGCGGTGCTGAAGGCGCTCCAGAGCGTGCGCGGCACTCAGCGTGTCACAGACCAGAATCCAGAAGACAAATATCAGGCCCTCGAGCGCTACGCGCGCGATCTGACGCAGCTCGCACGGCGCGGCAAGCTCGACCCCGTCATCGGCCGCGACGAGGAAATCCGCCGCGTCATCCAGGTTCTCTCCCGCAGAACGAAAAACAATCCGGTGCTCATCGGCGAGCCGGGCGTCGGAAAGACGGCGATCGTCGAAGGACTGGCACGCCGCATCGTGGAAGGCGATGTGCCCGAGGGTCTCAAAAACAAACGCGTCGTGGCCCTCGACCTCGGATCCATGATCGCCGGAGCGAAGTATCGCGGCGAATTCGAAGACCGCCTCAAAGCGGTGATCAAAGAGGTCGAGGAGAGCGAAGGCAACGTCGTCCTCTTCATTGACGAGCTGCATACGCTGATCGGCGCCGGCGCCGCGGAAGGGGCGATGGACGCATCGAACATGCTCAAGCCTGCGCTCGCGCGCGGAGAGCTGCGCGCGATCGGCGCGACCACGCTCAACGAATATCAGAAGCACATCGAAAAAGACGCTGCGCTCGAGCGGCGATTCCAGCCGGTGTATGTCGGCGAGCCGTCGGTCGAAGACACGATCGCCATTCTTCGCGGACTCAAAGAGCGTTACGAAGTGCATCACGGCGTGAAGATCACCGACTCGGCGATCGTCGCCGCGGCAACGCTGTCGCATCGCTACATCACCGATCGTTTTCTGCCGGACAAAGCGATCGACCTGGTCGATGAGGCGGCCTCCCGTCTGCGCATCGAGCTCACCTCGATGCCGCAGGAGATCGATGAGCTGCAGCGACGGATGACGCAGTTGCAGATCGAGAAGCAGGCGCTGTCGAAAGAAACAGATTCGACGTCGAAAAATCGTCTGGCCGCGATCGACAGCGAAATCAGTGAGAGGCAGGAGAAGATCGCCGGCCTCAAAGCGCAGTGGGAGAGCGAGCGCGGGGTGATCAAGCAGATCAACGATCTCAAGGCGAAGCTGGAAGAGACTCGCGAGGCTGCTCTGCGCGCGGAGCGCGAAGGAGATCTGAACAAAGCCGCCGAGCTGCGCTACGGCTCGCTGCCGCAACTGCAGCGCGATCTGGATGCCGCATCTGGCAAGCTCGCGGAGATGCAGAAGAACGGTGCTCTCCTCCGCGAAGAAGTTACCGATGAAGACATCGCCGAGATCGTGTCGAAGTGGACCGGTGTTCCGGTGACGCGAATGATGGAGTCGGAAGTCCAGAAACTCCTTCGCATGGAAGAGAATCTGAAGCTGCGTGTGGTCGGCCAGGAAGAAGCGGTACAGGCGGTGGCCAACGCCGTCCGCCGGTCACGAGCGGGCCTCAAAGATCCGAATCGTCCCATCGGATCGTTCATCTTCATGGGACCCACCGGCGTCGGCAAGACCGAGCTGGCCCGCGCGCTCGCGGAGTTCCTCTTCGATGATGAAAATGCGATGGTGCGCATCGACATGTCGGAGTACATGGAGCGCCACGCGGTCTCGCGTCTGATCGGCGCACCACCGGGATACGTCGGCTATGAGGAGGGCGGCCAGCTCACCGAGGCGATTCGCCGGCGCCCGTACGCCGTGGTGCTGTTCGACGAAATCGAGAAAGCGCATCCGGAAGTCTTCAACGTCATGCTGCAGATCCTCGATGACGGCCGCCTAACAGACTCGAAGGGGCGCGTGGTCGATTTCAAGAACACGGTCATCATCATGACCTCCAACGTCGGCTCGCAGTACATCCACGACTACCAGCGCTCCACTCAGTCGCCGGCGCAGGAAGAGGAGATGCGCAAGAAAGTGGAGGAGGAGCTGCATCATCACTTCCGTCCCGAGTTCCTCAACCGCATCGATGACGTGATCATCTTCCACGCGCTGGAGATGAAGCACATCAAGCGGATCATCGAGATTCAGCTCAGGCGGCTGGCGAAGATCATCGCTGAGCGCGGCATCAACATCGAGATCAGCGACTCGGCCAAAGAGTACCTGGCGCGCGAAGGCTACGATCCCGCGTTCGGCGCGCGGCCGCTCAAGCGCGCGCTGCAGCGGCTGATCATCGATCCGCTGGCGATGAAACTTCTCGAGGGCAAGTTCAAACCGGGCGACATCGTCTTTGTGAATCTGGCGCCCGACGGAAAGCTGGAGCTGTCCCTCCAACCGGAGCCGATGAGCGTTCGCTGAACGTTGTAAAGCCGGATCGATTTGCCGACGAGGCGGTATGGCCGGCCGTCGAGCCAGCGCCAGCCGCCTCGCTCCGCTCGATCCATCCGGTAAATGTGCTCGCTGATCGCCGTCCATCCAGTCGTCGGGACGAATGCATTGGCTGTGAATCGTGGCGGGAACCCCAGCGCGTCGAGATCGCTGTTCGAGAACAAAGCGACTCCGAGGCTGTCGATCTTCAGACGGCGGACTTCCTTCGAAAGCCGCAAGACGTCCTGTCCCCAATCGAGATTGCTGTCGATGAGGAATCGCGACGGCTCGCGTCCGGCGAGCTCGTTGAAATAGGGAAAGTAGTCAGGATGCGCAAGAGCTGACGCCGCGAGCTGCCACGCGATCAGCAGGGCTGCCGCGGCGCGCCTTTGATTGAACATCTGCACGAGGCCGATACCCGCGGCAACCGACAGCGGCACGAAGATCGGCAACACGTAGCGGATTCCGAGATCGAGCGGGCTGGTCATGGCCATCGCCAGAATCGCCACGGCGGCGGCGAGAGATTCGAACACCACGCGCTTCTGTTTCGCGAACAATGCCGCGACAACGAGGAGCAGAAGCGGCAGGGTGGTTTTCAGGAGCACGGTCACCGGGAAGTACCACCACCAGCCCTTCGTGCTCGCATGACCGAAGAGATACGTCGTGTACGGACCGCGATTGACTGCCGCCAGGCTTCTGACGCCGATGATGAATTTGTTGATCGAGAATCCGTACGACACCCAAACGACTGCCGCCGCAATGACAGGAACGACAACGATTAATATGACTATTTGTAGCCACTGTGCTCTTCGTTGCCGAATGATCCGCACCAGAAGAATGGCACCGCACGCCAGAGGCGTAAACGCGATGCAGGAAAACTTACACGCGACGCCGAATCCAAATGCGGCACCGAGGAGGATTGCGTTGACGATGGTGGGCCGCTCGATCCAACGCAACAGCGCGAGGATCGCGAG
>WNGB01006819.1_pt1 | contig 16674 bp, 14 predicted proteins | sample 5400681 | NCBI WGS metagenome assembly WNGB01 (sample SAMN13153367, study PRJNA577476) | soil metagenome | isolation source: 115 cm soil or saprolite under grassland replicate 2 | place: USA:California | collected 2016-06-15 | reverse complement strand
CGTTGCCGAGGTTGCCCGACGGCGCCTTCGAGTGGACCAGTCCGCACGGAGCACGGCCATCGCGTCGACCACACCGGCACCCACCGCATCCGCACCCCGTCGACCGCGCCAGCTGACCCCGACCGGTCAGCTGGTCCGGCCTCCATCCGAACCGCGGCGCGGCGGCTGCGCCTCAGGGGCGAGCGTGTCGCCGAAATCGAGTTGACCGTGCGCTGGGTCCGGGCAACGATGCGGGCCATGTACTGACCTCCGGCGAGCGCAAACGTCACGAGCTGCGGCTTCGACTTGAGGCTGTGGCGTCGTGGCTAACGCGGACACGCTCACGCCATCTCTGCAGCCCTCGAGCCTGCCCACGTGCCCTACGCAGTGCACCTTCCAGTCACACATAGCCGTCACTCCAGCCGACCGCCCACGCCTGCGCGCCGATCGATGTCGAACGACCAAGGGACAGCCATGAGTCATTCGAAGCACGCCAGCGGATCCGCCGAGCCCGCCGTCCTCGAGAGCACACCCGTCTATCAGCATCCGCTGGCGTATCTGCTGGGGTTGCAGGGACACGCACTGCTTCGGGCGTTCGCCGGCGAGTACGACCGCGAGTTCACACTGGCACGCCTGGCCGAGATACGCGCCTTGCTGGACTCCGCCGACCAGCTGGGCGCCGGCGGTACGGCGGAACCCATCGCGACAGCCGATGCCTATGACGGCTGGGCACCGTCATACGACCAGCCGGGCAACGCGATGATCGACCGGGAACAACCGATCGTCCACGAGATCCTGGCCGGCCTACCGGTCGGTGTCGCGCTCGACGCCGCCTGCGGCACCGGCCGCCACACCGCCTACCTCGCATCGCTCGGCCATGAGGTGATCGCGGTCGACTCGTCACCCGGCATGCTGGCCGCGGCTCGGGCCAGGGTGCCGGACGCCCGGTTCCACGAGGCGGAGCTCCATCGGCTGCCGCTCCCGGATGACCACGTCGACGTGATCGTGTGCGGGCTCGCGCTTACGCACGTTCCCGAGCTGGCTCCTGTGCTGGCCGAGTTCGTCCGCGTACTGCGCCCCGGAGGCCACCTGGTGATCTCCGACAGCCGCGGGCTGCTGCCGGGCGCGCGGAGGTACCCGCTGGTGAGCAGCAGGCCGGACGGCGCGCCGGGCGTCATGCCGGGCTGGGTCCACCCGACCAGTGCCTATCTCGGGGCCGCGCTACCGCTCGGTCTCCAGGTTCGCCGCTGCGAGGAGCCGGCCAGGCTCCACCCGTTCGTCGACGAGACCGGGACGCCACCCGGCGACGCCGAGCCGATCGCACGGTACGTCGCCTCGGACGACCTCGCCGACATCTGGAACCTGCATCCCTGGGCCCCGGCGGCCACCAACGCCGCCTACCGCGGCACCCCGCACTTCATCGTCTGGCACTTCCAGCTCGCCGGAAGGTGACCGCCCGTCAGACCTGACGTTGCCACTCCTGGCAGTGTTCGACCTCGCGGTAGCCGAGGAGGGCGTTGACGGCGTTCATGTGGGTGTTCTGCTCGGCGTTCCAGGTGTGCGCGACCACGGGCCCGTGCAGACCGTCCTGCACGTCGCGGTGGTTGCGGACCTTCATCGCCAGACCCAGCCGGTGCCCGCGGTGCGCCGGCATGACCAGGGTGGCCTGCTGATAGGCCTTGCCGGGGTCGGTGTCGGGGAGGACCAGCAGGGTGTGGCCGGCGAGCCTGCCGTCCGGAGCCACCGCGACGGTGGTCCAGGTCCGCCGCTTCTGCTCCCGCGCCTTGCCCTCGTGGTACCGGACCCGCTCGGCGTCCCAGTGCTCCGACTCCCACTCCAGGTCGCCCGATGGCGCCTCGGCGGAGAACACCGTGTTCAGCTCGGCGTACGCGTCGACGAGCTCGCCGGGACACCGGTCCCGCCAGGTCACCATCCGGTAGCCCTCGTGGCGCTCGGCGGCCTTGGCGGCCAGCTCGTCGAGCAGCGCTTCGCTCAGCGGCAGCTCGAGGACCCGGTGCACCTCCGTGTTGGCCAGCGTGAACCCGCACGCCCGGGCGAACTCCGAGCCCGGCGACACGCCGCTCATCGGAGCGTCCACCTCGGCCTGCAGCACCGTCCGGCCGTTGCCTGCGGCAATCTTCGACGCCTGCGCGAACAGCGTGGACCCGATGCCGCGCTGGCCTCGTCCCGGACCACCCACAACCGGCACCCTAGGCACGCCGCGCCACGGCGCGCACCGGGTTTTCGTCAGGCCTTGGCGCCGAGCACGGCGAGGGCGGCCGCGACCCGGCCGTCGGCCCGGTGCAGCGCCGCGCGTGCCTGCGTCACGTCGGCGCCGCTGAGCAGGTGCACCAGCGCCGGCTTCAGCTCGCCGTCGGCGGCCTCCAGCGCCGCCGTACAGGCCTCCTCGTCGGCGCCGGTGGCCTCCTCCAGGATCCGCAGTATCCGGCCCCGCAGCTTGTTGTTCGTGGCAACCATGTCGACCATCAGGTTCGACCAGGTGCGGCCGAGCTTGATCATCAGCGTGGTCGAGAAGGCGTTCAGGATCATCTTCTGCGCGCTGCCGGCCTTGAGCCGGGTCGACCCGGCGATCACCTCGGCGCCGGTGTCGGCGGCGACCACGATGTCGGCCAGGTCCTTCAGCGGCGCGTCCGGGTTCGCGGTCACCAGCACGGTGGTCGCCCCGGCCTCCCGCGCGGTCCGCAACGCACCCGCCACGTACGGCGTACGGCCGGACGCGGCCAGCCCGAGGACCACGTCCAGCTTGGTCACCTGACCCGCGTCCGCGGCGCCCGACTCCTCGGAGTCCTCCACGCCCTCGACGGCCCGCAGCAGCGCCTGCGGACCGCCGGCGTGGTGCGCGACGACCAGGTCCGGCGGCGCGTGGAACGTCGGCAGCAGCTCGGCGGCGTCCAGCACCGCGAGCCGCCCCGACGTGCCGGCGCCGAAGTAGTGCACGCGACCACCGGCACGGACGGCCCGTACGGCGGCGTCGACGGCCTCGGCGAGTTGCGGGATGACCGCGGCCACCGCACCCGCGACGCGGGCGTCCTCGGTGTTGACCAGTTCGAGGATCTCGGTGGTGCCGAGAGAGTCGATCGCCACCGTGTTCGGGTTACGGCGTTCCGTCGGTGGTGCGATCACACGTCTGAGGTTACTTTCCTACGAAATGGACTGTCAAAGTGACGGTCATTCACCGGCGTGTTTCAGGTGGTGACCGCGGACAGCTGTGTAGGTCGTCTCGAGCGCCTTGCGGGCATCCGGCAGCACCTGCTGCGCGACGCCGATGAACAGGCAGTCGACCACCATCAGCTGCGCGATCCGGCTCGCCATCGCACCCGAGCGGTACGCCGTCTCGCGCGCCGCGGTGGTGAGCAGCAGCTGCGCGGTCTGCGCGACCGGTGACCGCGGGTAGTTGGTGATCGCGACGGTGGTCGCTCCGTGCTTGGCCGCCTCCTCCAGCGTCTCCACGACCTCGGAGGTGGTCCCGGTGTGCGAGATGCCGATCGCCACGTCGCCTTCCCCCAGCAACGCGGCGCTCGTCAGCGCGATGTGGGCGTCGCTCCACGCGAACGACACCCGGCGGATGCGGTGCAGCTTCTGCTGCAGGTCCATCGCCACGAACGCGCTCGCACCGAGCCCGTAGATGTCCACCCGCGGCGCCGCGGCGACCGCCTCGACCACCTTGGCCAGCGCCTCCGGGTCCAGCTGCTGCGCCGTCTCCTTCACGGCCCGCTCGTCCGCGAACGCGACCTTGGCGACCACGTCCGCCAGCGAGTCACCCGGCTCGATGTCGCCGCCCACCTCGGGCGGCACCGCCGCCTGCGCCGACTGCGCGGCCAGCTGCAGCCGCAGCTGTGGGTAGCCCGGTACGCCGATCTGCTTGCAGAACCGGATGACCGTGGTCTCCGATGTGGACGCGAGAACAGCGAGCTCGGAGATGGTCATCGCGGCGACACCGGCTGGATCGGCGAGCACGGCGTTCGCGACGCGTTGCTCAGCAGGCGCCAGTGCGGGCAGGACGGCACGGACCCTGACCAGCAGCGGACCGGTCGGCGTCGCGTTCGCCTGCTGGCCGCGCGAGGACGCGGTGGACGATGTCATAACGCCACGTTACGGCTTGCGGGCATGGTTTGGCGCTTTCGACGCTCACCGGTTTGCCAGCCGCCATCCGACCGCAATGAACGCCTCCGGGGTCTGCTCACGGTCGAGCAGCATCCGGTCATCGTCGGCGACCACTCTGACCCCGTCGACGTACACACCGCGGCCCAGGTAGAGCGGGTCGGTGACCAGTCTCCAGCGCAGCTGTTGCGGGCCTGGGGCAAGCATCGCCGAGGCCTGCACCCAGCGCCGGCCATGCGTCCCGGCATACGTCCCGTCGGTCGGTGTGGCGGTGCCACGGTCGCGCACCTCGAACGGGAGCTTCGTCCAGGTCACGCCGTCCGGCGACGACTCCAGGTAGAGCAGGTCGGTCTCCTCGGTGTCCACGAACAGGTCGAACCCGAGCCTGGCCCCGGTCGCCGGTACGCCGACGGCGGTCGTCAGCGTGGAGGTGGTCGAGTCGGTGGTGCCGGTGAACCAGGCGTCGGCGCCGTGCTGCGGGTCCACGCCGAGCGCCTGCGCCAAGCCCTGCGCGACCGCGCGGCGAGCCGGGTTGTTGCTGCCCCAGCTGCGGCTCGGGTGCACACGGTTGGTGAGCAGGATGGCGAACGAGCGGGAGTCGAAGTCGATCACGATCGACGTCCCGGTGTAGCCGGTGTGACCCGCCGTGCGCGGGCCGGACAGGCCGGCCATGTACCAGCGCTGGTTCAGCTCGAAGCCGAGCCCGTGGTCGTTCCCGGGGAACGCGACGTTGAGGTTCGTGATCATCTGCTCGACCGAGTCCTCGTTCAGGATCCGGTGCTTGCGGTAGCTGCCGCCGTTCAGCAGCGCCTGCGCGAGCGTCGCCATGTCGCCGGCCGTCGAGAACACCCCGGCGTGCCCGGCGACACCGTTCAGCGACCACGCGTTCTCGTCGTGCACCGAGCCCCAGACCATGCCGCGCGGCGGGCTGACCTGGAACTCGGTGGCGGCGATCCGGTCGCGTTTCGCGGGGTCAGGGTTGTAGCCGGTGTCGGTCATCCCGAGCGGCTCGGTGATGCCTTCGGCAACCAACTGGTCGAGGGTCTTGCCGGTCGCGCGGTGCGCGACCTCGCCGAGCGCGATCAGGTTCAGGTCGCTGTAGAGGTACTTGCTGCCCGGCGGGTTTTGCAGTGCGGCGGTCAGCGCCATCCGCAGCCGCGACTCCGGGTCGGGCTGGGCGCTCCACAACGGCAGCCATGCGGGCAGTCCGGTGGTGTGGGTGAGCGCCTGGCGGATCGTGATCGCACCCTTGCCGTTCTCTCCGAACTCCGGCACGTACGACGCCACTGGCGCGTCGAGATCGACCCGCCCGGCCTCGACCTGCTGCATGACGACGATCGACGTGAACAGCTTGGACACCGACGCCATGTCGAAGATCGTGTCGGTGCGCATCGCGATCTGCTGATCCGCGGGGAGTTCGACAGCGCCGCTGCCGGCTGAATCCACTGTGTACTTGAGCGCCTTTCCGGTGGCGGTGCGCGCGACGACCTTGCCGTCGTGGGCGAGCAGCGTGACGGCACCGGCGTACAGGGGTTTCGCGGTGCCCTTCGGCTGGGTCCAGCCGTCGACGGCCGCCAGCGCGGCGTCGATCGGGGCCGGGTCCAGTCCGGCGTCGGCGGGCGTCGCGTCGCGCAGCACCGTGGTGCTGGGCGCGAAGCCCTGGTAGGGGTGGTCGAACCAGCCGTCACGGTTGCCGTCCGCAACGGCCGATGATGCCGTCAGAGTCATGACCAGTGCGCTCCCGAGCGCCGTACCCCACTTCATCGTTGCGGCCCGTTGTACAGAAGGTACGGCGCGCGGCGCGCGTCCCAGGCGGCGGTCTCGGCCGACCAGGCGCCGACGATCTCCTCGGCCGGTGCGCCCGCGCTGAGCATGGTGCGGAACCGGTCCGAGCCGGTCAGCAGGTCGATCCAGCGGCCGCCGTCGCCGCGCCAGTCGAACGCCGCCGGGTACAGGCTTCTCGCTGCCACGATCATGTGCGTCGCGGCCGCGATCGCCTCGACCGTCGCCGGATCGGTGATGTGCACCTGGACGCCGCCGCAAAGCGTGTTCAGGTGCTTGCTGAAGGTCGGGGTGAAGTACGCCTCGCGGAACTCCACGCCCGGAATGTCCAACCCCTGCAGGGCTTCGGCCCAGCGGTAGTCGACGTACGGCGCGCCGATCAGCTCGAACGGCCGGGTGGTGCCGCGGCCCTCGGACAGGTTGGTCGCCTCGAACAGGCAGGTCCCGGCGTACAGCAGCGCGGTGTCCGGGGTCGGCATGTTCGGGCTCGGCATCACCCACGGCAGCCCGGTCGCGCCGAACGTGACATCGCGCCGCCAGCCCTGCACTCCGACCACCTGCAGGTCGGTCAGCCGGTCGCCGGTGTCGGCGGGCAGGTACTCGGCGTCGAACATGCGGGCCAGCTCCCCGACGGTCAGGCCGTGCTGCTGCAGGATCTCCTCCTTGCCGACCCCCGAGGTGTAGCCGGGCTGCAGCATCGGCCCGCGCGCGGCGCCGCCGATCGGGTTGGGACGATCCAGTACGACGAACCGCGCGCCGGTGGCGACGGCGGCCTTCATCGCCTCGTACATCGTCCAGATGTAGGTGTAGAACCGCGCCCCGACGTCCTGGATGTCGAACACGACGGTCTCCACACCCGCGCGGCCGTAGTAGTCGGCCAGCTTGGCGGAGGTGGCACCGTACGCGTCGTAGACCATGATCCCGGTGCGCGGGTCGATCGCGTTGCCCTCGGAGTCGCCCGCCTGCGCGGTGCCGCGGAAGCCGTGCTCCGGTCCGAACACCGCGACCACGTTCACCGCGCCGGACCCGTGCATGGTGTCGACGACGTGGGTCAGGTCACCGAGGATGCCGGTCGGGTTGCTCACCACGCCGACCCGTTGCCCGGCGAGCGCGGCCCAGCCGGAGTCGGCGAGCGACTGGGCGCCGGTGCTGACGGGTCGCTGGGGCAACTCGGTCGCGCGGGCGGTGCCGGCGGTGGTCAGCAGCGGTGCCGCGAGTGCGCCGGTGAGCAGCTTGCGTCGGCTGACTGTCATGGGGCGGGCCTCCATCCGCGGTCGAGCATCACATCGGCCAGCACCGGCCGGTGGTCGCTGGCTGCGAGCAGCGCCGGGTCGTCCGGGATCGCGGCCGCGCGGACGTCGATGCCGGCGGCAACGGTCACGAAGGCCGCGAGGATCCGCTTCACCATGTCAGACCGTGTCCGAACGGGTAGAGGGGCGTGGCCGGGTCCCCGGCGACGGGGATGTCGACCGGCAGCTTCCCGGCCGGGCTGATCTCGCCGTACAGCACCTTGGCAAGGGACTCCATCGCGACGGCGTTGTAGGAGTACGTCGCCAGGTAGGTCGGCGCGGTGTCGAAGTAGGCGATGTCGTAGGGATCGCGCACCGCGACCACGATCACCGGCTTGCCGGTGGCCAGCAGGTCCTTCACGAGCTTCTGCTGCTTGGCGAGCTTGTCGGTGACCGCGGTGTCCCAGGCCTTCATCGTGAGCACCACGGTGACGTCGTTCTGGCCCGCCTTGCTCACCGCGTCGGCGATAGCGGTGTCACTCGGCGACGCGCCGGTCTGCAGCACGGTGGTGGTCGCACCCCTGGCGGTCAGCCGATCGGCGAGCGTCTGCGTGGTGGTCACGCCCCAGCCGGTGACCAGGATCGAGCGCGGCTGGTTGTCCAACGGCAGCAGGCCGTTCTTCACCACGGTGGTGGTCTTGTCGGTGATCCGCTGCGCGGCGGCGTAGTGCTCGGGCGTGCCGACGACCGAGCCGATCGCGTCCACGTCGACGTACGGCGCCGTCACCACACCGTTCAGGTACTTGCGCCGCAGCACCCGGTAGACGCTGCGGTTGAGCCGCTCCGGACTGATCCGCCCGGAACGAACCGCCGCCAGCACCGCGTCGTACGCGACGTCCATCAGCGGTGGCATCAGCAGCTGGTCGACGCCGGCCTCGAGCGCGAGCACCGGCACCTCGGCGTCGCCGTACTTCGCCCGGACGCCGGCCATCCCGAGCGCGTCGGTGACGACCACCCCGTCGTACCCGAGGCGCTCGCGCAGGATGCCCGTCAGGATCGGCTTGCTGAGCGTGGCCGGGTCTTCGGACGGGTCGAGCGCGGGGACGATGATGTGCGCGGTCATGATCGAGTCGATGCCGGCCGCGATCGCCGCGCGGAACGGTGGCGCGTCAATCGTCTCCCACTGCTCGCGGGTGTGCGTGATCAGCGGGATGCCGGTGTGGCTGTCGGTGGCGGTGTCGCCGTGGCCCGGGAAGTGCTTCGCGGTCGCCGCGATCCCGCCGTCGTCCTGCAGCCCGCGGACCTGGGCGGCGACGATCTCGGCGACCAGATCCGGGTGGGACGAGACCGAGCGGACGCCGATCACCGGGTTCAGCGCGTTGACGTTCACGTCGCAGACCGGCGCGTAGTCCTGGTTGATGCCGAGTGCCTTCAGTTCCGCGCCGGTGATCGCGCCCGCGGTCCGGGCGTCGGCGGCGCTGCGCCCGGCGCCGAGCGCCATCGAGCCGGGGAACTGGGTCGCGGGCGGTCCGACCCGGTACACGACACCCTGCTCCTGGTCGGTGGTGATCAGCAGCGGCACCCTCGCACCGAGGCCGAGCGCCGTCCGCTGCAGCCCGTTCGACAGATTCGCGATCTGCGCGGGGTTCGCGACCGAGTCGGTCCAGGCGAAGTAGATGACCCCGCCGAGCTTGTACTTCGCGACCACCTCGGCCGGGGTCGCGACGCCGTACTCATCGGTGTTCCGGGAGTCAGCGGTGTCCGCGGTCGCGCCGTAGGCGTAGGTGACGAACAGCTGGCCGACCTTCTCCGCGATCGTCATCCGGGCCAGCGTCGCGACCGCCCAGCCGTGTGCCTGGCCGGCGCTGGTCGCCGCCGCCGGGCGGACCCCGGTGGCAACCCCGGCGACCGCCGCCGCGGCCAGCCCGAGCACGGTACGACGCGTCGGCGCGTGAGTTGTGGGTGCACTACGACGTACGGCGGACATTGGAACGCTCCCTGGCAAGTGAGTTACAGAGACAGTCCCCGTTCAGGAAAGTTACCTACGCAACGTGAGCGCGGTCAAGATGCATCCGACTCTGGAATCGTGGAACTCAGGAAACCTGCACGCAAACGCCCCCGGCGCGTCGCCGGGGGTTTGCCAAGCCTGTTGTCAGAGGGAGAGGGAGGCGGCCACGACGGTGGCCAGGTGGTCGGCGACATCCTGCGCGGTCTCGCCGGACTCGGCCTCGACCATGACGCGGACCAGCGGCTCGGTGCCGGAGGGGCGCAGCAGCACCCGGCCGGTGTCGCCCAGCCGGGCGGCGGCGTCCGCGACGGCCGCCTGGACCGCCGGGTCGGAGTCGGCGCGGGACTTGTCCACGTTCTTCACGTTGACCAGCACCTGCGGCAGCCGGGTCATCACGCCGGCCAGGTCGGCCAGCGGCTTGCCGGTCTCGGCCAGCCGGGCCAGCAGCAGCACCGCGGTGAGCGTGCCGTCGCCGGTGGTGGCGTGCTCGGACAGCACCACGTGCCCGGACTGCTCACCACCGAGGGTGTAGCCGCCGGCCTTCATGGCCTCCAGCACGTACCGGTCGCCGACCTTGGTCTGCTCGACCGCGATCCGCTCCCGGACCAGCGCCTGGACGAAGCCGAGGTTGCTCATCACCGTGGCCACCACGGTGTCGCGGACCAGCCGGCCCGCGTCGCGCATCGCCAGCGCCAGGATCGCGAGGATCTGGTCGCCGTCGACCAGGTCGCCGCTCGCGTCCACCGCGAGGCAGCGGTCGGCGTCGCCGTCCAGCGCGATACCGATGTCGGCGCGGTGCCCGAGCACGGCGCGCTGCAGGCCCCGCATGTGGGTGGAGCCGCAGCCGTCGTTGATGTTCAGCCCGTCCGGCTCGGCGGCGTGCGTGATCACGGTGGCGCCGAGGCGGCGGAGCGCCTCGGGGGCGGTCTTCGACGCCGCGCCGTGCGCGCAGTCGACGACCACCGTGAGCCCGTCGAAGCGGTTCGGAGCCGACCTGACCAGGTGGCTCACGTACGTCTCGAAGCCCTGGCCGTCGTCGGTGATCCGGCCGACGCCGGCGCCGGTCGGCCGCTGCCAGTCCTCGCCCATCCGAGCCTCGATGGCGTCCTCGATGGCGTCGTCGAGCTTGACGCCGCCGCGGGCGAAGAACTTGATCCCGTTGTCCGGCATCGGGTTGTGGCTCGCCGACAGCATCACGCCGAGGTCGGCGCCCGTGGCCGCGGTGAGGTGCGCGACGGCGGGGGTCGGCAGCACGCCCAGCCGGACGACGTCGACGCCGGCGCTCGCCAGCCCGGCAACGACGGCCGCCTCGAGGAACTCGCCGCTCGCCCGCGGATCACGGCCCACGACGGCGCGTGGCCGGTGTCCTTCGAAGACACCGGCCTCGCCGAGTACGTGAGCGGCCGCGACCGACAGGTCGAGTGCCAGCTCCGCGGTCAGTTCCCCGTTCGCCAGTCCACGGACACCGTCCGTGCCGAAAAGCCGCTGACCCATGTGCAGCGCGGAATCAGCGCTTGGAGTACTGCGGAGCCTTGCGGGCCTTCTTGAGACCGGCCTTCTTCCGCTCCTTGACCCGGGCGTCGCGGGTCAGCAGGCCGGCCTTCTTCAGCGTCGGCCGGTTGACGTCGACGTCGGCCGAGTTCAGCGCGCGGGCGACACCGAGCTGCAGCGCCCCGGCCTGGCCGGTCACGCCGCCGCCGTTGATGCGCGCGATCACGTCGTACGAGTTCTCGAGCCCGGTGGTCACGAACGGCTCGTTGACGAGCTGCTGGTGCACCTTGTTCGGGAAGTAGGTGTCGAGCGACTTGCCGTTGATCGTCCACTTGCCAGTGCCGGGCACCAGGCGGACGCGGGCGACGGCCTCCTTGCGGCGGCCGGTGGCCCCCGCCGGGTTGATCACCGCGACCCGGGCGGCTTCCTTCTGCTCCGGGGTCGGCGCGCTCTCGGTGCTGTAGGCGACCGGGCCGTCGGTCTCGATCGGCACCTCGGGGTCGAAGTCGTCGGTGGGCTCGGTGTAGTTCTCGGTCACGGCGTCTGTTCCCTCAGGTGGCTTTACTGGGAGATCTGGGTGATCTCGAACGGCTTGGGCTGCTGGGCGGTGTGCGGGTGCTCCGGACCGGCGTACACCTTGAGCTTCCTCAGCATCTGCCGGCTGAGACGGTTCTTCGGGAGCATGCCCCAGACCGCCTTCTCGACGACCTTGCGCGGGTCCGCGTCGAGGATGTCGCCGACCGCGGTGGCGGTCAGACCGCCCGGGTGACCGGAGTGCCGGTACACCATCTTGTCGGTCCGCTTGTTGCCTGACAGCGAGAGCTTCGCGGCGTTGATGACGATCACGAAGTCACCACCGTCGACGTGCGGCGCGAACGTCGGCTTGTGCTTGCCGCGAAGCAGGTTGGCGGCCTGGACGGCGAGCCTACCGAGCACGACGTCTTCTGCGTCGATCACGTGCCACTCACGAGTGACGTCAGCAGTCTTCGGGCTGTACGTGCGCACGGTCGTTGACCTTCGTTCTCAAGAGGTTGACAGTTCGGTGTTGCTAGCTTGGGAGCCGGCGAGCCCCGGGGAGGCATGCCTGTACGGCGTGCGCGAATCCGGAGATGCACAACGACCGCCCAGAATACCGGCGCGACACGCCCCGGGTCAAAGTGAGCGCGGACGGCACGCGGCCCCCGGCTTGGAACAGAACCCGGGTCGGATTAGCGTAGCGGGAAAAGATTGCGTCCATTCGCGTCCCGCCGGCGACGTTCACCTTGGTTCCCCGGCCGACGACGCCGGCATCGAAGAGGTTGACGTGACCGAACAGTCGCTCACCGTCCGGGACAACCGGACCGGCAAGGAGTACGACCTTGCCATCACCGACGGCACGATCCGTGCCGCCGACCTGAAGCAGATCAGCGGATCCGACGGCGACGGCGGCCTCGCGTCCTACGACCCGGGGTTCGTGAACACGGCGTCCTGCCGATCGTCGGTGACCTTCATCGACGGTGACAAGGGGATCCTGGAGTACCGCGGCTACCCGATCGAGCAGCTCGCCGAGCAGTCGAACTACCTCGAGGTCGCCTACCTGCTGGTCAACGGCGCGCTGCCGAACAAGGCCGAGTACGAGCAGTGGGTCCACGACGTGACCTATCACACGTTCGTGCACGAGAACCTGAAGACCTTCATGCAGGGCTTCCGGTACGACGCGCACCCGATGGGCATGCTCCTCGCCTCGGTCGGCGGGCTGTCCACGTTCTACCCGGAGTCGCGGGAGATCTTCGACGAGCAGTCCCGGTCGCTGCAGATCAGCCGGCTGATCGCGAAGATGCCGACGCTGGGCGCGTTCGCGTTCCGGCACGCCCAGGGCAAGCCGTACGTGTACCCGGACAACGAGCTCAGCTACACGGCGAACTTCCTGTCCATGCTGTTCAAGATGAGCGAGCCGAAGTACGCGGCCGACGACCGGCTGGTGCGCGCGCTGGAGATCCTGTTCATCCTGCACGCGGACCACGAGCAGAACTGCTCCACGAACGCGGTCCGCTCGATCGGCTCGTCGCACGTCGACCCGTACACCGCCGTCGCCGGCGGCATCGGCGCGCTCTACGGCCCGCTGCACGGCGGCGCCAACGAGGCGGTGCTGAAGATGCTGCGCCGGATCGGCTCGCTGGAGAACATCCCCTCGTTCATCGAGGGCGTGAAGGCCGGCGAGGAGCGCCTGATGGGCTTCGGCCACCGGGTCTACAAGAACTACGACCCGCGGGCCAAGATCATCAAGAAGGCCTGTGACGACGTGTTCGAGGTGACGGGCGTGAACCCGCTGCTGAAGATCGCCGTCGAGCTGGAGAAGATCGCGCTCGAGGACGAGTACTTCGTGTCCCGCAAGCTCTACCCGAACGTGGACTTCTACTCGGGCCTGATTTACGAGGCGCTGCAGTTCCCGCCGGAGATGTTCACCGTGCTGTTCGCGATCCCGCGCACCTCGGGCTGGCTGGCGCAGTGGCTGGAGATGCTCGGCGACTCCGACCAGAAGATCGCCCGCCCGAAGCAGATCTACACCGGCGCCCGCGGCACCGACTACGTCCCGATGGGCGACCGCAGCTAGTTCCGTCGCTGGAAACGGCCCCGATCCGGCTCTCGCGCCAGGGATCGGGGCCGTTCGCTGTACGACGCCCCGCTCAGCGGGCGCGTTCCACCCGGCCCTCGTCCCAGACCGGCTCGGGCGACTCGTAGACGCCGCCGTCCGCGCCGAACACCAGGAACCGGTCGAAGCCGCGCGCGAACCAGCGGTCGTGAGTCACCGCGAGCACCGTGCCGTCGAACGCGTCGAGCCCGTCCTCCAGCGCCTCGGCGGACTCCACGTCGAGGTTGTCGGTCGGCTCGTCGAGCAGCAGGAGGGTGGCTCCGGACAGCTCCAGCAGCAGGATCTGGAACCGCGCCTGCTGCCCGCCCGACAGGCTGTCGAACGTCTGCTCCGCCGCGTACGCCAGCTCGTAGCGGTCCAGCTTCCGCGACGCGAGCTCGCGGCCCATGCCGTCGCGGTGCTGGTCACCGCGGTGCAGGATCTGCAGCAGCGTGCGCCCGGTCAGCTCCGGGTGCTCGTGCGTCTGCGCGAACCAGCCGGGCCGGACCCGGGCGCCGAGCTTGGCCTTGCCGTTGTGGTTCACCCGCGCGATCTCGACGTCGCCGACCGGCTGGTGCTCGACGTCGGGGTCGCTGCCGCCGACCGCGAGCAGCCGCAGGAAGTGCGACTTGCCGGACCCGTTGGAGCCGAGCACGGCGACCCGCTCGCGGTACCAGACCTCCAGGTCGAACGGCTTCATCAGCCCGGTCAGCTCGAGGTTCTCGCAGATCACCGCGCGCTTTCCCGTACGGCCGCCGGTGAGGCGCATGCTGACGTTCTGCTCGCGCGGGATCGCCTGCGGCGGCCCGGCCTCCTCGAACTTGCGCAGCCGGGTCTGGGCGGCTTGGTAGCGAGACGCCATGCCGGAGTTGTAGGCCGCCTTCTGCTTGTACATCAGCATCAGCGCGCGGAGCTTGGCGTGCTCCTCGTCCCAGCGCCTGCGCAGCTCCTCGAACCGCTCGAACCGCTCCTTGCGCGCCCGGTGGTACGACGAGAACCCGCCGCCGTGCACCCAGGCCGTGTTGCCCGCGGCACCGAGCTCGACGGTGACGATCCGGGTCGCCGTGTTGGCGAGCAGCTCGCGGTCGTGGCTGATGTACAGCACGGTCTTCTGGGTCGCGTTCAGCTGCTCCTCCAACCACCGCTTCCCGGGTACGTCGAGGTAGTTGTCCGGCTCGTCCAGCAGCAGCACCTGGTCCGGACCGCGCAGCAACGCCTCCAGCACGAGCCGCTTCTGCTCCCCGCCGGACAGGGTCCGCACCTGGCGCCACTGGCACCGGTCGAACGAGATCCCGAGCGCCGCCGTCGTACACACGTCCCACAGCACCTCGGCGTCGTACCCGCCCGCCGCACCCCAGTCCGCCACCGCCTGCGCATACTTCAGCTGGGTCTTCTCGTGGTCGCTGTCCATCATCGCCAGCTCGGCCGCGTCCAGCTTCGCGGCCGCTTCGCGTACGGCGGGCGGCGCCACCCCCAGCAGCAGGTCCCGCACCGTCGACTCGTCGCGTACGGACCCGATGAACTGGCGCATCACCCCGAGGCCGCCGGACCGGCTGATACTGCCCGCGTGGGCCTTCAGGTCCTCCGCCACGATCCGCAGCAGCGTCGTCTTGCCCGACCCGTTCGCCCCCACCAGCGCGACCTTGGCCCCATCCCCCACCCGGAACGTGACGTCGTCCAGCAGCACCCGCCCATCCGGGAGCTCATATCCGACACCCGCGACATCCACGTGACCCATGCGCCCAGTTTCATACGCCGATGTCCACGGCCGCGACCGGTTTACCGGGCGCCAGGAGTGGCGACGCCACAGCGCTGCTCGCCGAGTACTCGGAAATCTGAGGGTTCGAGTCCCGGATCTGAGGGTTTGCCCACGATGTGGGGGTAGTGCCTCCGGGCCGACCGTGAAGGAGCGGCGATACCCGTCGCAGCGGTCATCAAGGAGGAGCCATGAACCGCAGGTATTCAGCCCTCGCCGTATCCGCACTGGCGATGGGCACGGTCGCCCTGACAGCGGCCAACGCGTCGGCGATGCTGCCTGACCCGGGAGCTGAGACGCTCTCGAACACGCAGCTGACCGGTAGCTGGCCGGACGAGGCGCTCGGCTACCCCGGCTGGACGGACGGCCCCGAGGAGTACAACTACTCGGAGTACAAGTTCGACAAGTCCGCCGGCGAGTACAACTACCCGGAGTACAAGCTCGACAAGCCGGGTCAGTCCACGGCCGACGACGACAACGTGGCCGAGGCGTTCAAGGCCAGCGGGGCCGCGCTGGGCGGCGGGTTCGTCGCCGTCGCCGGTATGTGGCTGTACCGGCGCCGCCACGTCCCGGCCGGCTGAAACCCGACGCTGTCGTGCCCGCGCTACGGGCACGACAGCGTCTCCATAACCGGGAGACAGCCCGGCCGGTGAGGCTCCAGACTGGAGCCTGTGGGAGGGAGCGAACCGAGCCCGCCTGTGATCGCCGGCCGGACCGAGGAACGGGGGAACCTCCGGGCAGCGATCCAGGGAGCTGCCGAAGGAAGGCCGTGCGCGGTGTTCGTGCACGGCGAGGCGGGCGTGGGCAAGACCCGCCTGGTACGGACCGCATGTGACGACGCAGCCCCGGAGGGCGTGACCGTCCTGTGGGGTCGATGCGTCCGCTTCGGCTCGGTGGACTCGCCGTACGTGCCACTGATCGGCGCGCTGGAGGGGTGGGCGGCGTCCGCCGAGCCGGGCGAACTGTCCGCCGTACTCGCCGCGGTCCCCGCGGCGGGCGAGCTGCTGCCGTCGCTGGGCGGCAACGCCGCCGACCAGGCGGTCCGGCTGCTGTCCGTGGTCGACGCCCTGGTGATAGCGATCGCCTCGCGCCACCCCACGGTGCTCGTAGTGGACGATGTGCAGTGGGCGGACATGGCATCTCGCGACGCACTCGCCTACCTGGTGGCGGGCTTCCACCACCAGCGGCTGGCCGTCCTGGCGACGTACCGGGACGAGGAGCTCGCCATCGGCCATCCCATGCACAGCTGGCTCGCAGACCTGAGACGCCTGCCGTCAGTCAGCGAGGTACGGCTGGACAGGCTGACCCGCGAAGAGACCGAGCAGCAGCTCGCAATGCTGCTCGGCGGCCACCCGCGCGATCGTCTCGTCGACGACGTCGTACGACGAGCCGACGGCAACCCGTATCTCACCGAGCTGCTGGTCCAGGGCGTCGCCGTCACCGACGACGAACTGCCCGCCGATCTGCCGGCCGAGCTGAGCGAAGCCCTGCTCGCCGCGTGGCACGGGCTCTCGGCACCGGCCCGAGACGTCATGCGAGTGCTCGCGGTCGCCGGCCGGCCGACGCCGATCGACGGCCTGCGGGAGGTCGCCGCCACACGCGGTATCGGCCCGGAGAAGCTGTCGGCAGCGCTCGCGGAGGCGTCGAACACCGGAATCTGCGTGCGGCAGGCTCCCGACCGCTGCTGGTTCAGGCA